>Ga0308158_10003386_pt1 | contig 14114 bp, 6 predicted proteins | sample PhyBR2_FD_201038 | JGI IMG/M metagenome (GOLD analysis project Ga0308158, IMG submission 201038) | Phyllosphere microbial communities from UC Gill Tract Community Farm, Albany, California, United States - DLSLB.R2 | ecosystem: Host-associated > Plants > Phyllosphere > Unclassified | place: USA... | reverse complement strand
TCAGAATCGACAGCGTTGAGCGCTACATCGATGAGGTGAGTGTGATGACTGAACACAATCACTTGGCTGTGCGCGGCCGCGGCCGCAAGGACCCGGATTAAGGCAGCGGCCCGCGCATCGTCAGCGGTGATAAGCAGGTCGTCGCAAACGATCGGTAGCGATACGGCTCCGGCTCGTCCCTCGATAGAGCCGAGGCGTAGCGCCAGATAGAGCTGGTCACGCGTCCCCTCGCTCAACGCCTCAACGCCGACTTCACCGCCGTCGGACCGCTGCGCCAGGATGACCGGACGATCGTCATTACCATAGCCGACGGTCAGTCCCGTAAAGGCCCCACTTGTTACCTCGGCAAACAGGACCCCTGCCCTCGCGATTAGCGGGGCCTGGTTGGTCGTGCGGTGCCGATCCAGCATCCATCGCAGCAGCGCTGCGGCGCTAGCCGCCTGGATGTGCTCCTCGGCCGCGTGGGCCAGCGCAGCCGTCGTATCGAAGGCGGTCTGCTGGGCGTCGGCAGCAGCACTATCGCTTGCCGCCCGACCGGCTTCCTCGTCTGCCGCGTTTAGCGTTCGCCCGACGACCTCTCGCTCTGCAGCTACCTCACGGCGACGATCCTCGATCCGAGTACGGGCGCCAGTTGCATCCTCAATCGACAAGCCGGCAATCTCGGCAGCCAGCGCCTCAAGCCCGGCGCCATTATCGGCGCCAGCAAGTTCGTCGAGCGCTTCGCGCTCTGCCAGCCTGAGAACGTCTCTACGCGCTACGTTGGCGATGATCCCATCCAGATCCGCTTCGGCCGTCGTTCCGGCAGCCGACATGAGCGCGCTGATCGTCGTGCTGATGGAGGCAAGCCGGCCCTCGACCAGTTCGAGATCTCGCGCAACGCGCTCGCGGTCGGCCTCAAGGGCTGCAAGCGCTTCTCGCGCGCGGATCGCCGCGCGGAGCGATAGGGCAAGCTCCCGTACTTGTTCAGTCGCGTCGCCAGAGCGCGGGGCACCGAGTGCGGCGAGCACGACCGTCAGTTCGGCCTCGAACGCCGAACGGTCTTGTACGATCCCGTCCACCTGTCGCGCGATCGTCTCCCGCGTTCCAGCGTCTTCGGTGACATGGGCGAGCGCTTCAAGCGCGTCGGCAAGCACGGTGCCGTCGGCATCAGTCGGAAGCGCCACCTCACGGACCAGGGCGGCACGGGCGAGATCGTGCGCTGTGGTGTCGCTCTCGACTGCGGCGCTCTCCAAAGCGAGTTCATCCAAGGCGCCCTCAACCTTGGTAAGATCAGCCATGAGACGATCGCGACCGGCGATCGCGACGCCCAGCGCCGCCGCATGACCGCGCGCAAGGGTCATGAGCGCTGGATCGTCGGCCGCTGTTACCGGCCCGCCGGCCGTTGCGAGCGCGCTAGCGATCGCAGCGCCTGCCTTGGCAAACTGGGCTGCCAGCGTCTCGAACGTCGCTGCCGATGCGGCTGCGTCGCGCTCGGCTTCCAGCGCCGCGGATCGTTTGGTGAGCCATGCAGACAGGTCCGCAGGCGCGACGGTTCGCGCAAAGCCAAGCCCCTGTAGTTGCGCGGTCCATCCCTCTTGGAGACGGACCAGCTCCGCCCGGTGTTGCCCCTCCCGATGACGCGCAGCCGTCAGCAGCGCATTCGCTTCATCCAGGGCAACCGTCGTCAGGACGTATTCGGCAATACGGGAGGCTTCGGCGTCGCGCCGGTCAGCAAGGAGATCGGCATTGGAAATGAATTTCCCGAGCGCCTGCCCTAGCGCTTCGTTGTTGGCGCCCTGAGGGGCGACAAGCTGCTCGCGAACCTGACCGACCAGCAGATCGCGTTGCTGTCGAGCGTCTGCAATCACATCGGGAGTCGGAAGGGATCCACTCGCGATTAGGCCTTTGAGCCTCGCTTCTGCACGGATCGCACTGGTCTCGGCAGCCTCAGCTTCCTTACGGGCGGCAGCGGCTTCATTTCGCGACGCCTCTACGGATCCTCGGACCCCGGTCGCTTCTGCCTCCGTCGGCACCGCAAGCGCCTGCAGCGCTGCTACCAGCCCGTGCCAGGGCGCGAGATCGGTCAGGCGTTCCGCTGCCAGCGCCCGCTTGCGCTTCGCCGCTAGCTCGGCCTCCGCCAGCCGTGTCGCCGCGTCAGCAGGCAGAAGCTGCAAGGCGTCGACCAAGGGAGCGGGATCAATCGTTCCGCCGATCGTCGCCAGTTCGTCTTGCATGCGCTCCCGGTCGCGGACGAGCTTCGCCCGGTCCTTTTCTACCGATGCCTCGCGGGCACTCAGCACGCGACGGGCATCCAGATGCGCCGAGGTCCGCTTGCGCCACCCGGCCGACGGTAGCGCCCCGCTCGGAGCGATCCGCGCTTCCGACAGGGCCGCACCTAGCCGTGCATCAATCCGTTCCAGTTCGGCCCAACGACGCTCCAGATCAGTCGCAGCCTTGGCGATGACCGGGCGTCGCTCCTCCAGTGCCTCGATCCGCTCCTGCTCGGTCAGGATGATGCCGGGTGTCTCCACGCTCGCGATTGATGCCTTGACCCGGGCGAGATCCCCCTTCCCTTGCGCCGCCAGTTCACCGGCTGCGACGCGATCGGCGCGTAACGTTGCGAGTTGGGTGGCCGCACCCGTCGGTAGTGAAGGCAGGCCTTCCAGCTCGGCCAACTCGCTCCTTGCCGTAGTCAGCCGCGCGAAAGGCGCACGCGCCCTTCCCACCCGGTCGAGGTGAGCCTGTTCGCGGTCAAGCGACTCTGCTTCCTCAATCAGCGCAGTACGGCGGGCTTCGGCATCTGCCCGGCGCTGGCGCGCCTGGGTCCAGTCTGCGTCGCTGATCGACGCCTGTCGCACCTGCGCCAGCGCATCTGATCGCTCCCGCATGAGCCGATTGACGGGCGGGTTCTGTCCGCCCGGCTTAAACAGCGACGCAGCCACCTCGGTCAGTTTGGCGAGCTCGCTACCGATATGCGAGACACCGGTGCCGGCCTCGAGCGTGATACGAGCGGCGTCGTCCCGGCCGCCTATGATACTCGCTCCGCCCTCGCGGAGCTTGGCATGATCAAGTCCGAACATTCGTTCGAACCCGGCACGGTCGATGCTACCGAGCAACGGTGTCAGCGGATCCGCTTTGAACGGCGTGCCGTCTGCGGCCAGCAGGGTGTCGCGGTTGCCCTTACGCCTGGTTATGTCGAGCAGCTCGCCGTCATGCTCGATCAGCGCCCGCAGACGAAGCTGGGCATATTCATAGCGCCAGTTCTGCCGGCTCTGCGCGGGGATGCCGAAGAGGAAGTCGCCGATCGCCTGCAGCGCCGTCGACTTGCCCGCCTCGTTCGGTCCTACGATGAGATGCAGATCAGGCCCCCCGCTTCCGAAGTCGAACACACGATCGGCAAAGCCGCCGTATCGGACGAGTTCCAGACGGCGAAACCGCATCAGTGAGCGCCCTCGCCGAGGCGTGCTTCAACGAGCGCCCGGGCGGCGCGGACAAGTGCTGCGCCGTCGCGCCCTCGCGCGGACGCAAGCAAAGGTGCTGTATCAGGATCGCCAATGTCCGCCGGCAGCTTTGCCGTCAGCGGGGCGATGGCGTTCTCAATCGCACGCGCGCAGTCAGGATCGTCGAGCGCCTGCCCCAGCAGGTCCATCAACTCGGGTGGCAAGCCGGTAGGCAGTGCGGCGTCGTTCGCAATGATCTTCACGCGCTCGATCCAGAGGGCGTCGGAGACACCAGCGGCATGACCGCGAACCTCTGCCTCGAACCAGGCCGGATCAGTACGCAAGCGCTGCGCGAGAGCTCCGTCGACTGTGATGGAAACCCGGGCGGCCAACGGTCGGCCGTCGGCGCCGAGGACAGCCGGTCGCAGCTGCGCCTGGATCGCGGCAAGCGCCTCCATGGGGTCTGCGGCACCGATCGCGTCCACCCGCGCGTGCGCCCAGCGCACCTCATCGGTCGCGCGGTGCTCGACATGCACGATGGCGCCTTCCTCGACCCGGACCACGACCGCCCCTTTGGCGCCGGTTTCCCGAATGTGGCGACCTTGAGTATTGCCGGCGAATACGACGTGGGGATGGTCGGATCGAACCGCATGATCGTGGACATGGCCTAGCGCCCAGTAGTCGTGCCCTGCCGCCTGCAGCTCACCGAGGCTGCAGGGTGCGTAATTGGCGTGTCCCTCGTGCCCGTCCAAGGCTGTGTGGAGTAGCGCGACGTTCAACATGCCCGCGACCGGCGGGCAGTAGGTCGACGCAATGTTCTCGGTAGTAGCCGCTTCCTTGTAGCTGCGGCCGTGAACAACGACGCCAAGATCGTCGAACCGTACGCTCTCGCATTTTGCACTCTTGAGCTTGTAGACGCCTTCGGGCGCCGTCAGGTGGCGGGTGACCCGGCTCTCGGCGTCATGATTGCCGAAGACTATCACCGCGCGGATGCCGGCCCGCGTAAGGCGCGCAAGCTGCGCGATGGCGAACTGGCCTGTTGATTGGTCCTTCCAGGCACCATCATAGAGATCGCCCGCAATGACGACGAAAGCAGCGCCTTCCTCAATAGCGAGATCCACGACGTTGGAGAACGCCTTGCGGGTCGCGCCGCGCACCAGACGTGAGAAAGCCTCGTCGCTGCGCGACAAACCATGCAGCGGGCTGTCTAAATGTATGTCTGCCGCGTGGATGAAGGTGAGATTGCCGGCCATCATTGATCGTCTAACACCTTGTGAGCCGGAGCGGAATGACGGCGCGACGGACCACCCGACCAGCGCGTCTGCTAAGCCGAGCTTTTAACTGACGACCGTTGCCCCAGCGGATGTGATGAACCAAGAAGGGCTCATGGGGGATTACACCGAAATTGACGCGTTTATCGCGCATTGGCGCGATACCGGGGGATCCGAGCTCGCCAACACACAAAGCTTCATCAACGGCCTGTGCGTCCTGATTGGTGTCGCGCCGCCCGACGGCAGCCGCACCGACGACGCTTATAACGACTACGTCTTCGAACGCCGCGTGTTTCAGGACAATGGCGACGGCACGACCAGCTTCGGCCGGCTCGACGCCTATAAGCGCGGCGCGTTCATCCTCGAGGCGAAGCAAGGAAGCGACGCCGATCGCGACGCCGCCACGCGTGGCGAAGACGACCTCGACTTGTTCGGCCAGACCGCGACAGCGCGCATGAAGCGCGGCACCGCGCGACGCGGCACGCCGGGCTGGGCTAAGGCGATGGTGCAGGCCAAGGGGCAGGCCGAACGCTACGCGAAGGCATTGCCGGTCGATCATGGCTGGCCGCCGTTCCTGCTCATCGCCGATATTGGCTACTGTATCGAGGTTTACGCCGACTTCACCGGGACCGGGAAGGCCTATGCGCAGTTTCCCGACCGGTCACGCTACCGGATTATGCTCGAGGACCTGCGCGACGCGGCAGTGCGCAAGAGGCTCGCGGCGATCTGGACCGCGCCCAAGACGCTCGATCCCTCGACCGAGGCGGCCCGCGTTACGCGCGAGATCGCCGACCTGCTTGCCACGGTCTCGCGCAGGCTCGAGGCGCGCGGCCATTCGGCCGATGCGGTTAGTAGCTTCCTGATGCGTGTGCTGTTCACGATGTTCGCCGAGGATACTGGCGTGCTGCTCCCCAAGGACAGCTTCAAGACGCTGCTGCGAGGGCAGCTCAACCATCCACAACACCTTCATCACCAGCTGTCCGCGCTATGGGGCGCTATGGACCGCGGCGAGTTCGCGCCAGCCCTCGGCATCCCGGTCAAGCGTTTCAACGGTTATCTGTTCAAGGATACCGCAGCGCTCCCCCTCGAACTCGACGAGCTCAAGGTCTTGATAGAGGCCGCGGAAAAAGACTGGACCGAGGTCGAACCCGCGATCTTCGGCACATTGCTCGAACGCGCCCTCAATCCGAAGGAGCGCGCTATGCTCGGTGCGCATTACACCCCGCGCGCTTATGTCGAGCGGCTCGTCAGTCCTACCATCATCGAGCCACTACGGGCTGATTGGGCGGGCGTACGCGTCGCCGCCGCCAATCTGATCGATCAGGGCAAGGTGGATGAGGCCCGCCGCACAGTGGAGGCGTTCCATGGCCAGCTCGCCGCAACGCGCGTGCTTGATCCCGCCTGCGGCACCGGCAACTTCCTGTACGTCGCGATGGCGCGAATGAAGGAACTAGAAGGTGAGGTGCTCGATCTGTTGGTCGATCTCGGCGACGACCAATATGTCGCCGAGCTGACCGGTCACACCATCACCCCCGAAAACTTCTTGGGAATCGAGATCAACCCGCGCGCAGCGGCAATCGCGCAGCTAGTCCTGTGGATCGGCTATCTGCAATGGCATTTCCGGGTCAACGGTAAGGACCGCGCCCCGCCAGAGCCGATCCTGCGCGATATCCGCACGATCGAGAACCGTGACGCGCTGATCGACTATGATGAAAAAGTGCTGGAGCGTGACGAGGGTGGCGTGCCGGTGACCCGCTGGGACGGCGAAACAACGAAGCTGCATCCGGTGACCGGGAAGCCTGTGCCCGACGAAACGGCGCGGGCTGAGGTGTATCGCTACGTCAAGGCGCGTGCAGCAAAGTGGCCAAAGGCGGATTTCATTATTGGAAATCCACCGTTCATTGGAGTGCGGAGAATAAATGAGCGACTCGGGGCTCAATATGTGGACGCCGTAAGGACGGCGTTCTCGGAACTTCCTGCTACGGTCGACTATGTAATGTATTGGTGGGATGCAGCAGCAAAACTGACGCGCACAGGTAATGCACGTCGCTTTGGTCTGATAACGACAAATAGCATTGTTCAGGACTATTCCCGTCCTGTAGTAGAAACCCACATCGACAGTCGGATTGACCCACTAAGGCTTGTCTTTGCCGTTACGAACCACTTTTGGATCGAAAACAAAGACGGTGCAGCGGTCGACATCGCAATGACCGTAGGTGTAGGTTCCAACGAAGAAAGCTCGCCAGTTATTGGACGCGTCTCAGGCACGCGCAAATCTTTCGATGTCGAGCTTTCGCACGTTAGACGGATAAACGCTTCTCTTAAGAATATTCCCGACGTCTTTCAGGCTAACAGCCTTAAGTCAAACCGAAGCATGTGTTCTCAAGGCGTTGTGCCTGCAGGCGATGGATTTAAGATTTCAGAGCCTATCGAGGTTGGCGAGGAAACTTGTGTAAAGCGTTATATGATAGGCGAAGATATCGCTGAACGTATGGATTTTTCGTATATAATTGATTTTTATGGTCATAACGAGAACCAAGCGCGGGAACTATTTCCAAGATCGTACTCAAGAGTTCTTAATGAGGTTAAGCCTGTTCGCGATCAGAATCCTAGAGACTCGTATAGAGACAAGTGGTGGCTATTTGCCGAAACTAGACCGAGGCTCCGGGATTCCATCTCGGCATTAACCCGATACATTGGCACTGCTTACACGGCCCGCCATCGTGTTTTCACATTCATAGACCAGATCGTTATTCCTGATGCGATGGTTTATGTCGTTTCGGCGAGCGATGCCTTCGTTCTAGGCGTGCTGAGCAGTAGCGTGCATGCTACCTGGTGCAGGTATGGCAGCGGCACTCTTCAAGACCGACCAAGATATAATAGTAACAGAACCTTTTTACCCTTCCCGTTCCCTGCTGACGTGTCCGAATTGCTGAAAGCTAATGTCCGCGCCGAAGCGGAAGCATTGGACGCCCTGCGCAAACGCGTGCTCGCCAACCATGCAGATCTCACGCTGACCAAGCTCTACAACGTGCTCGAGGCGATCCGCGCTGCCCGTCCGCTTACCGTCTCAGAGCGCGATATCCACGATCGCGGGTTGGTCACGTTAATCCGGCAGCATCATGACGCGATCGATCAGGCTGTGGCCGAGGCCTATGGCTGGGGCGAGGAGCATAGCGCTGGCACCCTCGACGACGAGACCATCCTCATACGCCTAGTGGCGCTCAACAAGGAGCGCGCGGCCGAGGAAGCACATGGGCTGATCCGTTACCTGCGCCCAGAGTTCCAGGACCCCGGTTATCGCGCACCGGTCGCAGGCACGCTCGATCTGGGCGAGGCGGCCGTGCCGCCGGTCAGCAACGTCATCCTCTGGCCCGCTAGGCTTCCCGATCAGGTCGGGGCGGTACAGGCGATCCTCGCGGCGGCCCATCAACCGCTCGGGCCGAACGACATTGCCCGCAACTTCAAAGGTAAGCGCGCGGCTACGGTACGGCCCGTGCTCGACGCGCTCGCCAGCCTTGGCATGGCGCGGCGGCTGAACGACGGGAGATATGCGGCATGAGCGACCTTAAGCTGTTCCGCACCACCGCCGCCGGCGTTGCGGAAGTTTCGGGCGGCGCGATGGCGCTTGAAAAGTCGCTGCAGACGCTGTTCGAAGCAAACCTTGAGGCGCTGCTTGGCGTGCGCTTTCTCGCCTCTGAATTCATCACCAATGAAGGCGGGCGGATGGATACGCTCGGTATCGACGAGAACAATGCACCAGTTGTGATCGAATACAAGCGCGCGTCGAATGAGAACGTGATCAACCAGGGGCTGTTCTACCTTGACTGGCTGATGGGACACCGCAAGGATTTTGAATGGCTGGTGATGGAGCGGCTCGGCAAGGAGGTCGCACAAAAGGTAGACTGGCCGGGATCGCGCCTGATCTGCGTTGCCGGTGACTTCCAAAAATGGGATGAGCATGCCGTCAAGCAGATGAACCGCACGATCGATCTGGTGCGCTATCGCCGCTACGGCGATGACCTTTTGCTGCTTGAGCAGTTGACAGCGACAACGGCGAAACCCGCGGCGGGCGTAGCGACGGTGACGACGCCGTCCTCTCCGAACGGATCGGGCAAAAAGTATAAGACCGTTAGCCAGCAAATCGACGAAGCACCGCCAGGCTTGCTAGATCTGTATCACGCGGTTGCGGACCATCTCCAGGCTGCAGGCGATGACGTTCAGGTCAAACCGACCGACTTTTACATCGCGTTTCGTCGCCTGAAGAATTTTGCGTGTGTCGAGGTGCGCAATCAGCTGAGCAAGGTTCTTGTGTATGCCCGGATCAATCCTGCGACGCTGGAAATGGAGCCCGGCTTTACCCGCGATATGCGGGACATCAATCACTTCGGCACAGGTGACCTGGAGATCACGATTCAATCGATGGTGGATCTCGAAAAGGCAAAGCCGTTATTCGACGCTGCTTATCAGAACGGATGAGCGAGGCAGACAGGAGCATCCGAGGAGCAAAGTAGAGCCATGCCTACAAGATCGCGGGCCGAAACGACCTGATGGCGCTCTTGCGGGTCAGGCGCTACATTCGTCCTAGATCAGACATTAACCAGCAAAATCTGTAGGTCCACCTGCGGATCACGGTCTGCGGATGTGGGGAGCGGATGCATGAGACTTACGAGTGTGGCGGTCACCAACTTTCGACTTCTCAAACATGCCAGCGTAGCGCTGGATACAGATGGTGCGACCACGGTGTTCGTGGGCCCCAATAACAGCGGCAAGACGTCGCTTGCCGAGGCCGTCGGGCTGTTCATCGGAGCACCGGCCAAGCTGTCGATCAACGACTTCTCGATCACGACCTACACGGCATTCACGGCGTTCGAGCGGTTCGCGGTTCCGCTGGTCGTGGACGAAGCTTCGCTGCAGCCCGACGCGCCTGCCGCGGCGGACGCCCCGGAAGAGCCCGACTCGCCAGAGCCGGCCCCGCCGCCGCTCCCTTCGATCTGCGTGACGCTGGGGTTCGAATATACCAACGCACCGGAGGATCTACGCGTTGTCGAGGATCTGCTGATGGACCTCGACGAGCAATCCTATCAAGTCGCGGTTCAACTTGAATTTGGTGTCCGTGACCCGGACAAGCTCGTTCAGGACTATCGTACCCGACACGCGTCGACCAAAGATACGCTCGTGCAGTTCCTTGCCGAGCGCCTCGCCGACCATTACACGCTTCAGATCTACAAGATCTCGCCCGACGGAAGTGAGCGCGAGCTGATCGAAGATAAGACGATCCTCGCCAAACTTATCCGGATCGACTTCATGCCGGCACAGCGGCACATGGAGGATCAAGAGAGTGGTACGCAGGCCACGCGTCTTTCGAGGCTCCTCAACACTCATTATGAGCGGCGCTACAAAGTCGACGATCCGGCGAGCTACGAGGAACTCGATCACGCGGTCCGCGCCCAATCCATCGGGTTGACCGGCCGCTATGCGGCGGCCTTCGAGGATTTTACCAAGTCGCTCCTTCTGTTCGGCGTGCCCAGTACGCCCAATCTGACGATCCGCGCCGAAATGTCGGCCAGCGCGATCTTCCGCGACAACACGCGCGTCTATTATGGCGCCGAGATCGAAGCGCAGGCCGACCTGCCCGCCGAACGCTACGATCTGCCAGAACGCTATAATGGCCTCGGCTTCAAAAACCTTATCTACATGGTCTTGCAGCTCAAGGCCTTTCAAGATGACATGCGCAGCGCCGAAGGCCCTCGGCCGCGGGTCCATCTGATCATCATTGAGGAGCCCGAGGCGCATCTTCACCCGCAAATGCAAACCGTCTTTATCGAGAAGGCCGGCGGGTTCTTGAGCGATGGCGAGGGCGGCGGCGCGCAGCTCATCCTGACCACCCACTCGTCCCACATCGTTGCGACCTGCGGCTTTGCACCGATCCGCTATTTTCGACGCCGCGGCGCGACGGCGGTCGTGCGTGATCTGCTCGCTTTCCGGAACAGCCAGACCGATCCCGAAAAGCGCAGGGCAGTCGACTTTCTCTCACGCTACCTGACGCTCACACGCTGCGATCTCTTCTTCTGCGACAAGGCGATTCTAATCGAGGGCGCGGTCGAACGGCTCGTCTTGCCTAAGATGATTGCCCAAGCGAAAGCTGCGGGGATCGGCGATCTCACCAGCACCTATCTGGCCGTTATCGAAGTCGGCGGCGCCTACGCGCACGCGTTTAAGGATCTCGTGAGCTTCATCGGCGTGCCAACGCTCATCGTCACGGATCTCGACTCCGTGGGCGAAGACCGCAAGAAGTGCCCTGTCGCCGCAGGCTATAAGACGAGCAACGCGACGCTTAAATCCTGGCTGCCGGCCAAGGCAGCAATCGCCGATCTCCTCGTCGCTACCGACGTACACAAGACCGAAGGCCAAGTGCGCGTCACCTATCAAGTCCCCGACGCTGCGCATTTGCCATGCGGCCGGAGTTTCGAGGAGGCCTTCGTGTACGCGAATGCCGACTGGCTGATCGCTAACAAGCCACTGCTCATCGCCACAGGTGCTTGTCTGGATGCCGACAACGCGAACGATCTGCGCACTGCGGCTTATGATCTCGATCTGCCGAAGGTCGATTTCGCGCTTGACCTGATTGGCAACGAAGGGTGGGTTACACCCAAATATATCGCGGATGGCCTCGCCTGGCTGGCAGCACAGCCGGCATGACTACGGTCGACGAGGAGATCGCTGGCGCGATCGATGGCGGGAAGAGTTTCATCCTCGATGCCGGCGCTGGCGCGGGGAAGACTTATTCGTTAGTCGAAGCCTTGCGGCATTTGCTGCGCGAGCGGGGCTCTCAACTCAGATCGCGTGGGCAGCAGATCGCTTGCATCACCTTTACCAATGTCGCCAAGGACGAGATCTCCGAACGGATCGGCCATGATCCGCTGGTCCGGGTCTCGACGATCCACGATTTTCTGTGGGACGCGATCGCCGGCCATCAGCGCGCGCTTCGGCGCATCCTTCCCATATACAATCTGATGATGAAGCCGGCGCGCCAGAAAAGCGCCGATGAACTGGCAGCCGCTCTCCCTGCCGTCGCGGTCACCTATTCGGACCGTGGCTCCAATCTGCTGAAAGGCCGCCTGCATCATGACGATGTGCTCAACGTCGCGCGGCTAATGTTCACCGAGCACCCGATATTGTCGCGCCTAACCGCAGCCAAATTCCCCTTCCTGTTCGTCGATGAATATCAGGATACGAGCCGCGCGGTGATCGAAACGATCCTAGGCACGCTCCTCCCGAAGAGCGAAGGCCTGCTCGTCGTCGGACTCTTCGGCGACAAACTGCAGAACATCTATCACGGTGGCGAGCATCCAGGCGTAGGCGAGATCCCGGTGGAGCTTGCAGCCCCACTCCAAACTATCGTCAAAACCGATAACCGGCGTTGTTCGCGAGCAGTTATCAATGTTCTCAACAGGATTAGGACCGACATCGAGCAGGTCCCCGCCGCGGATAATGCCGAGGGAAGTGCGATCTATATCCAGCCCGGGCTTAACGGCCAGGACGGCCTTGATCGCGCAAACCAGTTCTTGGCCGAGTCACGCCGATGGCCCGCCGAGCGCAAGGAGCTCTACCTCACCCACCGGCTGATTGGACGGAAAGCCGGTTACGCGGACCTCCTGCAACTCTACAATGATCGCCAGGGGTTCCACAAAGAGGCGTTCACGCGCGGTGACGACGAGGCTATCGCGTTTTTCATGGAGCAGATCGAGCCGCTGGCCGCAGCTTGGACCGCCGGACGTTCGGGGCAAATCTTGTCATTGCTCAAGCGGCGCGGTTATGCGCTGACTACGAATGACGACAAGCGCAAGACTAGGCTAGCGCTGGATCACCTCGTCGAAGCGCGAAACACTGCCTCGATTGGAAGCGTTCTCTCATATGTTCATCAGACCGGCCTGCTGGCGCTCCCGGAGGAGATCATTCTCCGGCTCGCGGGCGGCACGATCGAGGTGGATGCGGAGGATCCCAAGCTCGTCGAGCGGGAAGAGCTCAGCCGGGCATTCTATGCGGGGCTCTTCGCGTTACCTTATGCGCAAGTGGTCGCATACGCCGCGTTTTTTGCCGATCACACGCCCTACGCGACAAAGCACGGGGTCAAGGGCGCCGAGTTTGATAATGTGCTCGTAATTCTTGATGACGAGGGTGCGAACTGGAACATCTACTCGTTCTCAAAATATTTGAATGGTGAGGATGCCAAAAAGAATGAGAAGCGATGGAATAAGACACGTAACATATTCTACGTCTGCTGCTCTCGTCCGCGCGTCAATCTCGCAGTTATCGATTTAGCTGCGCGATCTGTCGCCAAGGATGCTCGCGTGAGAGAATTGTTCGGTGTTGATAATGCTTTCTTTTTATAGGTAGGGTATTGTAGGTCGTGAGAACCACTTGCTCCTGATCACGGCGGGGGTTGAGTCCCGGCGGACGGCCGATCGGAGGCTGCCGAACCGACAGATCATCCTAACGAACAACTGCTTACGCTGATCGCGACCCGAAAGCGGACAGGCCGGTTCCCACCCTAAATGCCGAAAATCAGACGGTCTGCTCCGAAGGTCCCGCATTCTCTGGCTTTGGGATAAAACGATAAACGGTGCCACGGGATATCCCCAGCTGGCGTGCGATATGTGCGGGTTTCACCCCCTCCGCTACTAATTTATGAATGACCTCTGGGTCGATCCTCGGCTTTCCGCCTTTGTAGACCCCCCTCGCCTTCGCCGCCTCGATACCTTCTGCCTGGCGCTCTTTGCGGAGGTTGGTCTCGAACTCCGCGAAGACGCCGAGCATGTCGAGGAAAGCTTTGCCAGCCGCTGTGCTCGTATCGATAGGCTGCTCCGTCGCCTTCAGGGCAACTCCGCGGGCTTTCAGCTCATGGACGATATCCTGCAGGTCTTTCATCGAGCGGGCCAGTCGGTCGATCCTTGTGACGACGAGCGTGTCCCCCTCGCGGAGGAAGTCGAGCAAGATTTGCAGTTCGGTCCGAGCCCCCCGCTGCGTCCCCGATTTTTTCTCGGATCGGATTGTCTGGCATCCGGCAGCACGCAACGCTCCTTCCTGAATCGAAAGGTCTTGTCCCAACGTCGATACGCGCGAGTAACCAAAAAGCGACATAGAGGCCTCATTTGTTCAGTCAGGCTCTAGACCCTCTCGGCGAAGTGTTCAATAACACTGATATCGACCCTGATGGAACGCAAAGAGTGTTCCAACGGCGGTGTCCGATCACGGTATACCCGGACTGACATAGAGGGCCTGCTAGTTCAGGCTCAATGCCGAAACCCACATTGTGTCACATTCATTAAAATGGCATACTCGCCTTTCAGCGCATTGAAGAGGAGCGTCCCGATGGCTACCCAGTCTATAGACGTTAAAGTGGCCAGTAACGGTCGAATGA
>Ga0308158_10003385_pt1 | contig 14120 bp, 7 predicted proteins | sample PhyBR2_FD_201038 | JGI IMG/M metagenome (GOLD analysis project Ga0308158, IMG submission 201038) | Phyllosphere microbial communities from UC Gill Tract Community Farm, Albany, California, United States - DLSLB.R2 | ecosystem: Host-associated > Plants > Phyllosphere > Unclassified | place: USA... | reverse complement strand
CGCGAATTACGGAGGGTACAAACTTCCTCCGTTCGGCCCGAGCAAGTGGGTCATCGATGCGCGCGGAGCGACCGCGGCGATCCCGCAGGTCGTTGCGAAGGCGCCCTGCGGAGGAAGTCGGGTCGTTCGTTGGGTGAAGTTTCGTTACAAGCTGGTCGACGCACCTCTGCTCGGGTCACGAAGAACAAGGGTGAGCGTCGCATGGTCGGCGACGAAGGCCGGTTGGAGCGACAACGAGGTCGAAATCCGCACCGCACGGGGCCGGCGGCGCGTGACGAGCCGTTACAACGAGCCGGCGGTGGCTTGGAGGACGATCTACATCGACGTGCCCGCGGCGGAGGTCCGCCGGACCGACTGGCTTGAATTCAGCGTCCTGATCGCCGCGCGCTGCCTGCGAGGCGACGTCCAGGGCGTCACCCGAATCGAAACCCTCGACCTGAGGACGCTGCCGTGAACGAGACGCCGCAGGAGCCCCCGCGCGACGACGGCGGCGAGATCGCCGACGCGGAACGCGCGTTCCTCTACAAGCGTCGGCTTGCGGTCGGTGTCGATACGGATGCGGACGGGGTTGGGCTGGCACTTTCCGGTGGCGGCATCCGCGCGGCGACCTTCTCCCTGGGCGTGCTGAAGAGCCTGAGCAGTCTCCATCTGATCCATCGCTTCGACTACCTGTCGACGGTTTCGGGCGGGGGCTACACCGGGTCCTTCTACGGCAGCATGTTCGTAGCTCCGGAGCTCCGAGGGCTAAACGCGGCTCCGGGACCCGAACTCGCTGATCTGAGCGACCCGCTCGGAAGCCCACGCGCCGAACGGGCCATCGGGCATCTGCGCGATAACGGTCGCTACCTCCTTCCCCGCGGGGCGGGAGACGCCGTTCGTCTGGCGACGACGGCCGTCCGCGGTTGGCTGTCGATCCACCTTGTCATCGGCGTTACCCTGATCGCGGTGCTTCTGCTCGCGAAGGCGGTGCAGGCGACGCTTGTCGGCACCTCTGCTCTGCGGGATCTCGATGGCGCGCTTGCGGCCGGCGGATGGCAGCCATGGGCATCTCCCCTGCAGTGGATGATGGGATATCCGAAGGAAGCGGTGCAGCTAAGTTGGTTGTGGCCCCTGGTCATCCTGCTGATATCGGCGTGCACGGCCATGGCGTGGGCTTATTGGCTGGCTCCGTATAAGCGGGTCTCGCGGTGGCGGTTCGAGCGTTTCGCGAGCGTCAGCGCAATTGCCACCACAGCCATCGCCGCAATCTGTCTTGGATGGCCGCCGAAACCGGAAACGTTCACCACCGTCTTCAGGTTTGTCGGCGGGCTGGCCGCCGCCGCTGTCGTGGTGTTCGTCTTGGCGGAAGTGGCGACGGCCCTGCGTGACGGTAGGGCGGCCAGCTTAGCGGGCCCCGTGGCCCGTGGCTCGCGGCGTGGTGATCAGGACCGGGTCCGCAATCTGATTACGCGCTGGACGTCGAAGACGCTGACTTGGGCGGCAGCCTTCGCGGTTATGGCGGTGATCGACACGATCGGGCAGACCTTCTACGCACTTTACCTTCAGGGCGGCAGCGGCAGCGTCGTCCGCCCGATCATCGGCGGTGCCATCAGCGTGGCGCTGATCCCGTTCGCACGGAGGGTCATCACCTGGGGACAGACGAAGGGGGCGACAGGCGTCTTCCTGCGCCGCTTCGGACATCTTCTGGCGCTGATCGCCGCGGCAGTTCTTGCGTTCGCTCTTGCGACATTCTGGGCTATCATCGCGGAATACCTCGCCTGGCGCGGCGGACCGATAGGCACGAACCACGGCCTGATCGGCCCGGTGGAGGATGCGGTGCCGCTGCTTTCGCTGTGGTCCCTTGCGGGTGGCTTCGCAGTCGTCTCGATCGGCATTGGCGTGTCGATCGGCTTCCTCAATCTCTCCTCCTTCAGCGCCTTCTACGCCGGGCGGCTTCGTCGGGCCTACCTTGGAGCAAGCAACACGGATCGGATCGAGCGCGGCGTCGTCGCGGATCGCGAGGACCAAGGCGACGAGATACAGCTCGCCGACTATTATGCGCCGGGCACGGGGGCGCCGCTACATCTGATCAACATCACCATCAACGAGACCAAGGGTAAGGAGTCGTCGATCGTCCAGCGGGACCGAAAGGGACGCCCTCTCACCTTGTCGCCTGCGGGGTTCCTCGTTCCGCTGGACGGGACGAGGCGCGAGCGCATCCCGCTGCCAGCGTCTGACGACGGCGCGTCAGGCGACAGCGAACTGCCGCTGTCCAGCTGGGTGGCGATATCGGGCGCGGCGATGTCGACCGGTCTCGGCCGCAACACGTCGCTCGGCTTAGCGTTGTTGGCGGGGCTTTCGAACCTCCGGCTGGGCGTCTGGTGGACGAGGCCTGGAGGGAAACGGTGGCAACCCCTGGACCCCCGCCGGTGGGTCCAGCGCTATCTCGCCGCCGAATTCCTTGGCCGCTTCTCGGGCATCCACGGTCCGAGGTGGTACCTGACGGACGGCGGCCACTTCGAGAACACGGGAGTGTACGAGCTGGTGCGGCGGCGGGTGCCGCTGATCGTGGCGTGCGATTCCGGGGCAGATCCGGACTACACCTTCGAGGACGTCGTCAACCTCACGAGGAAGCTCCGTATCGACTTCGGCGCGGATCTCGACTTCCTCCCCTCGGCCGAGCTCGATCTTCTGCTTGGCCCCGATGCGCCCAATCGGGGCATCTTCGGCGAGCTGAGCCAGCTAGTGAAGCTTTCGAGGGAACGGAGCAGTCGCGGACCTTACGCCGCGATCGGCCGGATCCGGATCGCAGGGGACGAAGACTACTTGGGGACGTTGATCCTTATTAAGCCTCGCCTGAGCGGTCTGGAGATGATCGACCTGCTCGACTACCACCGAGCCAACCAGGACTTCCCGCAGCAGTCGACGGGCGACCAGTTCTTCGACGAGGCGCAGTGGGAGAGCTATTACCGGCTCGGCACCAACCTCGCGGAACTGGTATTTACGAGCGCGCCGCATATGGGCCCGCCGCCGGCGCCGGTAAGCGGCCGCTCCAAGGTGCTGCCCGCCGCCCCGACCCGTTGGGAGCCGGCGGCGCTGGAGCCGATCAGCGTCCAGCACTTCCCTTGGTTCGCGGGCGCGTGGCAGACGCCGGTCGCCGTGCCCCGGGATGCGGGCCAAGTCGTCGCGGACGCACCGGGGGATCAGGCTGATACTCGTGAGCGGGGAACGGGAGGTGACACCGAGGTCGGCGCTCCGAACGCGACGATCGCGGATGCGGTGGGTGTGGCGGCTTCGCGCATCGGGACGGGCAAGCTGATCACGGGCGTGATCGCCTCCGTCGCGGGGCTGGGCCTCGCCAGCGGGGTAGGTCAGTCGCTTGCGACCGGCGCGATGCCTACCGCCGCATCGGTCCAGGGAACGCGATCTGCAACAACGAACGGAGACGAGGGCGCACCGGGCGACTCGGGTGCAGCCGGCGACGCAGGCGCAACGGGCGACGAGGGCACAACCGGCACCGCGGGCGCGACAGGCAGCGATGGCACGCCGCGAGCTGCGGCCGACGAAGAGACGCATCGGCTGCTGGCAACGGTGATCGAGCGGCTCGGGGAGCTGACGGGACGCAAGGGGACCGGTAAACCCAAATACATCTGGCTGACCCAGGAGATGCCCGCCATCCAGCTTGCGTTCGCACGTTATACGGATTCGCGGAGTGAGGCAGATCTGAAGGCCCTCATAGCGGGCATGACCGCTATCAAGACCGACGCCGCCGCCCATGATCAGACGCTGAAGGATCTGGCGTCGAGCTTGGATAAGATCGCCGCCAGCATCCGCGAGAACGCACCTCGTCGCAACGTGCGAGGCAGCCAATGACCTGGCGCGGCCCCGCCGCCGCCGCCGTCGCTGCGATGCTCGCTACCGCGGCGTGCTCCACCGAGCCGAAGCTGACCGCCTCCTGGTATCTGAACTATCCTGAAGCCGCATCGGAGCGGGCGGCGAACTCCGCCGATCCGATCAAGGCGTCGTCCTCGGACGCCGACGTTCTCGTCGTTCTGCTCAATCGGGGGACGAAGTCGGCGGAGATCGATACGGTGGCGCTGAACCGGCACGATCGCAAGCTCGTCCTTCCGCAACGGAAGGGCGGGCAGCGATCACTCGACCCAGGCGAGGCGTTGATCCTGCGGACGGGCACTTCCTTCAAGCGGGGAGGCTCCGCCAAGGCGTGCGTCATACCCGTCAGACTTTATGTCGGTCTCGGGGATGGCAAAGCGAGTCCCCGCCGCGTCGAGATCACCGGGGCGATGCCGAGTTCACTTCCGGCAGAATGGCTCGCCCACGATGGGTGCGCGCGGTTGGATGAGAGAGCGGCAGGCGCGCCGTAACCTATGCAACCCACGGCCGCGCCAACGAGGAACTAGCGCGGCTGTGACGCAGCTTATTGACGTGCGTGGCCAAAGCGAGCCGTCTTAGCAAGAAAGTCGACTGAAGCCGCTCATAGTTAGCTCATCGCTATGCAGCCGGGAGCGCAACGCCTCCTCCCGAGAACAGACCGACCGAAGAGCAGGCATTTTGCGGGTGCATCGGATAGAAGACATTTACAGAAGCGCGAACAGGCCGGAGGCTGGGCGCTTCTTTCCCCCGAGCGCAGGAAGATGGGATTCGTGCGCGTATGGCTCGTAGCGTGCTCCGCGCCGTCGGTCGCGGGCGGGCTCAGTGGTCGTTTGACACGAGCGGGTTGCCGAGCACGTTCATCGCTAAGCCCTTGGCGTGGTCGTGCGGCCATCGCGACAGCATCTGCAAATTGGCCACGTGGACGGCTTCGATCAGCCGGTTCCCTGCATCCCAGCGGTCGAGAAACGCCTCGAGCCAGGGGGGCGGGACGACCGATTCCAGTGGCCAAGGCGACGCGACGACCGCCTGCACGCCCTGGTCGAGCATCTGCCGGGCCAGGCCGACGGTCGCATCGGCAGAGGGGTGCGCGTCTGAACGGCCGCCGCTGCAGACGAACAGCACCACCACGCCGACGTTGTGGAGCGCCGCCCCGAGCGCGTCCGCGGTCACGACGAGCATGCCCTCATCGCTGACCACCTGGAAGGCGCTCGACTTCCGGTTCAGCCCGCCGTGCGCCGCGACCACGGCCATCGACGCGCCGGCCATGCCGGTGGGGAGCGTTCGATCTCGCGCGAGGGTGAAGCGGTGGGCCTCGAGCGTACCCTCCGTGCGGTCGCCGAGCGTGGCGAGCGTCGTCCCGGTCGTCTCGGCGCCAGAGATCCATGCGACCCGCCGCCCGTTGCCGAGTCTAGGCACCGCGACGGCCGCGGCGAGCCAGGTGAGCGACGGCGCAGCCGCCATCGGCTGCAGCTCCCCGGCGAACCGGTCGCCGACTCGGAGCAGGTTGGGCGGCATCGACCGCAGGTGCTTGTCGCCGACTACCAGCGTCGGGCCGCCGCCGCCGATGCCGGTCAGGGACATCGCCTCGGTCGACGTGTAAAAGCGGTTCGCGTCCCGCTCCGCCGTCCCGTAGGCGAACGGGTAGCGCTCGCTCCAGGCATTGAGCCTGTCGAGCGTGATCGCCACCGCTGGTTCGCGGCCGGCGGTCAGCGCGCCGCCCTTCGCGACCACCTTGGCGAGCAGGCCGTCGTGGCCGAACGCGGCGTGCACGACCGTGACGCCCTTTGCCGACGCGGCGGCGGCAGCACCGGCAGGTCCGGCTGCGCCGGGCGGGGTGGGTGGAGGCCCGCGAACCCCGTCCCAGCCGGGCGCGGCGATCGCCCGGTCGCAACAGATCTCGATCGCGAGGCAGGCCCTCTCCGGATCGGCCAGCGTCTCGTCGGCGTCGAGCGCACGGCGCGCCGCCATCGTCGCGTGGCGCGCGTCCTTGCCGACGTCCTCGGAGTAGCGGGCTTGGTGCGACGGCGAGATGAGCTCGAGTAAGTCTCCGCTGGTCGGGACATCGCGTCCGGAGATCTCGATCTGCCGGGCGATGCCGCCGTCGAGAGCGGCGATCAGCTCGGCCTCGATTGCGACCGCGTCCGAGTCGGGCGGCAGTCCGAAGGCCCGGGCGAAGCGGTTGAGCTGGGTGATCATCGATCCCACTGGCCCGGTCGCGTCACCGCGTTCGAGCACCGTCCGCGCGTTGGCGACGGACGCGGTGAGCAGCGCAGAGACCTCGGAAGGCGGATCGTCGCTGTCTCGGATCCGGCCGAGCCGGACCTGGAGGCGCATCGTCTGGATGCGGTGGCCATATCGTTCGGAACGCCCCATCCGTTCCAGCACGCGCTGCGCGGAATCAAGGACCGACACCGACTTATCGGTCATGCCGTTGTCCCGGAGGACGCGGTGGATCAGCAGTGTCTCATGCCACAGCTGGTCCTCGTCGACGTCATCATCCGCCGCGAGGCCCGCCGCGGCGTAGAGCGCGGCGAGCGTGCGGTCACCGCAGCGGTGGTAGATGTCGGCCAGGCCGATCAGCGCGAGGCGTCGCCGCCGCGGCGTATCCGGGCGGAGCAGTAGCGTCTCGGCGAGATCGCGGGCGGGCTGGCGGGCGCCGCCGAGCGCCAGCCCCATGGCGGCGGTGCGGATCATCTTGAGGTCGACGTCCGGAATACTTGCGTGCCTGGCGATGGCCGTGCCGAGGCCGAGCATCATGGTCGATCCGTCCTGGGGGCCGCCGGAGTCCTCTGCGATCCCGCGCTCGGCGGCAATGGCGATGAAGTCCAGAATCGACGAGCAGGCGTCGTCGGGCGCGATCGGCAGTTCCTCGACTGGGAACGTCGTATGGCCGACCTGGATCGGCGTCTCCCTTTCCAACCACCGGTCGACCGCCGCGCTGAACGCCGGGTCGTTAAGCAGGTCGTCGAGCGGCGGTCCGCTAGGCAGGTCGCGCGCCGGCGTCGTGTCGAGCGGCGCCGACGCCGAGCGCACCAGTAGCAGCAGCGCGATCGCGAGGCCCTCCTCTCCCGCCACCGACGGATCAAGCAGGTCGATCATGCGCGAGCGGAGCGAAGTGTTGCGGGGGCCGTCGGCGAGGCGGCGGACGAGGATTGCGACTGCATCGGCGACGCGCTCGATCGGCACCGCCATCCTGCCGCCGGGGCGGTTGATCAGCAGCTGCTCGACGGTGGTGATGAGTGTGCGCGAGCCAGCGTCCGCCTTCGCCGCTCGCGGGTCCAGGCAGAGCTCGAAGGCGTGCATGACCGCTCCGCGCCGGAGCGCGTCGGCAGCGCAGGCTGCGATGGCGTGGGCTGTGTTGTCCGCGTTCCCGCCGACCGCCGCGATCACCGCGTCGTAGTCGGGCATCCCCTCCCCATCGCTGGCCTGCGCGAGGGCGTGGTGGAGCGTCGCGGCCTGCTCTCCCCTTGGTCCCGGCGCGACGAGCGTAGCGGCGGCGGCGTGGTCTCCGGCCGCCACCGCCTGGCGGTAGCGGAACGCGCGGAGGTCCGGAGAAGCTGGGAACAGCCGCTCCAGCGCGCCCGCGACGATCGCGGACAGGTCGAGATCGTTTATGCGATCGGCGGCGCGCAGCGCGTTGTTCAGGTCCTCGCGGATTCGGAGCCGGGTAGCCACCGGCGCGAGCAAGTCCCTTGCGAGGCGGGTCGCGCCCGCCTCGGCAGCGATGCGCGCGAGCTTGGCCGAGACGCTGGGCGGGAGGTGCGCGGTGGGGAGCAGGCGGAGCTCCGCCAGCGCCTGCTGGGTCATGCCGGCGGCGTCCATGAGCTGGATGCGGATGTTGCGCCGCCCTTCGTCGCCGAGACCATCGATGGCGTCGAGTTCTTGGTAGACGCGGCCGAGGCGGCCCTCGCTGATCCAGATCCGCCATTGCGGTAGGCGGGCGTCGACTTGCGCCTCCGGATCGTCCTCGCCGGGGGGGACGGTTAGTACCGCGCAGCCGGCGACGTCCCGGAGCTCGTCGATCTGAGGCTCCGACGGCCGGTAGAGTCCGGTGTCGAGGATCGCGAAGCCCGCGCCGTCGCCGTCGCGCTCGGCGAATTGCTCCGCCATGCGCCGCAGGTGGGGAGCCCATGTCTCGTCTGAACCCATGATCGCCGCGCCTGGCGCCGGCGTGTTGGCCAGGCCGGGCGTACGGTAGTCGGCGGCCCGTGCCACCGCCAGCGCACGGTCAGCCGGCGCGCCTTCTGCAAGCCGCAGGGCGGTTTCGGTGGAGAGGTCTGCGGCGACGAACACCTCGATGCGTGCCGCGAGGCGGCCGGCGCGCACCTCGTCGGGTGCGGCGCCAGAGCGGACGAGAGTCGCGTCCGCAGCCTGTGCGAGCCGCTCCCTGGTCGTGGCTGCGTCGGTGCCCGGCGGTGCGACGACCCACAGGCCCTCGAACACGCGCCGGTCGTCCTCGAACAGGAACAGCAGCTGCGCGAAGAAGCTGCCGATCCGGTCGGTCCAGTGGCCGAATGGAAGGCATACGACCTGCACGCGGCCGAGCATGCCGTTCTCGCCGGATAACAGCGTGCGGATCGCCTCGTCGAAGGGGGGTGTCAGATTAACATTCATTGGTTTGCACCGTTTAAGCAGATTCGGGGTGCCTCGGACAATGGGGCCGTCGACTGCGGAGCTCGCGGCGACCGTCAACCTTCGGGCTCGATGGGCGGCGGTCGCCCCAGCTTGACCTGGCGAATCCAGGCGCTTGCTATCGGCCCGCCAAACGGTGATGCTCCGCACCGTGGTTAGCCTTTTCGTCGCCATCACTGATCGCAGCTGGTTCGACCTGCTCGGCCGCGAGCGTTCCAACGAGGTGAACTTCTGGCAGCCCAGCGGGACGAGGAAATTTCCTGGACCGCTGCTTCCCAAACGACCTGATCGCGATGACGCGGACCGACGAGCCCTGCGTGAAGCGACGCGCGCCGGCTGCGGATGGGCTGGCTGCGTCGTGACGCGCGAGGAGGAGCGATGGGCGGAGGCGCTGGCGGTGGAGCGGCTCCACGGCCGGGACGCGGCGTCGCATGCGGCCGCGCGCGTGGCCGACCTCTCGGGCGCAGGCGACGCGGTGGCGGGCGCGCGGTGGCGGGCGATCGCGTCGTGTATCGAAGCGCTGCGCGGGGCCAGAGGAGGAGCGTTATGCTGACGACTGCCGAGGTTCGCTCGCCCGTCTTCGATCGCCTCACCGGGCGGTTGGCGCCCGCGCTCCGCCATCCGACCGCGCGCGCGTTCGACATCAGGGCCTGGAAGGAGGTGCTTGCAGGCGACACGCTCGGCCCGCGCGACGTGAACCTAGTGTGCGCGGCGAAGTATGTGGGGGACGTGCTCGGCAGCATACGGGAGGATCTCGTCGACGGCCTGTTCGACGGATTGTCGGGCGACCAGGTGGTCGCGATGGCCGTCGCCAACGCCAACCGTAGCTGGAACATCTTCCGCTGGAAGCTGTACAACGACGCCCCCCCCGCTGACGGAGGGGGCGCGCACCTCCCCGCGCTCGGCCGCGAGGGGATCGCGGTGGGGCCGGACGGTGCGGCGATTAGTCCCGACGACGCGAACAACGCGCTCGTTGACGCGCTGCCCTACTGGTTCGCCGAGGCCGCGGCGATCGCTCCGGATGCGCCCGCGGGGAGCCTCGACGCAGAGGCCGCCGGCATCGTCATGGGCCGTGCGCACTTCGCGACCAACCTCATGCAGGCATTCAAGTTGATCTGGCAGGAGGTACTCTGGGAGCCTTGGTCGTTCGACTTCGACGAGCGCGCCGCGACCCTGGCGCCGGTGGCACCCGACGATCTGGCGCGCTGGAAGGCGTGGGACTGGCGCGAGCAGACGCTGATCGGCCAGTCGTCGCTGCTCAGTCGCAACCTGGAGAAGGACGCATCCTCGGTTCCGATAGTGCTGCCGCGGACGGCCACCGCGATCGGTGCGCACGGGATCGCAGTGGGTCCGCCGACCGACGTGCAGGCCGCGAGCCACCGCTCGGCGTTCGAGAACGTGGAGCGCACCTACGCCGCGCCGTTCCTGGATGAGCCGCTCGGCGGCGGCGCGGACCTGACTCCGCGGCTGGTCGAGTCCGCGGTCTGTGTACTGCAGGACCTGGTCGATCTGGCGATCCCGCGCGACGCCGACCCGGCGGTGCTGGACGAGGCCGATCCGCGGAATCTCGCCTGCACCTATCCGAGGGCCTGGCTGTCGACCCTGCTTGCCGACGCGCTCGCTATCGCACCCGACGACGCCGACGCGTGCCTCGACTGGCTGGCGTCCGACCCCTTCGGCGGGCTCAACCCGCTTTTCACCTTGGGAGTCTGGCACCGACCGCTGGTGCGTTCCCGGGACGGTGGCAAGCTCTCGATCGTGGCCGGGGCGCTGGTCTGGGGCTCGCCGCTGCGGCGGGTCGAGCGCTGGCTGCAAGTCGGCGCGAAGTCCGACCTGTCGAAGACCACGGCGGGCCTGCGTCACGAGGCGGCGCTGCGGGAGCGGGTGGCGGCGGCGATCGGAGGGAACGCCCTGCTCGTCGCCGTACCGACCGCGGTCTCCTCGATCGGCAAGGGCGAGGCTAAGGAGGAGATCGACCTGTTGGTCCGCGTGGGCAGCACGATCCTTGTGGCGGAGGTGAAGTGCCTGCTGGGCCCGTCCGAGCCGATCGAGCGACATGACTACGTGGGCAAGCTGGAGGATGCATGCGCGCAGGCGGCGCGGAAGGCCGGCTGGCTGAGCGGGCAGCCGGGCGAGTTGACCTCAAGGCTCGGTGATGGCGCGGACGGCTGCCGGCTCCAGCCGCTGGTGATCGTGAATCAGAGTAGCGGCGTCGAGTGGGAATACGAGGATGTGCCGATCACTGACGACCGGTTCCTCCGCCTCCTCCTTGGAGACGGCAAATACGTCGCAGGGGGGAAGCTCCATCGTGAGCCCGGCCGCCTGCCGGAGCTCGCCAAGCGCGAGCTCTACGCCGACGCCGAAGGGCTCGAGGCAATCATCCCGGCCATCTTCCGCAGGATGCCGGGCATGGATCCGTTCCGAAACAGCGTGAAATGGGACGTGGCGACGATGGGGATGCCGGGCGGCTCAGAGCTGAGACTCGGGGTCCCGCGGCAGGACCCGGCAGCCTACATAGCGGCGATGGATGCGATCACGGGCGGCGGCGCGGACTGAGCGGCGCGGGGACGCAGTCGCCGACTGGCTGGCGTGGCGGCTGCGGCGCCCTATCGCTCGGACCGCCAGTCATGGAGCGCAGAGGTCGCGGGTGCCGAACGCGCCGATACACTAACTGCGCAACACGGAAGGTCCGGAGAGGCGCCTCTGAACGTCCGGTTGTGGGTTCTTGCTGCCTCGAGGCGAGTAAACTGTGGAGCTCAACATCGTATCTCCATCCAAACTCATGTGATGGGGGGCTTTATCGACCACAGAGTGTCGAGCAGTCCAAGCAGACGTGCGATACCCGTTCCGGCCGGCGGCGCCGGAGGGACGGCAAATAGAGGCCCGATTTCGCCCGTCGGTCGAGAAAACTGCGTCCGACACGGCTGCGGTAGCCGACATAAGCTTACGCCCGCTTCGTCTGGAGCCAGCTTTTGTGATCCCGTTGTCCGTTTAAAGCCCGTTTAAAGGCCATCACGATCGTTATTCACGAACTGCCGTGGTTAAGTATCAGAGGCGCTAAAACAATAAGCAAGGTACACGCTTTATATTTGTAGACGAGGGTATATTAGCGCGTATTTGACGTCTCCAGCATCAACAACTGGAGTAGATACTGTGTTCTTCAACCAGTATGAACTGGCGAAGCGGTGGCGTTTAAGCCCGCGTACCCTTGAGCGCTTCCGCTATGAGAGGAAGGGGCCTCCGTACGTTAAGATCGGCGGTCGCGTCGTGTACCGCGTCACTGACATCGTTGAATATGAGAATAGGGGGCTGGTTGTCCCAGCTGTCGAGGGGGCGGCGACGTGACGGCCGCTCCGTTGCATCACGTTCGGCGGAGTACGTCCCGGACGCCCAGACGGCTCGATTGGGCTTTCGCTCAGGACGTCGGGTCATCAACCGGCAAGATGCTCCTCTGCGTCATCTGTCGTTTCGGCAACGGTAAAGGCACCTGCTTCGCATCAATTTCCAAGATTGCTGCCACGGCGAATTGTCAAGAGGCGACTGTGCGCAAGTGGTTAAAGGTCTTCCTCGCTCGTGGATGGCTGGTAGAGTTGAGTGGTGAAGGCCGCAGCACTCGTACCTTCGCGATCGCTCCAGAGGGTATCAAATTCGACATACCTGAGTCAGCAGAAACGTTATTCACCCCCGGTGAAAGCGACACCCAGAATCCTAAGAATCAAAATTTGAATCTGAGCAGCCGCTCGCCAGGAGTGCGGCAGCTCAGGGTCCAGATCCCTTCAGAGCTTTCGCCATGGGAAGCGATCGAGTTCCTTAAGAGGAAACGGCAATGAGCGAGCAGGGGGGGGCTCCGAAACCTCGACAGGCTGTGCTGGACACCGGCGTTTGCCTAAATTTTTCATCAATCCCAAATGAACTTAGGGGTTAGATAGATGACATCGAAGAATGCGCGCCACGGGGCGTTTGAACAAGTCGTAGGCTGTAATAAAGCGAATCCCAGTGCCGCAGGCTCGGCAGGAGTGGAAGGTCTGGCGCAAGCGTGGCCGGCATCTCAGCCTGGCGTGCGCAGGGTCTCAGAGCTGATCCCGTTTGCTCGCAATGCGCGTACTCATTCGGACGAGCAGATCGACCAGGTTGTTAGGTCCATCGAGCAGTTTGGTTGGACCAATCCAATACTAATCCGCGCGGAGACGGGTGGAGTGTTGGCCGGGCACGGTCGCCTGTTAGCAGCAGAGCGAATGGGGATCGAGACCGTTCCGGTTTTGCAGGCAACCGGTTGGACCGAGGAGCAGGCACGATTGTACGTCATCGCTGACAACAAGCTCGCGCTGAACGCCGGCTGGAACGAGCAGTTGCTTGCACTGGAAGTGTCTGAGCTAGCCGAGTTGGGAGCAGATCTTGATCTCACGGGTTTTTCCGAACGCGAGCTACTCGCCCTGGATGCCGATCGGACGCAATACCTCACTGATCCCGACGATATGCCCGCCATGCCAGAAGATGTTGTCAGCCGGGCAGGGGACGTCTGGATCCTCGGCTCGCACCGCGTGATCTGCGGAGACAGTACCTCGCATGCTGACATCGATCGGTTAATGGGCGGGGAGACGGCTGACGCTTGCTGGACAGATCCGCCCTACAACGTGAATTATAAGGGCGCCGCAGGCAAAATTCAGAATGACAACATGGGCGCGGCAGCGTTCGCTGGTTTCTTGCAAAACGCGTTTAAGGTCGCGTTCTCAGCCTTGAAGCCAGGAGGGGCAATCTACGTCGCTCATGCTGACACGGAAGGACTGGCGTTTCGAACTGCGTTTCAGTCGGCGGGTTTCAAGCTGTCAGGCTGTCTTGTGTGGGCTAAGGACGCGTTGGTGCTCGGTCGTTCTGACTACCAATGGCAGCACGAGCCCATCCTCTATGGCTGGAAGCCTGGTGCAGCGCACAGCTGGTATGGCGATCGCAAGCAAACGACCGTTGTGTCCCTAGAGGGATCTGTATTTACGCTTAATCATGACGGCACGCTGACCGTCAGGGTGGGCCAGGAGTCCCTTATTGTTCGTGGGACCGGCTTCAGCGTGCAGCCAGTTGAGCCGACTATCCTTTACGCCTCGAAACCGAAAAGGTCAGTTGACCATCCGACGATGAAGCCCGTCGAACTCATCAGCCGCATGCTAAAGAATTCGACTGAAGTTGGCGATATCGTGCTCGACCTGTTCGGCGGATCTGGCTCGACGCTGATCAGTTGCGAGATACTGAGCCGAGCTGCCAGGCTTTGCGAGCTCGATCCCCGCTTTGTCGACGTGATCGTGCGCCGCTGGCAGGAATTTGTCGGGGCGGCCTCAGTGCTGGAGGCCGACGGGAGAACGTTTGATCAATGTGCCAACCGGCATTTACACGAAAGATAAACTGATGGGTCGCCCTCGTAAACCCAGTCATATGCACCTCATCGAAGGCACAAGAACGGTCCGCGCAGACCGCGCTCGTTCGGGCCCCGACCTAGTTGTGCCTAACCCCCTCGGGCCTCCACCCGGTCGATTGGACGCGCGAGAGAAGCAGATCTGGCAGTTGGTTGGTAACGAGCTGCCGCCAGGTGTGCTTGCCGTGGTTGATCAATTTATTGTGGCGGCATT
>Ga0308158_10003384_pt1 | contig 14121 bp, 16 predicted proteins | sample PhyBR2_FD_201038 | JGI IMG/M metagenome (GOLD analysis project Ga0308158, IMG submission 201038) | Phyllosphere microbial communities from UC Gill Tract Community Farm, Albany, California, United States - DLSLB.R2 | ecosystem: Host-associated > Plants > Phyllosphere > Unclassified | place: USA... | reverse complement strand
TGTGTGGGATCGGAGTGTCGATCCTGATACGCAACCGGCGAATGTCGGAGGCCTGGAGCATGATGGTGCTGCGCTGGTGACGATGCCGGCAAGGAGGAAGAGATGGACATCAAGATCGAGGTCATTTTCGTTCCGGTCACAGACGTGGATCGCGCGAAGGAGTTCTACGTCGACAAGCTGGGCTTCAACCCGGATCATGATCAGCGCGTGAACGAGGGCCTGCGCTTTGTGCAGCTGACCCCTCCCGGATCCGCCTGCTCGATCGCTATCGGGGAAGGTCTCGGGCACACCATCGAGCCGGGCGGTCTGGACGCGATCATGGCGGTCATCCCGGACGCCGACGCGTTCCTCGCCGAGATGCGTGAGAAGGGCGTCGAGGCCGACGGGGTCGACGAGCAGGCTTGGGGGCGCTTCGTCACCGTGAAGGATCCAGACGGCAACACCTGGACCTTCCAGCAGCTGCCCTCCTGGTCCTGACCCGGGCTGCGAGTCGCGCCACGGTCGAGAGCGGGGACGTCACCGACGCGTTCCTGCTCTCGCGCCTGACCGAGGTTCCGCGCACGGCGCACATCACGCCTGATAGGATCAGCGCGGTGGCACCCATGCGCCACCGGACAACTGAACACAGACTGGAGCAGGCTCGGCAGGAAGCTGGTCCCCTGAAGTGGATTCCCCGCGGTGAACACGGGTGATCTTCTCCTGGTGGCCAGCGCAGGCGAGTGAACATATGCGCGCGCCCATATCTGCCTGCTCTGCTCCTTCGAGGAAACTCGCCCGTCACACGGACGGACGAGTCAAAACAAAGAAGGAGAGACCTCTTGGAAGGTCCTGAAATCACCGCAGCCGAGGCCGTTCTCGACAACGGACGCTTCGGCAAGCGCACGATCCGCTTCGAGACGGGTCGTCTGGCGCAGCAGGCACAGGGTGCCGTTGCTGCGTACCTCGACGACGAGACCATGCTTCTGTCGGCCACCAGCGCGAGCAAGCAGCCGCGCGACGGGTTCGACTTCTTCCCCCTGACCGTGGACGTTGAGGAGCGCTCGTACGCTGCCGGCAAGATCCCCGGTTCGTTCTTCCGCCGTGAGGGCCGCCCCTCCACCGAGGCGATCCTGGTGTGCCGTCTGATCGACCGCCCGCTGCGCCCGTCGTTCGTCGACGGCCTGCGCAACGAGGTTCAGATCGTCGTCACCGTGCTGTCCATCGCCCCGGGCGAGTACTACGACGCCCTGGCGATCAACGCCGCGTCGGCGTCGACGCAGATCTCCGGTCTGCCGTTCTCCGGCCCGATCGCCGGTGTGCGCCTCGCGCTCATCCCGGGCTATGGTCAGCACGAGGACCAGTGGGTCGCGTTCCCCAACGTCGAGCAGGTCTCCGAGGCCGTCTTCGACCTCATGGTCGCGGGCCGTGTCATGAAGAACGCCGACGGCACCGAGGACGTCGCCATCATGATGGTCGAGGCCGAGGCGACCGAGGGCAGCTGGGACCACATCCGCGGCGGCGCCGTGAAGCCCAGCGAGGAAATCGTCGCGGGCGGCCTGGAGGCGGCGAAGCCGTTCATCAAGCAGCTCGTCGAGGCTCAGGCTGACATGGCGCAGCACTCGTCGAAGGAGCCGGGCGTCTACCTGGTCTTCCTGCCCTACGCGCAGGAGACCTACGACTTCGTCTCGAACAGCGCGTACGCGGACCTCGAGAAGGTCTACGTGATCGCCGACAAGCAGGAGCGCCAGAGCGCCGACGACGAGGTCAAGGATCGCGTCAAGGCCGAGGTCGCCGCCGCGGTCGAGGCAGGCACGCTGCCCGCCTCCGCTCTCGGCGAGGTCTCCGCCGCCTACAAGTCGGTCACCAAGGCCATCGTCCGTGGCCGCATCCTCACCGAGGGTGTGCGCATGGACGGCCGTGGCCTGGCGGACATCCGTCCGCTGGATGCCGAGGTCCAGGTGATCCCGCGCGTGCACGGCTCCGCCATCTTCCAGCGCGGCGAGACCCAGATCCTGGGCGTCACCACGCTGAACATGCTGAAGATGGAGCAGCAGATCGACTCGCTGTCGCCCACGACCAGCAAGCGCTACATGCACCACTACAACTTCCCGCCCTACTCGACCGGTGAGACCGGCCGTGTCGGCAGCCCGAAGCGTCGCGAGATCGGTCACGGCTTCCTGGCCGAGCGCGCGCTCGTTCCCGTGCTGCCCAGCCGCGAGGAGTTCCCGTACGCCATCCGTCAGGTCTCCGAGGCACTCGGGTCCAACGGATCGACGTCGATGGGCTCGGTCTGCGCGTCCACCCTGTCGCTGCTGAACGCGGGTGTGCCGCTGCGCGCTCCCGTCGCCGGTATCGCCATGGGTCTGGTTTCGGACACCGTCGACGGGGAGACCCGCTACGCCGCCCTCACCGACATCCTCGGTGCCGAGGACGCGCTCGGCGACATGGACTTCAAGGTCGCCGGTACCAGCGAGTTCATCACGGCCATCCAGCTCGACACGAAGCTCGACGGCATCCCGTCGTCGGTGCTGTCGGCTGCGCTGCAGCAGGCGCATGACGCCCGCACCACGATCCTCGGCGTGCTCAATGCCGCGATCGACGGCCCGGACGAGATGGCGCCCACCGCTCCGCGCGTGATCTCGGTGCAGATCCCGGTCGACAAGATCGGTGAGCTCATCGGCCCGAAGGGCAAGACGATCAACGCCATCCAGGATGAGACCGGCGCGCAGATCTCCATCGAGGAGGACGGCACCGTCTACATCGGCGCCGTCGACGGCCCGTCTGCTGAGGCAGCGCGTGCGCAGGTGAACGCGATCGCCAACCCCACCAACCCGGAGGTCGGCGAGCAGTTCCTGGGCACCGTCGTGAACCTGCGCGATGGTCTGGGTGCGTTCGTCTCCCTGCTGCCCGGCAAGGACGGACTCCTCCACATCAGCGAGGTCCGCAAGCTCAACGGCAACAAGCGTGTCGAGGAGCTCGGCTCGGTGCTGTCGGTGGGCCAGAAGATCCTGGTGCGCATCACGAAGATCGACGACCGCGGCAAGCTGTCGCTGGAGCCGGTCCTCGAAGAGACCGCCGAGTCGGCTGAGGCTCCCGCCGAGGCCTGATCGATTCGACCGACGGCCCGTCCCGCATCGCGGGGCGGGCCGTCGGCATGGGTACGACCGTTACGGAAATGTCATCGGGAACCGGCGGAATGCCGCGGTGCGCGACACGGAAGCCCGTACTCTAGCAACAACACGGCCCGTCGTGCTTGCGGGTCGCCTCTGCGGGGGCAACGGGGAACGCATTCGGATCCTCGGGAACGGGGGAACGATGGACGCGTCAGCGGTAGGTGCAGTGCCGCCGGCCTCCGTCGAGGGCACCGCCCATCCGTCGCACCTCATCGACGTTCAGGCGCCGAGCGTGGGCGCTGCCGTGCGGGTGCCCCTCGGAGAGTCAGGTCTGCGCGTCTTCCCGCTGATGCTCGGCGGGGCCGAGTTTGGCTGGACCATCGACCGGGACCACGCCTTCGAGGTGCTCGATCGGTACCGCGAGCTCGGCGGCAACGCCCTGCACACCGCGGATGGGTTCGCGAGCGGTCGCAGTGAGTACATCATCGGCCAATGGCTGGCAGCCCGATCCTGCCGCGACGAGATCGCCGTCACCGTGCGGATCGGTTCACATCCCGACAACCCCGGTCTCGGCTCGGTGAACCTGGTGCGCGCGGTCGAAGCCTCGCTGACACGGCTGGGAGTGGATCACCTCGACGTCATGTACCTCGACGGCACCGATTCCCGTGCGAACCTCGAAGATGTCCTGGCCACCTCCGAGTGGCTCGTGGAGAGCGGGAAGGTGCGCTCGATCGGGGCGTACGCGTTCTCGGCCGAGCGCCTCGTGGAGGCCCGGATCCTGGTTTCGGCGGGGTACCCGCGGATTCACGTGCTGGATGTCGCCTACAACGCGCTGCGGCGCGCCGATTACGAGGGCGACATCCGCCTGATTGTGGGCGCCCAGGGGCTCGCGGTGACGCCGTCGCACGCGCTCGAGCACGGCTTCCTCTCCGGCGTCCACCGCTCTCGCTCGCGCCTGCAGGGCACACGCGGCATGCAGCTGCTGAACAACCTCAACCGGCGGGGCACGAAGCTGCTGCGCGTCTTCGACGCGATCGGAGCGGAACTGGGGGTCGCTGATGCGGCCGTGGCATTGGCCTGGTTGCGTGCTCAGCGCGGAATCGTCGCTCCCATCGTGAACGCCTATGCTCCCGCCCAGGTCGATGAGCTGGTGCAGAGCGCCGGCGTCTCGCTGGGCCGGGGACATCTGGCGGAGATCGCCCGCGCCGTCGCCTGACGCATCCCGGGCCCCGGCATCGCAGGCGGTGCTGCACATGTCGACGGTTGTGCGCAAGGGCCGACCCGCGACGGAGGGCATCGGTTAGGGTGGAGGAGAACCTGCCTGACAACGAAGCGAGCTCTGACTGTGACCCACTGGATCTACATGGTGCGGCATGGCGAGCAGCAAGACGCCGAGTACGGCCTCGATGACGGCCCGCTGTCCGCGCGCGGTCGTCGCCAGGCCGAACTCATCGCCGAACGGCTGTCCGGGGTCCCCTTCGACGCGGTCTCCCACTCCCCGCTGGTGCGGGCGGCGGAGACGGCGCGGGTGATCGCCGACCGGATGCCCGCGATCGATCCGCAGCCCAACGCGCTGCTGTTCGACTGCGTTCCCACCGGCATGACGGAGGACACCCCCGCGTCATACGAGTCCTTCTTCGGCTCCATCACCGACGCCGAGACGGAGGCCGGGCACGCGCAGATGTCGGACGCCGTGGGGGAGTTCCTCGTTCGCAAGCCGGGCGACGTCCACGAGCTGCTGATCACGCACAACTTCGTGATCGCGTGGTTCGTCCGTGAGGTGCTCGGAGCGCCGGAGTGGCGATGGATGACCCTGAACCAGGCCAACTGCGGTCTCACGGTCCTCGCGCAGAAGCCCGGGCGGCCCTGGACGCTGGTATCGCACAACGATCTGTCGCACCTGCCGTTCGAGTTGCGGACCGGGCTTCCGGAGAACGCCCTGGTCTGAGTGGTTCGCAGTGCCCGGGCTGAAGCGATATCGGCGGGTTACGGGGCGAGCGATGCGTGGTGTTCTGCGGCCTAGGATTGAACCATGGCCACGCGCGTCGCCCTCGTGGGCGCATCCGGAAAGCTCGGCACCGTGATCGGCGGAGTGCTCGCCGATCTGCCCGACTTCGACATCGTTCACGCTCTCGGCTCGAGAGACGACCTGGACGTCATCGCCGATGCGGACCTCGTCGTAGACGCCACCACCCCGACGGTGAGCGCTGAGGTGGTTCGACGAGCGGCCGATGCCGGTGTCAACGTGCTCGTGGCGACATCGGGATGGTCCGAGTCACGCCTGGCGGAGATCCGCCCGCACATCGAGGCGTCCGGGATCGGTGTCGTGGTCATCCCGAACTTCTCGCTCGGCTCGGTGCTGGGCACCGCCATTGCGACGGTCGCTGGACGATTCTTCGACTCGATAGAGATCATCGAATCCCATCGCGATACCAAGATCGACTCGCCGAGTGGCACGGCTGTGCGCACGGCCGAGCTGATCCAGGCGGTGCGTACGCTGCCCGTCGATGCCCCGCACGTCGATCAGCAGGCACGCGGAGAGCAGGTGGCGGGAATCCCGATTCACTCGCTGCGCCGTCCGGGGGTCATCGCCCGCCAGGACGTGGTGCTGTCGGGGCCGGGGGAGAGCCTCACCATCACGCACGACACCGTCGACTCGGCCGCGGCGTATGCGCCGGGTATCCGCATCGCCGCACGCGCTGCCGTGTCGGCGCGCGGCATCATCGTCGGCCTGGATTCGTTCATCGACCTCGGGATCTCCGAACCCGGCGCTGCGGAGGGTGCGGAATGAGTGCACGCATCGGTGTGATCGTGATGACGGTCGCCCTGGTGCTGTACTTCATCCTGGCGGGTCAGCGGGCATGGCTGTGGCTGGTGTCGGGTGAGCCGATCGCCGTGGCGATGGGTGTTGCGATGCTGTTCTTCCCCGTTCTGGCAGCCTGGGGGATCGGCCGGGAACTGCTGTTCGGCGTCAGCGCACAACGCCTGGGCCGTCAGCTGGAGGCCGAAGGCGCGCTCCCGGAAGAGGAGGTCGCCACCTACGTGTCGGGCCGTGTGCACCGAGATGAAGGCGATGCGCTCTTCCCGAAATACCGGGCGGCCGTGGAGGCGGCTCCGGAGGACTGGCGTGCCTGGTATCGGATGGGCCTGGTCTACGACGCCGCCGGAGACCGCCGTCGTGCCCGACAAGCGGTGCGACAGGCGATCGCGCTGGAGCGACGAGGACACCGCGCGGCCTGATCGCACGCCGTACGATACGCGACCGCCGCGGTCAGTCCCCGTCCGCGCGGGTGATCGCGTCGATGATGCGCTCGCGACCGTAGCGGTAGGCGGCCTCCAGATCGCCGCCGAGCGCGAACCCGTCGGCGCGCGCGCGACTGATGAACCCGAACAGCCACGAGGTGAGCGTTCGCGCCGCGTGCAGTGCGTCCTCCTCACCGGCCAGCTCCGCACACGCGCTCAGCAGGGGAGCGGCGGTGGAAGCGGTGGCCGGGTGCGGGGCGTCGCCGGAGGCGGCAGGATCTACGAGTGGGCGGAAGATCAGGTCATAGGCGTGGGGGTTCTCATCCGCAAACGCGCGCGTCGCGTCGGCGAATCCCGCGATGCGGCGTCGCGGGTCCGGCTCCACGATGGCGAGCAGCGCCTCGCTCAGCGCGCTGAAGGCCCGGGAGCGGACGAGCGCGATGAGGCCGTCGCGGTCTCGCACGTGCTTGTACAGCGACGGGGCGCGCACGCCCAGCCGGCTGGCGACAGCGGCCATGGTCAGAGACGGCAGACCACCTTCCTCCAGCTGGGCGCTGGCGGCGGCGATCAGATCGTCGGGGCGGACCTTCGTCGGTGCAGGCATCATTCCTCCGCGATCAGTATAGCTATTGACAGTAGCCATGAAAGCTACGTATCGTAGCTTTCATGGAGATCGCACCCGGATTGCACCGCGTCGGTGATGACATCATCGCCGCCTACCTCATGGTCGACGCCACCGGCGTGACGGTGGTCGACGCCGCGCTGCCCGGCTATCGCCGGGAGCTGCGCCGAGAACTGGGCGTCATCGGAAAGACGGAGGATGACATCAAGGCCATCGTCCTCACCCATGCGGACCCCGACCATGTCGGCTTCGCTGAGGTGGTCCGTGGTGATACCGGAGCGACGGTGTACGCGTCCGCCGCTGACGCCGAACGCGCCACCGGGCGAGAGCGTGCGCCAAAGACGGCGACGCCGCGGATGAAGCTCGCGCCCACGCTCCGCTTCGTGTGGACCGGACTCACCCATGCCGGCCGCGCGCGGCCGATCGCCGCGGTGACGACAGTGGCAGACGGAGAGACGCTCGCCGTGCCCGGCCGTCCACGCGCTCTCGCTGTCCCCGGGCACACACCGGGCAGCCTGTGCTGGGTGAGCGAGAGCATCGGCGCTGCGTTCGTGGGCGATGCCCTGACCACACGTCATGTGCTCACCGGCCGCGTCGGTGCGCAGGATGCCCCGTTCTCGGAGGATGAAGCGGGTGCCCGGGCTTCCCTTGAGCGTCTGCGTGGTCTCGACGTCCGCTACGTGCTTCCGGGCCATGGGCCGGTGTGGTCGGCAGGCGTGCCGCGGCTCCTGGCCGAGATCGGAGCGGGACGCGGCGACGACATCTCCTCGTGAGAGCTGATGTGTCCGCCATACGGCCGGTCGCGATCCGGGCGGGGATCTGCGACCATGTCGGCATGCCGATCCCCGCCGCGTTGTCGCCGCTGCTTCTCACCGTGCTCGCCGCCGTGGCTCTCGTCGGGTGTGCACCCGTGGCCTCCGCTCCGGCGCCGGCTGGTGAGACGTCATCGGTGATCGGCGGCGGAGCGACGGAGAGTCCGGTATCCGCCCCGACGGCGACGCCGGCTCCGACCCCAGATCCGACGTACATCACCGAGCTGCCGGACTCGGCCGCGGGAAACGTGCCGTGGTTCATCTACCCCGACGGCTTCGAATGCTGGGGTACGGAAGGCTGCCCGAACGACTTCCGTTCCGTATTCGGTGATCCCGGACCGGTGCTGCCCGAGGGAGTCGAGTATTACGACCCCGCGAAGCACGAGTGCGTGTACGTCCGTCCGGCCGACGTCACCTGCTGATCACGGTCCGCCGCAACCGGGCTCGCTAATCCGGAGATCGCCCCACTGTGTGCGCGACCCGCTGAGAGTCCTACGACGGCGCACCGGGGGCCAGCGCGGCGCGCACCGCGGATTCCGCGGTGCGGTGACGCCATTCGAAGCCGGTGTGTGCCAGAACTCCGGGCACGACATCACAGTCCACCAGGAGCAGGTCATCCGCCGCCGCTCCCAGGGCGAGTCGCAGCGCGAACGCCGGGGCGGGGATCAGGTACGGGCGGTTCAGCTCGCGCGCGATGGCGAACCCGACGTCGTTTTCGGATGCCCGTTCCGGGCCGACCACGTTCACCGGACCGGTGAGTTCGTGCTCGATGACGTGCCGGAGCGCTCCGACCGTGTCAGCCAGAGATGCCCACGGCCAGCTCTGGCGTCCGGAGCCGAGAGGGCCGGCGACGCCCAGGCGAGTGAGGATCACGAGCGGCTTCAGCACTCCGTCGGCATGGATCACGGGCGAGAACCGGACGTGCGCGACGCGCTCACCCGCCAGGTCGGCTGCGGCCTCCCACTCCGCGCACACGTCGGCGAGAAAGCCATCGCCCCGTCCCTGACCTTCGTCGATGCGTCGCCCCGGTCGGCTGCCGTAGAAGCCGGACGCTGAGGCCGCCACGAACAGCGGCGGCGCGTCGAGCCTGCGCAGCGCGTCGGCCAGCGTGCGGGTCGGGGTGACGCGTGACCAGAGCAACTCCGAGCGATACCGGCGGGTCCACGGCAACCTGCCGATGGATGCGCCGTTCAACCCGACCACCGCGCGGGCGCCGTCGAGCACAGTGGGATCCAGCGGCCCCGCTGGATCCCAGTGCACCTCCGCGCTGGTAGCCGCCTCGCGTCGCACCAGCTGGGTGACGGTGACGCCGGATTCGCGCAGCGATGCGACGAGGGCGCGCCCGATGAGACCGGACGCGCCCGCGGCGACGACCCGATCGCCCGGGCCCAACGACTGATCAGCCAAGCGTGGCTTCCAGCGTGATCTCGATGCCGGACAGTGCCTGAGACACCGGGCAGCCGGCCTTCGCCTCGGCGGCGAGCCGCTGGAAATCAGCATCGGAGAGGCCGGGCACCGACGCGTGGAGGTTCAGGTGGCTGCCGGTGATCCCGGTGCCGGGCTGGAACGTGACGGATGCCGTCACGTTGAGCTTCTCGGGCGGCGTGCCGTTGCCGGAGAGTGCGTGGGAGAGGGCCATGGCGAAGCAGGACGCGTGCGCGGCAGCGATGAGCTCCTCCGGGGTGGTGGTGCTGTCGGAGCCCTCGCTGCGAGCCTTCCAGTTCACGTCGAAACTGCCGATGCGCGAGCTGTCGAAGGTCACGGTTCCCGACCCCTCCGTGAGGGATCCGCTCCAGACAGTGGTCGCTTCGCTCGTGACGGACATGGTGTCTCCTCCCGGTGGGTGTTCGAACGCCAGCCTAGTGTCCGAGCCGACTCGACGCGACGGGTCAGGCGACTCGTGGTTGACGCACCCGAGCCAGCGCGAGGTAGAGCATGCAGCCGAGGCACACGCCGAAGACGGTGTTCAGGAAGGCGGCGGCGAACGCCGCCGCGGCGGCGATCGGCAGCGCCCAGGGCACCCCAGCCAGGTGCAGCACGATTCCGACCGTCACCACGAAAAGCCCGACACCCTGCGCGAACCGGGGCGGTCGTGGATCCTCGAGATCCGTGGGCGGTGTCAGACGGGGGGCGACAGCCTTTCGGAAGAGCAGACCCCAGGGAGCGGTGGCAGGTGACAGCACTCCCCACAGGAAGAGCGCGGCGATGAGGATCAGGAGCAGGGCAGCCGGATCGAGCAGGCGCGTGAGGACCGGCACCTGCTGGATCGTCCAGACATCGGGCGAGAACGTGGCACCGGCGGCGGGCTGGAACGCGTACCAGCCGGCACTGCCGCGCTGCGTCGAGATCCCAAGAAGGGAGAGGACGACGGCGGCGGCGAGGAGTACCGCGGTGATCCCGGCCGCGAAGCGTGGCCCCCGCGGATCGATTGGTCGCGGAATCGGGGAGGAACCGGACATGAGACTCTCGTTTCTTCGCGCGGCTGGATCAGGAGGGAAGGGAGGAAGCCGACGGACCAGGCTCCAGCACGCGCGAGAGCTCTCGGAGGTACGCCGAGCGAGGAGCGGCCCCGGTGAAGCGGGAGAGGGGGACGCCGTCGTGATCGAGCAGCAGCACGGTGGGGGTCTGCAGGATGTGCAGGCGGGTGGCCACCTCCGCACGATCTGTGATGTCGACCTCGACGTGGGCCACACCCGGACGGTCCTCGGCGAGCGAGCGAAGAGTCCGGGCTACCCCGGGGCACGAGCCGCAGAACCGCGTGCTGAACTGGACCAGTGTCACCGCCTCGCCGAGCGCATCCGCCGGCACGATGTCCTCGCCGATCGCATCCGCTCGCGCAGCTCGTGGTGCTGCGGATCGCGCGCGACCGATCAGGCCGGCAGCCGTGACGACGCCGACGAGGCCGGCGAGGAGGAGGATCGCGACGAGCGGGGACATGACTACACGGTAGGCGCGTGCGAGCGTATCGGTCGCGCCTGCGCAATGCGCTGTCACAATCCCGGTCGATCCGGTCACGCGCGTGATCGGATCGGATGTGATCACGATCGGCACACACCTGTTGAGACGCTCCGGTCGTTTCGGCACGGCGATGGCACGATGGGATGATGGCGAACCCGCACCGATCTCTCCGCATGTTCGCCGTCGCGGCCGCGGGCGCACTCCTGCTGTCCGTGACGGCGTGCACTGCCACCGATGCCGCCTTGGAGGCGACCCCGAGCAGCTCGGCCTCCTCCACCCCCACCCCGACGCCCGAACCGCAGCCGACCAGCCTCCCGCAGCCCACGCTGGCCGCGTTCCAGCCGCCCACCGCGTTCTCCGAGTCCGGATCGCTGCTGTTGCTGCCGAGCGATTTCACCCCCAACACCCGGGGCACCGTCACCGACGCGCCGGTGGCGCTGGCGGGGACCAGTCTCTTCGTCAGCGGCACCACCGTGACGCGCATCGATACCGAATCCGGGCGGGCCCTGTGGCAGGACGATCTCACCGACCTCCGGGGCGAGTCGCAGGCGATGCCGACGAAGCCGGTGGTCACGGCGGACGGCACCACGGTATGGGTGGCGATGGCGGTCGCTTCCGTGTCGGCGGCCGAGCAGACCGAGGGCGACGCCGCGCACGCCCCCGCTGTGGTCGTTCCCGGATCCGATGCCACGGCTGCGCTCACCGAGCAGACCCCGGATCCGGCCGCCTCCGCTGCCGCCGATGACCCCGGGCTCGTGCTCATCGGATACAACGCGGTGACCGGCGAGCGGCGCACGGTCGCCACGGCTGTCCCCTCTGCTTCGGCCACCTCCGTGCTGGATCAGCGGGTGAGCCTCGATCAGCTCTCCGACGGATCCCTGGTGATCGGGCTGAGCCCGCGCGGCGGCGGAGTGGCCTGGACCTGGTCCGCCGATCAGGACGGCGCGACGCGGTGGACTCAGGACGGCAAGTTCGCCGGTGAGGCCGGCGACGTCGTGATCATGCGCCTCTCGGGTCTCGCGGGCGAGCCGTACCCGCAGGTCGGCGGTCTGGACCGTGTGACCGGCAAGATCTTGTGGAACCATGTCGGCGAGGACGAGGCATCCACCGATGCCTGGGCCTTCCCCGTCGGCACCGGGACCGCCCTCACCACCGTGTCGTACTCCACCACCCGCACCGTCACCCGGATGATCGACCCACGCACGGGCGAAGACCTGGGTGGTGCGGCGAGCACGGTCGAGAGGCCGCTGGCCCAGGGTGGCCGGCTGTATGACGTGCAGTCCGGATTCCGCTCCCTGGATCCCGCCACGCTGAGCACGGAATGGACACGCCGGACATCCGGATACGGATCGGTTCGCGGCGTGGTCCTCGCCGAGGGCCTCGTCTACGGAGTCGACTCCGCCGATCAGGGCATCATCCTCGATCCGGAGTCCGGGGAACGCATCGCCGATGAACTCGCCTGGGAATGGCTCGTCGTCAACGAGTACGGTGCCGTCGTGGTCAACACGGCGGGAACGGTGAGCGCGGCTGACGACACGTACTGGTTCCACCCGGCCGTGGCTGCGCCGGCCGCCTGAGGGGAGTCAGCTCCCGAAGCTGAACTCCACCATGAGGTCCTTGGCAAGATCCTCCAGCGCGGTGCGCAACGCGCTTCCATCACCATCGATGCGAACCACGGCATTCGCGGTGAACAGAAGACCACCGGCCATCGGGGCCTCGGTGATGCCGGTGGTGAGGGTTTCGATGCTTCCGCCGCCACGCTGGATCGCATCGGTCACCTGATGCACGATGCCGGGGTGGTCGTCACCGACCAGATCGATCTCCAACCGCTCGCCGCGGGCGGTGGCGTCATCGCGGCCCGGCTGCGCCGTGATCTCCAGCAACCCGGACAGCGGCTGCAGGGCACGGGTCAGGTCGTCGACGCGCGACGCATCCACCTCCACAAGAACGATGCCCGCGAACTTCCCGGCGAGCTCACTCATGCGCGAGGTCGTCCAGTTGCCCTCGTGGGCCGCGATCACCTCAGACAGGGAGCTGACCAGACCGGAACGGTCGTCACCGATGACTGTGAGAACGAGAGTCGTCATGTCGGTGATCTTACGGGCAGAATCGCCGGACGCGAGGGGCGTAGGTGCGTGGGCGAGCCGATCCGGACGGGAGCGGGTGCATGATCGACGGGGTGGTCCGTCGTCGCAGTTGCAGTCGGCACGTATCCTCACTCCACGAGGTATCCACACTGAGGAGAGACCGATGAGCAAGATCGCAGTGATCACCGGAGCGAGCTCCGGACTCGGGGCCGAGTACGCACGCCAGATCTCCGCCGCGGGTGGCGATCTGGTGCTCGTCGCGCGCGACAAGGATGCGCTCGGCGAACTGGCCGAGGAGCTGCGCGCTCGCGGCAGCGAGGTGGAGATCATCGTCGCGGACCTCCTCAAGCCTCGTCAGCGTGCTCGCGTGGAGGACAGGCTGGGCGACCGGTCCCGTCCCGTCGACGTCCTCATCAACAATGCGGGCTTCGGGCTGCCGCTGTCGTTCGCGGACGTCGACATCGAACGTGAAGTTGACCATCTGCGGCTGCACGTGGAGGTCTCCATGCGCCTGATGCACGCAGTGCTGCCCGTGATGCGCGAGCGTGGCGGCCGCATCCTCAACGTGGCATCGGTGGCGGCCTTCATTCCGCGCTCCACCTACGGCGCCGCGAAAGCCTGGCTGCTCAGCTTCAGCCGCTGGGCGAACGGCTACTATCCGGGGGTGACCGTGACAGCGGTGTGCCCCGGGTACACGCACACGAACTTCCACGAGCGGCTGGGCCTTCCGCCGGGCGAGGAGGGTGTTGCGGGGTGGATGTGGCTCACGCCGCAGCGGGTGGTCCGCGAATCGCTGCGGGATCTGGCGCGAGGGCGATCCGTCTCCGTGCCGTCGTGGCGCTATCGGGCACTCACTGCGCTGACGAAGGTGGTTCCGGACTCGGTCCTCGCGCGACTCGGCTCCCGGGGGCGATGAGCGACGCGGTCGTCCCCCATCATCTGGAAGGATGGGGGAGTGGCAGCTGTGAACCCTCCGCGCGGGATGCGCGACTTCCTCCCCGCTGAGAAGACCCGTCGCGAGCGTGTGCTCGCCGTCATCCGCGACCGCTACCGTGCGCACGGCTTCGATGAGATCGAGACGCCGGTGATGGAGGATCACGCACGACTGCACGCCGGGATCGGCGGGGACAACGAGAAACTCGCCTTCAACATCCTCAAGCGCGGCCTGGACGCGGACGCCATCCACGATGCTGCAGAAGACCCAGCCGCGCTGAGCGACCTCGGTCTGCGCTATGACCTGACCGTCCCTCTTGCGCGGTTCTACGCGACGCACCGGGCGCAGCTGCCCACGGTGTTCCGTTCGCTGC
>Ga0308158_10003381_pt1 | contig 14135 bp, 10 predicted proteins | sample PhyBR2_FD_201038 | JGI IMG/M metagenome (GOLD analysis project Ga0308158, IMG submission 201038) | Phyllosphere microbial communities from UC Gill Tract Community Farm, Albany, California, United States - DLSLB.R2 | ecosystem: Host-associated > Plants > Phyllosphere > Unclassified | place: USA... | reverse complement strand
GGCTTTGCGCTCTACTATCTGCGCGCCATCAAGCTTACGTAGAACATAACAACAATTGACGTATTGCAAAAGATCGCTGATACTCGCGCTCACCTCCGTTAGCCCATCCAGGTCTGCATGAACAGCGTAAAGAAGCATCAATGGACAAACTGACCGCAGCGCTCAGGATGTCCAAGGTAATTGCCTTGCACCAACAACGCAAACGTATCGAGATCGACTGTTTCTATGCGGCCCTGCAATTTATCGCCCCCGGCGAGACAGACAGCGCCGCTGGCCGGGCCGGCGTGCCGGCGCCAGCGCTGGCGCGCCCGCAAGCGGCCGCCGGTGGGCAGTTGCTGCTTGACAGCTACCAGGCCGAGCCGGCGCTGCGCCTGGCCGATGCGCTGGTGCAACTCAAAACGCGGCTGGCAGGCGGCAGCTGGGCCGGCGAAGACGCCGTGTTTGCCGCGGCGCCGCTGGAGGCTGCCGGACTCGACGCTGCCATCCGCGCCGCCGTGCAGGCGGTCGCGGTCAAGCCGCCGCCGCTCAATTCCGGCAGCAACCTCAGTGGGGTGGCGACTACGGAAAAAAGCCTGCGCGAACGGCTGGACGAGCAACTGCTGGGCCAGGAACTGGCCGCCACGCTGCTGCGCGAAGAGCTGACGCTGCGCGAATGGAAGCTGGACGGCCAGAACGGTCCGCAGGTGTTTTTGCTGCTTGGCCCGCCATCGAGCGGCAAGACCCTGATGACAAACCTGCTGGCGCAGCACTATACCGGGCGGCCCATGCTGACGCTCAATATGGCCAGCTACCAGAGCGAGCGCGAAGGCTTTGGCCTGACCGGCCTGCGCTATGGCTGGTCCGACGCGCGCCCTGGCCGCCTGACCGGCTTTGTGTGGGAGCATCCGCGCGCCATCGTGGTGTTCGAGCATATCGACCGCGCCCACGAAAACGTGCAACAGCTGCTGATGCCGCTGCTGGCCGGCGGCAGTCTCGATGACGAATATGGCTTCGGCAGCGGCGCTGAAAGCGGCCACCCGGACAGCCGCAGCGTCGACTTCAGCGACACCATCCTGCTCTTTACCAGCAACGCCGCCAGCGCCGTCTACGAGCAGCCCGGCTACCAGCAACTGCTGGCCGACACGCCGGAGCAGGCGATTGCCCAGCTGCGCGCCGCTTTTGGCGCGCCGCCCGCCAGCCAGACCGGTACGCGCGGCGAGCCGGCGCCCGCGCGCGCCTCGGGCTTTGCCACCCACCTGAGCCAGTTCCCCATCCTGCCGTTCCTGCCGCTGGGACTGAACGCGCTGCTGGCCATTACCGGCCAGCGCCTGGCCACGCTGGCAGCCGGCCTGCAAGCGCAGAACGTGGCATGCAGCGGTCTCGACGCGCCCGAGCTGGCCTGGGTGCTGACGCTGGCGCTGGGACCGGACATCAATGCGCGTGAACTCGATGGCGTAGCCCGTCCGCTGGTGCAGCACTATGTGCGCGACTGCGACGCCAGCGGCGCCAGCCGCGCCACGCAGCTGGTGGTCAGCGTGGCGCCGTCGCCATTGCTCGAGCGCCTGCGCGCCAGCAACCCGGCCGAAGTGCTCAACCAGTTGCTGCGCCGTAGCGAAACGCTGCGCTACCGGCTGACGGCCACGCGCGACGGCGCCACGCTGACGCTGCAGCTCGATGCGCTGGAACTGGAACGCGTGCGCGTACAATCGGACTACGGCAACACCGGCGGCTTTGTCACCGAATTGCCCAAGCAGGGCTTTGATGCGATTTTCGGCCACCAGCATGTCAAGCAGCGCCTGCAGCAGGTGCTGCGCCTGTTGCAGCAGCCGGCCAGCGTCGGCGGCGCACCGCTGGCCCTGCCCAAGGGCATGCTGCTGTATGGCAGCGCCGGCACCGGCAAGACCATGCTGGCCAAGGCGCTGGCGGCCGAAGCCAGGCTGCCCTTTATCAGCGTGACCGGGCCGCAGCTGCTGGACCTGGACCTGATCCGCACGCTGTTCCAGCGTGCCCGAAAATTTGCGCCCAGCATCGTGTTTATCGACGAGATCGATGCGCTGGGCGTGCGCGGCGCGCACGGCGCCGATGTCTGCATCAACCAGCTGCTCACTGAAATCGACGGTTTTTCCGACACCCGCTGGGGCGGCGTGTTCGTGATCGCCGCCACCAATTTTCCCGGCAAGGTCGACCCGGCGCTGACGCGCTCGGGCCGGCTCGACCTCAATATTGAAATTCCCATGCTCGACCGCGAAGCGCGCGCGCTGTTCGTGGCGCGCCTGCACGGCCTGCCGCACCAGGACGCCTGGGACGACCAGGTGCTGCTCGACCTGAGCGCCGGCATGACCGGCGCCGACCTGGAAAAAGTCTACCGCGAATGCGCGCTCGACCTGGTGCGCCGCCAGACCGACCATATTACCCAGGCCGATGTGCTTGAACAGATCAATGTGATCCGCCACGGCCAGCGCGTGGAAAACCCGCGCCTGCGCGAGCAGCTTGAATCGACCGCGTTTCACGAGGCCGGCCACGCCGTGGTGTCGATGGTGCTCAACCCCGGCGTGCGGGTACAGCAGATCACCATCGTGCCGCGCCGCGACAGCCTGGGCTTTACCAGTTATGACCAGGAAAATTCAAGCGGCGGCAACTTCAACCGCGCCCAGGCCATCAACCGCATCTGCGTGGCGCTGGCCGGACGCATTGCCGAATCGCGGCGCTTCCCCGCCATCGACGATGCCGGCGGGAACGACGCCGGCGCCGCCAGCGACCTGCACTACGCCACCCGCCTGGCCTGGCAGGCCATTACCGAATGGGGGCTGGACGAAGAATTCGGCTGGCTGGCGCTGTCAGCCATCTCGGAAGCGGGCCAGCGCGCCCTGCAGGAGCGCGCCGTGGAACGCTCGCATGCCTGGCTGGCCGAAGCGCGCCAGCACACCACGCGCGTGATCGACGAACACTGGCGCACCATCGAGCAGGTGGCGAACTACCTGCTCGAGCATGAAATGCTCGATGGCGATACCTTGCGCGATATGCTGGCTTAAGCGGACAAATTCAACAGGAAAGAGGGTCATGAGCAATACCGTTATTTACCGCTACACAGCCGAGCCGCTCAGCGGCGGAAGATACTTCATTTCCGTAATGCGCCACGATGAAATACCTGCCAAATCGGTGCCTATCAAGGCACAAAAGGGGGATATCGACGCCGACGGCAAAGCAATTACCGATAGTAAAAAAAACTCCCTGAACGAAGTCAGCGTCAAAGCTGTCACGCTGGCAGAGGAAGCTGGTGCAAAGACGGAAAAGTCGCCGGTCGCAAAACCGTTGTACGGAAATGAAAATCCGCTAGCCAGCGATGCTAACGTTACGCCGGTATATGCCTTGACGAATGAAGGCCCGGTCAAGGACGAGAACAGGGTTGACAGCAGCAGCACTAAGAATGTTTCGACAAACACGCACGCAGTTGGTGGCGCGCACGGGGCCGAAATGGAAGATCTGCTGGCTGGGAGCGCGCCAATCGAACTCAACAAAACGATGCGCGCTGGCCCGCCCGGCCCACCCGATGACGACAGCTTCTTGCTCGGCGAATTACGCATCGCCACCGCACCTGCCAATCAATCGGCAACGATTGAGACGCACAGGATCAGCGAGAGAACACTCAACAACGCCTTCTATATTGATTACGAACGACCCAGTACCGTTTTTGAGTACGACGAGAACTTTGAAATGCAGGCCGACGACGCAGCCATGATATTGCGCGCCTTTATGCTGGCCAAGATGACGACCTCGCGGCTTGAAACGCGCCTGATATTACAGGAGCAAACAAACGGACTGGCAAGACTGCGCACCGCCATCGACGCAGACAAACAGCATGTGTTTTCAAGCAACATGCTAAAAGAATGGCAAAAAGTTGAAGATGCGGCAGAAGAGCATGGCAAAAGCCATAATGCACCACACAAACGGTATGCATTAATGTGGGAAGATGTCTTTGCCCAACGTGCCACCGTGTTGCATGACTTTGTGCACCGGCACAAGGGATGGTTGTATGGCGGTGTCTTTGCCATGCTGGTGCTGACACTGTACTGGGTCTGGTTTCCCGAATTCCAATACTGGTCCGAACTGGGCAAATTGCTGACCGGCACATCGGTGGCAGGCGGTATCGTTTTTCTGCTGTACGCCTTGAATTTGAAGGTATTGAAAACGCGTATTGCTGAGCAACTGCATGAAAACAGTACAAAAAAGCTCAATAAAACCATGGCCGGGCTGATACAGACCAATGCTAACGTCGCTGCGCTCAATATGGAGCCGCTGCAACAAGATGCCTATGTTTCCGACCTGTTGCTGTGCAAGATGGATCAGGCCCTGCACCTGAAAGAACGGCTGACATCGATTGAAAAAGTGATCAAGGCCCGTGCAACCTATGTAGGCGCTGACGCCTTGCATATCGAACAGCACCGCGACCGCGTGCGCCGCAGTATTACTGCTGCCGGCAGCGGCGTCTTCGTGGGATTCTTTACCTACGAGGTAGGCGAATCGGTGATGAGCTACTTGCATGTGACGCACCACCAGGATCAGAACTCGATGCTGTACTGGCTGTTTGCCAATGGCGAACGGATCAAGGCTCAGCAAGGCCATGCGGCAGCGCTGCCAGCACCACAGCAGATACAAGAGGCGCTTGCGGCGCAGGCCAGCGACGCCCACGAAACGCCAAAGGCAGTGGAATCGGGCCATCAGGAAGCGGGAGTTGCAAGCCACACGGTACACCCTGGCCCGGCCATCGATCCGGAATTTATCCAGGCTTATCACGAACCGGAAGTGTTTGCGCACAGTGTACTGTTGACCTTGACTATCGTCTTCAGCCTGATCACGGCCTGGATCGCGATACGCAAGCCCGAAGCGGAGCAAGGTGGCGGCCATGGCCACCACTAAGACGCTATACTTACTTATAAACTTGATAGTTACGTAACCTGATGGAGCAATCTATGGAAAGCAAGACCCTCGCTACACTGTACAAAACGGTGATCGAAGAAGAACTGGGCATGATTGCCAAGATCGATGAAACCGATGATGTCATTTTTAAATATCCCGACCTGGGCACGCTGTACTTCAGCCTCGACGCGGAAAATGACCCCGAGTATCTGATGCTGGTGTTCCCGAATTTTGCCGACGCCAAGTCACTGGAGCTGTCGCGCGAGCAACTGCTGTTGGCAATTAATAACGTCAACAGCAGCAGCAAGGCAGTCAAGCTGTCGATCCGCCGCAAGACGATCGACACCGACTGCGACGTGACGGCCACCGTGGAAGCGTTTGTCGGCGCGCCGAACCAGGCACCAGGCGAAGTATTCCTGCGCCAGACCATCAAGCGCAATCTGTCGGCGCTGCGCGCTGGCGCACGCAGCCTGGTGGAAGAAAGCAAGAAGATCAAGGAAGGCCAGGGCGAGAGCATGTAAGCCGACCGGGCCAGGACGCCCCGGGCCGGACGCCCTGTCCTGGCCCGGGCCCTGTCAGTCTACTCGTCCCACTGGCGCGAACGCTCGACCGCGCGCTGCCATTTGTGCAGCCGTGCCAGGCGTTCATCGTGCGCCATCTTTGGCTCGAAGCGGCGGCCCACCTGCCACTGCGCGCCGATCTCCTCTTCCGAGGCCCAGAATCCCACCGCCAGGCCAGCCAGATAGGCCGCGCCCAGCGCGGTCGTTTCCGTGACCACCGGCCGCACCACCGGCACATTGAGAATATCGGCCTGGAACTGCATCAGCATATCGTTGCGCGCCGCACCACCGTCGACGCGCAGCTCGGACAGGGCAATGCCGGCGTCTTTCTGCATGGCCGACAGCACATCGACGTTCTGGTAAGCCACGCCTTCAAGGGCGGCGCGCGCGATATGGGCCTTGCCGGTGCCGCGCGTAATGCCGATCAGCGTGCCGCGCGCATACGGATCCCAGTACGGTGCACCGAGGCCGGCAAAGGCCGGCACGAAGACCAGCCCGCCCGTATCGGGCACGCTGGTGGCCAGCGCCTCGACTTCGGACGAGTGGCGGATAATACCCAGGCCGTCGCGCATCCACTGCACGGCGGCACCGGCAATAAAGGCGCTGCCCTCCAGCAGGTAATCGGTGCGGTTGGCGCCCTCGCCCAGGCGCCATCCCACGGTCGAGAGCAGGCGGTTTTTCGATGGCAGCGGGCGCTTGCCCACATTCATCAGCATAAAGCAGCCAGTGCCGTAGGTGTTCTTGGCCATGCCCGGTTTCAGGCAGGCCTGGCCAAAGGTGGCGGCCTGCTGGTCGCCGGCGATGCCGGCAATCGGCAGCCGCACGCCCAGCAGATCGGTGTGGGTATGGGCAGCCACGCCGCTCGATGGCACCACGTCGGGCAACAGCGAGGCGGGAATATCGAGCAGCGCCAGCAGGTCGGTGTCCCATTGCAGCGTGTGGATATTGAACAGCATGGTGCGTGAAGCATTGCTGGTATCGGTCAGATGGGCGCCGCTCATCTTGTAGATCAGCCAGCTGTCCACGGTGCCAAAGGCCAGCTCGCCACGCTGCGCGCGCTGGCGCAGTCCGGCGATATTGTCGAGCATCCATTTAAGCTTGGTGGCCGAAAAATAGGCGTCGAGCACCAGACCGGTTTTCTGCTGGATCAGTTCAGCCTTGCCTTCGGCGACCAGTTGCTCACAGAACGCGGCATTGCGCCGGTCCTGCCAGACAATGGCATTGGTGACCGGTTCACCGGTAGCGCGGTCCCACAGCACGGTGGTCTCGCGCTGGTTGGTCACGCCGATACCGGCCACATCGCTGGCCGGCACGCCGCTTTCGCGCAGCACCTGCTGCATCACACCGAGCTGCGACGCCCAGATTTCGCCGGCGTCGTGTTCGACCCAGCCCGGCTGCGGAAAAATCTGGCGAAATTCGCCCTGTGCGCACGCATGCACGTGGCCTGCATGGTCAAACAGAATGGCGCGTGAGCTGGTGGTGCCCTGGTCTAATGCAAGAATATATTTGGTCATGGTCTGTGCTACGTTGTTGCGGTAAAAACGGGCGCGGCAGCATGGCCGCGCCCGTCGTATCAAGCCAGCGCGAGTTTAACGCACGCGGCCTTCCTTCCATGCCTGCAGCAGCTTGTCGTAGGCGATGGTTTCGCCTTTCGGCTTTTCATTGGCCAGCTTTTTCCATGGAGCGTGCTGGTCGGACAGGTACTGGTTCGGGTCGCCTTTGGCATTGAGCTTCGGCGCGCATGCTTTCATGCCGGCGCGCTGCAGGCGTGCCATCACTTGGTCCATTTCCTCGGCCAGGTTGTCCATGGCGGCCTGCGGCGTTTTTTCGCCGGTAATGGCGGTGGCCACGTTTTTCCACCACAGCTGCGCCAGTTTCGGATAGTCGGGCACGTTGTTGCCGGTCGGCGTCCAGGCCACGCGCGCAGGGCTGCGGTAGAACTCGATCAGGCCGCCGTATTCATTGGCGTGCTTGGTAAAGTAGTCGTGGCGGATATCGGAATCGCGGATAAAGGTCACGCCCACGATGGACTTTTTCAGCGACACGGTTTTCGACGTCACGAACTGCGCATACAGCCAGGCGGCAGCCTTGCGGTCATCGGGCGTGGACTTGAACAGGAACCATGAACCGACGTCCTGGTAGCCGTTCTGCATGCCGTCTTTCCAGTACGGGCCGTGCGGCGACGGCGCCATGCGCCATTTCGGCGTGCCATCCTTGTTGACCACCGGCAGGCCAGGCTTGACCATGCCGGCCGTAAAGGCCGTGTACCAGAAAATCTGCTGGGCAATCTCGCCTTGCGCCGGCACCGGGCCGGACTCGGAGAAGTTCATGCCGTTGGCCTGCGGCGGCGCGTATTTTTTCATCCAGTCGATGTACTTGGTCAGCGCAAAGACGGCGGCCGGCGAATTGGTGGCGCCGCCGCGCGACATCGAGGCGCCCACCGGCGTGCACTTGTCTGCCGCTACCTTGATGCCCCACTCGTCGATCGGCATGCCGTTCGGGATGCCCTTGTCGGCAGCGCCAGCCATCGACAGCCAGGCGTCCGTAAAGCGCCAGCCCAGCGACGGATCTTTCTTGCCATAGTCCATATGGCCGTAGACCTTCTTGCCGTCGATTTCTTTTACGTCATTGGTAAAGAAGTCGGCGATGTCTTCGTAGGCCGACCAGTTCTGCGGCACACCGAGCTCGTAGCCGTACTTGGCCTTGAACTTGGCCTGCAGGTCCTTGCGCGCAAACCAGTCGGCGCGGAACCAGTACAGATTGGCGAACTGCTGGTCGGGCAGCTGGTAGACCTTGCCGTCCGGTGCAGTGGTAAAGCTGATGCCGATAAAATCCTTCAGGTCCAGGCCAGGATTGGTAAATTCCTTGCCCTTGCCGGCCATATAGTCCGACAGCGGCTCGACGGCGCCATAGCGGTAGTGGGTGCCGATCAGGTCGGAGTCCGAGATCCAGCCGTCATAGATGCTTTTACCGGACTGCATGGAAGTTTGCAGCTTTTCCACCACGTCGCCTTCCTGGATAATGTCGTGGCGCACCTTGATGCCGGTGATTTCCTCGAACGCCTTGGCCAGCGTTTTCGATTCATAGACGTGGGTGTCGATGGTCTCGGACACCACGGAAATTTCCTTGATGCCTTTGGCCTTGAGCTTGGCGGCAGCGTCGATAAACCATTTCATCTCCTCCATCTGCTGCTGCTTGCTTAAGCTCGATGGCTGGAACTCCTTGTCGACCCAGGTTTGCGCCTGCTTGACGTCGGCCAGGGCCGCATTGGCCAGCAGCATGGCTGCTGCTGCAAAGACCGTGAACTTCAATTTCATCGTATCTCTCCTTTTATTATATGAACCGGCCGCCGATGGCGCCCGGCATTCTCCACCCACCGGCAAGCCGGCTTATCCCCAACGCATTACTATCAACAACACCACAAAACTGATGGCCGCACCAATGGCCTGCTGCATGTCGGTCAGGCCGGCCCAGGCCAGATTCACGTAGGCGGCTGCCAGTAGGCCGACAAACAGGCGGTCACCGCGCGTGGTCGGCATCGGCAGAAAGCCCTTGCGCTCGATGCTGGGCGAACGGATCTGCCACACCGTCATCACGGCCAGCATCAGGCCGATACAGACGAAGAACACCGCCACTTCGGGCGTCCACGCCATCCAGCCAAACAGGCTGGCTGTACTGTCCACATTGTTTTCCATTGTTCAGACCCTCCCCATGGCAAAGCCCTTGGCGATGTAATGGCGCACGAACCAGATCACCAGTGCGCCCGGCACGATGGTAAGCACGCCGGCCGCTGCCAGTACGCCCCAGTCCATGCCGGCTGCCGACACGGTGCGTGTCATGGTGGCGGCAATCGGCTTGGCGTTGACGGACGTGAGCGTGCGCGCCAGCAGCAGTTCGACCCAGCTGAACATAAAGCAGAAGAACGCCGTCACGCCGATGCCCGACTTGATCATCGGCAGGAAAATGCGGATGAAAAAACGCGGAAAGCTGTAGCCGTCGATATACGCCGTCTCGTCGATTTCCTTCGGCACGCCAGACATGAAGCCTTCCAGTATCCAGACTGCCAGCGGCACGTTGAACACCATGTGCGCCAGCGCCACGGCCAGGTGGGTATCCATCAGGCCGACGGTGGAATAGAGCTGGAAGAACGGCACCAGGAACACCGCTGGCGGCGTCATGCGGTTGGTCAGCAGCCAGAAGAACAGGTGCTTGTCGCCGACAAAGTTATAGCGCGAAAACGCATATGCTGCCGGCAGCGCCACGGTCACCGACATGACCATATTGAGCGCCACGTAGATCATCGAGTTGATGTAGCCGCTGTACCAGGACGCGTCGGTAAAGATGGTGTGGTAGTTGGCAAACGTCAGCTGCTGCGGCCACAGGCTCAGGACGCCCACGATTTCCTCGTTGGTCTTGAGCGACATATTGAGCATCCAGTAGATCGGCAGCAGGGACGCGAGCAGGAAGGCAATCAGGATGCCTGAAGAAACTTTGCGGTTCATTTCTGGTCTCCCGTACCAACGCGCTGCATCCAGGTGTAGAGCGCAAAGCAGAACAAGAGGATGATCAGGAAGTAAATCAGCGAAAACGCCGAAGCCGGCCCCAGGTCAAATTGCCCGACCGCCTTTTGCGTCAGGTACTGCGACAAAAAGGTGGTGGCGTTGCCCGGCCCGCCGCCGGTCAGCACGAACGGCTCGGTATAGATCATGAAGCTGTCCATAAAGCGCAGCAGCACGGCAATCATCAGCACATTGCGCAGCTTGGGCAGCTGGATATAGCGAAACACCGCCAGGCGCGAGGCGCCGTCGATGCGCGCTGCCTGATAATAGGCGTCGGGAATCGCGCGCAGGCCCGCATAGCACAGCAGCACCACCAGCGGCGTCCAGTGCCAGATATCCATCACCATCACCGTCAGCCACGCGTCGAGCGAATTGCCGTTGTAGTTGTAGTCAACGCCCAGCTGGTTCAGGCTGTAGCCCATCAGGCCGATATCGCCACGTCCGAATATCTGCCAGATGGTGCCAACCACGTTCCAGGGGATCAGCAGCGGCAGCGCGATCAGCACCAGCGACAGCGAAGCCTTCCAGCCATCGGCCGGCATGCACAGCGCAATCAGGATGCCCAGCGGAATCTGGATCGCCAGCACCGAGCCGGAAAACAGCAGCTGGCGCAGCAAGGCGCTGTGCAGGTCGCCGTCCTGCATCACCATGCGGAACCATTCGACGCCGACAAACACTTTCTGCGTCGGGCTCAGAATGTCCTGCACCGAATAGTTCACCACCGTCATCAGGGGCAGGATGGCGGAAAAGGCCACGCACAGCAGCACCGGCAGTATCAGAAACCAGGCGCGGTTATTATCAGTTTTCATCAGGCCACCCGTTTGTCGTTGACGTAGTACAAAGTGCGCTCCGGCGGAAAACGCAGCCGCACGCCCTGCCCTGGCGCTGTCGTTGCCACTTTATCGATGCTGCGCAGCCTGGCCGCCACCGTCTGGCTGCCAAGCCGGAATTCGGCCAGATAATGCGTGCCCATATTGCGCACGGCCAGCACGGTGGCCTGCACGGTGTCGCTTGCCGCCGATGCGCCGTCCACGCACTCGACAAACTCGGGCCGGATGCCCAGCGTGATCTTGCCGCTGGCGCCTGTCAGCGCAGCGCGGGCGGCGTCGTTCAGGGCCAGGGCCTGCCCGGCAACGATGGCGCGCCCGTCGTCAAGCGTGCAGTCGAACAGATTCATGCCGGGGTTGCCGATAAAGTAGCCGACAAAAGTATGGGCAGGCGTTTCAAACAGCGCCTGCGCACTGCCCGTCTGCACCACTTCACCTTGCGTCATCACCACCACCTCGTCGGCAAAGGTCAGCGCTTCGACCTGATCGTGGGTGACGTAGATCAGCGACAGCTTGAGTTCGTGGTGGATTTCCTTGAGCTTGCGGCGCAGCAGCCATTTCAGGTGCGGATCGATTACCGTCAGCGGTTCATCGAACAGCACGGCGGCCACATCGGGGCGCACCAGGCCGCGGCCCAGCGAGATTTTCTGCTTGGCGTCGACCGACAGGCCGCTGGCGCGCATTTTCAGGTCGCCCGTCAGTTCAAGCATCTGCGCTACCTGCTGCACACGCTTTTTCACCTCGGCGTCTTTCCAGCCGCGATTGCGCAGCGGGAAAGCCAGATTGTCGTGGACGGTCATGGTGTCGTAGATGACGGGGAACTGGAACACCTGCGCAATATTGCGCGCTTCGGTCGGCAGTTGCGTCACGTCCTTGCCGTCAAACAGCACCTTGCCGTGCGAGGGCTTGACCAGACCCGAGATAATATTGAGCAAGGTGGTCTTGCCGCAGCCCGATGGCCCCAACAGCGCATAGGCGCCGCCATCGCGCCAAGTCATACTCATCGGGCGCAGGGCGTAATCCGATGGAGTGCTCGGGTCGGGCTTGTAGGCATGGGCCAGGTCGATCAGTTCAATGCGCGCCATTATCGGCCTCCCTTACCGGACTGCGGGGCAAACAGCAGCTTGCCGTCGGCGCCAAAAATGAACAGTGCAGCGCTCTGGCAGACCATGGTGCAGTCGCTGCCGATCTCCATATCATGCACGCCTGAGAGTTGGGCCACCAGCGACAGCGCACCACGGCGCGCATGCACATAGGTTTCCGAGCCGCTGATTTCAGCCAGATCGACGGTTGCGGGGATGGCCAGCGTACCGGGCATACTGGTGACGGAAGAAGCCAGTTGCAGGCTGTGGGCGCGCACGCCCAGCGTCACGCTGCGCTGGCCGGCCAGCGCCGCCTGCTGTTCGTCGTTCAGGGAAATGGCCAGGCCGCCTTCGGCCTGCGCGACATCCTGCGCATCAATCTGCGCCGGCAGCAGGTTGATCGGGGGATCGCTGAAAGTGCGCGCCACCTCGATGCAGTTGGGCGCATTGAAGACCTCAAGCGTCGGTCCCTGCTGGAGCAGGCGGCCTTCGTGCAGCACCGCCACATGGCCACCCAGCTGCAGCGCTTCGAGCGGCTCGGTGGTGGCGTACACCACGGTGGTGCTGCCGCTGGAAAACAGCTCGCTCAGTTCGCGCCGCAGCTCTTCGCGCAGCTTGTAGTCGAGGTTGACCAGCGGCTCGTCGAGCAGCAGCAGGGACGCATCCTTGATCAGCGCGCGCCCCAGCGCCGTGCGCTGCTGCTGGCCGCCGGACAATTCACCGGGCGTGCGTTCCAGATAGGGCGTGATATGGAGCCGTTCGGCCAGCGCCAGCACTTTCTCGCGGATCTGCGCTTCGGGCACCTTGCGCAGGCGCAGCGGCGAAGCCATATTGTCGTAGACGCTGAAAGCGGGATAGTTGATGAACTGCTGGTAGACCATGGCCAGGTTGCGCCGGCTGACCGGCACGCCGGTCACGTCCACGCCATCGGCCAGCACCTTGCCGGCAGTGGGCTTGTCCAGCCCGGCCATCACGCGCATGAGGGTCGTCTTGCCGGCGCGCGTAGTGCCCAGCAGCACATTGATAGCGCCCGGCACCAGCGCCAGCGACATCGCGTACAGATAATCGTCAGCACCATGCTTCCTGCTGATATCCTGAAGTACCAGTTGCATGCATCTCCTCCGTAAGTTTTGTCGCCGCGCCCTCTGTCGGGGCATGGTCGTACTTGCTGCTACTGCTTACTGCTTACTGCCTTGTGCTGCCTTCCTGCCACGGATGCGCGGCCAGCCAGGCATCCAGGTGCTGCTGCGCGCCTGCCGGCAGATGCAGGCCCAGCTTGGAGCGCCGCCACAGCATGTCGGCCGCAGTGACCGCAAATTCATGGCGCCGCCAGTAATCAACTTCCGCCGCATACAGGCCTGGCGCAATCTCCTCGCCCATCGCCGCCAGGCTGTCGCGACCCTTGAGCAGCAGATGGATGCGCGTGCCATAGGCGCGTGCATAACGCGCCACCAGTGGCGCCGGCAGCCAGCCATACTGCTGCTGCCAGCCCTGCACGAACTGGCCAAACTCGCGCACCGCACGGTTATCGGGCTTGCTGCCGGCCAGATCGCCGCCCGGCAGGCAGGCCCCCGCGCTCCAGGCGCCATGGGTATTGCCCAGCGTGGGCGCCAGCAGGTCCAGCGCTTCTTCCGCCAGCTTCCTGAAGGTGGTGATCTTGCCGCCAAAGACGCTCAGCAACGGCGCGCCATCCTGATCCAGCTCGAAACGGTAGTCGCGCGTGACGGCCTTGGCGTCGGCCGCCTCGTCCTGTACCAGCGGACGCACGCCGGAATAGGTCCAGACCACATCATCTGGCGTAATGGGCTTGCTGAAATAGTAACTTGAAAGTTCACACAAGTAACTAATTTCTTCGGCACTGATCGCAACTTTTCCGCTATCGCCCTGGTAATCGAGGTCGGTGGTGCCGATCAGCGTGAAATCGTCCTCGTACGGAATGGCAAACACGATGCGTCCGTCCGGGTGCTGGAAGATATAGGCGTGATCGTGCTCGAAAAGGCGCTTGACAACGATATGGCTGCCCTTGATCAGGCGCAGCTTGCGCGCTGGCCCGGCAGGTGCTGCCTGCTGCAGGAATTGCGCCGTCCAGGGGCCGGTGGCGTTGACCACGCTGCGGGCGCGCACCGTCACTGCCGTGCCATCATCATGCACAAGGCGCGCCTGCCAGCCGTCGGACGCGCGCTCCAGGGCGGTGCAGCGCGTGCGCGTGAG
>Ga0308158_10003379_pt1 | contig 14143 bp, 10 predicted proteins | sample PhyBR2_FD_201038 | JGI IMG/M metagenome (GOLD analysis project Ga0308158, IMG submission 201038) | Phyllosphere microbial communities from UC Gill Tract Community Farm, Albany, California, United States - DLSLB.R2 | ecosystem: Host-associated > Plants > Phyllosphere > Unclassified | place: USA... | reverse complement strand
GCCGCGACCGTGAAGTGGCGATGGGTGCGGATTCTGGGCGCCCTTGCCGCCGCTGGCGCCTCCGCGTGGTGGATGTCCGTGCTCGCCGGTGACGCGCTCGCGACGCGGGCGTACTTCGGAACGGACACGCACGCGTTCGGCCTGCTCCTCGGCATCGCCCTGGCCTTCGCCGCCCAGGACATTCCGTCATCGGCATATCAACTGTCGCGCTCCGCCCAGATCGGAGCATGCAGCCTCGGCATGCTCGGTGTCGGCCTCATCGTCTTCGCCGCGATCTCGGATGAGACCGCTCTGCCCGGCACCCTGCTGCTGGCATCCGCCGGCTCTCTGCTGGCGGTCTTCGCGGGCATCCTCCCCGGCTCGTGGTTCGGCCGAGTGATCGACGTCGCGCCTCTGCGCTGGATCGGCGACCGGTCGTACGGCATCTACCTGTGGCACTGGCCACTGCTGGTGCTCGTGTCGGCGGCAGCGGGCGTCGTCGTGGACTCGGATGCGGACGTGCCGCTGTGGGTCGGTGCGCTGACGCTCGTGCTGACACTCCTGATCTCCGCCGCGTCGTACCGCTTCGTCGAGACTCCCGTGCGACGGATGGGATTTCGGCGAGCCTGGCGCGGCGTCCGGGTGCGCCGCGTTCGCATCGTGGGCGCGATCGCCGTCGGCGCTGCCGCGCTCGGCGGCACGACCGCGGCTGTCGCGAGCGCGCCCGAGATGACGACCTCGGAGATGGTGATACGGGCGGGAGCCGCCGCGAAGCCGACACCGGTGCCGACGACCCCTGCGACGCCGGCAACTGTCGCGGGCGCGGACGTCACGGCCGTCGGCGACTCGGTGATGCTGGCATCCGCCCCCGCACTGTACGAGCGGATGCCCGGAATCGCCGTGGATGCCGAGGTGTCGCGCTCGATCTGGGCCGGAGCCGACATCGTCGACTCGCTCGAGTCGTCGGGGAAGCTGCGCGAGCACGTCGTCGTCGCGCTCGGGACGAACGGCTCGGTCGACCAGCGGATGCTGAAGCGGATCGCCCGCGCCGTGGGACGCGACCGTGACCTCGTGCTGGTGAACGCCTACGCGCCGCGCGACTGGATCCCAGGCGTCAACCGCGACCTCACCGCGTTCGCCAACGCCCGCACCGGGGTGGTCGTCGCCGACTGGGCCGGGGCGATCGCTCCGCACGTCGACCTGCTGGCCGGCGATCAGATCCACCCCGGATCAGCCGGAGGCGAGATCTTCGCGGAGGTCGTCGAGAAGGGCATCCGGGATGCCGAGGCCGAGCGGCACGCCAGGCCGAAGGCCGTGAAGTGGGAGCCGTACGCGGACTAGCGTGATCCGAGGCCGCTGCGGCTGTTCACCCTGCGACGGCCACCTTCGGCTTCGCCCATGAGCGGCCTCGAGTGTCCTTCAGGATCGTGTACTCCACATCGACGTGCGGCTCGATCGCACTGTACTTGTCGTTCGGAGCGCCGATCACGAGCTGGAACCCCAGCCCCCGCCATGCCCCGATCGCACGCTTCGTGAAGTGGGCGTCCGCCTTGATCAGCGCCTCGTCCATGAAGACCGGCGCGTACCGCGGACGGGATGCACCGGCGTCACCCAGCTGGTACCGCAACGCGGCACCGACGATGAACGCGACCAGCTCCTGCGACTCGCCGCCCGACTTCTCACCGATGTGGTCGTACAGCGCGACGTGCTCACCGGTAGCGGCGAGCACCCGCTCCGCCGACACCCGCACATGATTGCGCACATCGATCAGCTCGGAGAAGTCCGGCGCCGTGCGCCGCATCCGCCCGATCAGCCGGCTCATCCGCTTGTACGCATGCTCGCGCTCGGCGTCGGTCGAGGCGGCCTCGATCAGCCCGCGCACTTCGCGCAGATCGCGGCGGAACCGCTTGCGCGCCTCGGACTGGTTCTCGCGCGGCGAGATCTGCAGCCGGTGCTGGTCGTCGTAGAACGGCAGCTCGCGCATGATGCTGTTGATCGGCTCGATGCGCTCCTTGATCTCGCGCACCGACCGGCTCAGCGTCGAATCCAGGCTCGTCAGGTCGTTGCCCGACAGCTTCAGCAGACTGTCGCGCCACTCGCCCTCGAGCTCGTGCAGGCCGTTGGTGCGCAGCGCCTCGAGGATGCCGAGGAACTCGCCGACCGACGCATCCGGATCGGGAAGCAGATTCAGGTTCGGCCACCGCTCGAGGAACGACGACATCAGCTGCCGCATGCGCTCACGCTGCTCGTCATACGCTTCTTCGGCGGCGCGACGGTCGGATGCCAGACGCGCCGCCGCCGACTTCAGAGCCAGGTCGAGGCGTGCCAGACGGTCGCTCGCCGAGAGGCCCTCGTCGTCGCCGGATGCCGACAGCATGAACCGGTCGTCGAGGAACGCCGCCTGCGCGGCATCCACCGACATCTCGGACGCGTCGTCGACCACGCGCTGACAGTCGTCGACGTCATCGGTCACCGCACCCCAGCGCTCCTGCGCCTCGGCACGCTGTGCGCCGATCGCCCCGATCTCGTCACGCAGCACCGCTGCTCGCACCTTGAGCGTCTCCGCCCGCTCACGCAGATCGGCGATCTCGGGATTCGCGGTCGTGACCTCGGCCTCGACGGCCGCCCACCGCGCGACCTCCGCTTCCAGCGAGGCGACGTCGATCTGCTCCCAGGTCAGGTCATGGATCATCGCGAAGGCCGTCGAGCGCTGCTCGATGGCATCCATCTCCGCCTCCGCCTGCGTCACCGCGGCGGTCGCCGCCGACACCTCGGCCTCGAGCGCGGCAGCCTGCTCGTCGAGCGCACGCAGGCGACGCTCGTTCGAGAAGCCGAGCACGTTCTCGCGGCCGTGCCCGCCGTGCGCGCCACGACTGCCCTGCGACATCTGCCCCGCGATCGTCAGCGCCATCGTGTGCGCCGACAGCTGCGCCGACGAATCGACGCAGATGAAACCGAAGCGCTCATCGAGGCGCTGCTGCAGCCAGCCGGTGAACGGCGTCGCGCGGTGGTCGAGACGGCCGGGGAGAGTGCGCCCGTCGGCGCTGGCCGATTCCGACAGTCCGGTCTGGACGCCCTCGTACCGCAGCCGGATCGGCAGACGCACGTCGTCGATGGCGGCGCGGAAGCGGGCGAGGCGGGCATCGTCGATGAGCAGCGTCGTGGCGAAGCCGCCCAGGGCGAGGTTGAACGCCTCGCGCCATGGCTCGAACTCGGTGCGCACCTCGATCAGCTCGCCGACGAACGGCAGGTCGTCGGCGTCGAGACCGGCGGCTTCCGCCAGCACGGCCCGGGCGCGGTCGAGTGGGGCGGGGATGCTGCCGCGCAGCCGATCGGCCTCCGCACGCTCTTCCGCCAGCACGCGACGGCGCTTCGCGAGCGCCTGCCGGGCTGATTCCGCCTCTGCGAACTTCGCGCGCGCCTCGCGGCGAGCGGATGCCTCGGACTGCGCCGCTCGTGCCGCCGCCTGCACCTCGGCGAACTCCTCAGCCGTGGATGCCGACAGGCCCAGCTCGCGCAGCACGCCGTCGAAGCGGTCGCGCTCACGCTGCACCTCCGCGAGGCGTCGCTCGACCGTGCGCAGCTCGCGCTGCGCGGTCTCGAGCCGGTCGCCGCCCGACTGCCGCAGCAGGTCGAGCAGGCCGTCGCGCTCGGCCTCGGCCGCATCGACCAGCGCCTTCTTCTCACGCAGGGACAGGTCGAGCGCGTGCGTGCGATCGCGCAGCTCATCCTCCACCTCGCGCAGCAGGTCGAGGCGGCGCTCGGCCCGCCACAGCGTGGCGCGCGAGTCGGGCGAGGCGAAGTCGCCGACCTCGTCGGTCAGCCGCACCTGCTCGGCGGCCGCGGCGATGCGATCCCGGATGCCCTGGATCGGCTCGAGCGCGTTGACCTGCTGCCGCGCGGTGATCATGCTCGTGCGGGTGCTCTCGAGCTCATCGAAGTGCGCGACCACGGCGTCCGCGGTCGCCATCGTCTCGGGCTCCTCGAGAACCAGCCGCTTGTAGAGGTCGTCGACCGTGGTGATCTGCTGACCGGCCTGGATGCGAGCCAGCAGGCTCATCGCCTTCGCGCCCGAACCCGCGGCGCCGATGCCGAGCACGGCATGCAGGCGGGCCGAGAACTCGCGATCGGTCGCGAGCGTGTCGAGGCCGAGCGAGCGAAGCGAGGAATCCGCCAGCCGATGCGTCGCAGCCTCTTCGAGCCGGGCGAGATCGAAGAACCCGTCGGCCGTCGCGCGCACGCGCACCGTGTCTTCGAGGATGCGCGCCCCGGCCGGGATGTACCAGGCACGCAGCGCCGTGAACCGCGAGCCGTCATGGTCGAGCCACGTCATGGCGATGGCGGTCCAGGTGTCTTCGCCGTCGCCGCGGAGCACACGCAGCTTGGTGCCCTCGTCGGTGCGCGACTCGTCGATCTTGCCGCGACCGTACGAGAGGATGTTGCGCTGCTCGTCACCGCGCGGACGCCCCGTGATGCCGCCGTTCGACGCGCCGTTGAAGGGCGTCGTGTGCGGCATCATCAGGGCGATGTAGGCATCCATCAGCGTCGACTTGCCCGAACCGGATCCGCCGCACAGCATGGTCGCGTTCGGCGAGAACCGCACCCGGTGCGGGCCGCCGTCGTAGCCGCCCCAGTTGATCAGCTGCAGGTCTTCGGCGACCCACTGCTGACCGCGGGACTCCGCAGGGATCAGCCCGAAGAGCGTGTCGAGCATCGTCACAGCGCTGCCTCCTTCTGCGCCTTCTCGGCGTGCGCGGCCTGCCGCGACGCCTGCTCGCGCAGCCATGCGCGCAGCTCGGCGAGCTTCTCGGCGCTCAGCACCACCTCGACCAGCGGGCTGATGCGGTAGCGGCCCAGGGTCTCCTCGTCGATCACACCCTCGCGGTCGAGCCGGTCGAGCGCCGCCCGGATCGCCTTCTGCTGGCGAGCAGTGCTTCCGTCTGCGTCGGTCAGGTAGCTGAGCACGGTCTGCTCGACGTCCTCGACATCGATGCGCGGCGCCGGCTCACCCGCTGCCGACTCGCGCTGGAACACCGTGCGCAGATGCACGAGCACGAGGGTCTCGGTGCGGTTGTACGGGGCGTCCTTCAGCAGGATCGGCACCTCGAACTCGTCGGAGCGCACCTGCTGCTTGTACGCCACGCCCCGGCCGAGGTCTACCACCAGGCGCAGGTACAGGTCGTGCATCCGCGACTCGATCAGCTGCTGATGCTCGAGCAGCAGCGCCCACTCGGCGCGGCTGTCGGCACTGAGGAAACGGCGCTGCAGCACGTGCACGAGCACCCGGCGCACCTCGGCGTCGAGCGTGCCGCGGTCGCCGGGGAACAGCTCGTCGAGGTCGTCCTCCATCGCGACCGGCGCGATGAACGGGGCCTCGGCCTCGGCGTCCGGCTGCTCTGCGGTCGCCACGGCACCGCCGTCGAGAGTCTGGTCAGTCATCGTGGTCCTCCTCGGCCGCGCGGACGGTCGCCGAGACGAACGCGAAGCGTCTCACGGTGCCGTCGGGGCGCAGCGTGTCGACGGTCGACAGACCGTCGGTCTCATGCATGCCGTTGCGGTGGGCGATCTCGAGCAGGCCGACGAGGTCGACCGGGCGCCGCGTGTCGTCAGGGGCGCCGGCGAAGGCATCCCCCAGATCGAACTCCTGCCCGAGGCCGGCGACGTACGCCTCGAGCTCGGCGTACCGGGGTCCGCCCCACGAGCGGGAATCCGCCTCGAGGTACTCGACGTCGTCGGCTTCGGCCAGCGGCGCCGGAGCGCCGGGCGGGCGCACGTCGCCGACCGTCTGGCGCAGTCGGCCGAGGTCGATCAGCGGCAGGCTGCGCACGGGGTCGACCATCGCGTTCGATGGCGCGGCCTGCGCCCACTGATGCAGCCCGGAGATGACGTCACGCAGCAGGTCGTCGATCTGCCGATCCCGCAGCGGGTCGTGCGTCTTCACCTGACCGGTGATCACGTGCGACGCGCGGCGCTGAGCCGCCAGCACCTCTTCGACGCCCAGCTCGACCCGGCGGCCGATCGCGTCGAACTCCGCTCGCTGCGTGCTGTCGAGATGGCGCGCGAAGGGGTGCGCGAGCAGGTCGTGCAGCTGCTCGGCGAGCGCGTCGATGCGCTCGGGGTCGCCGATCAGACGCAGCGCTCCGGCGAAAGCGCGACCCTCAGGCGTCGACTGCATGACGTCCTTGGCCCGCTGCAGGTACTCGCGCAGCACCTCACCCGTCGGGCGCTCATCGCGGCGCAGGTGCGCGACGACGTCGCGCTGCATGGCCTTGAGCGACTCGGCGACACGCGTGAAGTCAGCAGGCAGCTCGCGCGCGAGATGCAGGATGTTCTCGGCCTCTTCGTAGAGCTCCTCGTCGTCGACGGGAACCGTGCCGTTCGCCTGCACCCGCAGGATCTCGGCGTCGAGGGCGTCGCGTTCGGCGGTCAGGCGGGCGATGCGCTTGACGGGATCGCCCTCGGCCTCGTCGGCCAGGCGCTCGACGGCGTCGAGCAGGGTTCGCACGCGCGAGTTCGAGACCCTGGTGCGACCGCCGCCTGTGCGGCCGGTGATCTCGAGAGCCTCCACCGCGTGCGCCGACAGCCGGTAGACCTCGACGTCGTCATCGATCTGCTGCACCAGCCAGCCCTGCTTGGCCCACGTGCGGCACACCTCGCGGCCGCTGCCGGCGGGGATGCGCCGATCGTCATCGTCGTACCCCGCTGAGCGCAGCTCGTCGAGCGCCTCGGCGACCTCTGCATGTGCGTCGGCCACAGGAACGGAGGGCCGCTCAGCCGAGAACAGCATCGACAGGGCGGCGATGACGAAGGGCGCCTGGCGACCGTGAAGCAGCCCCAGCGTCGGCGTACGGAAAGCCGCGAGGGAGCGAGAGTATGCCGCCTCGGCACGCGCGCCAGTCACACGCTCCAGTTTATCGACGGCACCGGCCCTCTCGAATCCGTCAGCCGAGCCGCGCCCGTTCTCACGCAGGAAGGGGCTCTGCCGCGGCGCCGTCATACCGGTCAGGGATGGCGGAGGCGGCCGTCGGTGAGCAGGTGGCCGTAGCCGCTCTCGTAGTCGGGGAAGCGGAAGCGGAATCCGGATGCCAGGATCCGGGCGTTCGAGCATCGCCGCGCTCCTCCGCGTGTGCGCTCGACCGCGCCGGTGGGCGGCTCGGGCATCTCGAGCCTGCCGGCGATGAACCGCAGCACCTCGCCGAGCTCGGCCGGCGCCTCATCGACGCCGAGGTACAGCCGCTCGGGGCGCTCCGCCATCGTGAGCAGGTGCACGGCGGCCGCTGCGGCGTCGTCGCGGTGGATGCGGTTCGTGATCGCCGAGGCCTGCGGGATCACCGCGCGCCCCTCGCGCACCAGGTCGATCAGACGAGTGCGCCCCGGTCCGTAGATGCCACCGAGGCGCAGCACGACAGCATCCGTCGATCGCCCGGCGAAGAACTCCAGAAACCGGCGCTCGGCCTCGAGCAGCACCGCCGCACGCCCTTCAGGCGCGGGAATGGATGTCGTCTCGTCGACCACGCCCGACATCGAGCCGTACATGGCGGTCGACGAGACGAGCAGGGCGCGCTTGGGTGCCGAACCCGCGGCATCCATCGACTGCAGCACGCGATCCAGTCCGGTGAGGTAGGTCTGTTCGTAGTCATCACCGCGGCCGGGCGCCGCCGCGATCACCAGCAGGTCGGCGCCGGGCCAGACGGCGCCGACCGTGATGTCGACGGCCTCGAACTCGATGCCAGAGGTCGAGGCGGAGGGCGGGGTGCGGCGCCAGCCGATCACCCGTTCTCCCATCGACCGCATCCGGAGGCCGATCTCGGTGCCGAGGTCGCCGCACCCCACGATGAGGGCGGTGCTCATGCCAGGCCGCCGTTCGTGAAGATCGTCTGGCCGTTCACCCAGCGCGCCGGGCTGGCGAGGAAGGCGACGGTCTCGGCGATGTCGGACGGCTGGCCGAGCCGCTCGAGAGGTACGGCCTTCGCGAGCCCCTGCACCGCCTCGTCGCTCTTGCCCTCGAAGAACAGCGGTGTCGCGGTGGGGCCGGGAGCGACGGTGTTGACGGTGATGTCGCGGCCGCGCAGTTCGCGCGCGAGGATCAGCGTCAGGCTCTCGACCGCTGCCTTGGTGGCGACGTAGGGGCCGTAGGTCGGGAACTGTGCGCGAGTGACGCTGGTCGAGAAATTGATGATCGCTCCACCGGCGCGCACGTGCGTGGCGGCCTGCTGTGAGACGACGAAGGTGCCGCGCAGATTGGTGCGAACGATGCGGTCGAAGTCGTCGAGGGAGTAGTCGGCGATCGGGCCGAGGATCATCACGCCCGCCGTGTTCACGACGACGTCGACGCCCCCGAACGCGTGCTCCACGGTGGCGAACGCGGCCTGCATCGCCTGCTCGTCCGCGACGTCTCCGCCGACGGCGACGGCTTGGCCGCCGTTCTCGATGATCTCGGCCACGAGGCCGTCGGCCGCGGACTCGTTGCCCGCGTAGTGCACGGCGACAGCGAGGCCGTCTGCGGCGAGCCGCTGGGCGACGACCCTGCCGATACCACCGGAGGCGCCGGTGACGAGGGCGACGCGAGTGCTGGACGTGGTGCTCATGTGTTCTTCTTCTCTTCTTTGTGCGATCGGTCAGGCGAGCCGCTGCAGCCATTCGGCGAGCAGGCCGCGCTCTGCGGGTGTGAACATCTCGGAAGCTCCGAGGTGGGCGGCGACGGTGGTCGCGGCCGCGGCGAGGGGGTCGCGCGCCGGGGCGCCGTCGACGACGAGGGAGCCGAGCACGGCGTCCCTCGTCGAGGCGGAGGCCGTGGCATCCGGATAGCTCTCGGGGCGCAGGATGAGTCCGAGCGCCACCCCGCTGTTCGCGGCCATCACGATGCGGGCGGCGTCCGACGCGGGCATCCGGAGCCGACCCTGCGCCGCGAGCCGCTGCAGGATGCCCTCGAGCAGCCCCATCGCCTCCACCATCGCCCCGGGTCGGGTCGCGAGGGTCGAGGCGAAGACGAGGCGGTAGGCGTGCGGGTGCCGCAGCGCGAATGCGGTGTGGTTGTCCCACCCCGCTCGAAGGTCGTCGAGCGGGTCTGGCGAGTGCTCGGCGGCACGCTTCGAGGCGAGGTACTCGCCCCAGACCGCGTCGGCGACGGCGGCGAGCAGGCCGTCCTTGTCGCCGAAGTGCCGGTACAGCACCGGTTGAGTCACGCCGGCCGCCTCGCAGACGGCGCGCGTGGAGATCTCCCCCGACGGCGAATGCGCGAGCAGCTCGGCCGCTTTCTGGAGTATCACCGTTCTCGTATCCACGTAGCAATGATAACACTTCCTGCGTATCAGCGATACGGGCTGCATCCCCCCGTCTGTGTTCCCCTCGCGGCACAGGAGCGCCATCATGAGAACCGTGATCGAAAACCGACGGACACGTCGCACCGCGCTGACCGCAGCCGCGCTGCTGCTGGCTACGGCACTGAGCGGCTGCGGAATCAGCATCCCGACCGACCCCGAGGGCACCCTCGAGAAGGTGACCGGCGGCGAGCTGCGCATCGGCGCCTCACCCGACCGCGGGCTCGTCGATGTCGACGCCGCGACACCCACCGGGCCGCTGGCCGACCTCGCCGACGAGTTCGCGGCCACACTCGACGCCTCGCCCGAGTGGACGATCGGCAGCGAGGAGACGCTGGTCGGGATGCTCGAGGCCGGCGACCTCGACCTGGTCGTCGGCGGCTTCACCGAGAAGACGCCGTGGATCGACAAGGCCGGGATCACTCGCGGCTACAGCGGCATCCCCGGCACCGACGGACGCAAGATCGTTATGCTCGTACCGCTCGGCGAGAACGCCTTCCTCAGCGATCTCGAGCGGTTCCTCGACAAGGAGGTCGGATCGTGACCTCCGCGCACCCTACCTATCACCAGTACGGGCGCACCGATCTGCCTCCCGAGCAGCAGCGGGCACTGAAGAGCGCCGTCCGCTGGGAGATCTTCACCATCTGCTACACGAGCGTGACGATCGCCGTCGTCGCGCTCGTCGTCGGCAACTCTCAGGCCATGCGCACCGCGTGGATCGAGGACATGCTCTCGCTGACGCCGCAGATCGCCTTTCTCGTGGCGCTGATCTTCGTGCGCCGACGCCCGACGCGCACGCATCCCTACGGCCTGCATCGTGCGATGGGCGTCGGACACCTCGTCGCCGGAGTCGCGCTGCTCGTGATCGGCGCCAACCTGGCAGTCGAGTCCGTCATCGGACTGATCGCCGGCGAGCATCCGACGATCGGGACGGTGCGGCTGTTCGGCCAGACGATCTGGCTCGGCTGGCTGATGGTCGCGGTGATGGTCGTCGTGGTGGTCGGACCGGTGTTCATCTACGGGCCCGCGAAGGCGCGCCTCGCACCCGTGCTGCACAACAAGCTGCTCTATGCCGACGCCGACATGGCGAAGGCCGACTGGCAGACCAACGTCGCCTCGATCGTCGGCGTGCTCGGCATCGGCATGGGAGCGTGGTGGCTCGACGGCGCGGCCGCCATCTTCATCTCGCTGGGCATCGTGTGGGACGGCTGGCGCAACACGAAGGGCGCCGTGCTCGACCTGATGGATCAGCGGGCCACGACCTACGACGACAAGAACGCGCATCCGCTGGCCGGCCGCATCGTGCAGGAGCTGCGCGAGCAGAGCTGGGTGGCGGATGCCGCCGTGCGCGTGCGCGACCTCGGCCAGGTCTTCCAGGTCGAGGCGTTCGTCGTGCCTGCCCGCGGCCGGGTGAAGGTGGCGGATGTCGATGCCGCGTCGTCGATGATCGCGGAACTCGACTGGAAGGTGCAGGACGTCGTGGTCATCCCCGTGTCAGAGCTGCCTGCTGAGGCCGACGACGGCGTGATCTGACTCGCGCCTGGCCTTCATGCCGAGACTTCCGTTCCCGCACGAGACCGCGCCGCTGGGGCCCGGTCTCGTGCGGAAACGGAAGGCTCGCGCCAGAGCGGCGCGGTCAGCGCTCTCCGAGCTGCGCGGTCGGGGTGCGGAACGTCTCGCGGAGTCCCCAGGCGCACAGGGCGAGCAGCACGCAGGCCGCACCCGAGTACAGGCCGACGCCCAGCGATCCCTCGTCGAAAGCGATGAACAGAGCGGTCGCGACCGGTGCCGCGGTGCCGCCGCCGAGCGCGGCACCGATCTGGTACGTGGTCGAGATCGACGAGTAGCGGCTCTCCTTCGAGAACTGCTCACCGAGGAAGGCCGGGATCACACCCTGCGGCATGGCCATGAACACGCTCATCAGGATGTTGCCGACGATGGCGAGCAGCAGGATGCCGCTGTCGACGGTTCCCAGGAATGCGAAGAAGAACAGCCCGTAGATGATCGCTCCGCCGATCACGACCTTCTTGCGTCCGATGCGGTCCGACAGCAGCCCCATGAGCGGAGCAGCGGTCACGAAGCCGACTGAGCCCACCAGCTGGAACACGAGGGTCTCGTTGTCGTCCCACCCGCGGTTGAGCGTGTAGGTCATGGCGAAGATCGTGCCCACGTAGGCGACGGTGTTGTAGCCGAATGCGACGCCGATGGCGAGCAGCATCTGCTTCGGGTGACGGCGGATGGCCGCGAGCAGGGGCACGCGCGGCGCGGCCTGCTTGTCGACCTTCTCTTCTGGCATCCGGGTGCGGGCGATCAGGCCGATGACGACCAGCAGGCCGCCCAGCCAGAACGCGATGCGCCAGGCGCCGTCTTCGAGGCTGAGCCCGGGGATCGCGGCGATGACCAGGAACACGATCGTGCCGAACACGCTGCCGAGGCCGATGCCCATGCTGGTGAAGCTTCCCCACAGTCCACGGCGCGACTCCGGCGCGTTCTCGATGCCGAACAGCGACGCCCCGCCCCATTCACCGCCCGCGGCGAAGCCCTGCACGAGGCGCAACGCGATCAACAGGATCGGTGCCAGCACGCCGACGGAGTCGTACGTCGGCAGGCAGCCGATCAGGAAGGTGCTGATGCCCATGAGCAGCAGCGTGAGCACGAGCATGGACTTGCGACCGATGCGGTCGCCGAAGTGCCCGACGACGATGCCGCCGAGCGGACGGGCGATGAACCCGACACCGAAGGCGGCGAATGCCACCAGCGTGCCGACCAGGCGGTCTTCGGTGGGGAAGAACAGCTGCGGGAAGACGAGCGACGCGGCGAAGCCGTAGATGATGAAGTCGTAGAACTCGAGCGCTGTGCCGAGACCGGAGATGAAGAAGGTGCGCAGTCCGGTCACGCGCCGGGCGGGAGCCTCGGCACGACCGTCGGGCGCGGTTTGAGTGTTCGTCATGGAATTCGTCCTTGAATCTGCGAGAGGACCGGATCAGGGTCCGGCGGAGGGGCGCTGGCAAAGTTAGTGAGGCAAAACGTTTTATGCAACACTTGCAGTCAACGCACTTTCGACACGGACAAGAGGGAGTGACATGCGTCGGTCAGGAGTCACCATTCGCGACGTGGCGGCGAAGGCCGGCGTCTCGATCACCGCGGTATCGCACGCCCTCAACGACAAGGGCACCGTGAGCGCCGCGACCCGCGAGCGGGTGCGGCGAATCGCCGAGGACCTCGGCTATCAAGCGGATGCCTTCGCCCGCGGCATGCGCCAATCGCGGATCGACGCCGTGGGTCTGGCGATCCGCTCCCTCGACGTCCTTGGCGACTACACCCCAGAGGGCGTGTACGTGTTCGACCGCTTCGCCGGCATCTTCGCCGCCAAGGCGCTGGCGCGCGGACTGAGCGTCACTCTCGTGCCGGACATCAGCGGCAAGGCGGTACCGCCGCTCGCGTTCGCTCTCGACGGCTACGCCGTGATGACTCCGCAGGAAGACGATCCGGTCACCGCCATACTCGAGCGCCGAGGCATCCCGTACGTTACGTACGGTCGCGAACCGGGGAGGAACCGCCAGGCGTGGGCATCGGAGGATGACGCCGATGCCGCCCGCAAAGCGCTGCACCACCTCGAGGCGGCGGGCGCGCACAGCATCGCGCTCGTCAGCGGCACCGACCGCAACGCGTGGAACCTCGAGTACGCCGACGAGTACGAAGCCTGGTGCGCACGCAACGGCGCCGCCGTGAGACGCTACTCCCAGCCCGAGGGGAGCGGAGTCGCGGGCGGCGCGGAGGTCGCGCGCCGCATCATCGCCGACGGCATGCCGGACGCGGTGCTGTGCATGACAGGTCGCCACGCCGCCGGCCTGCAGGCCGAACTGCAGTCGCAGGGAATCGTCGTTCCGCGTGACGTGATGGTCTTCGCGGCGTCTGACTCGGAGCAGGCGCGCATGGCGAAGCCCGCGATCTCGGCGTTCTCGTTCAGTCCCGCCGAGACCGCCGAGGCACTGCTCGACCTGCTCGTGCAGCTGCTGGAGACGGGGACCTGCGACGGCCCGCGCCGCACGAAGGTGCAGATGCGGGCGCGGGCCTCGACCAGGCGGTCCGGTTCAGAGGCGTGACATGCCCTCGGCAGCCGCCTCGGCAGGGTCGCCGGCGAAGTAATCGAGCGCGAAACCAGGAACATCGACGGAGATCGTGAGCAGCGTCTGCCACTGATCCAGACGCGGCAGGGAGCCGTCGGGACGGATGCAGATGACCGCGCCGCCGCCCTCGATCCCGCACGCCGCCGCGGCGCGCTGCACAGAGGTGAGGCCTGCCAGCGTCGCGCGCACTCCGTCGAGGTGGTCATAGCGCTGCACGCTCTCGGCGCTGTCGGGCATGGTGTCGCCCTTGGCCAGCTGCGGGTCGAGGAAGTGGTTGGTGTGGAAGAGCCAACCGTCGGCGCCGGGCTGCACGATCGCCATGCCGGCGGGCGAGAGCTCGAGGCTCGCCGCACGGGATCCGGCGACGGTGGACTCGAAGACGGTCAGCACGGTCGAGGCGCTGACCGTGGCGCTCTGGGCGATGCGGATCGCATCGTCGAGGCTGCGGGCCTCGTCGAGCACGCGTCGCGCGACGGCGTGCACGGGCACTCCCCCGGCATCGGAGTCTGAGGCGTGCGACAGGATGTTGAAGTGCAGGCCGACGCCGGCGTCGTTGACTCCGATCTTGGCAGCGGTGCCGAATTCGGTGAAGAGCTTCACGTTCTGGCCTGCGTCGGAGACGTACGCACGCATGAGGCCTTCTGGCACGAGGAACTCGTGCCAATCCCAGGTCTGCATGGTCTCGGGAGTCGTGGCGTCGCCGGTGAAGACCGC
>Ga0308158_10003375_pt1 | contig 14156 bp, 14 predicted proteins | sample PhyBR2_FD_201038 | JGI IMG/M metagenome (GOLD analysis project Ga0308158, IMG submission 201038) | Phyllosphere microbial communities from UC Gill Tract Community Farm, Albany, California, United States - DLSLB.R2 | ecosystem: Host-associated > Plants > Phyllosphere > Unclassified | place: USA... | reverse complement strand
GTGATGACAGAGCGCTTCTCCCGCTACCGTGATGGCGGCACGATGGACGACGTCTATGAGATCCAGACGGAGATGCACAATCGAACCATGAAGGTGCTCGACCGATACGACGTCATCATGCACCCCACCATGGCCTCTCGAGGCATCAGCGTCGATTCCGACTACCTCGGCGACGACACCTACACGATCGCCGATCAGACATTCACCGATCCGATGTTCGCCCAGATGACACTGCAGTGGAATCTGATGAGCCAGCATCCGGTGTTGTCCGTTCCCTCTGGGTTCGCGGACAACGGGGTGCCCACAGGCGTTCAGATCGTCGGCCCCACCTTCACCGATGACATCGTCTTCCGGGTCGCGCTGGCCTGCGAGACGCTCGTTCCGATCTTCGGCAGCAAAGTCCGTCGTCCCCTCACCCGGACACCGTGAGGACACGATGACCTTCGACTTGATACAGGGAGGGCGCGGGTAGGCGTGGTCAGGTATCTCCTTCAGCGGGCCCTCCTCTTCTTCGGAACGCTGCTGATCTCGAGCTTCATCGTCTTCAGCGCGCTGTACCTGATGCCCGGAGACCCCATCGGGAACCTCACGGGTGGGCGAAGCCTGCCTCCAGAGGCGATGGAGGCGCTTCGGCAGCGGTATCACCTCGACGAGCCGTTCCTTCAGCGCTATCTGTCCTGGCTGGGCGGACTGTTCCGAGGTGATCTCGGCCGATCGGTCATCTTCAATCAGGATGTCGCGTCGATGTTGGCGGACAAGCTGACGATCACGCTCCAGCTCGTCGGCTACGCCGCAGTCATCCTGACTCTGGCGGGAATCGCGCTCGGCGTCATCGCGGGGCTCAAGCGAGGCGTCGCCGATTCGATCATCGTCGCTTTCACATCGTTCCTCGCTGCTGTCCCGCCCTACATGGCGGCGTTGCTGCTCCTTTCCGTCTTCGCCGTCGGCCTCGGCTGGTTCCCGGCGATCGGTGCCGGCGACGCAGGGGAGCGTCTGATCCACCTGACTCTTCCAGCCATCGCGCTCGCGGCCTCCTCGCTCGCGATCGTCGCCCGCGTCACCCGCGTCTCCATCCGTGCCGAGGCGAACCGCGAACATGTGCAGACGGCTGTCAGCCGGGGGCTTCCTGAAACCGAGGTCGTGTTCCGGCATATCCTCCGGAACGCCCTGATGCCGATCGTCACCGTCGTCGGCGTGGCGACGGCATCCCTCCTGGCGATCTCCGCCGTGGTCGAACAGGCTTTCTCCCTTGATGGAGTCGGAGCCATGCTGGTGCAGGCCGCGCTGGCTCGGGATATCGCGGTCGTTCAAGCGATCGCGCTCCTCTTCGTCTTCGCGTTCGTGTCCGTCAACACACTGGTGGACGTTCTCTACGTGTTCCTCGACCCTCGGCTCCGCACCACGAAGGAGCTCGCATGACGACCATGACTCTCACTGTCGAATCGAGCGCCGCCGCGCGTCGGCGTCGGCCGCGCGCCTCGCTCCTGACCTGGGTGTCCGCCGCCGTGATCGTCGGCGGGGTGCTCCTGGCGATACTCGGCCCGCTCCTCGCGCCCCACGATCCCGACCAGACGGACATCGCGCGTGCGTTCTTCGCGCCGAGCGCGGATCACCTTCTCGGCCAGGACAGTCAGGGCCGCGACATCCTGAGCCGGATCATGCTCGGAGCGCGATCGTCGATGACCGGACCGCTCATCGTCGTCCTGTTCGCGATGTCGATCGGCACGGTGGTCGCGCTCCTCGCCGCCTGGCTTGGCGGGTGGTTCGACAGCGGCGTCTCGGCCGTCACCGACATCATGTTCGGGTTTCCGGCGATCGTGCTGGCCGTGCTCGCGGCCGCAGTCTTCGGTCCAGGGCTGGTCGGGCCGACGATCGCCCTGGGATTCGCCTACATCCCCCTGACGATCCGCGTTCTGCGGTCGTTCATGATCCGTGAGCGTGCCAAGGACTACGTCCTCACCTATGAGGTGCAGGGGCTTTCAGGTCTCCTGATCTGCGCTCGTCATCTGCTGCCGAACGTGTGGCCCATGGTCATCGCGCAGGGCACTCTGCTCTTCGGGTACGCGATGGTGGATTTCGCGGCGATCTCCTTCCTAGGTCTCGGCGTGCAGCCTCCGGCATCAGACTGGGGTGTCATGGTCTCGACCGGGCAGCGCGGCGTGTTGCTGGGCTATCCCACGGAGTCGTTCGTCGCCGGCGCGTGCATCGTCGCGGTCGTTCTCGCCGTCAACTTCCTCGGCGAACGGATTTCGGAGCAGAACGAAACATGATCATGCATTCCTCAACCGGTGCCGAGCCGCCAGCGATCCAACTGGAGAACGTCGCGGCATCCGTGCGCGTCGGGGACCAATGGCGGGCGGTGCTCCGCGACGTCTCGTTCGTCGTGGCGGCGGGCGAAGCCCTCGGTATCGTCGGCGAGTCCGGCTCAGGGAAGTCGATGACCGCGAAGGCGATCGCCCGATTGCTCCCAGGTAGGACCAGGCTGACCGGCACCGTGCGCGTTGGGGGTCTCGACGTCAACACCCTGTCCGGACGTGCTCTGCGCGCCCATCGATCCCGAGTTGGCTTCATCTTCCAAGACCCGAAGGCGCACATCAATCCCGTACGCACCATCGGCGATTTCATGACCGAATCCCTGGTGCGAACCGCGGGCGTCCGACGTCGTGAGGCGATGGTGCGCGCCGCGCGTGCACTCGGCGGAGTCGGAGTCACGAGTCCGGAGCGTCGTCTCGCGCAATACCCGCATGAGCTGTCCGGCGGCTTGCTGCAACGGGTGATGATCGCGACGGTCCTCCTGGGTGAACCGGAGATGATCCTCGCCGATGAGCCGACGACTGCCCTCGACGTGACGACGCAGTCAGAGGTGATCGCCATCCTCGACGAGATGAGGCGCGAGCGGAATCTGGCACTGGTGTTCATCACCCACGACTTGGAGCTCGCGAGCACGGTATGCGACCGCACCGCAGTCATGTACGCCGGGCAGATCGTGGAGACCCGCGCCAGCAAGGACGTGCACGAAGGTTCACGGCATCCGTACACGCGCGCCCTCGTCGGTGCTCGACCGCTTCTCGATCACCCTCAGGAGCGCCTGACGGTGCTTCCCGGGCGTCCCATCGCGCCGGCGGACGCACCGGCCGGGTGCTCGTTCCATACACGTTGTCCGTACGCGAAAGAGTCCTGCGCTGAGATCGAGCCAGAACTCGAAGAGTTCGATGGAGGAACCGTGCGGTGCATCCGCAAACATGAGATCTGGTCCGCGACGACGGCGGTGCCGCGATGACCGGGTCCTCGGCGACTCCGATCCTGTCAGTTCATGGCCTCTGCAAAGTCATCCGCGGCATCACCATCGTCGACGACGTGTCGTTCTCGATCCCCGAGGGCGGCTCACTCGCTGTCGTAGGGGAATCAGGGTCAGGCAAGACGACCGTCGCACGGATGATCACGGGGCTGACGAGGGCAACATCCGGAAGCATCACGCTGGCCGGGGCCGAGCGCAGTGCTCCGACGCGATCGGCGACCGAGCGCCGCGCGCGCGCGAGAGAGGTGCAACTCGTCTTTCAGGATCCGTACTCGTCATTGGATCCGCGATACACCGCGGCGCAGACGATCCGCGAAGCACTCCGGATGCACGGCGACGAACACGATCGTGCACGTCTGAACAGACGAGTGATCGAGATCGCCGACATGGTCGGGCTTTCGGAGAAGCAGCTGGACTCCCGCCCCCGGATGCTTTCCGGCGGGCAGAGACAGCGCATCGCTATCGCGCGGGCTCTCGCCGCCGACGCCCGCCTCGTGATCCTCGACGAGCCGGTGGCCGCTCTCGATGTGTCGATCCAGGCGCAGGTGCTCAACCTGCTGGACGACATTCGTCGAGCAGTCGGGACCAGTTATCTGTTCATCAGCCACGACCTCGCGGTCGTCCGGCAGGTGACCGATGACATCATCGTGATGCGCCAAGGTCGCATCGTCGAGCGAGGCAGAACGGCCCAAGTGCTCCAGAATCCGGTCGACGACTACACGAAGCTCTTGCGCGACAGCGTGCCTCAGCCGGGGTGGCGGGCCAAGCGCTCGTTCACGGTGTGAGATCGAAACAGCCGAAAGGACGAAGTTCATGGTGAATGTCGCCTTCGTCGGAGGAAACTACGTTCAGCGGGGCCGGTCGATTCGCGGAGGCGTCGCCGTGAGCGACGGCACCATCGTCGCGGTGGGCGACGATGCGCTCGTGCGCGAGGCAGCAGGGCCGGAGGCAGAGATCGTCGACACCAGCGGAAGGCTCCTGAGCGCCGGATTCATCGACGCACATCTGCATCCGGCGATGGGAGGGCGCGAGATCGGCCAGTGTGACCTGAGCGAGGCGACGTCGGCCGAAGACGCCGTGCGCCGCATCGCCGACTACGCGGCGGCGAATCCCGACCTCCCGTGGATCGAGGGAGGCGGATGGTCGATGAACCACTTCGATCGGGGCGTGCCGGCGAAGGAGATGCTCGACCGGGTGCTTCCGGATCGTCCCGTGCTGCTGTCGAATCGCGATCATCACGCATCCTGGGCGAACTCGGCCGCTCTGCGACTCGCCGGGATCGACGCGAACACAGCCGACCCGGAGGACGGGCGGATCGAACGCACGGAGACGGGAGATCCGCAGGGCACTCTCCACGAGGGCGCGGCCACGCTGGTGCGTCGTCATGCACCCACGGCCACGGTGGAGAGCCTCTACCAAGGCCTCCTGCGCGGACAGGCCGCCGCAGCCCGAGTCGGGATCACGGGCTGGCAGGACGCGCTCCTGCATCAGTCGTCGGCAGACGTGGATGGGATCGACGCCTATCGGCTGGCCCTGGAGCGGGGGACGCTGCACAGCCGCGTCGTCGGCGCGATCTTCTGGGACCGCGGGCGCGGACTCGAGCAGATCGAGGAGATCCTGGAGCGATCGAAGAAGCTGGGGCCCGAGCACGACGCGTGGTTCCGGGCGAGTGCGGTGAAGATCATCGTCGACGGAGTGATGGAGAGTTTCACCGCGTCCGTCTCCCGGCCCTACATCGACGCCTGCGGCCACGAGACGGACAACCACGGCATCAGCTTCCTCGACAAGGAGATGCTTCGCGCGGCGACCGCCGAGCTGGACAGGCGGGGACTGCAGGTGCACTTCCACGCGCTCGGCGACCGCGCCGTGACGGATGCGCTGGACGCCGTCGAACACGCCAGGCGGACCAATCCCGGATCGAAGGCGCGCCACCATCTGGCGCATCTCCAGGTGGTGCAGGAACGTGATGTGCCGAGGTTCGCTCGGCTCGGCGCGGTCGCGAATCTGCAACCGCTGTGGGCGCGCCATGAGCCGGCAATGGATGAACTGACCATTCCGTTCCTGCCGGCAGGATTCGCGCAGCGGCAGTATCCGTTCCGGGATCTTCTCCGCAGCGGCGCTCGCCTCGCGGCCGGGAGCGATTGGCCGGTGAGCAGCATGGATCCCCTCGACGGGATCCATGTCGCGGTGAATCGGGTCGCCGAGCACAGCCCGGCAGGAGCAGAGGTCTTCCTGCCCGAACAGCGGATTCCGCTGGGCGTCGCCTGGGATGCCTACACGAGCGGATCGGCATACGTGAACGGGCGGGAGAACGAGACGGGCCGGCTCTGCGTCGGCTACCGTGCCGATCTCGTGGTGCTGGACCGGGATCCTTTCGCCGGCGACCCGCTCGAGATCGCGGAGACTTCGGTGCTGAGCACCTGGGTCGACGGGCGCCGTGTCTACACCGGTCGGTGAGCGCACATCGCGCAATCACGCAGAAGAACAGGCAAGGAAGAGAAGGATGGACATGCAGAATCGGACCGCTTTCGTGACCGGTGCGGCCGGCGGGATCGGGCGGGAGGCGGCGAAGGCCTTCGCCGCGGCCGGCGCAACCGTGTACGCGGCTGACATCGCACCCGGAATCCCGGAGACAGAACAGGCTCTCGGACTTCCCGGACGAATCCATGCGCTTGCGCTGGACGTGCGCGACGAGGCTGCTGTGAGCGCGATGATCGACCGCATCGTGGACGAGACGGGTCGCCTCGACTATGCGTTCAACAACGCGGGGATCCTGCTGCCCACGCTGGAGGACGAGTGGGATGTCGCCTCCTTTCAGCGCTGCTTCGACATCAACGTGATCGGCGTGCTCAAGTGCCTCAAGCATGAGCTGCGAGTGATGACCGCGCGCGGCGAAGGTGCGATAGTGAACACCTCATCGATCGCCGGCCTGGTCGGCCTCCCCGGGTCGGTCGCTTACGCGGGGAGCAAGCACGCGGTGATCGGCATGACGAAGGCCGCCGCACTCCAGCATGCACCGGCAGGAATCCGGGTGAACGCGGTGTGTCCGGGGCCGACCGACACCCCGATGACGGCGGTGTCTCGCGAACGGCGCGGTTCGGGAAAGCCCCTCGGATCGGTCCCGCTGGGACGGACAGCGGATGCTGCAGAGATCGCTGCGGCCGCGGTGTGGTTGTGTTCGGACGCAGCCTCGTACGTCACGGGTCATGCTCTCGTTGTCGACGGAGGTTTCACCACAGGCTGATCGGCCACGTGGATCCACGGCCGACAATGTGTCGCGTTCTCACCTCAGATCTTCGAACAGCGCGATCCTGAATTCGCCACTGGGCGCGGACTAACTTTCCAGAGGTAGTCGCCCGACAGGGCATTCCTTCTCTGACGGAGAGTTCCCCGATGAATCCCCAGCACGCGCTCGACCGCAACGGCATCGCCATCACCGTCGGCGAAGAGGTACGCCGTGGTTGAGATCCGCGACCGCCTCGCCCTCGTCCACGCCCTTCGCGCCGTCGACGCCTGCGCGGTGTCGGATGCTCTCGATACTCTTGGACTTCCAGGGGCGGTGACCGGCCTGCATCCGATGTGGGAGCCGGGCCGTGTCACCGCAGGGGTCGTTCGCACGGTCGCCGTCGCGCCGAAGTCCAGCGTCGGCCCCAGCGCGCATGTCGCCACAGCACTCGTGGACGCGGCGGACGAAGACGACGTCGTCGTCATCGACAACCACGGCCGCACGGATGTCTCCTGCTGGGGCGGTCTTCTCGCAGAAGCCGCCGTGCAGCGCGGGATCGCCGGCGTGATCGTGGACGGCATGTGTCGCGATGTGCAGGAATGCGAAGCTCTCGGGCTTCCCGTCTACTCGCGTGGCGCCGTCGCTGTCAGCGCTCGCGGGCGCATCGTTCAGCGGGACATGGATGTGCCGATTCAGGTGGGATCCGTCGCCGTGATACCAGGTGATCTCGTGATCGCGGATCGCAACGGCGTTGCGTTCATCCCGCGCCGTCATGCGGACGAGGTCCTCGACCTGGCGGTGCGGATCGTCGACCGCGAAGCCGCGATGGGCGCCGCAGTCCGCGCGGGTCGCAGTGTGATCGATGTGATGCACGACTCCCAGTTCCCTTCGATCGAATCGAGCACCCGATGACTGGCATGTCCATCGAGACCGAGTTAGCCGCACTCTCCACCGCGACGCTGTCGGATGCACTGGATCGACTCGGGCAACCCGGCGCGGTCTTCGGCGTCGCAAATCTCGGGTCGGGAGTGCGCACCGTTGGGAGAGCGTACACCGTGCGATATGTGCCCGCGGCTTCGCCTCCCGGCACAGTCGGCGACTACATCGATGACGTGCCCGAGGGGGCCGTCGTGGTGCTTGACAACCAGGGACAGACGGATTGCACTGTGTGGGGCGACATCCTCACCGCGGTCGCGAGCTCCCGCGGGATCTCGGGCACCGTCATCGACGGGGTGTGCCGTGACACGCAGCGTGCCTTCGACCTCGGCTACCCGATCTTCAGCCGTGGCCGCTTCATGCGTACCGGCAAGGACCGGGTCGAGGTCGCGGCAGTGCAGGAGACGGTGAGCGTGGGCGGGCGGCAGGTCGCCCCCGGAGATCTCGTGATCGGCGATCTCGACGGTGTCATCGTGGTGCCGAAGGGAATCGAGTCGCGACTTCTCGATGCCGCGAGCGAGATCCACGCCCGCGAAGAAGGCATCCTCGCGCGCGCGCTGTCCGGCGCGACCATCGCCGAAGCGCGAGCCGCATTCGGCTATCACGATCTCCAGAGATGGCAGGGCTGAAATGATGTCACGGAATGATCAGGACTTCGACAGCGCAGCGATCCTCGCCCTGGGATCTGCGACGATATACGAGGCGTCCGGGACCGACTGCTTCCTGGATGCCGGTATCCGAGGCGCATGGCCGGGCGCTGAACTGGTCGGACGAGCCCTACCCGTTCTCGCCGGCGCCGGCGACAATCTCGCCCTGCACTGGGCTCTCGCTCTCGCCGAACCCGGCGACGTGCTGATCGTCGACGGCGGGGACGTCGCGTGCGGCTACTTCGGCGAGGTCATGGCCGTCGCCGCTCAGGCCCGCGGTATCGCCGGACTCGTCATCGACGGGGGAGTGCGCGACACGCATCAGCTCGAAGCCATGCATTTCCCCGCCTTCAGCAGCCGGATCGCGATTCGCGGCACCCAGAAACGGTGGGCGGGGACGGTCGGGCCGACCGTCACCATCCGCGGCAGGCGGGTCGAACGCGGTGACTTGGTCGTCGCAGATCGAGACGGCATCGCCGTCGTCCCCCATGCTCGGGTTGCAGAGGTGCTGGATGCCGCACGCGAGCGCGTGACCCGCGAAACGGAGTACATCCGGCGGCTCCGGGACGGAGAATTGACCCTCGATGTCTATCCCCTTCGCGCGCTGGACCTTCCGGAGATCCTGGACCGACCGGATACCGAGCACACCCGCCGGGGAGGTCAGGGCGATGCGCAGATCGATTGAGGTCGAGGGGCTGGGCCATGGTGGAGCCCCCATCCCGCAGGCGGCACTCGTGGGCCCGCTGCTCATCTCCGGTGGAATCAGCGGCACGGATTCGCGCACGGGGCGGATTCCCGACGCGGTCGAGGACCAGGTCGCCCTGATCTTTGAGAACATCGGACTCATCATGGCGTCAGCGGGCGGATCCATGGACGACATCGCCAGGATCACCTTCTCCGCGCGAGACCGATCGGTGCGGGCAGCGATCGACGAACGCTGGCTGCGGGCCTTCCCCGATGCGGGCAGCAGGCCAGCACGCCATCTGGTCATCGCCGACATTCCGTCGGTGATGAAAGTGCAAGGCGAGATCCTCGCCGTCCTGCAAGGAGGATCGCTGTGATCATCGATTCGCATGCGCATGTCATCGCGCCGGAATCGCTGTATGCGTTCCGGGCACACCTGCTCGCCAGCGGAGGTTTCCATCGCGGCGGTGCGGCTGTCACCGACGCCGAGGTCGCCGAGACCGCGGCGAAGAACATCCGCATCATGGACGGTGTCGGCACCGACGTGCAGCTGCTGTCACCACGGCCGTTCCAACTGGGCCACTCGATGGAGCCGGCTCACCTCGTAGACCCGTGGATCGGTGCCTGGAACGACACCATCGCTCGCACTGTCGCGTTGCATCCGCACAGATTCGCCGGTGTCGCCGCGTTGCCGATCACTCCGGGCGCGCCGGTCGATCGCGCGTTCGGTGAACTGCATCGAACGATCGAGGAGCTGGGTTTCGTCGGCGTGATGGTCAATCCCGACCCCAGCGAAGGCAAAGGCAGCGCGCCGACGCTCGGCGACCGGTACTGGTATCCCCTGTACGAGAAGCTCGTCGAGCTGGACGTGCCGATGCAGGTGCATTCGGCCGCGTGCTTCTCCGGGCGTGAGACCTACAGCGAGCACTTCATCACCGAAGAATCCATCGCGATCCTCACGCTGCTGCGGAGTCGTGTCTTTCAGGACTTCCCCGACCTGAGGGTGATCATCTCGCACGGAGGCGGGTCGGTGCCCTACCAACTCGGCAGGTGGCAGGCGGAGCGTCAGCACCCCGTGCTGGGTGAGGGGCCGGGGTCGGCGGGGTTCGAGGTGCTGTTGCGCCAGCTGTACTTCGACAGCGTGCTGCACTACCCGCCGTCGCTCGACCTGCTGTTGCGCACGGTCGGCGCGGATCGCGTGCTCTTCGGCACGGAGCGCCCGGGAAGCGGCACGGCGCACAACCCGGCGACGGGACGCGATTTCGACGACATCAAGCCGATCATCGAGTCGTTCGAGTTCCTCGGCGCCGTCGAGCGCGACGCCGTCTTCGAGAGCAATGCCCGGCGCGTGTTCCCCCGCCTGACGCTGAATGCGCTGCACACAGATTTCGTCGATGTCGAAGGAGATGCCCGATGACCACACCCGCCCGCAAGCGCGCTGAAGACGTGCCTGGCACCTATGTGTTCGACAGTGCTCGATCCCGCCAGGGGTTCCCGCTGAACAATCTGGGCTCGTCGCTCAACGAACTCGCCAATCAAGAGCTGTTCGCGAGGGACAGCGAGGCCTATATGGACAGATACGGGCTGACCGAAGACCAGAAGGAGGCGGTGCGAAACCGTGACTGGCTGCGGATGGTCCAGCTCGGCGGGAACGTCTATTTCATCGTCAAGATCGGCGTCAGCGACGGCATCCCCGTCCCGCAGGTGATCGCAGAGATGGCCGGTATGACTCCGGAGCAGTTCGCAGACATGATGCGCAACGGAGGAAGGAACCCCAATGGCTGAGATCGTAGGAGGAATCGGAATCTCGCACGTGCCCTCGCTGGCTCGTGTCGTGGAACAGGACCGGCCGGAGGCCGGAGGGGCGAACCACTTCTCGGCCTTCCGGGACGTCGGGACCTGGCTGGCCGACAGGAATCCCGATGTGCTGATCGTGATCTACAACGATCATGGTTCGGCGCTCTCCCTGGAGACGGTGCCCACGTTCACCATCGGGGTCGCGCCGTCATATCTTCCGGCCGATGAAGGCCGCGGACGGCGGCCCGTCCCGACCTTCCCCGGTGCGCCCGAGCTCTCGTGGGACATCGTCGACAGCCTCGTACCTGAGGGGTTCGACCTCACAGTGTGCCAGCGGCTCGACGTCGATCACGGCTTGTCGGAGCCGCTCGTGACCCTTTTCGGTGACGTGGAGGAGTGGCCGGTGCGGATCGTTCCGATCGCGGTGAACGTCGTCCAGCAGCCGACGCCCACAGCTCAGCGCTGCTTCGATCTCGGCAGGGCCATCGGCCGCGCCGTCGCGAGCGCGCCTGTTGACTCACGCGTCGTCGTGATCGGCACCGGCGGGATGTCGCACCAGCTCCAGGGGCAGCGAGCCGGGCACATTAACTCCGAGTTCGATCAGATGTTCCTCGACAAGATCGTCGACGATCCCGGGGCGCTCACAGCGCTGTCCAACATCGAATACATCGACCTCGCAGGCTCAGAAGGCGCTGAGCTGGTCATGTGGCTCGTCATGCGGGGCGCACTCTCCGAGAACGTGAGCGCGACGCATCGCGGGTATCGAGTGCCCGTATCCAGCACCGCGGCAGGGATCATCGCCCTGGAGAACCTATGAGCCGGCCTTTCGGTCCCGTTGCGCAGATGCCGCATCGGACCCGTCCTGCGCGAGAAACGGAACCTTCCTGATGAGCGACCACACGGCTGAACGCGTCGAAGAAGTGCCCGTGCTCATCGTGGGCGGTGGCCCTGCTGGACTCACAATGGTACTCGAACTCGCTCGGCGAGGCATAGGCGGACTGCTGGTGGAACGACGCGACTTCACCTCGCATTTCCCCCGCGCCCACCTCCTGAACGTTCGCACGATGGAGACCTTCGCCGACATCGGCGTCGCGGATGACGTCTATCGTCTTTCGCCTCCGGAGCACGAATGGCATCGCGTGGCGTGGTACACCTCGCTCGCGGGCCCGTCAGAGGTGCACGGCAGGCGCATCGGCTACGTGGATGCCTGGGGAGGCGGGAAGGATCTCGAGCAGTACGAACTCGCCAGCCCCCGGAAGTTCGCGAACGTGCCGCAGATCCGACTCGACCGGGTGCTCTGGGAGCACGCGGACCGAGCGTGGCCGGGTGCGGTCCGCGCCCGCAACGAGCTCACCGGACTTGAGATCGATGAATCGGGTGCACTCGCGACCATCGCCGACCATGCGACAGGCAAGTCCTATCACGTACGGGCACGGTACGTCGTGGCTGCCGACGGCGGACGAACGGTGACAGATCTTCTGGGCGTCGGCGTCACGGGTCCACGCGGTCTCATCGATCACGTCAGCGTGTACTTCTCCGGTGACCTCTCCGCCCACGCGGACGAGGAGGCGCTCCTCACCTACTTCTTGCGCCCCGAGGGTCAGGGCACGTTCGCAGGCGCACTGCTCGGGCTCGGCCCCGAGCGATGGGGCCGCAACTGCACGGAGTGGCTCGTCGGCATGTCGTTCCATCTGAGCGATCCGGCACTCGAGGACGAAGCGTCCCTCGTGGCGCGCGCCAAGGAGCTCATCGGCATCCCCGATCTGGAGATGGACGTGCACAGGGTGAGTCACTGGCAGTTTGAGGGCGTCGTCGCCGAACGCTTTCGAGTCGGACCCGTCTTCATCGTCGGAGACGCCGCGCACCGGCACCCCCCGACAGGCGGCCTGGGGCTGAACACGGCTGTCGGCGACGCGAGCAACCTGGCGTGGAAGATCGCAGCCGTGCTGCACGGGTACGCTTCCGACCGACTGCTCGACAGCTATGAGTCGGAGCGCCAGCAGATCGCTGCGCAGAACGTCGGGCATTCACTCCGCAACGCCGGTCGCCATGCACCCGTGGCGGAGGCCCTCGGGCTTCATCGGGGGATCGACATCGACGAGGGCTGGGAGGAGATCGCGATCTGGGCGGGTGATACTCCCGAGGGTGAACGACGTCGCGCCGCGGCAGCGGAGGCCATCGCCGCGAATCGCGAGAACTTCAGTCAGCTCGGGATCGAAGCCGGTTTCACCTATCGCCAAGGGGCACTGGTACCGGACGGAGGCTCGGCGCCTGCGCCGGCATCGGCATCTGACTTCGTGCCGAACACGCGTCCCGGCCACCATGTTCCCCACGTCTGGGTGATCGCTGACGGAGAACAGCGCTCGACGAGCGACCTCATCGCACCGACCGGTCTCACCCTGTTCGTCGATCCCTCGGCGGCGAAGGCATGGCGCTCCGCTGCCGTCGCGGCCGCACGGGCGATCGGTGCACCGCTCACGGTGGTATCCATCGGTCCCGGCGGTGATTATGAGGATCCGTCCGGCGCATGGGTCCAAGCGCGCGGGGTCGGCGACGGCGGCGCAGTCCTCGTGCGCCCCGATCGTCATGTGGCGTGGCGCATCCACACCCTGCCGGAGAGTCAGGTCTCGGCTCTTACGGAGGCGATGCACTCCGTGCTCGATCCGGATGTCGTCGCCTCGCCCGACGAATCGCTGCTCGCCCTCCGCGCGATCGAAGAGGCAGGCGAGGCGCTGCGCATGGGGGATCCCCACCGCAAGGCCCGCATCTTTTCGGAGCGAGGGGCATGATGCGCGGCTGCTCTGCCGTGCTCGAGGCCCGGCAGAGCAGCCGTGCGACGCGTACTGAGCGCGATCAGGATCGTCGGCTCCTGGTCTGGGGCTCGTCCACCGGACGAGCATCCAGGCCGGAGAGCCATCCGGCCAGACGCGCGACGCGCAGCCCCAGATCGAGTTCGCGGAGTGAAGCGCTCGATGCGAGGTCGCTTCCCGTGGCGGCTCTCACCTGATCGAGGCGGTAGTAGAGCGTGCTGCGGTGGATGCGGAGTCGTCGTGCTGTTTCCATCGCGTTGCCGCGCGTGTCGAGATAGCACTCGATCGCCTCAATCAGGTGATCGCGGTCCGGCGCAGTCAGGAGCTCCGCGACGGCGGGCGGCAGCTCGGAGATCGTGATCTCGTCGAGCGGAAGCTGCACCAGCAGACCGTTCCAGCCGAGGTCGCGCCAGCGCGCGGCGCGACCGTAGCCGGAATCGCGCTGGACGACGCGGCACGCGAGTTCCGCTTGGCGATAAGAGCGAACGGCTCCTTCGAGACGATTGCACGGTTCGCCCACGCCAATCCGCACCGCCGCCAGCTGAGGCGCGGCTTCGAAGCGCTCCATCAGCGGCTGGTCGGGTTCGTGGGCGAGAACGATCACTCCCACATCGCCGATCACGCCGCTGAGCGACGCGATGGGACTGAGACGCGCTGCGCTGCGCACGGCGTCGCTGAGTGCGGCGCGATCGGTGCCGGGCACGTTGGGCCCGATACCGCGGACGACAGCGACCGCGTAATCGCCGGCGTGGGGGAGA
>Ga0308158_10003374_pt1 | contig 14156 bp, 14 predicted proteins | sample PhyBR2_FD_201038 | JGI IMG/M metagenome (GOLD analysis project Ga0308158, IMG submission 201038) | Phyllosphere microbial communities from UC Gill Tract Community Farm, Albany, California, United States - DLSLB.R2 | ecosystem: Host-associated > Plants > Phyllosphere > Unclassified | place: USA... | reverse complement strand
GACGCCTGGATTGAAGCAGGATTGCCCATGGAATCGGAGAACGGGCAGGAGCCGGCCGTCCGATGAAATACGCCTATCTGGGACCTGCCGGCACCTTCACCGAGTCGGCGCTGCTGCAGGTTCCCGGGGCTGAAGCAGCGCAGCGCATTCCCGCAGCAAATGTGAATGTCGCGCTGGCCATGGTGCGCGATGGAAGCGTCGACGCTGCGATGGTGCCGATCGAGAATTCGGTGGAGGGCGGCGTTTCGGCCACCCTGGACGCCATCGCCCAAGGCCAGGCCCTGCAGATCGTTGCCGAGATCCTGGTGCCCATCAGCTTCGTGCTGGCGGTGCGGCCGGGCATCGACTCGCTGGACCAGATCAAGCTCATCTCCACCCATGGCCACGCGTGGGCGCAATGCCGTTTGTGGGCAGAGGCGAATATCCCCGGCGCCGTCTTCACCCCGGCCTCATCCACTGCGGCTGCCGCGGTGGCCCTGGGCGATGACGAACCCGGGCATGATGCCGCGATCTGCAACCCGCTGGTGGCCGAGGAGCGCGGGCTGAACGTGCTGGTGCGCGGGGTTGAAGACAACATCGGCGCGGTCACCCGCTTTATCCTGGTCACCCGTCCGGGAAAGATCCCGGCGCCCAGCGGGGTGGACAAGTCCACGCTGATCATGCCGCTGCCCGAAGACCGTCCCGGCGCGCTGATGGAACTTCTTGAGCAGTTCACCGCGCGCGGGGTGAACCTTTCGCGCATTGAATCGCGTCCTACCGGAGAAGGCCTGGGGCAGTACTTCTTCTCCGTGGATTTCGAAGGCCACGTAGCCGACGAACGTGTTGCCGCGGCCCTGTCCGGACTGCACCGCTTGTCCCCGGAGCTGCGTTTCCTCGGTTCCTACCCGGCGGCCCAGGGCGTTGAGCCCTTTGTCGATACGCACAATTCCGATGCCGCGTTCAGCGAAGCCCGCAGCTGGGTGCAGTCGCTGCGCGACCGGTTCTAGCAGACAGGTCAAAGCCCGGCGAACGCCTCAATGAAGATTCGAAATGCTGATCTTTTGGCGCATAGAGGTATGGTCGCCGGGCTGCGGACCGACGCTTGTCTGTTTGAGGAATCCTGGGTGGCCTATCGCGAGAAGAGCCTTGTTGAACTGTTGGGGGTCGTGCCGCGATAGCTTAATCCGGTGATCCAGCTGCTTCCCTTGTTGATGCTTCAGAGGGCATGGATTGAGCCTGGATCAGCATTGAATTTCACGTGTCCAGCGCAATCGTGAACACTATGGATTCGCTCAGGTCTCGTTAGGCACTGGGCAAATCGTTCTCGGGCGGGATGTTGGGGACTGTTGGTCTTCTGCGATTTATCGTCGTGGCGACAATTGCGATGGCAGCGCCAAGGAGTGGAAACGCAATGATCAGCAATACGACAAATAGCTTTTCGGCTGTTGAAAATCGAGGATTGCGGGCAACAAGAACGAGCGCCATTGCCAGCAAAGCAAGGTACAGCACAAGGAATCCGTAGGAGATGGCTTGCATTTCCCATGGAATTACAGGGTTAACATTCATATTGACTTCATCCCTTTCAGCCTGGAGGTCCCTGCAAAAGGTCCTAAGGCCTGCCAGGCGCCGGACTCGCATAGAGATCACGCGCTGGTCCAGACGAGGCCCGCAGCTAAGGGGTGCGCAGGCGCAGTGCGCTGGGCGAAACGCTGACTTCCAGCTCATTGACCTCGCCGGTGGGGTCCCCGTCAATCTGGGTATTCATCGGCTCGGTGCAGCGAAGGGCGATGCCCGGGGTCTGGTAGAAGCTCATCACCGGAATCTTGTTCTTGGCCCGGAAGGCGGTCTTGAGCAGAATCCACATCCAGCCAGCGGCCGAGCGCGGAGACAGGATGACCGCGTCGAGCACGCCGTCATCAATTTTGGCATCCGGGACGAAGTCCAGGCCCTGCAGCTTGCCGCAGTTGGCAAAGAGCACCGAGCGGACCTTGCGGTTCTGCCAGTTCTCATCGCCGTCCAGCTTGAAGTTGACCTTCTTGCGCTTGCCGGGCAGCTGGCGCAGGCCAGCCTCCGAGTAGGCGAGCCAGCCGACCTTGGATTTCAGCTCTTCATTGGTGTCGTCGAAAAGATCCGCGTCGGTGCCAACACCGGCGATGACCAGGAACGCATGGTCCGCCTCGCTGCCATCGAGCAGCTTCAGCTTCATGTGCCCCACGTCGATTCGGCGCACCATGCCCCGCACGGCAACCAATGCGGCGGTGTGCAGGTCATCAATGGGGATCTCGACATTGCGCGCGAGCAGGTTGCCGGTGCCCAGCGGAAGGATGCCCAAAGAGGCATCGGTGCCTTCGAGCACCTCTGCAACGGCGCGAATCGTTCCGTCGCCGCCCGCGGCAATAATTGTGTCGCATTGCGCATCCAGGGCCTCCCGGGCCGCATCCTGGCCCGGGTTCTCCTTGGTGGTGTGCAGAACCAGCGGCGCTTCGATGCCTGCTTCAGCGCAAACCCGCTCCACGGCCTTCTGCGCTTCTTCTGCACCTGACTTGGAAGGATTGATGACCAGTGCCACCTTGCCCGGGGTGGCATGTTCGGCCGCTACCGGCTCTTGCGCCGAGGGCAAGCGGTAGTGCGAGAGCTTGCGCACCGAGTACCAACTGGTTGCCGCGACGGCAGCTGCGGCAGCCACGGCAGCGAAAACGATCACACGATTTGTCTGCATAGTGCTTTCATCGTACTCATGATTGCTACGCTTTATGTGTGATCGACCTTAAAATGCTCACCGAAAATCCGGATTTGTACCGTGCCTCGCAACGCGCGCGCGGTGCCGACGAGTCGTTAATCGACCGGCTGCTGGCAGCTGACACGGCACGTCGTGAAACCATCGCCACCTACGAGCGCCTGCGTGCCGAGCAGAATGCGTTCTCCAAGAAGGTCGGCCAAGCCAAGGGGGAGGAGCGCTCCGCGCTGCTGGCCGAGGTCAAGGAGCTGGCCGCTTCGGTCAAGTCCGCCCAGGCCCAGTCCGACGAGGCCGCGGCCAAGTGCACCGAGCTGCAGCGCCTGATCCCGAACTTGATCATCGAGGGCATTCCTGCCGGCGGCGAAGACGACTTCACGGTCGTCAAGCACGTGGGCACCATCCGCGATTTCAAGGCCGAGGGCTTCGAGCCGCTGGACCACCTGCAGATCGGCGAGAAGCTCGGCGCCATCGACATGGAACGCGGCGCCAAGGTCTCCGGCTCGCGCTTCTACTTCCTCAAGGGCATCGGCGCCCGGCTGGAAATCGCGATGATGAACATGGCCCTGGACGTGGCCCTGGAGCGCGGCTTCATCCCGATGATCACCCCGACCCTGGTGCGCCCCGAAACCATGCAGGGCACCGGCTTCGACGTGGCCCACGATGACGAGATCTACAAGCTCGAGCGCGACAACATGTACCTGGTCGGCACCTCCGAGGTGGCCCTGGCTGGATACCACGCGGACGAGATCATGGACCTGTCCGAAGGTCCACTTCGCTACGCCGGCTGGTCCTCCTGCTACCGCCGCGAGGCCGGCTCGGCTGGCAAGGACACCCGCGGCATCATCCGCGTGCACCAGTTCAACAAGCTGGAGATGTTCATCTACACCAGCGTGGAGAACGCCGAAGCCGAGCACCAGAACCTGCTGGCGATGGAAGAAGAAATGCTCGGCCGCATGGAACTTCCCTACCGGGTGATCGACACCGCCGCCGGAGACCTCGGCATGAGCGCCGCCCGCAAGTTCGACTGCGAAGCATGGGTTCCCACCCAGGACGCCTACCGCGAGCTGACTTCCACCTCGAACTGCACCACCTTCCAGGCCCGCCGCCTGAACATCCGCGAACGCGAAATCGTTGATGGAAAGCCGGGCAAGACCCGTGCGGTGGCAACGCTGAACGGCACCTTGGCTACCACCCGCTGGATTGTGGCAATTCTGGAAAACCACCAGAACGCCGACGGCTCGGTCAACGTGCCCAAGGCCCTGCAGCCATACCTTGGCGGACTTGAAGTGCTCAAGTAAAACAGGTTCAGCTAGTTGCCGGCCACCCCTTGCGGGTGGCCGGCAATTGCAGTTAACCAGCTGTTCAAGCGCACCTGTGCCGTGGGTCATCGCTAAACTGCGGCGGCAATGGTTAACTTGAGCCATGACAGTTATGACAAAGATCGGCAACGACGACCGACTGAATAAGCAGAAATTGATGATCTGCCTTGATGTGGACGGAACTATCGTCAACCATCAGGGGCAGATGAGCCAGCGGGTCCGCGAGGCTGCCCGGGCCGTGGTGGAGCAAGGCCATGAAGTGGTCATTTCCACCGGACGCTCCCTGGGCGCTGCCCTTCCGGTCATGGAAGAGCTGGGCATTGACCACGGCTATGTGGTCGTCAGCAATGGCGGAGTGCTGGCCAAGGTGGCAGACGGGGACGTCGAAGTGATCCACCGCGAAGTCTTTGATCCTTCCGTCGCCTTGAAGGCGCTCTGGAAGCAATTGCCCAAGGCCAAGTACGCGCTGGAAAACGAGCGCGGCGAATTTCTTTCCAACCAGGCTTTTGGCGATGCCAGCTTCGGCGCCGAAACCAGGGTGGTCGATTTTGACGAATTGCTGGGCAACAAGGCCGTGCGTGTTGTGGTGTTCTCCACCGATAACACCGCCGAAGAATTCGGCCATGCGGTGCAAGGCCTGGGCTTGTCCGGAGTCACCTACTCGGTCGGCTGGACCGCTTGGCTGGACATCGCCGCGGACGGCACCACCAAGGCCAGCGGCCTGGAGCGCCTGCGCGCGATCCTCAAGTTCGATTTGGCCGATTCTCTGGCCGTGGGCGATGGCCGCAATGACATCGAAATGCTCCAGTGGGCCGGGCATGGCGTGGCCATGGGCCAGGCTCCGGACGAGGTCAAGGACGCGGCAGATGCGGTGACCGAAGGCGTAGACGACGACGGGCTGGCGATCATCCTTGAAGGGCTGCTCCAGAGCTAGCCCTATTGCAGGGGCAATGGTGCTGCCTGCCGTGTCCTAGAGCTGGTCGGTGAATTCCAGCAGCCGGGCGATGGCAGCCCGGGCGCCGAGCTCGTCGTTGTACCCGGAACGCACGATGGCGGCGGACACCGCCTGCGGGGTGATACCGAGGATCTCGGCCACCGCTTTCTGCTGGCCGCGCACTCCCGGGGTAAGCAGATCCACCACGGACCATTCGGCTTCGGTGCGGGTGCGGATCCACTGGCCCAGCATGCGCAGCAGCCCTTCTAATTCGGCATCCATCTCATCGGTGCCGGAGGAAACGCAGATTGGCACTCGTTCGCCGCGATGGCTGGCCGCTTCGAGGGCGCCCAGCGCACGGCGTGCGGCCTTGCCCTCTACCAGGTCTGCCTCGGAGGGTACCGGCTCGTACAGGCTGCCGATGCCCAGTCCGATATTGCAGAAGTTCAACCTTGTCACGCGCATCAGCGCATCCACCGCGGCGTCGGGATCCCTGGGCACGCCCAGCAGCAGCTGTCCGCTCAGCGCGGTAAAGGGCGCGAGGGTGTCCACCTGGGAGAGCTGATGCCATAATTGCTCGCTGGCGTCGGCAACATCGGTAACCGAGCGGGGCCGGGGGCTGAGCGCAACGACAAACATATTTCCAGTATTGCCTGTGCAAGCGGGTTTGTCGCGAGTACTGCCCGAGATGTTGCCGTTATTGCTGTTGCGGCAATCGCACGCTGGTACGTGCAACAAAGAGCTGCGTGGCCGGCCCGATGAGCACTGCATAGGCCACGGTGCCCAGGCCCACCGGACCACCCAGCAGCCATCCGATGCCCAATACCGACAGCTCCAGCGCGGTGCGGATCAGCCGCAATGAAAGACCGGTGCGCAGATGCAATCCGGTCATCAGTCCATCACGCGGACCCGGGCCGAAGTGGCTGCCAATGTAGAGCGCCCCGCCCAATCCGTTGATGAGGATTGCGACCGCCAAGGTCAGGATCTGCCAGCCAAGGCCATTGATTGATGGCAAAAAACGCAGGAAGAAGTCCAGCGCTATGCCCAGGTACAGCGTGTTGGCAATGGTTCCCAGCCCTGGCCACTGGCGCAACGGGATCCATGCAAGCAGGACCAGTGCGCCAACCAGGATGATGATGGTGCCCAGCGAGAGCGGCACGTGGTTGGCGATGCCCAGATGCAGCACATCCCATGGATCCACGCCCAGCTGTGCCCGGATGATCATGGCCATCGCAAGGGCGTAGAGCGACAAGCCTGCAAAGAGGTTAAAGAATCGCAAAGGCAATCGCCCGCTGGCGAGCTGTTGGCGCGGAGTCAGATTAGTGATGGTCATGAATAAAATAATCCGGTAAATTGGCCATGTAAAAAAGAGCCAATTTTGAAAAGGTGGACTTATGGGACGCGTCACAGGAGCTGCGCTGGCCGGCATGCTCGGAACGGCCGACTCATCCCAGCCGGCCTACCGGTGGCTTTTTGAGACCTTGCGCTCGCTTATTGCCAATGGCCGCATCCTGCACGGCGCGGTATTGCCCAGCGAACGCGAAGCCGTGGCCCGCCTGGGCTTGAGCCGCACCACGGTCTCCCGCGCTTACGCCGAACTGCGCGAAAGCGGCTATGCCAGTTCTCGCCAAGGCTCGGGCACCATCGCTCAGATTCCCGGAGGACCAGTGGCGGGCGGAGCCGAGCCCTTGCCGCTGGGTGGTTTTGGGCCGATGCCGGGAAGCACCGCACTCGATCTCACCTGCGCGGCACCCAATGCACCCACGGGGATGCTGGAAGAGTTCCAAACGGCCCTGGAGCAATTGCCGCGGTACGCGGCCACCATGGGCTACTACCCGCTGGGCATTGAACCGCTGCGACTGGCCCTGGCCGATTACTACACCCGCAAAGGCTTGCCCACCGGGCCGGACCAGATCATCGTCACCTCCGGCGCCCTCTCCTCGGTGGCAGCCGCAGGACGAGCGGTGATGGCCCGCGGGCAGAGCGTGCTGGCAGAATCCCCGACCTACCCCAATTCGCTGCTCGCGCTCAAGGCGCATGGTGCTCGCACCGCGGCAGTGCCCATTGGCCCTGAGGGCTCGGATATGGAGCAGATCGCCTCGGCCTTGCGCACGGTGTCCCCGAGCATGATGCTATGCCTTCCCGACTTCCACAACCCGGTGGGAACCCTGCTGGATGATGCCCGGCGAGAGCGCTGGGCGGCAGACCTGGACCGATCCGGAACCATTGGCGTCATCGATGAAACCTGCGCCGAACTGTGGCTGGATGCCGAGCCGGAAGTCCTTCCCATGGCCGCGTTCTCCAAGAACCTGATCACCGTGGGCAGCGCCAGCAAATCCCACTGGGGCGGACTGCGCCTTGGCTGGCTGCGCACCCCGCGGCACCTATCAGGTGCAATGGCCCGTTCGCGCATGAGCATGGATCTCGGGGCTCCGGTGCTGGAGCAATTGGTGTTGGCGCAGTTGCTGAACTCGGGTGCAACCCTCGCGCAGAGTACCCGGGATTCCTTGCGGGATAACCGGGACTGGATGATCGCCGAGCTGCAGCGGCTGCTGCCGGAATGGAAGCCGAATAGGCCAGCAGGCGGACTGAGCCTCTGGTGCCAGCTGCCCCAGCCGCGCTCCAGCGCCCTGGCGCGCCAGCTCAGGTCAGTCCTGCTTGCCCCGGGCTCCACCTTTGCCGTTGAGGGCCACGGGCTGGAACACTACCTGCGCCTGCCCTTCGCCCAGGAAAGAGCCGATCTGGAGCAGGCGCTCCCCGCTATCGCCGAGGCCTGGCACAAGGTGGCGGCTTAGTGGCTGCCTGAAAATTGCTTGTGGCTCGAATAACCTGTGGATCAGTCCAGCCAGGTAGCCAGTGCCCCAGAGGTAATGAGTGCGAAGGCGCCGACAAAAACGATGCCGATGACGATTGAGAATAATACGAGCCAGCGCGCCCCAGATGAATTCAACTTCTAGACCTGCTTATTTCGGTTGGCGGCATTCCGGATCAGCTGAACCGCTGCGTAGCAAACGCCAAATCCTGGAATGCATAGAGCAGCCATCAGCGCTACCAGCAGGGGCACCGAGCGACGCTGGACGTAGCGGCAGCCCACGTAGATGAGGCCTGCACTCCAAAGCAGAAGGATTGATGCTTCCAATGGGTCCAAAGCAAAACTGCTGTCCATGCTAGAAGTCTATTTCATCAGGCTGATTACCGACTGCAACGAGTCTTTCAGGGCAACAACTAGTCCAACGATGCTATAGCCGACTTCGGCCTGAACGCTTCGAACAGATTCGAGTTCGTCGGTCTCGGCGCCCACGGAGGCTGTCTGCCCCTCGAGGCGCAGCGCTGGCACATGGATGAAAAGCGCCGGAACTTCCTGCCCATAGGCGAGGTACGCGATGTGGTTGCAAACAAATCTCCCGGCATCCTCGGAGAGATAGGCGGCATGCCCATGCTGGTGCAATGCCCGGAGCACAGCTTGGGGATCCACTGTGGCGCTGCGGAAGAAATCCCCTCCCTGGATGATGGCCTGCTGTGCCGGCTGGGCACCATCATTATCCGCAATGCGGGCGTTGTCCTCATTGGCGCCGCGGACTTCAATGCTGATCTCATCCCGGCCGCCAGCCTCGCCCACGCAGACCAGGGCATCGGGCTGATGCTCCTGCAATAGCGCAGCCAGAACCTCCCCGGAGCGCCGGAAGGAAACCGGCAAGATTGCCGTGCTGATTCGGTGGCCGTCCAAGTGTTCGGGAAGCAGCCGGACGGCTTCGCCGCTGGCGTTGTACTGGTCGTTGCCGAAGGGCTCGAAGCCGGTCACCAAAAGATGCATGAACCCATTATGGGCCTAAAGTGTCGGTGCGAGTTGATAGATCTTGGGTGTATGTCCAATCGAAAGCCACTGGATAGGTGCTCATGGTTATCGCGGTTCTAATCCTCGTCATCCTTAATATTCTCGCAACGGCATGTATTGCCCTGCTGCTGATTCGCCGCACGCCAGGCAACGATCAAGCGCAGATTCGGGACTCCGTGCGCTCTGCCAATGCCGAATTGCGCCAAGAGCTGGGAACCCAGCGCAATGAACTGCGCCAAGGCATGGCAGAAGTGCGCTCCGAGATTGACGCCAAGCTCAGCGCCATGAGCGAATCCAACGCCAACCGGCACATCCAGATCCAGAGGCTGCTCCAACAGGAAATGGAGAAGCTGCGCTCCGGCAACGAAGCCAAGCTGGAAAAGATGCGCGAAACCGTGGACGAGAAGTTGCAGGGAACCTTGGAGAAGCGCTTGGGCGAATCATTCGAATTGGTCAGCAAGCGGCTGGAAATGGTCCAGCAGGGACTCGGCGAGATGCAGTCGCTGGCCCAGGATGTTGGCGGGCTCAAGCGCGTGCTCACCAATGTGAAGAGCCGCGGCTCCTGGGGTGAAGTCCAGCTCTCGCGCCAGCTGGAAGATATCCTCACCGCGGAGCAGTATGAGCAAAACGTCGCGGTGGTCCCCGGCAGCCGCGAAGTCGTGGAGTTCGCCGTGATCCTGCCCGGGCGAGACGCCGGAACCATTTACCTGCCCATTGACTCCAAGCTTCCGCAGGAAGACTATGAGCGCTTGCTCGATGCCCAGGAGGCGGGCGAGAAGGCTGCCATCGATGCGGCGGCCAAGGCGCTGAACCGGGCGATTATCGAGCAGGCGAAACTGATCTCCAGCAAGTACATCGCCCCGCCCTACAGCACCGACTTCGCGATCATGTACCTGCCCACCGAAGGGCTCTTCGCCGAAGTCGTGCGCAGCCCCGGCCTGGCCAGCAAGCTCCAGACCGAGCATCGCGTGCTAGTCACCGGGCCGACCACCCTGATGAGCCTGCTGAACTCGCTGCAGATGGGTTTCCGGACGCTGGCCATTGAAAAACGCAGCAGCGAAGTCTGGCAGGTGCTCTCGGCAGCCAAGGAAGAATTCCGCAAATACGGGGACGTCTGGGACAAGCTGGGCAAGCAGCTGGCCACCGCGCAGAACACTGTCCGGGAGGCCGGAACGCGCACGCGCGCCGTGGAACGCAAACTCAAAGATGTCCAGACCCTGGAAGTCGCCGCCCAAGAAGATGTGCTCACCGGATTGCTCCCCGAGGCCTAGGAGCGGCCGATGCGCATGCGCAGTGTGTAATCCAGATGACCCCGGAACCTGAAAATGGCGGCGACCCCCGTCTCGGTGGACTGCTCCCCAGAAGTTGGACTGAGAAATCAGAACTACTTCCGGGGAGCATTTTCATGCGCACACGCAGCACATTAACCGAGGATCAACGCGAACGGCTCGTTGAACTCTTCGAAACAGGTATGGGGGTGATCGCCGCATCCAACCGACTGGATGTAGGCCGCGGCGCCACCGAGAAGCTTTACAATCGGTGGCGATTACGTGGCAGGCTTTGTCTTATGGAAAAGCCAACTAAGACTGCCTATTCCTTTGAGATCAAGAAGGAAGCCGTCCAGCGGTACCTCGCCGGTGAATCCACCATGGATCTCGCAGCCGAATTCCATGTCAGTTCAAATGAGCTGCTGAAGGTATGGGTGCGAGCATGGCGCCAAGGCGGAGATGAGGCGCTCATGCCCAAGCCCAAGGGACGGCCCAAAGGCACCGCCAAGCCCGAACCATTAAGCGAAGAAGAGAAGCTTCGCCGGGAGAACAAGCGCCTGCTCGCCGAGGTGGCCTACCTGAAAAAATTGCGGGATTTGAGGGAGCAGGGGCGCGCCTGAAAACCCAGGCAATCGTCACCCTCAAGTCAATGCACGACCTCAATGACCTGCTCGCCGTAGCCGGCCTTGCCAGATCAACCTACTACTACCAGCTCAAGTGCCTGAACAAGCCGGATAAGCATGCCGACCTCAAGGCGGACATCACCGAGTCCTTCAAGGACAGCAAGGGGTGCTACGGGCACCGGCAGGTCAGGCTCGACCTGCAAGCTAAGGGTTGGAAGGTCAGCAAGAAACTGGTCCTCAAGCTCATGAGGGAACTGGGCCTGAGCTCCAAGGTGCGGCGCCGGAAGAAGTACAGTTCCTACCAGGGCGATACTGGAAAGACAGCACCGAACCTGCTGGACCGCCAGTTCGATGTTGCCCAACCGGATACGGTGTACGTCAGTGACGTGACCGAGTTCGCCGTGGCAGGATGCAAACTCTATCTCTCGCCAGTGATGGACTTATTTGACCGCAGCATCCTCAGCTTCACGTTGTCGACCTCGCCGACCACAGCATTCACTGCTCGGAGCCTGAAGATGGCGTTGGACAATCGCCAGTTCAACAAGAAGCTGCTGGTGCACACCGACCAGGGACTGCACTACCAGCATTCCTCATGGAGGAGGCTGCTTGCAGAGCACGGTGCGGTGCAGTCCATGTCTCGCAAGGGGAACTGCTATGACAACGCAGTCATGGAGAACTTCTTCGGCCAGTTGAAGACCGAGGCGTTCCATGGTGAGCGCTTTGAGAATGTTGACGAACTGGCCGCAGTGCTTGAAGCGCATATCGGCTGGTACAACTTAAAACGACGCCAAGAACGGCTGAAGGGCATGGCACCGATGGAATATCGGCACTATGCCCTTGCAGCCTGAGGGTGGCTTACTATTTAGTTAGTCCAACTTTCGGGGACCAGTCCATCGGGGGCCACCGCCATTGCAGCTCAAGCCTAGCGACTAGGCCTTGAAGCGCTCGATGGAGCGAGCCAGCTCGGCCTCGGCAGCCTCGCGGCCTTCCCAGCCCTCGGCCTTGACCCACTTGCCTGGTTCCAGGTCCTTGTAGCGGGTGAAGAAGTGCTCGATCTCCTTGATCAGCCACTGATCGATGTCCTCAAGTTCCTTGATGTGGTCAAAGCGCTTGTCGGCAGGAACGCACAGCAGCTTGGCATCGCCACCGCCATCGTCGGTCATGTTGAAGACGCCGATGGGGCGAGCTTCGACAACAACACCCGGGATCAGGTCAACACCCGGGATGAAGACCATGGCGTCCAATGGATCGCCATCTTCGCCCAGGGTATCGTCGAAGTAGCCGTAGTGGGTTGGGTACTGCATCGAGGTGAACAGCACGCGATCCAGGCGCAGGCGGTGGGTCTCGTGGTCGATCTCGTACTTGACGCGCGATCCGGTCGGGATCTCGATGGTCACGTCGTGGCTCATGAAAAGCACGCTCCTGAACTAGTCTTAGGGTTATCCGCTAATAAGGGTATCGCCCCATAGGGCCCCTTCGATAAAACTTCGAGAGGAATGTAACCATATGAACACTGCCGCCCGACGCGCGATTACGCTGGGGGTGGCTGTGCTGGCAGTGGTTGCAGTCATTCTGGCCATGGTGCTGGCCCCGCGGTTCTTCACCGGTGAACCCGAGGCCTTCTACACGCCGGCCAGTGCCCACGTTGCTGAAAAAGACCCGGTCGCCGTCGCAGATCTCAACCCGGAAGCCCCGGTGCCGGATACCGCAGCACTGACCGCGCAACTGGATGCGAACCTCGCTGACACCTCCGATGGCACCAGCTTCACTGCGCAGGTTGTCGACGTAGCCAGCGAAACGGTGCTTTATAACCGCAACGCCGACACCAGCGGCACCCCGGCCTCCAGCCTGAAGGTGGTGACCGCGCTGGCCGCCCTGGAAACCCTGGGCGGAGATAGCCGGCTGTCCACCTCGGTGCTGCTTGATGGAAACACCCTGATCCTGCGCGGCGGGGGAGACGTGCTGCTGGGCGACGGAAAATCAGACCCCGGACATCCCAAGGGCTACGCGGGGCTGGCCACCCTGGCCGAGCAAACGGCCAAGGAACTCGAATCCCGCGGGGTTGGCGAAGTCTCGCTGTGGCTTGACGATTCGCTATTTGGCGACGCGCACAATAATGCCGCCTGGGACAAGTCGCTGTTCACCTCCAATAACATCGGCGAGGTGTACCCGATAGCGCATTATGCCGGGCGCGCCGGTCAAAGCACCGATACCGCCTACCAATCCGACGCCGCCGAACAAGTCCGCAAGGTTTTCGCCCAAGAGCTCGGCGCCTCGGTGAAGGTCAATGAGGGCGGACGCGGATCCCATGAGGGCGGGGAGCAGATCGCCGAGGTGAAATCCGCCCCGCTGCGCCAGATCATCAAGCACATGCTGCTGGTCTCCGACAACTACATCGCCGAAACCATGGGGCGGCTCGTGGCCATCAAGCGGGGCATGGCCCCGGAGCAGGCCGGAGCAGCGGTAGCGGCGGTGGCCAGCGAACACGGCGCCGAGGGGGCGGATCTGGCTGATACCAGCGGCCTGGCCGCGCAGGACAAGATCTCGCCCGCCGCGCTGACCGCCGTGCTGCGCGCGGCGGCCACCAGCCCCAAGCCTGAATTGCGCGAGCTGGTGTATTCGCTGCCGGTGGCCGGATACAACGGGACGCTCATGAAGCGCCTGGGCCAGCCGTCCACCCTGGGGCTGGTGCGCGCCAAAACCGGATCCCTGACCGGGGTAGCCACGTTGACCGGCATGACCATCACCCAGGACGGGCGCTTGCTCGCCTTCTCGATTTTTGCCCACCAGCCGGGCGGAGCACTCGCGCCGCATAAGCCGATTATCGACTCTGCAGTGGCCGCCATCCGCGGATGCGGCTGCCAGAGCTAAAAGGAGCAGGAGCAGCAGATGAACCAGGTTGTCGATTGGAAATTGGCGGCCAATGCCGCCAGGACGCTGATGCCTGCAGGGCCCAGAATCATCAAGAAGGATGCCGCGCGCATTGTCGAGGAATTGCGCATCGCCGCCGGTGAAGGGCTAGCCGAGGCCGAGAAGATCTCCAAGCTTCTCTCCACCGCGCCCTCGCAGACCCTGGTGGTGGACCGCGCCGGCTGGGCCAAGGCGGTCAGCCAGAACTTTGCGGCCATGCTGCCCGAGCAGGCCAACGTTCCCGCCATGGTTCCGGCGGTGGCCGGAGCCGAGCTCGGTGCGGTGCTCTCCGTGCTGGGCACCCGGGTGCTGGGCCAATTCGATCCCTTTGTCGGGCCGCGGCTGCTGCTCAACGCCCCGACCATCACCCAGATCCGCGGCGAACTGAACCTGAACGCCAGGGATTTCTATCTGTGGATTGCCACCCATGAGCAGACCCACCGGCTGCAGTTCGAGCATGCGCCCTGGATCCCCGAGGTCATGAAGTCCATCCTCGCCGAAGCCTTCGGCCCGCTGGAGGATGAAGGGTCGATGAGCCAGCTCGGCGAGCG
>Ga0308158_10003373_pt1 | contig 14157 bp, 3 predicted proteins | sample PhyBR2_FD_201038 | JGI IMG/M metagenome (GOLD analysis project Ga0308158, IMG submission 201038) | Phyllosphere microbial communities from UC Gill Tract Community Farm, Albany, California, United States - DLSLB.R2 | ecosystem: Host-associated > Plants > Phyllosphere > Unclassified | place: USA... | reverse complement strand
TTCTGCGTGTTCGAGAGCACCGTCTTGCTGACCGAGCCATCGGCCGGGATCGCCGTGTTCACGATCCGGCAGGTGACGTCCGTGCCGTCCGGCAGCGTGACGAAGCCATCGCTCACGGCGATCTCGCTGTCCCCGGCACGGCACTGCCAGGTGCCGGCGTCGTAGTCGGAGGGTCCGGACTCGTGCAGCCGGTAGGCCACACCACTCTGCACCGCACCGCTGATACGCGCCTCACCGTCCTCTCCGAGGACGCCGGTTCCGTCGATCGCGAATCCGGCATCGGTCGAAGCGGACAGCGTCCACTCGTCCGCCGTACGTGTGCCGCCCGCGGCGTTGTCGACGCCCTTCACGAGGGTGAGGGTGACCGGCTGCGCCGTGTTGGTGAACGTGCATGTGACAGAGTCGCCCTCGTGCAGCGTGAGCTGCGGATCGCCGACGGATACCTCCCCGGTCGTGCAGGAGAGGTCCGTGAGCTCGTAGCCCGACGGCCCCGCGAGCTCGCTCAGGGTGTACTCCCCCGCGGGAACCGCGCGCGTCTGGCCGCTGTCGAAGGCGAAGTCGTCCGACGCCGTCGCCGCGACCAGGCGCTGGTTCCAGTCGGCGGGCACCGCGGTGCCGCCCGCGTTCGCGGTGAGCTTCTTCACCAGGGTGAGGGAAGCGGGCCGATCCACATTGCGGAACGTGCAGGTGACGTCCTCTCCGACGGCGAGCACGAGCTGCGGGTTATCGGCGGAGACGGAGCGCTCGCCCGTGCACGACAGATCCTCCAGCGTGTATCCGCTCGGCCCCGATTCGGAGAGCGTGTAGGTCGCGCCGGCCTTCGCATCCTGCGTGCCGGAACCGACGACCAGCACGTTCGGGCCACCGGGCGTGCGGGCCTCCAGCGTCCATTCGCCCGCCGTCGCCGTGCCGCCGTTACGGTGCTCCACGGTCTTCACCAGCGTGAGCCGCGGCGCGACGTCGTCGTTGGTGAAGGTGCAGGTCACGTGCTGCCCGACACCGATCATCACGGTCGGGTTCTCGAGCGAGACATCGCCGGTGTCACAGGACAGGCCGGTGAACGCGTAGCCCGCCGGGCCCGCGAGCTCGGTCAGATCGTACGAACCGGCCGGAACGCTCCGCGTCTCACCGCTGTCGAACACCACCGCCGCGGCGTCACCGGACTGTGCGGTCAGCAGCTGGTCCCAGTCGGACGGCACAGCCGAGCCGCCGTCATCGTTCACGACCGACTTCACCAGCGTCAGCGAACCCGGTGCGTCGGTGTTCGTGAACGTGCAGGTCACGTTCTCACCGGTGCCGAGCGTGATCGTGCCATCCTCGACACTCGTGTCGTGTCTTCCCGTACAGGCCAGCCCGGTCAGCGTGTACCCGCTCGGACCACCGGATTCGGACAGCGTGTACTCCGTGTTCGCGCGGACCGTGCCGCTCGCGGGGGATGCCCCGCTGACCGCGACGGTGCCGCCGGCCGCAGCGGACAGCGTCCACTCCGCCGCCGCAGCCGTGCCGCCGTTGGCGTTCACGACCTCTTTCACCAGGGTCAGCGTCGGCGCGACATCGTCGTTCGTGAAGGTGCACGTCATGAGCTGACCAAGCCCCACGGTGACCGACGGATTCGCCAGCGAGGTGTTCTGGTTGTCGCAGCTCAGCGCTGTCAGCGCATAGCCGGCGGGGCCGGCCGCCTCAGCGAGCTCGAATGCCCCCGGGCCGACTTCGATGGTCTCTCCGGAGTCGAACGCCGTCGTGTCCGCGCCCTTCGTGGCAGTGAGCAGCTGGTCCCAGTCCGCTGCCACGGCGTCGCCGCCGTCATCGGTGATCACGCTCTTCACGAGCCGGAGCCTCGCCGGCTGGTCGGCGTTCGTGAACTCACAGGTGACGTCATCACCGGGCAGCAGCGTCACCGTGGGGTCAGCGGGAGAACCGTCGCCATTGGTGCAGGAGATGTCGCTGAGCTCGTAGCCGGGCACGCCGCCCTGCTCGGCCAGCGTGTAGGCGACGTTCGCCATGACCGCGCCGGAGACCCCGCTGGTGCCGGTGACACCGGGAAGGTCCGCTGCCGTAGCCGACAGCTCCCAGGCCGACGCGTCGGCGGTGCCGCCGTGGCGGTTGACCACGCTCTTGATGAGCGTGAGCTTCGGGGCGACGTCGTCGTTCGTGAACGTACAGGTCACGTTCTCCCCCGGCTGCAGCGTGACGACGGCATCGTCGAGCGGAGCGGCCGATCCGACGCAGGCGAGGGCGGTCTGGGTGTAGCCCGCCAGCTGCTGCTCGGACAGGACGTACGCGCCCGCAGGGACGGAGCGGGTCTGGTTGTGCAAGTAGGTGACGGTCTCGCCGTCGGAGCTCGCCGACAGCAGACCCGACCATTCGCCCGGCTCACGTGTGCCGCCGTTGTCGTTGATCACGTCCTTGCGCAGTGTCAGCGTGGGGGCGATGTCGTCGTTCGTGAACTCACAGGTGACGTGCTCGCCGAGTGCGAGGGTGATGGTGCGGGAGTCGAGGGACACCGCGTGCCCACTGTCGCAGCTAAGGGCGGTGAAGGCATATCCCGCGGGGCCGGTCTCGGCCAGCCCATAGGCGATGCCGGCGCGGGCGGGGGATGTCCCACCGCTGGTGAGCGAGATGGCGGGAGCACCTGAACCCGTTGCCGTCAGCGTCCAGTCCGACGCCGCGGCGGTTCCGCCGTCGTCGTTCACGACGTGCTTGATGAGGGTGAGGCTGGCCGCCTCGTCGTCGTTGACGAACCGGTAGGCGTCGGAGCCGAGGGCGTCGACGACCACCTCCCACTCGCCGTCCCCGTTCACCCGCGGATAGACGCCCGGCTGCCCGGAGTCGGCCACATCCACCCAGTCCCCATCGACCAGCCGCTGCAGCCCGGTGTTCTGATACCCGGGCATCGACGATTCAGTCAGGGTGTAGACGTGACCGGGACGCACCGGGAACGTGTTCGCTGCGGCGGGCGTGTCGGCCCCCGTCACCGTCGTGGCGGTCAGACCCGCCAACGTCGCCGGGGTTGCGGTCAGGGAGAAGTCGGCTGCCACGGCCGTGCCGCCGTCGTCGTTCGTGACCGTCTTGCCCACCGACAACGACGCCCCGCGGTTGACGGCCGTGCACGCGAGACGCGTGCCGAGCGCAACGGCGGCCTGCGTCGTGGTCTGCGCCTGCCCGATCGGTGCGCCGTTCGCGTTCACCGCCACGCAGCTCCAGGAGGCGAGCACGTACAGCGCGGATCCGCCGCTCTCCGACAGCGCGTAGGCCGCGTCCGGTGTCACGGGGTGCGTGACACCGCTGGTTCCGGGCTCGAAGGCGATCGAGCCCTGTGGTCCCGCCGCGGCCAGCGTCCAGCTGTTCGGGTCGGCGGTGCCGCCTTCCACCTGCTTCATGAGGGTGAGGCTGGCACCGCAGGTGAGGGTGTTGACCACCGTGTAGGCGTTCTTCGACGCGTCGGCGACCAGGACCGGACTGAACGGCAGCGAGGTCGCCACCGTGGCGCCCGAGGCATCGCGGACGATCACACCCGACGAGGTGCACTGATCGAGGTTCGACGGGATGGTGACCGTCTCCGCGATGGCGATCGCGTTGCCCGGCGTCACACCGTCGCGGGCGGTCCCCCACGCCTGGTCCGTGCCGTCGAGCTGCAGGGATGCGGACACTCCGGCGAGCGGCACCTGATCGTTGGCGACCTCGGCGCCGCCGTTGATCACCCAGTGCTTGTCGACCGTGATGGAGGTATCGGTCACGGGTGCCCGGTTGAACACGGTGCAGCTGACCGCCGCCTGCTGTGGCACGTCCACGGTGAAGCCCGGGTGTGCCGCATCGATGACGTTCGTCACCGGAAGGTTCACCGACGAGCCGTCCAGCTGCTTCGCGGTGCACACCGCGGTGAAGCCGGACTGCGGGACGATCGCGTAACCACTCTGCTGCGCCTCGGTCACGCGAATCGTGCCGGAGGACGTGCCGGAGTAGGTCAGCGGGAAAGTCGCCACCCCGGTGTCCGCTGCTGTCGTCTGTGTGGGTGAGGTGACGCTGACACCCGCGGTCTGCGAGGTCGCGGTGAAGTCCCAGCCGCCGGCGGGTGCGGCACCGGTGGTTTCCTCGCCGGTGGTGGTGCTGGGTGCGACCTGCTTCACCACCGAGAGCGAGCCGAGGCAGTCACCCAGCGCGAACTGGCGGATGACGCTCTTGGCAGCCGTGAAGTCCGCGGTCTGGAAGTAGTCGCTGCCGGCCGACGGGCCGGAGATGGCGCGAAGGTTGTCGGCTGGACCGCCGACACCGTCGCCCACGCCGAGCGCGATCACCCGGGTGCCGGCGGCCTTCAGACGGTTGGCTGAGAAGACGCCGTTCTCCGTCTCGCGGAAGCGCGTGAAGTTTCCGGGTCCAGTGGCAGGAGAGCCGAAGTAGGTGGGGTTGCCGTCCGTGACGACGATGACCGCCTCATACATTCCGGCCGGGATCTGCGCGAGACCCGCGTCCCAGTTGGTGCCGCCGCTCGGCGTCGTGAACGAGTCGATGTGGTTGCGGACTGCATCTGCTCCCGCCGCGGTGGCCACCTGCGTCGCTGCGAGGTTTCCGCCCGACGAGGACGGGGCGCTCTGCGCGAAGGTGTAGACGCCGACCTTCGAGTCGGTGCCCTGCAGAGCGTCGACGACCGACGTGGCGGCGGACTTCACGTTCGCCAGCTGCCCGGCCAGAGACCCCGAGAGGTCGACGAGCACGGCGACGTCGACGCCACAGGCCGAGCCGAGCGCCACGTTCGCGCGCGAGACCGACCAGATGCCGCCCGAGGCAGTGGCGGCGGAGTTGTCACTGCTGATCATCCAGGCCTGAGAGGTGGAGGTGGAGGACAGGGATGCCCCCGAGGTGATCGCCGGCGTGCGGAAGGCGTACGCGAGGGAGCTCTGCCCTGAACTGCCCGTGGCGAGCGTCTGGTTCAATGCCCAGCCGGACGGTGCGGATTCGGCGACGATCCAGAACTGACGGTCCTTGTTGCCGCCCGTCTGAGCGCTGGATCCGCCCGTGCCCATGGCGGTTCCCGTCGCCGGGATGGTGAAGGTACAGGTTCCATCTGCCTGCGAGGTGCAGGTGGCCCAGGGGGCCGCGAACGCGGTGCTCGGCCCCGAGCTGCCGCCCGAGTACAGACGCAGCACGACACCGGCGAGATCAGTCACCCCGCTGCTGCCGGTGCGGTCGCCTCCCACCTTCACGGTGATGGTTGCGGTGCTGTACGAATACGCGAAGGTGCAGGTGGCCGAACGACGACCGTCGTTGTTCGTGGCCTGCCCGCTGTATGTCAGCGTCTGCGTCGCGGCGTTCCAGGTGACGAGACTGCCCACGCTACAGCTGACCGTCAGGTCGTAGAGCGCTGCCTGCGTCGTGTTCGACGGCGTCGACGCCAGCACATAGGACGCCGGGCGAGCGACGTTCGCGGTCACCCCGGAGGTGAGGTCATAGACCCCGGCGGCACTCGTCGCGCTGAGGGCGAAGTCTGCGGCGGTGAGCGGACCGCCGGTGCCGACCGTCACGGTCGCGGTCAGGCGACCGCACGCGGAGGCCGAGGTGCCGCAATCGGCCAGCGCGGCCGCAGCAGCGAGAGTACGAGCGGATCGCGTCGCCACGGTCGGAGTCGGAGTCGGAGTGGCGCTGGCAGTCGGTGCGGACGTGGCGGGCGCCGATGTCGTGGGCGTCGGCTCCGCGGGCGGCGTCTTCGTCGGCGTCTCTGTCACGGGCGCCTCGGTCGGCGTCTCCGTCGGCGTCGGGGCGGCCTCGGTCGGGGCTGCCGCGGTGGGCGTCTCCGTCACGGGCGCCTCGGTCGGCGTCTCCGTCACGGGCGCCTCGGTGGGCGTCTCCGTCACGGGCGTCTCCGTCACGGGCGCCTCCGTCACGGGCGCCTCCGTGGCCTCCGTCGGAGCTGCCTCCGTCGGGGCGGGCTCCACCGTTCCCGCCTCCGGTGCCGGCGGCTCCGCGGCGGGCGCAGCGCCGTCCCCGTCCCCGTCCGCCGGATCCGGTTCGGCGGTGCCCGGGCCACTCGCGCCCGGTTCGGTGCTGCCGAGGGTCGCGGTGTCGACCGCGACCGCCGGCTGTGTCTCCACGCCGGAGCCGTCGTCGGAAGCTCCCCCGGACGTCCCCGCGTCCGGGGGAGTGACTGTGGGGGTGGGTGACGGCGACGATGTGGCGGCCTGCGGGGTCGCGGCCGCGTCGGGAGACGCCGCTCCGACGAGCACACCCGTGATGAGGGCGGCCGCAGCCAGCACGCTCACCACGCCCATTCCCGGGCCTCGTCCCCGCGTCCGCCGCCGCGCGTGCACCGAATGAGGCACGAGCTCGCTGAGTCGGGGATGGCGGGCGGGACGGGAATTCGTGGACATGACGGTGCCAATCGCGTGAATCGGCCGCACGAGGATGCGGTCGCGGTGTCCACGCAGTCGGGATTTCGCGTGGACGTTGGCGACCACGCTCGCCGTCTGATCGCACGGTGGCAACGCTCATCACCGCGGTTCCGTACGGAGCGCGGGAAGTCACCGCGGTCGGCAGTGCAACACGGGTACTCGCGTGCAGAGAGCCGTATCGTCGGCGCGTGCCGCTGCGTAGTCCCCGTGCCGCAGCGCCGTAGTCACGGCATACCGGGCCCGTATCGCCGGGCCCGTCCGGCCCGCGCGAACGCGTCTAGATCACGGCGGCGGAGAACGTATCCGCGCGTCCACCACGATGAGCGGTAATGGAGACAGCCTGCTCCCGGAGATAGGGCAGCAGCTCGAGCCGGCCCGCCGTGGTGACCTCGTCGGCGAACACCGTGACGGGTGCCTCCGCCGTGGCTTCCCGCAGCAACGATTCCGTCTCCTGTGTGAGGGAGCCGATCACCCGCACGCGGCGCACGCCCGTGTGGCGAACCCGCTCCACCCACTGCGCGTCATCCTCGACGAACACCGGAATGCCCTGCTCGGCCAGCGCATGACGAACCCCGGCAGGCAGTCCGACCGGCCGGGACAGCGTCACATCGCTGCCGGTGCGGACCGCAGCCACGAGGCTGCGCACGATATCCCCCACGACCGCATCCGCCGAGGCGCGCACGGCGACCTCCGAGCGGCGGTAGCGCAGCAGATGACGCTCGAAACGCAGGCCCGAGGCGTCCTTCACCCGCGCGAACTCGCGATCCCAGGCGACGGCGTCCGAGAGCGCACCGCGACGCACCGCGTCGAACGAGGCATAGTCCAGGTCCGGCTGGGCGGCTTCGATGATGGCCACGACGCGCGCATCGAGACCACGCAGATGCAGCGTCGAGGAGGAGGCCCCGCCGCCCGTCGCCCGCCAGTGACCGAACCCGACGAGATGGTGGGGTCCGCCGCTCGCCGCGATCGTGCCGACGTCGGTCCAGGAATGCACTGGGCGGCGCTGCGCGCGTGCCCCGGTGGTGGGCCGATTGACCACGAGAGCCGCGGCACGGGCTGCGCTCAGCCAGTGCGCGAGGTCCGCGGGGTCCTGCGTGTGAAGCCCCGCGACACGCGCCGTCGGCACCGCGTTCTGCAGTTCAATCGCCTCGGCGAGCGTGGCGACGGCGGACACCGCGAGCACGGGAGCGGCCACCGCCCGGGTGTGCAGAAGGGATCCCGCTCGTACGCCCCCGACGATGCCGGGCGTCCACAGCCGATCATCGATACGACGCGGCTCCAGCCACCAGGACTCCCCCTCAGCGAGCTGGGTGAGTGCGGCCAGCTCGTCTCCCCCGGGAGGGGTGACCAGCGGCCCCACCACGGCACGCGGATCCTCCGGATGCCCGACCGGCAGCGTGCGCGCGCCATCCACGAGAGCGTCGATGAACCGACGCGATCGTCCCACCGAGCCGACCAGGATGACGGCGGCGGTCGCGTCCAGCCCCTGCCCCGCCCGGGAGAATGCGCCGAGGACAACATCGGCGGCTGCGCGCTCCAGATCAGCGGACGGTGCGACGACCACGGCGTTCACCCCGGCTTCGCGATCCGACACGGCCGCACCGGTGCCGGGCAGCGGCCCCCGCGCGCCGACGCGCACCAGCAGATCGGCTCCCGTGTCCGCGAGCGCATCGTCATCTCGCGCGCCGGTCACGGCGAGAAGTCCATCCGGGAGCTCTGCGTCGGTGAGGACCTGCTGAAGCAGCAAGAACTGCTCGTGCACGGATCGCGGGGCGAGCACGATCACGCCGGAGCCTGCTGCCAGCGCTGCGAACACCTCGCTGGCGGCGTCCGCCGTTCCCGCTGCGGCCTGCACCGACACCACGGTCACACGCGCCGGGACGAACACCGCGCCGCTGACCGCATCGAGCTCCCGCGCCAGGGACGCGGCGTGGGCCGCGGCATCGATGACATCAGTGGCGTCGGTATCCGCATCCGCGAACAGCGTCGCCCCGGCTCGGGCGATGAAGTCTCCCCGATGGGCGTCGAACAGCAGTGCGAACCGTCGCAGCACGGCGGAGCGCTCCGTCGCCGGACGAGCGGCCCAGTCGCCGGCGCAGGCCCCCACCGTGCGCACCATCGCACCGAGATCGCCGGATTCGATCTCGGCGTCCTCGCCCGTCCCGCCCGCATCGACCATTCGCGCGATGATCCCGCGCGCCCACTCCCGGTTCGCGGCCGTTCCCGGATCGCTCGCGGGTGCGTTGCGGAAGCCGGGCGCTCCGAGGGAGCCGCCCGGATTCTCCCGCGCCGCGAACACGGCCGTCTCGACGAAGGGCGCCCCGCCGAACAGCAGTCCCTCGGCGGGGGCGATCGGGCTGGTGTCGGTGGCGGCGGACGCACGCGCGATGCCGATCACCTCTTGTGTGAGTCCGCTCTCGTCCTCCACGGCGGGGGCGCGAAGCAGGCGGGTGTCCACGGCTGCTTCCGGCCGGGCCCGGTCCTGCACCCGCCGCGGCCCGATGACGATGGCATCGGTGCGGGCGCGCTCGACGGCGGTACGAAGCATGGAGGCCGCGTCGGCCCGTGCCTCGTTGTCCTCGATGAGGGGGAGCACGGCGCTCAGCGCTCCGTCCTCCTCGCGCTCATCAAGCAGCTCCGACAGCACCGCCGCGATGTCGGCCCCGGAGCCGGGAAGAAGCACCGGAACGGAGAGCACCACACCGGGGACATCAGCGAGGATCGCGCGCTGCAGCGCCGGAAGCACGCCGGGGTGGATGTGCAGTGCGACCGTGCGCTCAGCGCGCGCCGCGAGCACGCGGGCGTAGGCGAGCAGGTGCGGGTCGAACGTGTCGAGCGTGACGCTCACCGCACCGTCGGTGTCGGGGCCCAGCGCTTCGCGCAGCAGGGCGACCGCGTTCGCCCGCGTGTCCTCGTTGGTGTCGTACACGGCCAGCGGCCATCCGCCGACCGCCGCATCTGCGCGCTCACGCGGGTCGATGCCGGTGTCGATCCGCACGGACAGCGGTGAGAAGTCTCCGGCGTTGCGGCTGCGGGCCCATGCGGCCAGCTGCTGCAGGGCGGGAAGCGCGTCCGGCAGGGCGGCCGAGAACGCGATGCCCAGAGGTGCATGGGCGTGGGCGGGGTCCTCCAGCGCCTGGATGAGCACGGCCACGGCGAGATCCAGCTCGGAGGCGAGCTCCACCTCGAGGGTGAGGGCGGTTCCGGCCGCGAGCGCGGAGTCGATCAGAGGTCGCAGCCGCGCGGCCGTGGCATCCACCTGGTCGTCGAATGCCCAGGGCAGCTCCGGGCCGCGGACGAGGGCCAGCGGCATCGCGACGGCATCGACATCCTCGCGGCGGACGATCTCGATGACCTGCTGAAGACGCGCAGCGAGGCTTGCCGCCCCGGTCAGCGCAATGCTCGGCACGCGGAGCTCGACAGGCCGATCCGCACCGTGGCTCTGGCGCAGCGCCGTGATCCCCGGGCCGATGCGACGACCGTCGATGCTGAGCGGCGCAATGCGCTCACGCAGCAGCCGGCGCGACAGCGGCACCACGGGCGCTGGAAGCACGGGTGCGACTGCGGCCCCCACCCGCACCACACCGCGCAGGTGCCAGGGAAGTGCCGCGGGAATGTCGGAGCCCAGCCGATGCAGGTTGCCCGCTGCCGCCGACAGGCTGTCCGGTCGCAGCACACCGTCCACGAAAGCCCGCGCGAAGGCCACCCCGTCGGCGTCGGCCAGCAGATCCGCGATGCGGGGCTCGTCCGTTGCGGCTGCGGCGACGAGCCAGGCGTTGGCCATGCTGATCGCTTCGTCGACCGGGTCCTCCATCAGCGAGTGCGCCACGCCCTCGCTGAGGTGTTCCTCGGTGGTCTCCCCCGCCGCGAACGCACTCGCATCGTCCGCATCGCGGTTCTCGCGTGCATCCTCGCGATCGCTGTCGGGGACGACGTTCTCGGCCATGGCACCAGCCTACGAGCGGCGGAATCCCCGACGGGGAACCGCGGGCGTGTCGATGCTGCCCATCCGCCGAGTGCCGGAGGACGAGAGGGAGCGAAAAGTACGCAGACGACTGCCGACGACTACGCAGGCCGGGGACCGGAAACACCCGAAATCGGCGGTTTTCCGCCGGGCCCGTAGCGTAAGCGATGCGGATTCACTACTGTCCTGCTCAGATGAACTGCAGCAGGCTGCAGCAGATTTTTCCGTCGAGTCCCACTCGAGCCGTGACGGGCCCCCCGAAGCCCTGCAGCGGTCCCCTCCTCGTCCCCGTCGATGCCCCCCGAGAATCGACCGATCATGCTCGTTCACGATCATTCCTCTGCTGTACCCGGACCACGCCGGCCCCCGATCCCGGCGCAATCGCCCCACCCGCACCCGTCGGCGACGACGCCGATGCCCCCGGCGGGAGGCCGCCTCACCGAACTCGAGGCCGCTCTGTCGCTGATGGCAGACGGCCGCGATGTCGTCTGCGAGGGAGAGGCCGGCATGGGAGCCCATGCGATCCGGCGCGCCGCAGCCGAGCGCGCCCGTGCGCTCGGCTGGTTCGTGGCCACCGCGTCGACGGCGGCGCTGTCACCGGATCTGCCGCGGACCGTCATCATCGATGACCTGGACCAGCTGTCCGCGGCCGAGGTCGAGGCCGTGCGTGCAGCGCGCGCGCAGGGCGCGCGCCTCATCGCGACCCGTCGTCCCCCGCGCCCGTTCTCCCATCAGCAGAACCGTGAAGCCGAAGATCTCGCGAACGATGCGGTGATCATCACGCTCGCTCCGCTGACGCAGGAGCAGAACCTGATGCTGCTGCACGAGCTGCGCCGGGACGGCACCCTGACGCGATCGCTGAGCACGGCGGAGTACGACTGGATCTGGGTCTCCAGCGGCGGCTTCCCCTCGCTTGCCACGGCGCTGGCGCGCGACCTCCAGGAGGCGCCGATCACCGAGGGCGCGCTCAGCCGTCTCTCGCGGCGTACGGTCATCACGGCCGCCGACATCATCGCGACTCTCCCCCTCCCCTTGCAACGCCTTGCCGCACAGCTGGTTCCGCTGGTCGGGGTGGACATGGATCGCCTCGCCCGCACGTTCAACCCCACCGAGCTCGGACTGTTGCTGGAGACCAGCGTCATCTCGGAGCACACCGGTCTGCTGTGCGTCCCGCCGCCGTTGCGCGCGGCGCTCCAGTTGCTCGACGGCGCCGAGGTACAGCCGCTGACACGCAGCGTGATCGCCGACATCTGCACCTCCGTGCGGATCTCCGCGAAGTGTCTGGAGACCGAGCTCGATCTCGCCGCGAGCGCTCTGGCCGCGGACCCGCTTCTTCGAGCCGCTGTGCCGGAGGGCGCCCATCGTGCGGTGCTGCGTGTGGCGATGTGGCTTGCGCGCCGCCGCGGCGACATCGATGAGGCAGCCGCCCTCGGGCGTCGCCTGCTGACGCTGCTCGGCGACGATCGGGACGCGACCGCGCTGATCGTCGCCCAGGGAGTTCCCGACCCGCTGACGTCCTATGCTGCGCACTTCGTCGATGACCCCGAACTCAGCGACGGCCTGACCGGCAGCTGGAACTGGGCGTGGCTGCAGTGTCTCCAGCTGCCCCTCACCGGATCCGTGCCGGGCGCAGAGGAGGTGTGCCTCCGGGTCGCCGACTCGCTGGTGGAGCCCGAACGCGAATACGCTCGGGCTCTTGCGCGCACGGTCCATGCCGCCGCGCTGCTGGATGAGGGCCGCCTCGAAGACGCGGCTGCCGCTGCCGAGGAGGTACTCGGCAGCGAGCGGGCCGGACACATCGCCGTGATGCGCGCCCACCTCGTACTCGTCGCCGTAGCGGCTTCACAGCTGGACCAGGATGGCGTGGAAGAACGATGCCGCCGGCTCGCGGCCGCGGCGCACGCCGCGACCACCCTGCCGGGTCTCAGCGGCGACCTGGCGCGCCGGCAGGCGGTGGATGCGCTGCTGACGGCGACTCTGGCGTGTGCCGCTGTGGGCATCCAGCCGCCAGGCGAGGTGGACGCCGCCATCGGCCCGCTCGCACTCCGGGCCCTGTGGGTGTCCGATGCGGCCACCGTCGTTCGCACCACCGCCGCCCAGTTCGTCTCCGCGATCACCCGTCACGACGAGGAGGAGATGTCGGGGCTGCTTCGTCACCTCCGCCAGGAGCGTCACACCGACCTCACGGCGTGGGTTCTCGCGGAGATCGAGGACAACGAGCTGCCCCCGCTGGGCATCGCCAGCGGCCGGTTCGTCCGGTCGGGCATCGCCCTGATGTGGATGCTGTCCCGCGCGATGCCGGAGGGCATCGAGGATCTGCGGCTGACCCTCCTCAAGCGCGGAGTAGCCGGCACCGTTCTGGGAGAGCTCCTGGCCACGTTCCTGTCGTGTGTGGACGGCAGCACCGATGCCGATCGCGTGCACCTGGCCATGTCGCCCGTGACGCGGGAGGGCACGGGGCCGCACGCCCTGCAGCTCGCCGTCACGGGTCTGTTCACCACCGACCCCACGGTGCTGGCCGCCGCGGCACAGGCGTTCCTCGACCAGGGCGCTCCGGAGCTGGCTCAGCGGATGCTCGACACCCTGGCGCCTCTGGTCTCCGGCGACGCGGTGCGCGAACGTGAGCTGCGCGCGGTGCAGCGGGCCACGCGGACCTCTTTGCGTGTCCAGGAGGACGCCGGCGAGCCACTGACGCTGCGCGAGCGCGAGATCGCCCGGCTCGCGGCTGACGGGTTGCGCAACCGCGAGATCGCTCGCCGTCTGTTCGTGTCGGTGCGCACCGTGGAGTCGCACCTGTATCGCGCGATGCGCAAGCTGAACGTCACGCGCAGTGAACTGCGACGACTGGCGGATCGTGGCGATTCGCTGCTCGAGTGAGCGGGCCGCGGACCGGTTTGACGGGGACGCCCCGCGATACCGCGCCCCTAGGCTGTTGTCGTGACCGTCCCACTCGACCCGCAGCGCGCCACCCGGCGCGCTGCGCGCGGGTCCGCGTGGGTGCGCACCGCCGCTGACAAGGTCCCCACAAAATGGCTCACCACGGCCGGTGCCGCCGCCGTCCTTCTGGCCACGGCGGCCTTCGGCGGGCTGGCGGAAGCCCCGGAGCGCACTCCTGTCGCGAGTCTCGGCGATGTCATCGAGACGCCCGGGCTCACCCTCACCCCCATCGACGCGGAGATCGTGCCCCGGGGCGATCTGGATCTGACCCCCGATCGCACCGCCGTGCAGGTGACGTTCGACGTGACCGTCACCGGCGCCCTCCCGCTCCGCACGACGCAGACCAATCTGCCCGAGGTCGTCTCGGCGATCTTCGCGGCGCGCTCGCGCGCGGCCGCAGACCTCGACTCCGCCGTCGACGTACTGATTCGTCCCGGTGAGACCGGATCAGCCCACACCGCGCCCATCGAGGACTCCGACCGCGAGTGGGACAACCACCTCTTCTCCGCCAGTGCGGTCCTCGCCGAGGTCCACTACGACGGAGCCGTCCGGCCGATGACGACCCTTCAGCCCGGCATCCCCTACCGCGTGATCGCCCAGTACTCCTTCACCGAGGTCTTCACCGGCGGCACCGCCGAGATTGTGGTCTGGAACCGGGAGCTGCGCCCGGGCATGGATGTCACCGAGAGCCGCGCCGAGAAGATCGCGGTGCGAACCACCGAGGCCGCGTGGTTGTCGGTGCCGCTGCACGTGGGCGAGGCGCCATGAACGCGGGCGTGAGATGGGCGCTGGGCGTCGGGCTGGCGGTGGCTGCCTGGGCGGTCATCGCGGTCACCCCGGACCACCGTGAGCACACGGCCGATCCCATCCCGG
>Ga0308158_10003372_pt1 | contig 14157 bp, 11 predicted proteins | sample PhyBR2_FD_201038 | JGI IMG/M metagenome (GOLD analysis project Ga0308158, IMG submission 201038) | Phyllosphere microbial communities from UC Gill Tract Community Farm, Albany, California, United States - DLSLB.R2 | ecosystem: Host-associated > Plants > Phyllosphere > Unclassified | place: USA... | reverse complement strand
AGGCGGCCAGATCCAGGCCCCGGGCAGCCGGGGACTGCTGGTCGCGCCCGGCACGACGCGGAGTGTGGTCCTTGCCGGCCTGGCCCCCAATGAGTCCCGGCTCGGCGTGCACGTGCGCAGCGCCGGCGGCCCCGTAGCTGCTTCCATCCAGCAGAGTGTCCTGCGGGGCCTCACTCCGGGCGGCGTGGATTTCATCACCCCCGGGACTGCCCCTGCCATACGCCAGGTGATGACCGGAGTGGATATCCAGGACCCCGCAGGAGTTGCCGCACTGACGGCCCAGGCCGCTTACAAGGATGCCGGGCCGGCGCTTGAGCTGACCGTTCCCGGTGCCTCGGACGCGGTGGTGGAGGTCAAGTTGTACGGACGGGACGGCCAGCATGCGCTTCCCTCCGGCGGTGTCATTACCGCCAAAGCAGGTTCGACCACGGAGGTATCCCTGGCCGGTGTACCTGCCGGGCAGTACACCGTCTCGGCTTCATCCGATGTCTCCTTTGTTGCCGCCGCCCGCATCAGCCGCGGACTCCAGGCGGGACAACCGTCGGACGTGGCCTGGGTTTCCTCCGCGGTGCGGCTTGGCAGCCAGCACATTGTTCCCGTCCCCAAAGGCGGCCTCCGGCAACTGGTATTCGGGGCCCTGGACGCCAGGGCCACCATCACCTACGCGCCCATCACTGCCGACGGGAAAGTTCGTGCACCCGCCACGGCCGATATTGCCGGAGGCACTACCGCCTCCATCAGTATTCCGGATCAGGCCGAAGGGTCGGACATCGTAGGTTACGCAGTGTCCGCGTCGGGTGACGCAGCATATGGAGCCGTGCTGGTGGGACAGGACGGACGGAATGACGTTTCATCCCTTGCTTTCCTCGCGGCCGCTGCCGGCCAGGAGACCGTCCCGGTAAGACTCGGCTACTAGGAGCCGTTCGTCGCCGGCAGTCCTGGCTCAGTAGCGCCGCCGGTATACCGGGTCCAGGGTCTCCGGCGCCACGCCCAGCATCTCTGCCGTGTGCTCAACCACCACATCATGGACCAGGTCCTGCAGTTCGTCCGCGCTGGAGCATGCCTGCTCAACCACCCGCCGGTACACGGTAATGGTGGGTCCGTCGTCACCGGCAGCGGGAATGTAGGCGCCCATGGGTGCCGGGGATCCAGTCGCGGCCAGCTGCTCAAGGTCCGGGGGGATCTCGTCCACCCCGAATCTGACGCCGTCCAGCGTTTTGCCCCAGATGTCGTGCAGCCGCTGCGCGGAATCCAGCACCATGTCGTCGAACCGGTCGCCGCGGGTCCGGTATCCGGGGTGGGTGGGCAACATCACCTCGCCGCGAAGGCCGCGGCCATGGCGGTTCCGGCGCCGCCTGAAGAAGCTTCTGCCGTTGGTATCCCCACCCTGAGCCACGTGAGCATCAGGGTCAGCCAACCGGACCGAAAAACCTGATTCATGGTTCGATGACTGCATATATCGACTCTAAACCCGGGGGAGCATTTACGCGATACATCACCCTGGCTTCCCGCGCGCGCCGGACAGTGGCCGCAATGCGCGGCTTTTGGTCCCCGAAGGGGTAGTCTGTGATGTCGTGGGAGCTATACGTCAATGTTCAAGGTCTGCCTGCCGCCAGTCGGCGGTAGCCACCCTGACGTACGTTTACGCAGACTCCACTGCTGTCCTGGGCCCGCTCGCCACCTACGCGGAGCCCCACTGCTACGACCTCTGCGAGCAGCACGCCGATTCGCTGACGGTTCCCCGCGGCTGGGAAGTGCTTCGGCTGGCAATGCCTTCCACCCCCCAGCAGCCCGGACCCGATGACCTGTTGGCGCTGGCCAACGCCGTGCGGGACGCGGCGGCGCTTCCCGCGGAAGCCCAGGCTCCCGCGCAGCGGAGCCACCATTCCGCCTTGGAAGCACCCGCGGCTACCGAAGGGGCACGCCGGGGACACCTGCGTGTCCTCCGGGAACCTTCCTGACCACTATCTGGCGGTACGCTGGAGCTGCACATCTTTTCCGCTACCGGCGCGAGCGCGCCCGCCAGGGAGCATGACCAAATGCCAAAGATCAGCCCCGAGCTGTTGTCCGTCCTGCGTTGCCCCGTCACCGGCTCTCCCCTGATTCAGGAGGGGGAGGAGCTGGTCGCCACCGCCGCAGGGGAAACCGTGGTGAGGAACCGGTACGCCATCGAGGACGGGATCCCTTTGCTGCTGCCTCCGGAACTGCTTGCCGCAGCAGCATCGGCGGGTTCAGATCAGCACGATCCCGCCACGGCCGGCCACTAGTACGCCCCATCGCCAGCACAGACAGAGCAGAACGGGACTGGACCAGTACCCGGACCAAGCAAAGGACCACCCATGACTTTTGAGTACAAAGTTGCCGACATCTCCCTGGCGGAGGCCGGCCGCCACCAGATCCGCCTTGCGGAGCACGAGATGCCCGGCCTGATGTCGCTCCGCAAGGAGTTCGGCCCCGACCAGCCCCTCAAGGGCGCACGGATCGCCGGATCGCTGCACATGACGGTGCAGACGGCCGTGCTGATCGAGACCCTCACTGCACTGGCCGCCGAGGTCCGCTGGGCCTCCTGCAACATCTTCTCCACGCAGGACGAGGCCGCTGCAGCCGTCGTGGTTGGCAAGGGCACCGTCGAAGACCCCCAGGGCGTGCCCGTTTTCGCCTGGAAGGGCGAGACGCTTGAAGAGTACTGGTGGACCGCCGAGCAGATCCTCACCTGGCCCGGTGCCGACACCAACCCCGAGCTGGGCCCCAACATGATCCTCGACGACGGCGGCGACGCCACCATGCTGGTCCACAAGGGCGTCGAGTTCGAAGCCGTGGGCACCGTCCCCTCCGCCGCGCCGGAGGATTCCGAGGAATACGGCATTTTCCTCGAGGTGCTCCGCCGCTCCCTTGCCGCAGACCCGCAGAAGTGGACCCGGACGGCCGCCACGATCAAGGGCGTCAGCGAGGAAACCACCACCGGAGTCCACCGCCTGTACCAGCTCGCGGACCAGGGCAAGCTGCTCTTCCCGGCCATCAACGTCAACGACTCCGTGACCAAGAGCAAGTTCGACAACAAGTACGGCATCCGCCACTCCCTCCCCGACGGCATCAACCGGGCCACGGACGTCCTGATGGGCGGCAAGGTTGCCGTGGTCTGCGGTTACGGCGACGTCGGAAAGGGCGCGGCCGAGGCCCTGCGCGGCCAGGGCTCGCGTGTCATCGTCACGGAAATCGACCCCATCTGTGCCCTGCAGGCCGCCATGGACGGCTACCAGGTAGCCAAGCTGGAGTCGGTCCTGCCGCAGGGCGACATCTTCATCACCACCACCGGCAACAAAGACGTCATCATGGCCGAGCACATGGCCGGGATGAAGAACAAGGCCATCGTCGGCAACATTGGCCACTTCGACAACGAGATCGACATTGCCGGCCTGGCCCGGGTTCCCGGTGTCAAGAAGGTTGAAATCAAGCCCCAGGTCCACGAGTGGGTTTTCGATGAAGGCACCGATGGGGAACGCTCGATTATCGTCCTGTCCGAGGGCCGGCTGCTCAACCTCGGCAACGCGACCGGCCACCCGTCCTTCGTCATGAGCAACTCGTTCGCCAACCAGACCATTGCGCAGATCGAGCTGTGGACCAAGCGGGACCAGGACGAATACGACAACAAGGTCTACGTCCTGCCCAAGGTCCTGGACGAGAAGGTGGCCCGGCTGCACCTGGACGCACTGGGCGTCGAGCTCACCGAACTGACCAAGGACCAGGCGGAATACCTGGACATTGATGTTGCCGGCCCCTACAAGCCGGAGCACTATCGTTACTGAGACGTGAGGGCCCGGGCGCAGCCAAGCGCCCGGGCCGTTATGTCCTGCACGTAGGATCAAAAACATGGAGCCTGATGTAAAGCCCCGTCGCAGGGGGACCGCCAAGAAAGTCCTTGCCGTGGCCGCCGTCTGTATCCTGGCCGCCGTGGGCGGGGTTTTCGCCGCCGTCGCTCCAGGCCTTGCGGGCGGACCCCTCGAATCGGAAGCAGGCTCCGCGCTGCGGACGTCGCCGGGTATTGCAGCGCCTGTTGTGCCGCCGGTCAAGCTTGACGCAGTGCCCGCCAACGGTGCCAAGCAGGTGAATCCAGCCGCCCCGGTGTCCTTGAAAGTGGGCAACGGGATCATCCAGCGTGTCACCCTGGCCAGCACTGCCGGGAAGACCATTGACGGCAGCATCGACCCGGGCGGGACGTCATGGTCCGCCACGGCGCCCCTCGAGTTCAACACCGAGTACAGCTACACCTATGTGGTCAAGGACTCAGCTGGACGCGAGACCAGCACCACGCAGTCCTTTAACACCGTGTCCAGCTCGCACGAGGCCGACGCCGCCGTCTATCCGCTGAACGGTATGAAGGTTGGCGTAGGCCAGCCACTGCAAGTCATCTTCAGCGAGCCCGTGACCAACCGTGCGGCGGTGGAAAAGGCCATCAAGATCAGCACCTCGGCAGGGCAGACGGGGGCGTTCCACTGGTACAGCGACACCATGGTGCGCTACCGCCCGGAGAACTTTTGGGCAGCCAACTCGACCGTCACCATGGACATGCAGCTCTTCGGCGTTGACCTGGGCAACGGCCAGATTGCCAACTTCAACAAGAAGGTCAACGTATCGATCGGAGACAAAAAGGTGGCCGTCGCAGATGCCACGGCACACACCTTTACTCTGAGCGTCAACGACCAGCCCGTGAAGACCCTGCCCGTCAGCATGGGGGACAAGCGCTTCCCCTCCGCGAAGGGGTATGCGGTGCTGATGGAAAAGAACCGTTTTGACCACTTCAGGGCGGCAAGCATCGGCTTGAAGCCCGGTGACCCCGCCTATTACGGTGAAGCGGACGTGGAATACACCATCCGCCTTACGCTGAGCGGCGCCTACATCCACCAGGCACTCGATTCCGCATTCCCCTATATCGGGAACACCAACGTGTCCCATGGCTGCATCGGTTTCCTGCCGGACGGTGCAGCCTGGGTGTTCGACAACATGGGCACCGGCGACGTGGTCCAGATCATCAATACCGAGGGCGACTACGCTGCGAACACCGACGGGTTCGGGGACTGGAACATCCCCTGGAGCGAGTACGCCAACTGAGTCAGTCGCCGAACGGCAGGCGCTGCAGCCGTTGCCCCGTCTGCATGTACCGGCGGCGTGACTGCGACAGCCTGCCGAACTCCCTGTTGCGCCGTTCAGCGACGACGGCGGCCAGATAGTCGGCAGGGACGGTCCCCGGCGGCGGGGCCGGTGCCACGTGGGCCGACAACTCGGCCGCGATCGTGGCCGCCATACCTGCTTGGGAAAGCGGCGCCATCCGGCCCGCCTGGCGGATGAACTGTGCCGCCCGGCGTCCGGTGGCGTCGGGGATGCGCCCGATGTCCGCCGCTGCAGCCCACGATTGCAGGTGCGGCGGCACGAAAACCCTGATCGCCTGCTCGGCCGGTACCCGGCTTCGTACGGCGTAGGTGCCGGCGAGCAGGTCGCCCAGCCGGCGGGATTTGTCGTTGAAGAGCGCCACGGCAAGGGCAACGCCGCCAAACGTCAGGTAAATCTCGAGGAATCCGGTCAGCCCCCGGATCACGGCGTGCCGGAACCGGATGGCGCCGCCGTCCTCGCGCACCACCCGCAGGCCCGTGGCGAGCTTTCCCAGCGACTTGCCGCGGCTCAGGGTCTCCACGGCCACCGGCACCACCACGAGGCAAAAGACGACGGCGGCCAGTGCAAGGGCCCGGGCGGCGGCGCCATCCAGGTCCGAGCCGGCAGCTGCCAGGCCAATCATGATCAGCACAAGCAGTACCAAGTGGACGACGATGTCGATGGCCAGGCCCAGGGCCCGGGCGGCAAAGCTGGCGGGCCGAAGCTCCAGGACCACTGCCTCGCCGGTGATGATCGGACTCACACTGCGTCCCTGCCCTTCGCAGCTGATGTTGCGCATGATCGGTTGGTGCGGACGCTCAAAGTCTAATGCCGGGCGCTAGGCTGTTGCCGTGGACATGGATGCCTTCGCCGCCGTTAACGCAGACACATGGGCGCGGCTGCAGGAGCTGGCCGGCAAAGGCCGGCTGGGCGGCGCCGAGGCTGACGAGCTGCTGACGCTCTACCAGTCCACGTCCGGCCACCTTTCCCTCGTGCGTTCCGTGGCGCCGGAAAGCGCGCTGTCGTCCTCCCTCTCCGCGACGCTGGCCCTGGCGAGGACGCGCTTCACCGGCGCCAGGTCCAACGCCATGGCCGACCTCGCAAGGTTTTTCGTGGTGGCCCTGCCCGCGGCGCTGTACCGGCTGACCCGGCTCACCCTCGCGTGCGGCACCGCGTTCGTCCTCATTGCTGCTGCCTATGCGGTATGGATCGGGACGTCCCCTGAAGCGCTGAAGGCCGTCGCGTCCGAGACGGCTGCAGCCCAGTACGTGAACGAGGATTTCGTCAATTACTACTCCGAGAATCCGGCGGCGTCCTTTGCCGGCGCTGTCTGGACCAACAACGCCTGGATCAGTGCACAGGCCGTAGCCTTGGGAATTACCGGTGTGTGGGTGCCCATGATCCTGTTCGGCAATGCCCAGGGAGTGGGCATCGCCGCCGGGATCTTCGCATCGGCCGGCAAATCCGACGTCTTTTACAGCTACATCCTGCCGCACGGACTGATGGAACTCACGGCGGTCTTTGTTGCCTCGGCCGCCGGCCTGCGTATCTTTTGGGCCATGGTCTCACCCGGGCCACGCACCCGTGCCCGGGCAGTGGCCCGGGAAGGCCGGTCACTGATAACGGTGGCGCTGGGACTCGTCCTCGTCCTGTTCGTCTCGGGTCTGGTGGAAGGCTTCGTTACGCCGAGCCCGCTGCCGGCCTGGGCCCGGATCGGTATCGGGGCCGCTGTCCTCGCAGCGTACTGGACGTACGTCCTGGTGCTGGGCAGGCGGGCCTTCCTGGCCGGCGAACGCGGCGACCTCCGCGGCGAAGATGCCGGCTACACGGAAATCGCTGCCTGAATCGTTGTAATCCTGCCGGGGTGGTTCCTCGCCCAGTCGAAGTTCCGGACGGTAGGCTCGTCAGCAGAATAATCGCGCCGGCTGACTGGGCCCGGCACGGAACCCAACGGAAGTGACGCTGCTGTGAATGACGAAACACCGGTCCGCGCCAAAAGCGCCGTGCCGCAGCCGGAACCTTTCCTGGACACGTCCGGGGATTCCGACGAGCCCGCGTTCTCCTGGATGACAGCCGACGGAGGGGACGCATCCACCGGGCGGAAAGGGAGCGGGAGCGCGGCTGACCGGGACGAATCCGCCGGGGCAGGCCCCGGCAAGGAAGAACCCGTCCGGAACGCACCAGCCGACGCTGACAAAGCCGTGCAGCCCGAAAGCCGGGCCGACCGCAAAGCGGCCGAAGCCGCCGTCGGATCTTCCGCGCCTGGAAACCATGCGGCCGGATCCCCGGAAAGGGAGCCGGCCGGCAGCGACGGTTCGCCGGTCTTCAAGGAACCCCTTCCCACCTCGGCACTGCACGTCCGGCCGCCCCAGGAGGAAGTGGAGCGCCGGAATGCCCAGCGTGAGAGCGCTGCTAACGCCAAGCCCGTGGCGCCGCGCGTCATGCAGGTCCTGCTGGCCATCATTTACCCCTTCATCCTCCTGATCCTGGCCGTCAGGGCCGTGGCCAGTCCGCTGTTTCTCTGGGTGGAGTACAACCGTCCCGGCTTCCCGGGCGATGGGTACGGGTTCAACACCGACGACAGGATGACCTACGGTTCCTACGCCGTGGACTACCTCAGTAACTGGGCCGGGCCCCGCTACCTGGGTGACCTGGTGCAACGCGGAGGCGACAAGCTCTTCAAGGACGGCGAAGTAAGCCATATGGCTGACGTCAAGACCGTCATCCTGTCCACCTTTGGCGCTGGCGCCGGGTTGCTCCTCCTTGCGTTGATTGCCATTCTGTACCTGCGCCGGCGCAGCACCGGCGGGGTACGGCGCGGGCTCTTCGCCGGGTCCATCATCACGCTGGTCCTGATCCTTGGCCTTGGCACACTGGCGGCGCTGGGCTGGCAGCAGTTCTTCACCGACTTCCACCGGATCTTCTTTGCCGACGGCTCGTGGACCTTCAGCCTGGACGACACCCTGATCCGGCTGTTCCCCAGCCAGTTCTGGATGGACGCCGGCATCGCCATCGGGGCCATGGTGCTTCTGGCATCGATCGTGACACTGGTGCTCACCTGGCCCACGCGCAGGCGCCGGGGTGTTCCCCGGGAGGACAAGCCTGCCGGCGGCGGGCAGGAAAAAACCGTTCAGCCGTAGATCTTGGCGATCTCCGCCTGGAATTCCTTGACGACGGCGGACCGTTTCAGCTTCAGGGACGGCGTCAGGTGACCGGATTCCACCGAGAAGTCGGCGTCGATCAGCCGGAAGGTGCGCACCGATTCGGCCTTGGACACCGTCTGGTTGGCCAGGTCGACTGCCTCCTGGAGGGCGGCCAGGACCTGGGGGTCCGTTGCCGCCTCGCTGAGGGGAAGCGCAGGTAAACCACGCTCGGCGCACCAGTAGGCAAGGCCCTCAGGATCCAGGGTCAGCAGGGCTGAGATGAAAGGCTTGCCGTCACCCACCACCACGGCGTGGCCCACCAACTGGTGGGTGCGGATCTTCTCCTCCAGCGGGCCGGGCGCCACGTTCTTCCCGCCCGCCGTGACCAGGAGGTCCTTTTTCCGGCCCGTGACGGTGAGGAAGCCGTCCTTGTCCAGCTCACCGAGGTCACCGGTGCGGAAGAAGCCGTCCACGAACGCTTCGGCATTCGCGGCAGGGTTGGCGTGGTAGCCCCTGAAGACACCGATTCCCTTGACCAGGATCTCGCCGTCTTCGGCCACGCGGATGGTTGTCCCCGGTATGGGGATGCCTACGGTTCCCACCTTGGTGCGGGACGGAGTGTTGGCGGTGCAGGGCGCCGTGGTCTCCGTCAGCCCGTAGCCCTCGAGTACGGGAATTCCCGCACCCCGGAAGAAATGGGCGTCCTCCGAGGCCAGCGGACTGGCGCCGGAGACGGTGTACCCCACGTCCCCGCCCAGTGCCTGGCGCAGCCGGGGATAGACGATACGGTCGTACACTGCGTGCCGGACCCGGCTCAGCAGCCCGGGCCCCGGTCCTTCACCCCGGCTCTGCCGGTCCTGTTCACGCGAGTATTGGATGGCAGCCGCTGAGGCGGCATCGAAGAGCCTGCCTTTGCCTGCCAGGGCCGCTTTGTGCGCGGCCGTTGCCCTGACCTTTTCGAAGATGCGCGGCACCACCAGGAGGAAGGTGGGCCGGAACGTCCCCAGATCATCCAGCAGCTGCGCGGCCCCCGGCGTGTGGCCCACGGTGGCACCGGCACTCACGCAGACCACCTGGACGGCCCGCGCCAGGACGTGCGCCAACGGCAGGAACATCAGGGTGCGGGCCTGGTCATTCAGCAGGATTTCCGGCAGGAACGCAACGATGTTCTTGGCAACCAGGGCGAAGTTCCCGTGGGTGATCTCGCATCCTTTGGGCTTGCCCGTGGTGCCGGACGTGTAGACCAGCGACGCGAGGTCTGCCAGCCCGGCGTGGCTGCGTTGCCGCTCCAGCTCGGAGTCGCTGACTCCGGTGCCGGCAGCGGCGAGGCTGGCGAGGTCCGGTGCCTCGCCGTCGTAATCCATCCGCACTACGTTGACCAGGCGGTCGCTGAGCTCGGCCGAACCTGCCACCACGCCGGTGACCAGCTGCACCATGGCGCGGTCGCCGGCAAAGACCCGCCGGACCCCTGCATCACGGATGATCCACTCCACCTGGCTGGCCGAGGATGTTTCGTAGATGGGCACGGTGACGCCGCCTGCGAACCAGATGGCGAAGTCCACCAGCGTCCACTCGTACGAGGTGCGGGACATGACGGCCACGGTGTCCCCGGGTTCCAGGCCCCCGGCGATAAGGCCCTTGGCCAGGGCAATAACGTCCTGGAGAAACTTCTGCACGGGAACGTCCGCCCAGCCGTTGGGGCCCTTCCGCCGGTACAGGGCACGCGCCGGGTTGTCGGCGTGCTGCTCCAGCAGCAGGTCCGTCACGTTGCTGTTGGCGTCCAGCTCAACCAGCAGTTCCGTGCTCGCTTCTCTCACAGCAGGTCTCCGTTTCCGCTGGCACGCCGCGGCAGCGGCTCCTTCAGGGCTTTCTTGCCATCCTGCCCTAGATCCAGGACGGCATCCACATCCGGGCCCTCCAGTCGACGTACGGGATGACCTCTCCAGTCCAAATGGGGTAGAAGAACGCGGACAGCATGAGGGCGGCCACAAGGAACAGGACTACCAGGTACAGCCCGGCGCGGCGGCGCTGCGGCGGGTCCGTCGCCTTGCCCAGGACCAGCCCCATGCAGTACACCAGCGCCAGGACCAGGAACGGCTCGAACGACACCGCATAGAAGTAGAACATGGTGCGCTGCGGGTACATGAACCACGGCAGGTAGCCCGCGGCAACGCCGGCCAGGACGGCCCCGGCCCGCCAGTCCCGGCGCCCCGCCCACCAGAACAGCAGGACCACCAGGGAAATGGCGGCCGCCCACCAGATCAGCGGATTTCCGACGGACAGGATGGCGGAGGTGCATTTCTCCACGTCGCAGCCGGGCGTCCCCTGGGGCGGGGACTCATAAAAGAAGGATGTTGGCCGTCCCATCACCAGCCAGCTCCAGGCACTGGCCTGGTACGGGTGCTCGGAACTGAGGCCCTGGTGGAAGTTGTAGGCTTCCAGGTGGTAGTGGACCAGGGAGCGGACGGCGTCGGGAAGCCAGCCCCATTCCGCCGAGGGGTTGCTTTCCGCCCAGTGGCGGAAGTACGCGTTGTCCGAGAGGAACCAGCCTGTCCAGGTGGCGGAGTAGACGATTGCTGCCACGGGGACCATGCCGAGGAACGCGGGAATCCCGTCCCGGATCAGGCCACCGCTGATCCAGCCACGGATGCCTGCCACGCGCCGTGCGCTGAGGTCCCACAGCACCGTGAGGAGGCCAAAGCCGGCGAGGAAGAAGAGCCCGGACCACTTTGTCCCCACGGCCAGGCCCATGCACACTCCGGCGGCAACACGCCACCACCGCACGCCCAGCCACGGCCCGGACAGCAGCACCCCCGCCGGAGGCTGTCCACCGTTGGCCGCAGCGGCACGGGCCAGACGGTCCGCCAGCCGGCGGCGCCCGTCGTCGCGGTCCATCAGCAGGGCGCCAAAGGCGGCAAGGACCCAAAACGTCAGGAAGATGTCCAGCAGTGACGTGCGGGACATGACCAGGTGGTGGCCGTCGATGGCGAGGAGCAGCCCGGCGGCGCCCGCCAGCGGAAGCGAGCGGAACAGTTTCAGTGCGATCAGGGAGATGAGCAGGACGGTAAGGGTGCCGGTGAGGGCGGCGGCAAAGCGCCAGCCGAAAGGATTTTCCGGCCCGAACAGCCACATGCCGGCCGCGATCATCCACTTGCCCACCGGCGGGTGGACCACATACTCGGGCGTGTTCAGCAGGACGTCGGGATTCCCTGCGTTGAAGGAATCATTGGCCTTGTCAGGCCAGCTGCGTTCATAGCCGCTGATGAGGTAGGAGTAGGCATCCTTGACGTAATACGTCTCATCGAACACCAGCTTGTGGGGCACCTCGAGGCGGACGAAACGGAGGATCCCGCCAATGACGGCCGTCAGGACCGGAACCAGGATGAACCAAAGCCGCAGCGACGGCGGATAGTCCCGCCACCGCAGGCCGGCGCCGATAAGCCGTTCCCGGAGTGCCTCTGCGGTATACGCCTGGTCCGGGCGGCTGATCCAGCCCCGCCCGGCCTTCCTGCCTGGCGCGGTTGTGGCGCCGGCTCCTGAGGGGGACTCCGGGCTGTTTTTCCAGGCCCCGGCGGGCCGCGTCGAGGTGTGCGTCACGAGCCCCATGCTACCTTTTGCGGCTGGTGACCCCGGCAGCAGTAGGCTGGGTGGGTGGACCCGAACCCCAGCACCCTTCCCGAGCCCGGCCCCTCGGCGGCGGGACGTATCGTCCTTGCCGCCACTCCCATCGGGAACACCGGAGACGCCTCCGCCCGGCTCGTGGAACTGCTGGCCACGGCGGACATTGTGGCCGCCGAAGACACGCGCCGCCTCCACCGCCTGGTGCAGAGCCTGGGCGTGGCCGTGGCCGGCCGCATCATCAGTTACCACGAACACAACGAGGCCACCCGGACGGCAGAGCTCCTGGACCAGGTGCGTGCCGGCAGCACGCTCCTGATGGTCACGGACGCAGGAATGCCTGCAGTCTCGGACCCCGGTTTCCGGCTGGTGGAAGGGGCCATCGCCGCCGGACTTCCCGTGACGGCGGTTCCCGGCCCCTCCGCCGTCCTCACCGCGCTGGCCCTGTCCGGACTGCCCACAGACCGGTTTTGCTTCGAGGGATTCCTTCCGCGCAAGGCCGGTGAAAGGGCCTCGCGCCTGGCCGACCTCGCGGGGGAGCGGCGCACCATGGTGTTCTTCGAGGCGCCGCACCGGCTGGAAGCCATGCTGCGCGCCCTGCGCGAGAGGTTCGGCCCGGACCGCCCCATCGCCGTATGCCGGGAACTGACCAAGACCTATGAGGAAGTGATCCGTGGCACTGTGGGCGAACTCCTCACATGGGCCGAGGACAACGAGGTCCGCGGCGAGATCGCCGTGGTGGTCGGGGGTGCTCCCGAGCAGGCAGCCGGAACGCCGGAAGACCACGTTGCGGCGGTCAACGAGCTGGTGGCACAGGGCATCCGACTGAAGGAGGCAGTTGCCGCCGTCGCCGACGATGCGCGGGTCAGCAAGCGGGAGCTGTACTCGGCAGTCCTCGCCGCCCGCTAAAGCCGCAGGCCACGCCTCGGGCTTTAGTGCAGCTGCACAGCGAAGCTGCAATTCCGCAGTGCGCAACGGCGTAGACCGTGCGGGTGGCCCGCAGTAGTCTGGCTGTTAATCAGCCCCATGATCCCGGTCACTCCGGCCGCGGCCACGGGCTGCCACAACCCTACTGACGAGGGAGTCATCGTGACTGTCACTGCACAGCCGGCCGTTACCGCCGAGCGCGAAACCCGGCTTTTGGCCTCCGTTCCCACCGGGCTGCTCATCAATGGTGAGTGGCGCGATGCCACCTCCGGCAAGACGTTCGACGTCGAGGATCCCGCCACCGGGAAGGTGCTGCTGAGCATTGCCGACGCCGGCCCCGAGGACGGCGCGGCAGCCCTGGACGCTGCCGCCGCTGCCCAGGACTCCTGGGCTAAGGTGCCGCCGCGCGAACGCGGGGAGATCCTCCGCCGCGCCTTCGACCTGGTGACCGAACGGGCGGAAGACTTCGCCCTGCTGATGACCCTGGAAATGGGCAAGCCGCTGGCCGAAGCCCGCGGCGAAGTGACGTACGGCGCCGAATTCCTGCGCTGGTTCTCGGAGGAAGCAGTCCGGGCCTTCGGCCGCTACTCCGTCTCGCCGGACGGCAAGTCCCGCCTCCTCGTGACCAAGAAGCCGGTGGGCCCCTGCCTGCTGATCACCCCCTGGAACTTCCCGCTGGCCATGGCCACCCGCAAGATCGCCCCGGCCGTAGCCGCCGGCTGCACCATGGTCCTGAAGTCGGCAAACCTGACACCCCTGACGTCCCAGCTGTTCGCAGCCGTCATGCAGGAAGCAGGGCTGCCCGCCGGCGTCCTCAACGTCATCCCCACCTCAACGGCAGGCGCCACCACCGGACCCCTGGTCAAGGACTCCCGGCTGCGCAAGCTGTCCTTCACCGGCTCCACCGAAGTGGGACGCCGTCTGCTCGCCGATGCGTCCGAAAACGTACTCCGGACCTCCATGGAGCTGGGCGGCAATGCCCCCTTCCTGGTGTTCGAGGATGCGGACCTCGACGCCGCAGTCACCGGCGCCATGGCCGCCAAGCTGCGGAACATGGGAGAGGCCTGCACCGCTGCCAACCGGTTCATCGTCCACGAGTCCGTAGCCGGTGAGTTCGCGGAGAAGTTCGCCGCGAAGATGAAGGAAATGACCACGGCCCGCGGTACCGAGCCGGAGTCCAAGGTTGGCCCGCTGATCGATGCAAAGAGCCGTGACAAAGTCCACGAGCTGGTGTCCGACGCTGTTGCATCGGGTGCCAAGGCGGTCCTGGGGGGCGCACCCGTGGAGGGGCCGGGGTACTTCTACCAGCCCACGATCCTGT
>Ga0308158_10003370_pt1 | contig 14163 bp, 19 predicted proteins | sample PhyBR2_FD_201038 | JGI IMG/M metagenome (GOLD analysis project Ga0308158, IMG submission 201038) | Phyllosphere microbial communities from UC Gill Tract Community Farm, Albany, California, United States - DLSLB.R2 | ecosystem: Host-associated > Plants > Phyllosphere > Unclassified | place: USA... | reverse complement strand
TCGGCCTCCTTCAGGATGCCGATGATCTGCTCTTCCGAGAATTGCTTCCGCTTCATTCCGTCCGTCCCTTTGAGGGGCCGGTCTCTAGTTCCACCTGGATGAAGAAACGGGGGTCACGTCAGATATGCCATGCCGGACAGGCTGCAAATCCGCCGAATTCCCCGATCCGGCTCCGCTGTTTCGGACATAAGCGTCATTGGTGCCCGCGACCGCCGAAGACACCACATCGGATGGCAGGCGTCGACACGCCTGTGACGGGGTACGACGGCAGGCGCCACGGGGCGTGGTCATCGTCGTGAATGCTGAAGAAAATACACCGGGTGGTAGCGAAGGAGGGACTTGAACCCCCGACACGCGGATTATGATTCCCCAAAAAGGCGTTGAATAAACTCGGCTTTTTTCCCAAATCAGGGAAAAACCACCTGTGAAAAATCAATGGGTTAGCAGCCGCCTTCCAACCGGATACGCCGCATGACCGCGCGATTCGGGGATCTCGCCGCTTCCATTCTTTCGACCACGCCAGGCCACCGCAAGGAAGGCGATGCGACCGATCCGGTGCGCCGGGGAAGCTTCCACGAAGATAGCCGCCAGGCAAAGCCCTGGCGCCGACACGGCGATGGTGACCGGCGAAAGTGGAATGCATTTAAGGGCGCAGCACTCGGCGCATTCGACAAGTTGTATAAGGCGCATTGCCTCCAGCTTCGCCAAGAGCGCGCCGATCGCCGAGCAGGAAAGCGGGAGGATGTCACCGATGCGCGCAAGCGTCTGCATGGTGACGATCGTGCAGTGCTCGCCTATATGCTGGACCGCTTCAATCACATGACCGGCGAGCTTTTCCCGCGCATCGACACCATCGTCGACGCGGTCGGTAAGAGCGAGGGCTATGTAAAGGCAGCGCTGGCGCGGCTTCGCGATTTTGGCTTCCTCTGCTGGGTGCGCCGCACCAAGACCAAGGAGGGCTCCGAGGGGCAGGCCGGGCCGCAGCTCGAGCAGACATCGAACGCCTATTATTTCGCGTGGGGCGAGCAGCTCGTCCAAGAGGCCAAGGGTGCCTTCCAGAATCTGCTGACGATCGGACTGAAGAAGCTCCGCGCTGCCACTGGGCTCGCCAAGCCCTCCTGGCCCACCGACCCTGGCCTCTCGGCCGCCCTCGCTGGGGTCCGCGATGGGCTCGATCGCCGCGACGCTTCCATACCTAGCGCAAAGACATAATTTGCCCGCTACCCGGTGGAAGATTTAATATAAAAGGAAACGCTTCGCGTTGCGCAGTTAGATGGTAGCCCCGCCCCTTACTCGAACGGATTTCACCGTGCCCGATCGCCAAGCCCGGGCGGATGGGAGCGTCGGCTATGCCGACGCGGTGCTGCCTGGGGAGCAGCAAGCGGCTTTTGCACGCTCTTCCCACAGGACGCTCGCCTAGCGCATCTGGGTGCATCAGGATGCATCACGTCACGAGGCCCCATTTCTCCTCTGTACGCCCCGGAAAACCGGGCTGCATCAAATGCCGTCATTGCATCAAAAGCGACCGAAAAAGCTGGCGGGCGAGGCGGGGGGTCTTGCGCGGAAATCGGGGTCGCGAAAGATTTGAGCTAAATCGTATAATTTTATTACGCGAAATAAAATTTCAAGAAATTTGTAATAAAATTACATGATTTTATAGTATACGATCAGGTCTGATTGCACCGGGCGGAAGCACATCGACGGGGTGCGGCTCGTCCCTTCCCCACCGACCCGGCCATTCGCCCGCTGGCTGGAACACGGTGCTCGGGGCGAGCAGGACATTCTCATTCTGCGGCGAGCCCAGCACTCGCAGCAGGATTTCTTCGATCATCAGCTTCATCGTCGTCTCATGGGTGATGCCAAGGGCGCGCTTCTGCCAAGGCTTCTTCACGATCAGCGCCGACCGGAGATCCATGCGCAGCTCCTCCCGCGTCACGATCCGCATCAGTAGGACATCCAGTCGATCTCGGCGTCATCGAGCGCGGCGAAAGCATCGCCGTCCGCACCCATGGCCCGCAGCCGCTCCCGCACCTGGTCGGGCGTGCCATTGCGGGGAAAGCCACGATCGGCGCGCGCGGCCGCCGCGATCGGATCGATCCAGTCGCCCCGGTCCTTCTGCGCCATCAGCCAGGCGCCAAAGGGTTCCTGGGCCTGTCCATATTCAGCGAGCATCATCACCTCCATCGACTCGACAGAGGCGGATAATAGCAATGTTCTACTTATGTTCCAATCACCGGCGCGCCGAGGCGCGCCCGGCCTATGTCAGCCGGGCGTCGCGATCAGGCGGCCGAAGCGGTCAGCAGCTGCATCGGCATATCCTCGATCGCCTGCCTCGGCTGGACCGCCAGCGCGCCGACCTCCTCATTGATCCGCAGGAAGCGGGAAAGCAGCGGGATGATCTCCAGCATCCAGAACATCCCCGTGGCGTCACGGGGATTGCCGAATGCCGACCCCTGCGCTGGCACGATGCCGAGCAGCTGGGGCGGCACCCGGTGCGCCGCCAGGACATCGTCCCGCGTCGCATTCTTGATTTCCAGGAAGACGTCCTTGGCCCCCTGCTCGGCCACGGGGATGATCTTCAGGCTCCCCTCCTTGCCCGCCGGGGCGTGGACGAAAAGATTGCGGAAATTTCCCGGCCCCTTCGACGCGCGCAGCGCAGCGCGCAGCTTGGTCGTATCCCGCTCGTCGATATCGCCGGTCGCATAAAGGATGTAGCCGGCGTGCGACCCATTCAGGTAATAGCGTCGCCGAAAGAGCGTCGCCGCCTCATTCAGCAGTGCCGACTGGATCGCCGAGAGATATTCCGGCGATCCATAGATCTCCTGGTTGATATCGGGCTGCATGATCTGCACCACCGCCCCGGCCGGATATTCCACCTCGGGCGCGCCGCCGGGCACATACCAGAAGACCCCCGGCGTCACCCCGCGCCGCATATATTTGGCGGGCAGATAATCGAGCCGCACCAGGCCGCCGAAGCGATTGACGATCTTCAGCAGATAGCATTCGCCGAAGACCAGAAAGTCCTGGATCGCCCGCTCGGCCACTGCGCTCGCCAGATAGGGGGTCGCCCTAAGCTCGCTGACGACGATATTGCGCTTGAGCAGGATGGCACTGCTGTGGTGCGGCGAGGCATTGAACGACCGCGCCAAGCCGTCGCGGGAGATGGGCGGTTCGTACCAGCGGTCGTTGCGATACACCTGCATGACCGTATCGAGCAGGGTACGCCGGTCGAGCACCGATTCCGGGTCCCCGAAGGTAAAGGCATCCATGCCGCCCCGATCGGCGACCACCTCCCCGCTCGTGCCGTCGGAGATAGCCATATTCGCCGTCGAATTCGTCTCCGCCGACGTCATGCGACGGATCTTGGTCTTCTTCGTCACCGAGGATCTCCATGCGCGTCTTGGGTCGGGTCTGACCGTCGAGCGGCTCATTGATGAAAATATGCATCGCCGCCCACGCCATGTCGGCATGGCCGGTATCGTCCGCGCGGCTCGCCTTGAAGGTGATCGCCTTGCCCGACTGGGTCAGCGCCTTCTTGATCGACAGGAACGCGGACTGAAGGTCGGTCCAGCCGCCGTCGAATTCGACGCGGCCGCGCGAAATCGTGTGCTGCGCCTTCATGACCATCTGGGTCTTGCTCTCCAGCGAATACTGGATCTTCACGACGCCGCGATGCCGATCCTTCAGGATCTGATAGACGCCAGCGCCGACGCCCGAGGCGTCGACCCCGACATAGGTGCAATTGTAGCGCTTCAGCCGGGCCAGGATGAATTCCACCTGCTCCTGGAAGTCCGCGCCGCGCAACTGGTGCCGCTCGATCAGGCGGAATTTGCCGTCCGGCCCGTCCGGCGGGATCCCGATGACCAGGGCGGCATTGTCGCCGTCGGTGCTCTCCTGCGGATCATAGCCCGCCCAGACCTCCCGATCGCCGACCGGCCGATCGGCGAGCAGATTGATATCGCGCCAGTCGACATCGGCATCGACCGTGCAGCGCTGAAGCTCATTAAATTTGAAGGCGCTCAAGGAATCGTCGACGAATTGGCAGCCATAGAGATTGGCATATTCGTCGGGCGCATTTTCGTCCCGCACTTCGGCCAGGTCGAAAAGGTCGCACCCCTGCGCGGCCGCATCCTCCAGCGTCAGCATGTGGCGCCAGATCCGATCGGCGCCCAGCTGCCCGGCCTTCAGCGCGTCATAGCTGACATCGATCGCGACCTGGTCCGCCTTTTTGCGACGTCGATTATAGGCCGCGCCGGTCCATAGCGAATAGGCCTGATGCGCCACCGTCGACGGGGTCGACAGATACGTCTTTCGCCAATGCTTGTGGCTGGCCATCGCCTTGGCGACTTTATTCAGCTCCTCGAAACCGAAGGTCCAGAAAAATTCGTCGAAATAGAAGTTGCCCGTATAGCCCTGCGCTGTGCGCGCATTGGTGCCCAGGAAGATCAGCTTGGCGGTCGGCTTATCCTCGGGCAGGCCCTCGGCCGATACGACGATGGGATCGCCCTTCAGCTTGACCCCGACCCGCGCCGCAAATTCGATGATGTAATTTTTAAAGACATGCGCCTGATTTTTCGACGCCGACAGGAATATCTGATTGCCGCCACCCTTTAGGGCGTCGAGCAATGCTTCGCGGGCGAAATAGAAGGTCGCACCGATCTGGCGCGACTTGAGCACCATGCGCGTGCGCTGGTGCCGGTTCTCCCACCACAATTCATTATATTCGAAATTCTCTTCGTGGAAGATTTCCTCCAGCCGCGCGATCTGCTCGGCGGTGAAGTAATTGGCGGCGGCCTTGTCCTTGCGCTCGCCCGCATTGCGATTGGCGACCTTTTCATTCAGGTCGCCCTCATGCCCGCCGGGCGCCTGGTATCGCCGCACCCGCGCGCCCGCCACGACCTGGCGCATGAGCAGGTCGATCTCCTTGAAATCGCCGCCTGTCTTATTTTCCTTGGCGATCAGCGTGTTGAGGCGGCACTCCAGCGCGTCCTCGATCTTGGACAGCGACGGCGCTTCATCCCATCGATCGCGCTGCTTCCAGCTTTCGACCGTCGCCCGCTTCAGCCCCAGCTCGTCGGCGATCTGGGTGACGCCCCAGCCGCGCCAGTACAGGCTGCGCGCCTGGCGCTTCGCGTCGACCGGGATCGGCATCGTCGACGCTGGCAGCGGCATGGCATGATCGGGCGGGAGCTTGTCCATCGCCGGGGACGGTAGCCATCGCCCCCCGCCGCCCGCGCCGTCCCGCTTGTGTAGAACGCCGTTCTACACAAGCGCCGCGTTGCACCCGCGCGGCCCTTGCCCCCCTGTTCTGGCCAGCAAATCGGCCCGTCCAGGGCGCCAATCAGGGATCGCTACAGCGATGGGCACCAAGAGCAAATTTTTCCGCGCCTTCGTCGAAGGCAATACGATCAGCGACGGGCGCACCATCACCAGCGCCATGATCGATGAGATCGTCGCGACCTTCAACCGCGACACCTACAGCCCGCGCATCAATGTCGAGCATATCGCGGGCTATAGCCCGGAGCCGCCTTTCAATGGCTATGGCGACGTCTATGCGGTGAAGGCGCAGGACGATGACATCACGGTCGCGGGCAAGACCGAAAAGCGCCGCGCGCTCTACGTCCAGGTCGATGCGAATGACCAGCTGCTCAATCTCGCCGCGACCGATCAGAAGCCCTATCCCTCCGTCGAGCTGACCCCGTCCTATGCGGGCTGCGGCAAGACCGGCATCGTCGGCCTGGCCTTCACCGACAATCCGGCATCGATCGCCACCCAGCGCCTGCAATTTTCGCGCTCGGCGCCAGGCACCTTCCACGCGCACGGCACCGAGGCGATCGCCCTGGAATTCGACGCCGCGCCGATCGATGTCACGAAACCCGACGGTGCCATCGCCAATTTTTTCAATCGGCTGGCGCAGCAATTCGGCCGCGCCGAGGTGGAAAAGCCCAAGGAAGAGCCGAAGCGCCAGCCCGCGAATGACAATGATTTCGACCCGGCAAATTTCGCCACCGAGGTCGGCAAGACCGTCGCCCAGTCGATCGCCGCTGCCATGAAGCCGGTCACCGACGCCCATGCCAAGCTCGCCGAGGATTTCTCGGCGCTCCAGGCAAAGCTGGAAAAGGCCCCGGTCGACACCTTCAGCCGCTCGCCCGCCACCGGCGGTGCCGATGCGATCCTGACCGACTGCTGATCGGTCGCCAGCCCCTTCTGCCCGCCCCGCGCACTCTACAGGACTGACTATCATGAATAATCCGATGGGTCCCGCCGCCCGCAAGAAATTCAGCGCGATGCTCGGCCGGATCGCCGAGCTCAATGACGTCGACATCACCGACGTCCGTGCGGGTCATTCCTTCGCGATCCAGCCTTCGGTCGAGCAGAAGCTGGAAGAGGTGATCCAACAGTCGAGCGATTTCCTCGGCAAGATCAATATCGTGCCGGTTCCTGCCCAAGAGGGTGCGAAGGTCGGCCTGGGTGTCAGCCGCCCGATGGCCAGCCGCACTCTGACGAATAGCGCAACCGGCGTGCGCCGTCGCGCCGTTGACCCGACCGACACCGGCGATCGCGGCCGCTATTTCTGCGCCCAGACCAATTCCGACACCGCAATCAGCTATGCCAAGCTGGATATGTGGGCGCATAAGCCTGAATTTCAGACGCTGTACCGTAATGCGATCCTCGCCCAGCAGGGCCGTGATCGGATCATGATCGGCTGGAACGGCGTCGCCCGCGCCGACACGACCGACATCGTCGCCTTCCCGCTTCTCCAGGACGTCAATTTTGGCTGGCTCTACAAGGTCCGCTATTATGCGCCGTCGCGTCATCTGGCTGGCGGCACGCTGACGCCCGCGACCCGCGACGCCACCACCGGCCGCGTCACCGTACCGGGCAAGATCTACGTCGCGCCCGGTACGCCCGGCGTCGATGTCGACTACGTCAATATCGACGCGGTGGTCTATGACGCCATCGAGCTGATGGACGAATGGCACCGCGACGATACCGACCTGGTCGTGATCGTCGGCCGCGACCTGGTGCAGGATCGCTTCCTGAATGTCATCAATGCGGCAGGTGATAAGGCGACCGAGATCGAGGCGCGCAATCGCATCCTGACGCTGCCCAAGCAGATCGGCGGCAAGACGGCGATCCTGGTGCCCTTCTTCCCGCCCAATGCCATTCTCATCACCAAGCTCGAAAATCTTTCGATCTATGTCCAGAACGGCACCCGCCGTCGACATATCCGCGAAGAGCCGGACTTCAATCAGGTCGCCGACTACCAGTCGGTGAATGAGAGCTATGTCGTCGAAGACTACGGCTGCGCCGCCTTCGTCGAGAATATTCAGCAGAGCAAAAAGGCCTAAGCGGCCGCTCGCTGACACCCTGTAGCCCGCCACCCAGGACACGCAAATGAGCCTCGCTCGTCAGAACCGCGACCATGTGATGTCGCTAATCGCCAGTGCGTCCGCTCCTGGTGGCGGGCTCACCCCCGCCGACTTTAAGCCCGAGACGCATCCCTACACCCCGGCGATCGAGGTCGCCGCCCGCCAGATCATGCTGCGCCTGACCCACGACCTGCGCCGCCTGAAGGACATCAAGTCCCGCCCGCTGAAGATCGCGGCCAAGCGCGAAATGATCCCCGAATATCGTGCCTGGATCGACGGCGAGCTTGCCGCCGGGGAATCCGTCGAGCGCGGCCAGATCGCGGCCTCGCCCGCGATCGAAGTGCTGCCCACCGTCATGGTCTGGGCGATCGACACCGACGATTGGCCGCTCGCCCTGCGCCTGGCTACCCATGTCCTGCGCCACGACGTGCCGCTGCCCGCCCGCTATGAGCGCGATGCCGCCACCCTGATCCTGGAAGAGGTCGCCGAGGCCGCGCTGCGCGCCCAGAATGCGGGCCAGAGCTTCCCGCTCGACGTGCTGCAAGAGGTCGAGGCCCTGGTCGACGGCATCGACATGCACGACCAGCCGCGCGCCAAGATGCTGAAGGCGATCGGCACCGAGCTGATCCGCGCCAGCGAAGCGCACGCCGAGGGTACGCCCGATCGCGGCCAGGCCGCCGCCCAGGCGATCGAGCCGCTGCGCCAGGCCTTCGCGCTGGATCCGCGCATCGGCGTCAAGACCGTCATTCAGCGCCTGGAAAAGGTCATCGCCAAGACCGCGCCCGATGGCCTTCAGACCGATCTGGACCGCGTCCGCGCGGAAGCGCTCGCCCTGGGCATGTCGGTCGCGGATTTCGCGATCTGGCTCCAGACCGTCGACGCCGTGACCGAAAGCCGCCCGATCGACCTGATCGCCGACGGCGAGGCCGACAGCGTGATCGAAGCCCTTAAGGCCGCTGCCCAGGGCAGCAATTCCTGATCCTCGAAAAGAACGGACCGACGATGCGCCTTTCCAAGCTCGCCCTGATCTGCGCCGCCACCCTTGCCGCGCTCCCCCTCACCGCCTGCGGCCCGACCGCTCAGGAGCGATGCGCGGGCGCCAAGGACGCCGTGACCTGCATGGCCGTCGCCAGCTCGGGCGGCGACGTGAAGGACTATCTGGTCGGCGGCCTGGCGGGCGCCGCGCTGGCGTCGCAGCTGTCCGGCGGATCGCCCCGCCCGACCGTGATCCACCATCACGCCCCGGCGACCTACTATCCCCGCGCCGCCTATCAGGCACCGATCCGCACCCGGACGGTCACGACCACCACGCGCCGCAGCCTTTTTGGCGGTGGCTCGGTCACCCGCACCACCACCAGCTACCGCCCGAGCTTCCGCTCGCGTCGCTGACCAGCTCGCCCCCCGGCGCCGGGGGCGGATCGCGCGTGGCGGGAGGGACCTCCGGGTCTGAGGGCCGCCACGGACCCGATCCCCACCCCTGGATCTCTGAAGGACCCCGCCCATGCCCACTCTCCTGATCCTCATCGCCGCGATCTGCCAGGGGCTCGGAGCATGGGCGGCGCTGGCCGGTGCGCTGGCGCTCGCCTGCCAATTCGACCCCGCGACGATCGGCCTGCCCGCCATGCACCGCACCCGCGCCCGCTGCGCGCTCTGGGCGCTGGTCTTCGCGATCGGTATCGCCCTGACGATCGCGGGTGCGGCCATCGCCGCCCAGGTCATCGGCGCACCCGCATGACCGCGACCTTCATCCCCACCGTCCTACCCGACGACCCCGCGCCCGTGGTCACCGCACCCGCGCCGATCGTGACAGGCGGGTGGTTCCCGCCGATCGACCCCGCGCTTTTCCGCGATGAGCAGCGGGTGGACGCTAATGCCATCACCGACGCCCGCGTACGCCAGGCGCTGATTGCGGCGATCATCCGCGTCGGCCGCGACCTGGAGAAATGGCGGCTTGGCCAGGTGACGGCGGGCTTCGCCACGCTCGACCAGGTGCCCGCGCTGCGGATCGATGACCAGTCCGAGCTGGCGATCCTCTATCGCCGCGCCGTCTTCACCGCCGCCAAGGCCGAGATCATCGAGCGCTTCATCGACGTGGACCTGACCGGGCGCGGCGAGCGAGAGGCCAGCCAGCTCGATCCCAGCGTCGCCGAGCTGCGCCGCGATTCGGTCCACGCCGTGCGCGAGATCCTCGGCGTCGGGCGCATGACCGTCGACCTGATCTGATGGACCAGGTGCGCGCCCGCGCCGGTGAGACGCTCGACGCGCTGATCTGGCGTACGCGCGGCCTTGGTCCCGACGATCTCCCCGCCATACTCGCCGCCAATCCCGGCCTCGCCGCGCTCGGGCCTGTCCTGCCGATCGGCACCCCCGTGATCCTTCCCGACGCCCCGCCCGCCGCCCGGCAGCGCGATGTCGTCCAGCTCTGGACCTGATCCCATGCAGAAAATCATCCACGATGTCGGCGACGCGCTGCTGGCTTTCCTCATCACCCTGGTGCCTGGCGCGGCGGGTGCGGCGGTCAGCCTGGTCTATGAGCAGGGCCTGAGCTGGTCGAAGCGCGTGACCCAGATGATGGTCGGCATCACCGTCAGCTATTTCGCCCGCAATATGGCGCATAGCCTGACCGGCTGGGACGATTATCTGCTCCAGGCGGTGGGCTTCGTCGTCGGCATGACCGCCTTCAAGGCCACACCCGCCCTGATCGCGGGTGTCGTCGAGCGCGCCCCGCTGCTCCTCACGCTGGCCGATCGCTTCCTGAAGAAGGACGCAAAATGACCTATGATCGCGCCCGCCTGGCGCGCGAGATCGCGCGTGACGAAGGCGACAAGCTGGCCGCCTATCGCTGCACCCAAGGCTTTCGTACCATCGGCAAGGGCCGCAATCTCGACACCGTCGGGATCTCGCCCGCCGAGACGGCCGCGCTTGGCATCACCGTCGCGAGCTGCCTCGCACGCGGTATCACCCAGGCACAGAGCGATGCCCTCTTCGGCAATGACATCGCCCGCACCGAAGCCGATCTCGATCGTCACCTGCCCTGGTGGCGCAATCTCGATCCCGTCCGCCAGCGCGTGATGCTCAATATGTGCTTCAATCTCGGCATCGGCTTGCCCCCGACGCGGACCCGCAAGGGGGAAGGCCTGCGCGCCTTCGTCAATACCTTGCCCAGGATTCAGCGCGGCGACTGGCCTGGTGCGGTCGCGGGGATGCGCGCCTCGCTCTGGCACCGACAGGTCGGCGACAGGGCCGAGCGGCTGGAAGCGATGATGCTGACCGGAAAGGAGCCGCGATGATCTGGATCCTGAAAGTCTGGGCCATGATCCGCAAGGCATGGGGTGGCCTGCGCACTGAGCTGCCCTTCATCATCCTCCTCGCCGTCGCCGCTGTCGGCTGCTGGCTCTACGTGCAGGCTCGCCATGCCGAGCGCGATCGCGACGACGTGACCCGCCGGGCCGAGCTGGTCTGCGCCAAGGTCGGCGTCGACTGGCAGGAAAAGCACGGGCGCGGCCCCGGTGCTGCCTGCGCCGATCGCGTGGCCCAGCTGCGCGCAGATCGGGAGGCGATCGATCGCCAGACCGCCGCGCTGCTCGGCGACGCCATCGCGCGGGGCAATGCCCTGTCCGCCTCCGATGCCCAGGCTGCCCGTGCCGCCCTTTCCCGTGCCCAGGCCGCCGAGCGGAAGATGGAGAATGCCAATGCGAAAGTCGATGCGACCGATCATGTCCGTGCTGACTGGATCGCTGCTCTTAATGACCTTGCCGGGCTGCGCCGCACGCCGCACTGATCTGGCGCCGCCCGCGCCGGTCGCGGTCGCCGTCGAGTCGCCACGCCCGCCTGCCGAGCTGCTCGCCTGCGCCGATCGCGCGCCCGCACTGCCAGAGGATCCCGCGCTGCTCGCCACCATTCCCGCTGCCTGGCGCAAGGGTCTGATCGGTCTGGCCCGCGCGGCTGGCGTCAATGCCGACCGGCTCGACCGCCTCTCCGATTGGATCGCACCGGGCTCCTGCCCTGCCACGCGCTGACATGAAGAAGGTCGACGCCCTTCGGGATCTGCTGGTCCGCGCCGTGCCCGCGCTGGCGGCCGATCCCTCCAAGCTGGCGATCTTCGTCGATCGCGGACGGGTCGGCGCGCGGATGGGCAATCTGTCCTTCGAATATCGCTACACCGTCAATCTCGTCCTCCTGGATTATGCGGGGGACCAGGACGCGGTGATCGTGCCCATCATCGCCTGGATCGCCGAGCATCAGCCCGAGCTGCTCCAGCGCCAGGACAGCGAGCCCTTCGGCTTCGAAAGCGAATGGCTGGCCCAGGACAAGCAGGACCTGTCGATCACTATCGACCTGACCGAGCGGGTAGTGGTCCAGCGCGTCGCGGGCGGCGTCACCACCGAGCATCTCGCCGACACGCTGCCCCACGACAGCTTTCCCGGAGCCGAGGATGCCCGGCTCTGGCAGGGCCTGGCCGAGGATATCGTCGCTGGCGAGACAGCGATCGTCGCCCCCCGATGAGCGACGATTTTGCGCCCATCGAGCAGCTGGCGGGCAATCTCCTGCAAAGCCTGTCCGCGCCGGAGCGCAGGTCGCTCCTGCGCAAGATGGCCCGCGCCCTGCGCGCCACCCAGTCGGAGCGGATCGGTCACCAGCAAAATCCCGACGGCTCCGCCTACGCCGCCCGCCGTCCCCGTCGCGAGCTGAAGCCCGGCAATTTTGCCGTGAAATTCCTCTACCCCAAGGGCGATGCCAATGCCCGCTTGGTCTTCATGAAATCATGGGTACGCCAGGGGCCGCTCCTGACCGGCTTCGACGCCGAGGCGGGCGCCATCCGATCCTTTTTCTGGGACAAGGTCGACCGCTTCCTGCCCGTCGAACCCGAGGATCAGAACAGGGGTGCGGGCAAGCTGCGGCGACGCGGGGCCATTCGCCGCGCCGCCATGTTCCGCAAGCTACGCTCCGGGCGCTTCCTGAAATCCGGCGCCACCGATAGCGAGGCCTGGGTCGGCTTCACCGGACGCGCGTCGCTGATCGCATCGATCCACCAGGATGGCCGAATGGATGCCCCCAAGCTGGGCGGTCGCCAGGTCCGCTATGCCCAGCGCGGGCTGATCGGCCTGACCGAGCGGGAGCGGGAGCTGGCAATCGACATGCTGCTCGATCACGTCGCCGCCCATTGATCTTGGGGGCCGATGATCTGGTGTAGAAGGCCATTCTACACAAGCGCGCGCTAGCCAGCCGATCGCGGCCCGATCGACATGGCGGCGATGGCCGCTTCCACCTCCACCACCGTCGATCTGTCGCGTCTGGCGCGTCCGACGATCCTTGCGCCCGTCGATTATGAGGCGACCCTCGCCGAAATGATCGCGCGCGTACAGACGGTCCTGCCCAGCTTCGACGCGACCGTCGACAGCGATCCTGCGGTCAAGGTGCTTCAGGTCTGCGCCTATTACCGGATGCTCGATCAGCAGGATTTCAATGAGCGCCTGGTGTCGCGCCTGGTCGCCTATGCCACCGGCTCGACGCTCGACCATATCGGGGCAGAGATCGGCGTCGCCCGCCTCACCCTGATCCCCGCCGATGCCGCGACCGGCGCGCCTGCCGTCATGGAAGACGACGACGAATTGCGCGCGCGCATCGTCCTGGCGCCCGAGAAATTCGCAGCGGCCGGGCCGGAGCTGGCCTGGGTCGCCCACGCCAAGGATGCCAGCGCATCGGTGCTCGATGCCAGCGCCACGTCCCCCGCGCGGGGCGAGGTGCTGATTTCGGTGCTGTCGCGTGACGGCGACGGCACCGCCTCCGCGTCGCTGCTCGATGCCGTCCGCGCGATCGTCACCGACAAGAAAATCCGCCCGCTCGGCGCGCTGGTGACGGTCGCCAGCGCCAGCCTGAAGCCCTTTGTCGTGACGGCGCGGCTTTGGACCTTCGCCGGTCCCGACGCCACGCTGGTCCTGGCCTCCGCCCGTGCCAGTCTGGACGCCTATCTCGCCAAGTCCCGCAAGCTCGGGCGCAATATCACCCTGTCGGCCCTGTCGGCCGCGCTGACCGTCGAAGGGGTGCAGCGCGTCGTGATCGATGCGCCGCTCGCCGAGATCGTCTGTGATCCGACCCAGGCGGCATCCTGCACCGCCATCACCATCATCCATGCGGGCTATGATGAATAGCCTCCTGCCCCCCAATGCGACCCGGCTGGAGCGCGCCTTGGAAGCGGGCATTACGCTGCGCCCGGCGGTCGACGCGGCTGCCATGGCCGAGGTCATCGACAATGCGGCGCTCGCCCCCGCCTTTCTCCTGCCGTGGCTGGCCTATGGCAGGTCGGTCGACGCCTGGGACGCCGACTGGTCGGAGGCCGATCGCCGCGCCGCGATCGCCGAATCGATCCCGATGCATCGGATCAAGGGCACCCGCGCCTCGGTGGAGACGGTGCTGGGCCGCTTCGATCGCCGCGCCCGCCTGGTCGAATGGCATGAGGCCAGCCCGCGCCGACCCGCCTACACCTTCGACGTGATCCTGCCCATGGTGCTGGAGGATGGCACCGCGCCCGGCGGTCGCCGCGCCTCCGCATCTTTCGCCGACGCGATCGTGCGCGAGATCGCGCGGGTGAAGCCGCTGACCGAGCATATGCGGCTGGTCCAGGAAATCCGCGCGGCGGGTGCCGTGGGCATCACCGGCGTCGTGCGCGCCTTCGCCTATACCCGCGCCGACGCCACCATGACCATCGACCGATCGCCCGACTGGGCCGCCTATCTCCAGACCGAGGATGGCGAGCCGATCGAAGCGGGTGACGGCACCTTTCTGGACA
>Ga0308158_10003367_pt1 | contig 14164 bp, 9 predicted proteins | sample PhyBR2_FD_201038 | JGI IMG/M metagenome (GOLD analysis project Ga0308158, IMG submission 201038) | Phyllosphere microbial communities from UC Gill Tract Community Farm, Albany, California, United States - DLSLB.R2 | ecosystem: Host-associated > Plants > Phyllosphere > Unclassified | place: USA... | reverse complement strand
GTCCACCGCCTGGATACGGACATCAATGCCCGGATAAGCCATATTAAAGCTGGAAAGGCGCGGCACCAGCCATTGAATAGCAAAACTCGGCAGCAAACTGACCGTGAGCGCGCCTTTAGCACTGCGTGCCTGCAGTTTGCGCGTGGCTTCATTGAGGGCAGTGAAAATTTCTTTGATGTCCAGGTAGTAGCTTTGCCCTTCTTCCGTGAGTAAAAGCGAACGATTCCTCCGCCTGAACAGCTTTAATCCCAGAAAATCTTCCAGCGATTTAATCTGATGGCTGACGGCAGCCTGGGTGACAAACAGCTCTTCAGCGGCTTTTGTAAAGCTTAAATGGCGTGCTGCGGCATCGAATACCCGCAGTGCATTAAGGGGAGGAAGACGTTTTGACATGGTTTTCCGTAGCCAGCCTGGCAAAAAATACGCGAACTAATACAAAGGCATTACGTATTAGAATTTATAATCCGAGACATTATAAATTGTCCGTTGAGGAAGCTCCAGCAAATACCTATAGTTGCGCTACTTCCAGAGCCGGAACGAAAAGTTTTTAGATTTGTGAGTGAGTTCGCAGATTTTCTGAAAGCTTTTGGCTTGTGGTCGTGATGTTGTGTTTGCAATTTTGATCTGACCTTTACAGATCAAGCTTTTTAATTCCTGTAGATTTACCCTGTCTGTCCATTGTGATATTGAGTAGCACCGCAAATTGCGGTGCTTTTTTTATGCGCTGACTACTTCGTTTCAACCATCTCTTTCACATCTGAACGGTTAATTTGCTGCTCATTGCCATTCGCATCTTTATAGCTGATCATACCGGTGTCAGTATCGACCTTTGGTTTGCCTTCTGCGACGATCGTGCGGCCATCATTGGTATGCATCACGTAGTTGCTTGAACAGGCAGCCAAAGTAAAGGCCATTGTACAAACGGCCAACATTGCGGCGAGTTTTTTCATCTTCTATCTCCTTGCAGATTGATTGCACCAAACCCCCCGCGTTACGCTGACCAAAGAGACGGTCAAGTGGGATCGACTGTAAGTATGTCGTATCGCCATGCGGGTTAAGTTTATACCTTGCAATACTCAGCATAACCCGCTTTTCCAGCTTTGCCAGACAGATAGCCATCTTTCAGCCTTAATCTGAAAATTAACAACCTATGAGCCACGTATGAGCGCCTTCAATCCTTCTTCATTTCGTCAGCAGTTTCCAGCGCTAAACGATGCCGGTGTTTATCTCGACAGTGCCGCTACCACGCTGAAACCGCAGGCGGTGATAGACGCGACGCAGCAGTTCTACAGCCTGAGCGCCGGTACGGTCCACCGCAGCCAGTTTGCAGCCGCACGCCAGCTGACAGCCCAGTACGAACAGGCGCGTGGCACGGTGGCGCACTGGCTTAATGCCGCCAGCGATCGCCAGATTGTGTGGACGCGCGGCACCACGGAGGCGATTAACCTGGTTGCCCACGGCTGGTTAGCCCCGCGTTTACAACCTGGCGATGAAATTATTGTCAGTGAAGCGGAGCATCACGCCAACCTGGTGCCCTGGCTGATGGTCGCCCAGGCCAGCGGTGCCCGGGTGGTGAAATGGCCGATTGGGCCCGATCGCCTGCCAGATATGTCACAACTGCCCGGATTGATTAACAGCCGGACTCGCCTGTTGGCGATCGGACAGATGTCCAATGTGACCGGCGGCTGTCCGGATTTAGCTCAGGTCATCGCGCTGGCCCACGCGGCAGGCGTAAAAGTCATGGTGGATGGCGCGCAAGGTGTGGTGCATTGCCCGCCGGATGTGCAGGCGCTGGATATTGATTTCTATGCCTTTTCCGGGCACAAACTTTACGGGCCAATGGGCATCGGCGTGCTGTACGGGAAAGCCGAACTGCTGGAAGAGATGATTCCCTTACAGGGCGGCGGTAAGATGCTGACGCAGGTAGATTTTACCGGTTTTACCCCGCAACCGGTGCCCTGGCGTTTTGAAGCCGGTACGCCAAATGTTGCGGGTGTGACCGGGTTAAGCGCTGCGCTCAGTTGGTTGCAGCAGCTTGATATGCGCAAAGCCGAGATGTGGAGTCAGCAGTTAGCCAGCCTTGCCGAAGAGCAGCTTGCTGAGCTGCCCGGCTTTCGAAGCTTCCGCTGCGGCAGTGCCAGCCTGCTGGCCTTTGATATTCAGGGCATTCATCACAGCGACATCGTGACGCTACTGGCAGAGCACGGTATCGCCCTGCGAGCAGGCCAGCACTGTGCTCAGCCGCTCATGGCGGCGTTAGGCGTTGAAGGCACGTTACGCGTTTCGTTTGCACCTTATAATAATCTTCAGGATGTGGATGCGCTGCTGCGCGCCATGCACAGCACCATCGCATTGCTATCGGAGTTTTGATGATGACCGCCCCCCTGTTAGCGCCCCACCCGTTCGGTGTGGAAATAACCCCGGCTGATTTGCAGGCAACCTTTTCCCGCTTTCATCAGTGGGAAGATCGCTACCGGCAGTTGATTTTGCTGGGTCGGCAGTTGCCCGCTTTACCCGACGCGTTAAAAACGCCGGATATCGAGCTGAGCGGTTGTGAAAACCGCGTCTGGTTCGGCAGTCAGCTATGCGAAAAGGGTGCTCTGCACTTTTATGGTGACAGCGAAGGTCGCATCGTGCGCGGTTTGCTCGCCGTACTGCTGACCGCGGTGGAAGGCAAAACGCCCGCGCAATTGCTGACGTCCGATCCGCTGGATCTGTTTGAAGAACTGGGCCTGCGCGCCCAGCTCAGCGCCTCACGCAGCAGTGGCCTGAAAGCGCTGGCTGACGCCGTACAACAAAGCGCACAGCGGTTGCTGGGTTAAGCCTGGCGCGCCGCGCGCGCCAGAAACTTCTTCAGCGCATGGGATACCGCCACAAAGCCGAAGGTGGCCGTCACCATGGTTGCTGCGCCAAACCCCGATTCGCAGTCCATTCTTTTCGGCCCTTCTGCCGTGCTACGTGAGGCGCAAACCGTGCCATCCGCCTGCGGATACACCAGCGCCTCGGTAGAAAACACACAGTCGATGCCCAGCTTGCCTTTGCTGTTCTTTACCACGCCTGACTGCTTCAGACGCTCGCGCAGTTTGGCCGCAAGAGGGTCCTGAATCGTTTTGGCCAGATCGCTCACCTGGATTTGCGTCGGATCGATTTGACCTCCCGCGCCGCCGGTTGTGATCAGTGGGATCTTATTGCGCCGACACCAGGCAATTAACGCGGCCTTGGGGCGGACGCTATCGATGGCATCGATCACATAGTCAAAATCGGCCGCCAGCAGCGTGGCCGTGTTGTCCGGGGTAATAAAATCATCAATGCACACCACCTCACAATCAGGATTAATTGCGCGCAGGCGATCCGCCATCACTTCCGTTTTGGCTTTGCCCACGTTGCCGCTAAGCGCATGTATCTGACGATTGGTATTGGTGATACAGACATCGTCCATATCGATCAGGGTTATTTTGCCAATCCCGGTGCGCACCAGCGCCTCTGCGGCCCAGGAGCCAACGCCACCAATACCGATGACGCAGAAATGCGCATCGGCGAACAGCTGCAGCGCCTGCCGGCCATAAAGACGTGCCGTACCACCAAAACGCTGGTGCCAGGCATCGTTTAACACTTTCATAATTAAACCTGTTACAGAGTGCGGGCCAGCGCGCCCGCAGCATCAAGAATTAGTTAGCACCTAACAGCATGGTGCCGTTGTTACCGCTCTGAGCATTGCTAAACAGCGGCTGCCCAGCGCCAGGCGCAGACTTCAGCACCCACACGCGACCATAGTGGTTATAGAAACCGGCAAGATGAGCAGCATCCGGACCTACGCCCTGATAAATATCGAAGTGCTGGCCTTTAATTGCACCACCCACATCCAGCGCCACCATCATCCGCATCTCATATTTACCGTTGAATTTGCCCTTTTCATTCAGCTGCGGCACTTCTGCCAGCAACACCGTTCCGGCAGGAATCAGTGAACGATCTGATGCCACAGAGGCTTTCGCCACCAGCGGTACAGCGCTGGCGCCGCGTACCGGCACATAGGATTCAGGTTTGAAGAAGACAAATGAAGGATTGGTTTCTAACAGCGCACGCACTTCCTCTGGGGAATGCTCATCCGCCCACTGGCGAATCGCCTGCATGGACATGTCTTCACGCTTAACTTCGCCACGGTCAATCAGCTCTTTACCGATGCTATGATAACCCCAGCCGTTTTTCCCGCCATAACCAAAAAAGCTCATCGGACGACCGTCGCCGAAATCGACGTAGCCACTGCCCTGCACATCCATAATGAAGTTATCAATAAGTGAATTACTCCAGGCAATCACATAACGATCGTCTAACCCACCACTATATATAGAAGAACGACTTGGCAGCTTTTGTCCGCGTTTGCGTGGCGGCATCCGGTAAATAGGGTACTGGAACTCGCCCTGTCGCGTGTAGCGCGCCTCGACCACCGGTGTGTAATAGCCCGTGAACTGCACGTTGCCGTAATTATCGGTGCCTTCCATCTGAAACGCATTCAAACCAAACTGCCGCAGCTGACGCGTATCGCCACCGGCTATCAACCAGTTCTCGACCGCACTGTACGTACTGTTGTTGCGACCAAACAGGGCAGATGACGTGGACTGAATCTGCCGCACCTGTTCGCCAAAATCTCTGCCATTGACCGGACGGCCTTTGGCGTTGGGTTGATTGACCAGGGCAAGGGGCTGCTCCAGTTTACCGTCTTTATACTGTTGACCCCGATCGGTTGGCTTAGAACTACAGCCAGCCAGCAGCGCTAAAAATGCGCCAGTAAGTGCATACTTCGCCCAATGTCCTTTCATCTTCATCTCTTTTTATGACTGTTCGCCACGCGACGATAGCAAAGCCGTCATCATAATGAAATCCATCCTGTTTGGTCATAATGGATATCGGTTCAATAAATCATCAAACGGGGGAATCCTTCAGCAATTAACAGCAAATTTAGCCTTTTAGGGCAAAAAGGGGTTGCAACAATCATCGTGCGGAGTATAGTGCGCATCCACGGACGCGGGGTGGAGCAGCCTGGTAGCTCGTCGGGCTCATAACCCGAAGGTCGTCGGTTCAAATCCGGCCCCCGCAACCAATTCTTCTGTGATAGTGCTCAGACAGAAGAGACAATGTGAAAGTCGCTATGCGCAATCGGACGCGGGGTGGAGCAGCCTGGTAGCTCGTCGGGCTCATAACCCGAAGGTCGTCGGTTCAAATCCGGCCTCCGCAACCAACGCTTCTGTCACTTTGCTCAGACAGAAGACACAATGTGAAAGTCGCTATGCGCAATCGGACGCGGGGTGGAGCAGCCTGGTAGCTCGTCGGGCTCATAACCCGAAGGTCGTCGGTTCAAATCCGGCCCCCGCAACCACTTTAAACACCTGAAAGGGTGTTTTTTTGTATCTGAAATCCGCTGAACGACACAAGCCCACCGCTTTTCCCCTTTTATCTCTTATAAAAACGCCCTTCAGACCGAAGGTTATTCGTGCCGCAGGTATTGCTCTGGCCGATACATTTCTGCTTTCATGATTCATTCGGACACCAAAAGGTCTGGTATGAATAATCTCAACATTGCTGCTCTGACAGCTCAGTACCCGCAGGTCGCGGAGTTAATCGCGCTCAACGAAACCACCTGGTTTAATCCCGCTACGACCAGCGTCGCGGAAGCCCTTCCTCATGTTGGCCTGACGGCACAGGATGTGAAAGAGGCGCACGATCGTCTGAACCGGTTCGCGCCTTTTATAGCGCAGGCCTTTCCGGAAACCGCCGTCACGGGCGGCATTATTGAGTCGGAGATCGTCGCCATCCCGGCGATGCAGAGGCGGCTGGAACAGGCATACGGACAAAAAATTGCGGGTAAGCTGCTATTAAAGAAAGACAGCCACCTGCCGATTTCTGGCTCGATTAAAGCCCGTGGTGGGATTTATGAAGTGCTGACCCATGCCGAGAAGCTGGCGCTGGGCGCAGGTTTGCTGACCAGGGAAGATAGCTACAGCAAGCTACTTTCCCCTGCCTTCCGGCAGTTTTTTAGCCAGTACAGCATAGCCGTGGGGTCAACCGGCAATCTCGGGCTGTCGATTGGCATCATGAGCGCCCGCCTCGGCTTTAAAGTAACTGTGCATATGTCGGCGGACGCCCGGGAATGGAAGAAAGCCAAACTGCGCAGTCACGGCGTCAGAGTGGTGGAATATCAACAGGACTATGGTGTGGCAGTCGAGCAAGGACGTAAAGCAGCAGAATCTGACCCGGACTGTTTCTTTATTGACGATGAGAACTCCCGCACGCTGTTTTTGGGTTATGCGGTTGCCGGACAGCGCCTGAAGGCACAGTTTGAACAACAGGGACGCGTGGTTGACAGCAACCATCCCCTGTTTGTGTATTTACCCTGCGGCGTGGGCGGCGGCCCCGGCGGCGTCGCCTTTGGTCTGAAGCTGGCTTTTGGTGAACACGTTCACTGCCTGTTTGCCGAACCAACCCACTCTCCCTGCATGCTGCTGGGCATCATTACCGGTTTGCATGAGGGTATTTCAGTGCAGGACATCGGCATCGACAATATCACGGCGGCAGATGGACTGGCGGTGGGTCGGGCTTCCGGCTTTGTTGGCCGGGCCATGCAGCGCCTGCTGGACGGGCTTTATACGCTTGACGATCAAAGTATGTATGACATGCTGAGCTGGCTGGCGCAGGAGGAAGACCTGCGACTGGAGCCCTCGGCGCTTGCCGGTATGGCTGGCCCCCAGCGCGTCTGCGGTGCCGCGGCTTACCTGCAACTGCACGGTTTTACCGCGACGCAGCTGGACCAGGCGACACATCTGGTCTGGGCCACGGGCGGCGGGATGGTGCCGGAAGACGAAATGGCACGCTACCTGGCGAAGGGCCGCTGAGCACCCGGGCAGCCCTGCTGCGTCCCGAAACGGACATCGGGATGCGCGATTACGCACCCTGCATCCGGGCCTGACGCGCCTTTCACCGCCTGACGGCAGGTCGGGGAAACGCAGTAGCAGCCGGTTTCCCCCGGCCTGCGACTCAGCGGTGAGCCAGTGCGGCACCGCTTTTGAAATAGGCTTTAATCCCTTCCAGTATCGCCTCTGCCACCTGATGCTGATAGCGCGTGGTACGCAACTTACGCTCTTCTTCCACATTACTGATGAACGCCGTTTCCACCAGGATAGAGGGAATATCGGGTGCCTTAAGCACGGCAAAGCCGGCCTGATCCACGGTACGTTTGTGCAGATGATTGATGCGCCCCAGACGATGCAGCACTTCTTTGCCAAACTTCAGGCTGTCATGGATGGTCTGGCGCTGCACCATATCAAACATGGTGTGATCCAGATAGCGGTCGCCACTCATGCTGACACCGCCAATCTGATCGGCTTCGTTCTGGCTGTGCGCCAGGAAACGCGCCGCAGCAGAGGTCGCGCCGCGGGTAGAAAGGGCAAATACTGAAGAACCGCGCGCGGCCCGGCTGGTGAATGCATCCGCATGGATAGAGACAAACAGGTCAGCACGTTGCTTGCGCGCTTTGGCGACACGCACCCGAAGCGGAATAAACACATCTTCGTTGCGGGTCATGTAAGCCTTCATGTTGCGCTCTTTTTCGATCAAGGTTTTCAGCCGACGACCAATCTTCAGCACGATATCTTTTTCGCGAGTTTTGTATTTACCATGCGCGCCGGGATCTTCGCCGCCATGTCCAGGATCGATCATGATGATAATGGGTCGATCGCGTCCGGCTTTACCGGGTAAAGGCTTCTGCACCGTCTCATTTTTTTCCAGATCGCCCTGGTTGTAATCTTTAAGTAATGCCAGTAAAGGATCATCTTCAACCGTATCCTGGCTGGGATAAAGATCGACCACCAGTCGGTGCTTGATGGTGGAAACCGGGGCAAGGCTGAAGATTTTAGGGGAAACGTTGCGCTTTAGTTCCAGTACGACGCGCACGGTGTTGGCATCAAACTGCCCCACTCTGGCGCTTTTAATAAAAGGATCGTCAACGCGCACGTGCTTATTCACGCCCTTCAGCACCGCGTTGAGATGCAAGCCATCAATATCAAGCACCAGTCGGTCAGGATTCGTCAGGGCAAACTGCTTGTATTTAAGTGCGACGTTAGATTCCAGCGTCATACGCGAGTAGGTTGAAGAGGGCCAGATGCGCACCGCCAGAATATGACGGGTGGCTGCCATACTCACGCCACTGACGCTGAGCAGTAACAGCGCCCCTGTACCTTTTAATAATCGTCTACGTGAAACCAGGGGATTACCTTCCGACATGCCACTCCAGCTGTTATATAGTGTTTAAAAAAACGGCAACCAAATAAAATGGCGGCGAAAACTTTATCCAATCCTCCAGGTAATGTCACCCCGGAAACCCCAAATAATGCAGGCTGTTAGCGGCATTAGCATCAAGAAAAACGTAAATTATCGTCAGGATTAACGCTTGCAAAATGGCAGTCAAAAGCATAAAAATACACAAAATACGAATAAACATTCACTGAGGGTTAGCCGTGAAGGAACGTAGTACTGAACTGGTTCAGGGTTTTCGCCATACCGTTCCCTATATCAATGCGCATCGGGATAAGACATTCGTCATCATGCTTGGCGGTGAGGCCATTGAGCATGAGAATTTCTCCAGCATCGTCAACGATATCGGCTTGCTACACAGTCTTGGCATCCGTTTGGTCGTGGTCTATGGCGCACGTCCACAGATTGATGCCAGCCTGGCGGCACATCAGCTGGAACCGGCTTACCACAAATATACTCGTGTCACCGATGCACCATCGCTGGAACTGGTCAAACAGGCGGCAGGTCGGTTACAGCTGGACATCACTGCCCGGCTCTCAATGAGCCTCAATAACACGCCGCTGCAGGGTGCACATATTAACGTGGTGAGCGGTAACTTTATTATCGCCCAGCCGCTTGGCGTGGATGACGGGGTAGACTACTGCCACAGTGGACGCATCCGCCGTATTGATGAAGAGGCCATTCATCGCCAGTTGGATAACGATGCCATTGTGCTGCTTGGCCCGGTCGCGGTGTCGGTGACCGGTGAAAGTTTTAACCTGACGTCCGAAGAGGTTGCCACGCAGTTAGCGATTAAGCTCAAAGCCGAAAAAATGATTGGCTTCTGTTCAGAACAAGGCGTGATCGATCGTGAAGGCAACATCGTCTCCGAACTCTTTCCCAACGATGCTCAGGCGCGTATTGATGAAATGGAAAGCGATGGCGATTTTCTGTCGGGCACCGTGCGCTTTTTACGGGGCGCGGTAAAAGCCTGTCGCAGTGGCGTGCGCCGCAGCCATTTAATCAGCTACCAGGAAGACGGTGCGCTGCTGCAGGAGTTATTCTCGCGCGACGGCATCGGGACACAGATCGTAATGGAATCGGCCGAGCAGATCCGCCGGGCAACCATCAACGACATCGGCGGTATTCTGGAACTGATTCGCCCACTGGAGCAGCAAGGCATTCTGGTTCGCCGCTCACGCGAACAGTTGGAAATGGAGATCGATAAATTTACCATTATCCAGCGCGATAACCTGACCATAGCCTGTGCCGCGCTTTATCCATTTATGGATGAAAAGATTGGTGAAATGGCCTGCGTCGCAGTACATCCGGATTATCGCAGCTCGTCGCGCGGTGAGCTGCTGCTGCAGCGCGTCGCGCTTCAGGCACGGCAAATGGGGCTGGAGAAACTGTTCGTGCTGACCACGCGCAGTATTCACTGGTTCCAGGAGCGCGGCTTTACGCCGGTGGATATTGAGTCGCTGCCAGAAAGTAAGAAAGAGATGTACAACTATCAGCGCCGTTCAAAGGTGCTGATGGCCGATTTAACCTGACCGTCAACCGGGCGGCCATCCTGCCGCCCTGCTTATTATGCCTGCCCGGCAGCCTCTAACCTTTCCACCAGTCCACTGCGTCGCTGAGTTTGCAGCTGTACGGCACGTTCAAATATTGAGCGATCGCTGTAAATGGTCAGCTGACTGCGCGCGCGCGTAATGGCGGTATAAACCAGCTCGCGAGTCAGCACCGGCAGAAACTGCGTCGGCATGACCAACGCGGTATGGTCAAACTCTGATCCCTGCGACTTATGTACTGTCATCACCCAGGCGGTTTCATGGGACGGTAAACGGCTGGGCTGAATCGCTTTGACGCTGCCATCCGGCAACGGAAAAAACACCCTGAGCTGGCCTTCTTCGTCACGTAAAGTAATACCAATATCGCCGTTAAACAGCCCAAGCGCGCTGTCATTGCGGGTGATCATGACCGGACGGCCTGGATACCAGCGGCTGCCCAGCGCAGGACGGCGAAGACGTTGCAGCTGCATCAGACGCTGCTCTATGCGCTGATTCAGTCCGTGTACGCCAAACGGCCCTTCACGCAGGGCACATAACAGCTGGTAGCGGCTAAATGCCGCGATGGCCTGTTCCGGCGCGGCCTGCTGCTGCACAGCGTGCAGATATGCCTCATAGCCCCGCGCCACCTCGTCCAGCATCGACTGATAAGCGTCGCCGTCATTGAGCGGCTGAAAAGAAACGTCGTGGTGCCCTGCGGCGAAAATAGTCTTCATCTGGCGCGCATCGCCCTGATTCACCGCCCGGGCCAGTTGGCCGATTCCTGACTTCTCATCGAAACGATAACTCTGCCGCAGCAGGCAAATGCTGTCGCGTACCGCGGGTGCAGCCTCGGCGTCGTTGCCCACAAGCGTACAACCGGTAAGGGTTGTCAGTTGCAAGGCCCGGGAAGCGCTAAACCCTGTTTCGCTACAGCGGCAAATGTCCCCCAGCACTGCGCCCGCCTCAACCGAGGCCAGCTGATCGCGATCACCCAGAAACACCACTCTGGCGTGATGAGGCAGGGCGGAAATCAGTTTTGCCATCATGGTCAGATCGACCATCGAGGCTTCATCCACCACCAGCACATCCAGATGCAGAGGATTTCCCGCGTGATAACGCAGGCGCTGCGTGTCGGGTTGCGCGCCGAGCAGGCGATGCAGCGTCGTCGCTTCCGCAGGGAAACGGGCGCGCTCTTCCTCATTCACCGCCAGCCCCTGCAGAGCTTTACCCAGCGACTCCGTTAAACGGGCCGCCGCTTTTCCGGTAGGTGCTGCCAGCTGTATGCGCAATGGCAGCGTATTCAGTCGAATCAGCGCAGCCAGCAGTTTTGCTACCGTCGTGGTTTTACCAGTTCCGGGACCACCGGAAATCACGGCGGTTTTGCGCGTCAGTGCCACGGCAGCGGCAATCTTTTGCCAGTCATCAGGAAGGCTGCCAAACAGGTCGTTTAACACCTCACTGGCGCGGTGCGAATCGAAGCGTCCTTCGTCGGGCTGCAATGAGAAAAAGCGCGCAACCTGCCCTTCGCTCTGCCACAGACGATGCAGATACAAACGCTGATTGCTCAGCACCAGCGGGGTAACGGCACTGCCGTCGCTGACTGCCGACCAGCCCGCCAGCTGCGCATGCAGATCGTCCGGTGCGCCTGCAGCCTGCCACAGAGCCTGGGCCAGTGCAGGCTGACGACCTGCAAACAACCCTGCCTCGCTCAGATTAGCCAGCGGCAGACAGACATGGCCTTCTCCGGCATCCGCACTCACGCAGGCCGCCGCCAACAGCAGAAAAGGCTGGGTTTCATCCGCGATTAAGCGGGCAAACTGAATATCCAAAGGACGCAGTAAACGCTTTTCGACTGCCTGGAGCAGCAAGGCGTTTATATCACTCATAACATTTCCTCTGTGTTGCCAAACAACCTATCCATCTCATCAATAAACGCCGGGTCGGGTCGGGTCGCGAAAATGCCATTATCGGCAGAGCTGCCGTCCATGCCGCGCAGAAACAGGTAAAATACCCCGCCGAAATGCTGTTGGTAGTCGTAGCCTGCCAGCCGATGCTGCAGATAACGGTGCAACGCCAGGGTATACAGCTGATATTGCAGATCATACCGGTGATCGATCATGGCCTGCTCCATCGCCTCGGGCGTGTAAGCGGCATGGCTTTCACCCAGCCAGTTGGATTTGTAATCCAGCAGATAGTATTTCCCCTGCCAGCGGAACACCAGGTCGATAAAGCCTTTAAGCATGCCTTTGACCTGCCGGAAATCCAGCGTAGCACCGCGCTGCGACAGGGGATCGTAGCGGCGCACCAGCGCATCCAGATCGGCGGCGGTCAGCAAATTGTTGATCGGCAGATAGAATTCCATTTCGATAAGTCGGTCACTGCTGTTGATACTGGCCAGCGTCAGGCCTTCCTTGTTAAGCGGCGTCGTCAGCACGCGCGCAATCCACTGCTGAATGACCGGAAGCCAGCTCAGTGGATAGCCATTTTGCTGTAGTTGATCTTCCAGCCAGATCGCGTCTGGCAGTTCGGTAAAATCAATTGATTCAAACAGCCCGTGCAGAAAAGTACCAGGTGCCGCGCCGCGAGGAAAATGGTGCGGCGTTAACAGAGCGTCTTCATCGTCTGCCGCTTCACCCGCGGCATCAATATCAAATTTAGGTAACGCATCCAGCAGCGGTGAGCTACCGTGCTGCTGTAATCCCGAATAACTGGTGACGCGCCAGCTGTCTGCCAGCGCACGCGTCATTTCCCGACTACTCAGCGCATCGTCACGACCTTCGCCTTCATGCCAGATCGCGCCGGGCTGGAGTTCGCTGCTTATGACCTCAATGCCCGCCCCCTCAAGCGCCTGCAGATGCTGGCTGAGCTGTGCGGCATCGGCAGTTTCACCGCGCTGGACCAGATAACCGAGCGCGCTTTTATGCAGATCGCTCTCGCCTTCTTTTTTACGTGCCCCTTTGATCAGCGGCGCAATGCCCACGCTGCAGTGGTACACCGAACGGGTAAGCGCCACGTAAAGCAGACGCAAGTCTTCTGCCAGCCGCTCCTCTTCTGCCAGCGTCAGGCTTTGCTCATCGCCCTGCACGTCCAGCATCGCGGCAAAGCTTTCGCGATCGTGATACAGGGCGCTGGCGGCCTCGCGGAAGCCGGCGGCAAAGGGCAGCCAGACCAGAGGATACTGCAGCCCTTTCGATTTATGAATGGTGACGATTTGCACCAGGTGGCGATCGCTTTCCAGCCGCAGTTGCTGGCTGGAGGCCTGGTTGTCGGGACGGGCAATTTGCTGCGCCAGAAAACGCACCAGCGCATGCGTGCTGTCAAGTTGAACCGCGGCTTCCTGCAGTAATTCCCCCAGGTGCATCAGATCGGTTAAGCGCCGTTCACCGTTGTCTGACGCCAGCATATTTTCGGCCAGCTGCCGCTTGATCATCACGTCACGCAGCATGGGTAAAACACCACGCTGATGCCAGATTTGCTGCCAGCTGACAAACTGCTCTACCAGCGCATCCCAGTCGCGTTCGTTCTGCGTCAGAGCGTCCAGTTCTGCGGCATCAATCGCAAAGATGGATGTCGCCAGCGCGCTGCGCAGTAATCGCTCCTGCTCAGGCGACTGAACCGCCTGTAAAAGCCACAACAGCTCACGCGCTTCGGGCGTAGTGTAAACGCTGTCGCGACTGGACAGATAAACCGAGGGAATCGCCAGGCTGTTCAGCGCATCGCGGATCAGGCTGGCCTCGGTCCGGCTGCGTACCAGCACGGTAATGTCCGATGCTTTAACCGGCTGTAGGGCATCACCTTTGCCAATCTGCGCCTGTCCCTGCTGTCCCGCCACCAGCCAGCGGCTGATGTCTGCAGCACACTGCTGTGCCATAAATTGTTGGTAATCACTTACTCCAACGCCTTCCCCCGGCTGAAGCCAGAAGCGTAAGGCGGGCTGCGGCTGTTGCTGGTAAATCAGTTTCAAGTCCTGGTTGGGCGCAGCCGGACTGACCGGGAGAAAAGGGATCGAAGAGAACAGAAACGGCGCATCGACCTGCGAAAACAACCGGTTAACGCTGTCCACCATTTCTGGGGACGAACGCCAGTTGGTATCTAATGTGTAGTGAGCACTAACTTCATTCCGGGCGCGCAGATAGGTAAAAATATCCGCGCCACGGAAAGCATAGATAGCCTGCTTGGGATCGCCGATAAGCAGCAGCGCTAGATCTGGCTGATGAATATACAGCGTGCGGAAGATGCGATACTGCTGCGGGTCGGTATCCTGAAATTCATCGATCAACGCCACCGGAAAACGGCTACGAATGGTTTCAGCCAGAAGCGCCCCGCCCGGC
>Ga0308158_10003366_pt1 | contig 14167 bp, 12 predicted proteins | sample PhyBR2_FD_201038 | JGI IMG/M metagenome (GOLD analysis project Ga0308158, IMG submission 201038) | Phyllosphere microbial communities from UC Gill Tract Community Farm, Albany, California, United States - DLSLB.R2 | ecosystem: Host-associated > Plants > Phyllosphere > Unclassified | place: USA... | reverse complement strand
GTGGCTGTTCAGGCGTTACCGCCGCCCAGGGATGTCCCCCGCCGGCCCATCCTGTATCCCGCCCGGAAGGCGGGCACCAGCAGCCCCGCGACCATGAGGGCCAGGCCGATCTGCGGCCGGAACCTAGGCGCGTTTGGGCGGTCGGCCCTTATCAGGCGTGTTGTTCTCCCCCATGCTGGCGAGTCTAGCGGGACTGCATCTGCCAGGTTTAGGCTGGCCCGATGTTGACTATCGGAACCATTGTCCTCGGCGTCAACGACATCGCCGCCGCCACCAGCTTCTGGCATGACGCCCTGGGCTATGTCCCGCGGGAAGAAGGTGACGATACGTGGGTGACCCTTGCGCCGGCGTCGGGCCCTGGCGCGTTACTGTCCCTGATGCTCAGCGAAACCCCCGTGCAGGAGCACCCGCGGATCCACCTGGACCTGTATGCGGATGACCAGGAGTCGGAGGTGGAACGGCTGGTCTCGCTCGGGGCCAAGCGCGTCGACTGGGACATGTACCCCGAGGATCCCGACTTCGTAGTCCTCGAGGATCCGGACGGAAACCGGTTCTGTGTGATCGACAAGAGCCCGGAGTAGGGCCCCGGGAACAAGTCCGCCGGCCCGGCCGTTGGCATCCGTACCGTCACGATTCTGTGGCGGCAGCGACGGAAGGAACCTCATGGTCAGGGCTATCTGGAACGGGAAAGTCATTGCCGAGTCCGCGGACACCGTGGTGGTGGAAGGGAACCATTACTTTCCGCGCGACGCCGTCAACGCGGCCTACCTTCGGGAGAGCACCAAGAACACCTTTTGTCCCTGGAAGGGGACGGCCAGCTACCACACGCTGGAAGTGGACGGCGAGCTGAACGATGCCGCGGCCTGGTACTACCCGGAGCCCAAGGCGCGCGCCAGGCACATCGAGGACCGGATCGCATTCTGGCGCGGCGTCACCATCGAGGAATAGCAGGGACTGAAGCGGACGACGCCGGGGGCACCCGGCGTCGTCCGCTTCCGTTTGCGGGGGTACCGGCCGCATTGGACGCGGGGTAACGTGACGATCAGGTGAGCACCCATTCGAGGAGGAATTGGGACATGGAAGTCGTCACGATCGAAACGCCCCAACTCGGCGACCGCACGTACCTGGTCCACGACGGGGAGGTGGGTGCGGTCATCGATCCCCAGCTCGACACCGACCGGGTAGACAAGGCTGTGGCCGATGCCGGCGTGAGGATCACGCACGTGGCGGAAACCCATATCCACAATGACTACTTAACAGGTGGCCTGCAGCTGGCCAAGGCGCACAACGCTGCCTACCTGGTCAGCGCGGAGGATGACGTCCCGTACCAACGGCAGCCGGTTTCGGACGGTGACACCGTCCACATCGGGAGGCTGGTCCTCAAAGCGGTTGCGACGCCCGGGCACACCCACCACCACCTCTCCTACATCATCACCGACGGTGACCGGCAGGCCGTGTTTTCCGGCGGCAGCCTGCTCTACGGCTCCGTGGGACGCACCGACCTGGTGAGCGCGGAAGACACCGAGCCGCTGACCCACCACCAGTACGCCTCGGTACGCCGCCTGGTGGCGAAAGCCGGCAAGGACGCTGGCCTCTACCCCACCCATGGCTTCGGTTCCTTCTGTTCATCAGGGCCGGCCAGCGGAGCGGAATCCTCCACCATCGGCGAGCAGCTGGCGGAAAACCATGCCCTCACCGACGCCGACGAAGAGCATTTTGTCCGCGAGCTCATCCATAACCTCACGGCCTACCCCTCCTACTACGCGCACATGGCTCCGATCAACATGGCCGGCCCCACCGCACCGGCCCTGGACTTGCCGGACTCCCTGGACGGGAATGAGCTGGTATCCCGGCTGGGGCGCGGCGAGTGGGTGGTGGACCTGCGGAACCGCGTTGCGTTTGCCGGCAACCACCTCAGCGGGAGCGTCAGCTTTGAATACGGCGACGGCACGCAGTTCACCGCGTTCCTGGGCTGGGTGCTCCCGTGGAACGAAAAGCTGACCCTCGTCGGCGGGCGGCAGGACGTGGAGGACGCCATCAGGGATCTGTCCCGCATTGGCATCGACAACCCGGATGCAGCCGTCGGCACCGGCCCCGCGGAAGTGGCACCGGGGGCGGCCACCTCGCGGTACGGGAGCGTGGGCTGGAAGGAAGTCCTGCAGAAGCCCGGGGATGACACCGTCCTGGATGTCCGGCGCACCGATGAGTTCCGGGACTCCCACATCCGGGACGCCGTGAACATCCCTGTCCACGAGCTGCTCCGTCGGATGGCCGAAGTCCCCCCGGGGCGGCTCTGGGTACACTGCGGCTCGGGATACCGCTCGGCCGTGGCGGCGAGCCTCCTGCAGCGCGCCGGCCGCGACGTGGTGCACATTGACGGGAACTTCAACCGTGCGGAGAAGGCCGGACTTCCAGTGGTACACCCGAAGGAGCACTGACGACGGCGGGTGGGCGCCCGCCGTCGTCAGCTTTGCCTGGTTGCCCCTTGTTGTCAGCACCAGAATTGCGAGAGCCGTCCGGCCAGTGCCTTTCCTTGGTTGTAGCCGGCTTCTGCGGCTGCCGGGCGCAGGGACAGGTTCATCGCGTTGGGCCCAAACATGTGCTCTGATTCGCCGTCCGGGAAAACCGTTTCCACCGTGCTGCCGGCCGCCTGCAGCTCCGCCACTTGCGCTGGCAACTGCATGCCCCATTCCAGCGGCATCCTCGTCCTCCCGCCGAAGGGTGACAGCACCAGTGCGCGCCCGCAGCCGGCGGCCAAGTCGGCGTTCTCGTTGCGCCGGTAGCCGCCGTCGATATAGCTGTGGTTGCCAATCCTGTACGCGGAGGCGCTGGAACAGCTCGCGGCCACCGCGTCCACCAGGTCCACGCCGCTGTGGCGGTCAAAGACCACCGGTTCACCGGTCGCTGCGTCGACGGCAGTGATGAGCAGCTCGTGGTCCGGCCATTCGGGTTTCGGCAACCGTGCGGCGACGGTTGCACGCCACCGCTCGGAGGCGTCAAAGCCTTCGGCCAGGTCCAGGGCGGCCGCACCCATCCTCCGCCGCATGTCGGACGGGTCCTTGGCGGCGGCGATGATCCTGGCGGTCCGCTCCAGGTGGTTTGGAACGGGATTGGTCGGAGCTGCGGCTGGCGCCGGGCGGGGCCGTTGCGGGAGCGGTGCGTCAAGAATGGCGGCATAGAGTTCGGCCGGAGTGGCACCAACGAGCTGGGCGGCTGCGGTGGATCCGGCCGAAGTTCCGATGACGCGATCGGGGCCGGTGATGTCCAGGCCCGCATCGGCCAGGCCGGCGAGGACGCCGATCAGCCACGCGTTGCCTGTTGATCCGCCGCCGCCAAGGACGAGGGCGCGTTGGGAGGAGGCCTGTGAAGATGGTGTTGAGTTCATGGGGAGTCGCCTTTCGCGAATAGCCTGTTCGGCGCTCCCGGCGGCGGCTAGTTCAGTCGCGAGATCGTTGGCTTCAGGGGAGCACCCATTACGGATACAGCATTCATGGGTCTCACCTCCTGGGGGCGGGTCACGATCAGGGGAATCCTGACACACCGGCCCTGCGGTACGCAACAGGTACAGGAACCGGACGACGGCGGGTGGGCGCCCGCCGTCGTCCGCCCACCCTGGCTTCTTTCCTAGACTTCGCCGCGCCAGCCGCCCGTTTCAGTGCCGCGGGACTCAAGGAAATCCTTGAACTTCCGCATGTCGGCCTTCACCTGCATCTCGTCGATCTTGAGTGCGGCGCCGGCCTTTTCAGTAACGGTTTCCGGTGCCCATTCGAAGTGGACCTTGACCTTCGTGTGGTTGGCGTCCAGCGGCGTGAACCTGATGATGCCGGCGTGCGACTTGCCGTCAATGCTGCGCCAGGCGATCCGGTCGTCTGGCTCCTGGTCGACGATTTCCGTATCGAACTCCCGCCTGACGCCACCCACGTTGGTGATCCAGTGGTTGGTGGTGTCCGTCAGTTGCGTAATCGACTCCACGCCGGACATGAATCTCGGAAAGGATTCGAACTGGGTCCACTGGTTGTACGCGGTCCGCACCGGGACGGCGACTTCAACGGTCTCTTCAACCTCTTGAACGTGTGCCATCTGTTGCCTCCTTCTATTGGACGGCCGCAACAGCGGACCGGCAAGGCTTGCCATCCTGCCGGTCAGGCAGCCGCCACCCTTGCACGATAAGTCCGCCCATCATCAGTGTCCAGACCTAAAAGCGGGAAGGGGACGACGGCGGGTGGGTACCCGCCATCGTCCCCTTCCCGCTGGGTGCCTACTGGCTGAAGGGGACCTTTTCCCAGCTCAGGACGTCATCTCCCTTGGCATTGTTGCCGGCCACTGTGAAGCGGACGTAGTCCACGGCGTTGTTGGCGCCGTCCACGGTGATGCGCTGCAGGTTGTCCGCGACGGGTGCGCCGTAGACGTCCAGCCAGGGCGAACCGGCGGCGAGGGGCTGGTTGGCCGTGAAGACGTGGCTGTCACCGTTGATGAGGTAGACGGGAGCGTCGAAGCTATTGGTCTCTTCGACGATGGCCTGCACGACTTCCCGGAAGCCGGAGACGGTGTCTGGATTGGCGATGGCGTCCGCGAGGAGCGACGGATCGAACATGTCGGCCTGCTGCATCAGCACCACGGCGCGGTCGTTGCTGCGCCTGGCGTCGGCGAACGTCCGGTGGATCTGCGCGATGACGGCGTCCGTCCGGTGCTGCACCTCGGCCAACTGTTCCGGCGTCGGGGTGGTCTTGCCCAGCCCGGTCCACGGCAGGAGCGAATTGTTGCTGCCCTGGACATTCAGAGCAGAGAAGGCCACCCGGTTCTTCTCGAAGCGGACATCCTCGGGGAGCCCCAGGTTCTCCTGCGACTTCACCGGCATGGTGGCGCCGAGGGTCTTGCCGGGTTGGTTGAAGAAGACCTCCCGGATCTTGGCCAGGCGTTCCAAGGGGTTGTAGGCGCCGTTGTTGGCGCGGTGGCAGTCCACCCACTCGTTGTCCCCGGGCGTGTAGACCAGCGGGTGGGTGAAAGTGTCGAACTGGGCACGGATGTAGGAGAAGTACTCGTCAGAGCAGACGGAAGAGCCGTTCTTGATATCGCCCACGTGTGCTACAAACTTGAGCTCCTTGTCCGCATTGAGATCCTGGATGTGCGAGGGGAACTTGGCGATCTCGGTGGCGCCGTAGGGGACGTCACCGATGGCGGCGAAGGTGAAAGCCTGGTTGCTGTCGTTGCTGTTATCCGCCGCGTGGGCTGATCCGGCGAAGGCGGGCTGGGACGCGAGGAGGCCGAACGCCAGGGTGAGTGCCGCCGTCGTGGTTTTCATTGTCTTTGAGGGCATGGGATGGTCCTGTTTCTCGTGGGCTCTGGGTTGGCGGTGAACTGGGCTGGGCCGGACCCGTCTGTGCCGGGCTGGACTGTTCCCGGCAGGACCGGGGTTTAGGCGCAGCGGGCTGAGGCGTCGCGGGCGGTAAGGAACTGTTGGAGGGCGGAAGGGTGCGTGAAAAGACTGCTCTGCCTGCCGTAACGGTTTGCGGCGCCACGGTGGCTGGCGGGTGAACGGGAAGGGACAACGTGCTCGCGCGTCAGCTGCGAAGTGCTCGTGCGTCAGCTGCGAAGTGCTCGTGCGTCAGCTGCGAAGTGCTCGTGCGTCTGCTGGGCAGTGCTCATGCGTCCGCTGGGCAGTCCTGCGGTTCCCGAACGTCAGCCGGCGTGCCTACAGCGCCGGCACGTCGGCAGGACACGCAGGACCGCCCCCCCCCATGCCGCCGGCAACGCAGCTACTGGCTGCTTACGGGCGTCAATTTGCCACGCGCGGGTTTGATCCAGCGGCTACGAGGCCATGAGAAAGTCGACGATCACTGACTCCAGTGGGCTGCCTTCCTTTGGCAGGCAGCCGGTTTCCGGCAGGCAGCCCGGGGGCCAAAGTGTTGGTTCCCGGTCCGGTTGTTCGGCGTTGTAGTGACGGCCGGCTGGCGAGATCCAACCGGGCGGCTCATTCATGGCAGCCGGACCGGGGCTCCAGCCGCTTCGATGCTTGAGTCGATGGTGTTTGGGGCACAACTGCCCGAGGTTGCTGATGCCGGTGGCGCCTCCGCGCTCCCAGGCTACGAGGTGGTCCGCTTCGTTGTCCTGGCTGGGGTTGCTGCAGCCTGGGAAGGTGCACTTTCCGTCCCGCATCCTCAACCACCGCTTGAGTGCCTCCGGGAGCCGGTAGCTGGTCCGGCCAATTTCAAGCGGCGCTCCGTCGCGGGGGTCCACCAGTACGCGGTAAAACGAGCTGGCGCCTTCCGAAACGAGTGCACGCGCCATCGATGCCGGGATGGGTCCGTAGTTGTCGAGTTCGGCGGGTTCGTCCGTGGCACCGAGGAGGGCAAAAATCGGAACCGTGACCAGCACATCCGCCTTGAGGGACGGCAGAGACCCGGCCAGCTCACCCGGATTCCCCAGCAGCAAACCGGCGGCCACATCAGCCCTGAGCTGGGTCAGGGTGCGCGGTTCATCAGGTCCCTGCAGTCCACGCGCCAAGGCAGACGTTTTGTTCCAAATGGCAGACGCCGTGCCCGCAGCCACCCAGAGCGAGATCCATGCCATGCCATCGCGGTCCGGCGAATACTCCATCCGCCGGTCTTCAACCGACTCCGCGTGCCTGCTTTGGAGGGATTCCGGATGATGGCGCTCCCGCCAGACACGCACCTTCCGGCGGAAGCGGGCCGGTGCCAGCTCCCCCGCGAGGGCGCCCCTGGCCGCATTCGGCGCGCCCGGGTCCAGGAAGTGCGCCTCCAGTGCAGCAGCAGCGGGAGTGCCGAGACCGCTGGTTTCGTCGACGACGATCCGGGCGTGCTGCCATGAAATCTCCCCGGCCTGCAAGGCAGCCAGTGCCGCCGGCAAGGTCCGGGTCAGCGCGTGGGCCTCCCCCAGCAGTGCTGCTGCGGCGCGTTCCCCAACAGTCAGCACGCAGGCGATTTCCGCGACCAGGCTCACTTCGCGCGCCGACGACTCGTAGGCGCTTTCGGCCGGCGCTTCCATCGCGGCAGTTGCCTCTGCATACTGCGCCAGCAACCGCACTTTCACGGCGGCAGTGGCAGCTTCGATCCGGGCCACGGCGCCCAGGCCGTCCAGGCAGGACACGGCAAGCTCCCGAAGCGGATCATGACTGTCAACGCCGTGAGCATTATCCGCAGCTTCCGAAGATCCGCCCAGGGCTCCGGTCAGTTCGTCCACCATCGCGGTCAGGGACGTGACGGCATCGGCCAGACCAGCCCCGCCCTTCGCATCCACAACCGCCCTGGTTTCCATAACCACAGCCTGCCACCAGGGTCTGACATTTTGAGTTCGCCGCCCATGGCCCCCGCACAAGCCCCGCCCGGCTTGTGCTGGGCCGGCGACGGCAGGTGGCCACCCGTCGTCGTGCGCTTTCATCTTCCAGGATGGGCGTTGACCGGGGGAATTGAACGGCCAATGCGTGTAAATGTCGCTGTTCGGATGTAAGTTTTTGCTTCATCAGCTTGAACTTAATGGACACATAGATGCGTCCATCAATAGCGGCCTAATTGGGGGTAAGTCATGGAGTTTGCAGAAAAACTTTCAGCGCTGGCGGCAAAGGTGCGTCAGCAGCGGGGTGTTATTCAGACGGAGGAGGCAACAAAGAACGCGTTCGTTATGCCGTTCATTTCGACAATTCTTGGCTACGATGTCTTCAATCCATTGGAGGTCGTCCCGGAATTCATCGCCGATGTGGGACTCAAAAAAGGCGAGAAGATCGACTACGCGGTCGTCAAGGACGGCGAAGTCCAAATCTTGATCGAGTGCAAGAAGTCAACGGAACCCGTAAAGATCGAGCATGCCTCACAGCTTTTCCGGTACTTCGCCGTCACCAATGCTCGTATCGCCATCCTGACCAACGGTGAGGTCTATCAGTTCTTCACCGATCTGGACGCACCGAACCGCATGGATGCCAAGCCCTTTCTTGTGCTGGACCTGAACGATATCGACCAGTCGCTGATCCCCGAGCTCCAAAAGCTCTCCAAGGACGTCTTCGATTTGGATTCGATCATCAGCGCAGCCGGCGAATTGAAATACATCGGCGAACTCAAAAGGACGCTGGCAGCCCAGTTCAAGGAACCAGAAGATGATTGGGTCAAGTTCCTGACGGCGCGCGTCTATTCCGGGCCTTACACACAAAAGGTGCGGGAGCAGTTTACGACGCTGGTTGCGAAGGCCACCAAGCAGTTCCTCAATGACCAAGTCAACGAACGACTGAAGAAGGCCCTCGGAAACCCCGGATTTCCCCAGACTGATGAAGCGGCAGTACCCGCTGCCGTCACTAGCGCTCCGGTTGCAGAAGCGGATCTCGCTGAGGCTGATGGTTTGGAGACGACTCTTGAGGAGATCGAGGGCTACCAAATTGTGCGCGCAATCGTCTGTAGCGAGGTGAAGCCAGTTCGAGTCGCTCAACGGGACGCGAAGTCCTATTTTGCAGTTCTTCTGGACAATAACAACCGCAAGCCCATTGCCCGTCTTCACTTCAACCGGACGCAGAAGTACATCGGTATCTTCAACGACAGCAAGGAAGAAACCCGGGTCCCCATTGATTCCCTCGAGGAAATCTACGAGCACACCGAAGCGCTGCGCGCCACCGTGAAGAGCTACCTGTGAACGCGTCCGTAACCGCCTTCGACCCGCTCCTTACTGGAATCGCCGATTCCCACGCCGTGCAAAAAGATGGCCGGGGGGCCACCCCATCGGGCTGGACTTAGCTCTGATCGACGCTGTCATGACGATATGTTTCCGCTGAAGCCGTGAACGCAGCGACAGTTCTTGGTCTGGGGCCCAGGCGTGGTTCTACGCAAATAAAAACCCCGCTGGAATTTATGCGTGCCGGCAGAACGAAGCACGGGGAGCATAGTAGTCCTTAAACCTCCGCCACCGGCGCCGCGAACTGGGCCTCGTACAGCCGCGCGTAAGCCCCGCCGGCAGCCAGCAGGGACGCGTGGTTCCCCTGCTCCACGATCTGCCCGTTTTCCATCACCAGGATGAGGTCAGCGTCGCGGATCGTGGACAGGCGGTGCGCAATGACAAAGGACGTCCGGTCCGACCGCAGCGCGCTCATGGCCTTCTGCACCAGCACCTCGGTCCGGGTGTCCACCGATGACGTCGCCTCGTCCAGGATCAGCACAGACGGCTGCGCCAGGAACGCGCGCGCAATCGTCAGCAGCTGCTTCTCGCCAGCGGACACGTTGGACCCCTCATCGTCCAGCACGGTGTCGTAACCCTCGGGGAGGGATTTCACGAACCGGTCCACGTACGTCGCCCGTGCCGCTTCCAGGACCTCCCCGGTAGAAGCAGAGGGCCGCCCGTATGCAACGTTGTCCCGGATGGTGCCGCCGAACAGCCACGTATCCTGCAGCACCATGCCCATCCGCGAGCGCAGGTCGTGCCGGGTCATGGTGGTGATGTCCACGCCGTCCAGCGTGATCCGCCCGCCGTCCAGCTCATAGAACCGCATCATCAGGTTCACCAGCGTGGTCTTTCCCGCCCCGGTGGGCCCGACAATGGCAACTGTCTGCCCCGGCTCCGCCACCAGGGACAACCCGCTGATCAGCGGCTTGTCCGGCGAGTATGAGAAGGACACATCCTCGAACACCAGCCGCCCCCGCCCTGCACCATCAGGGCTCTGCAAGGCAGCACCCACAGGATCCGCGGACTGCTCCTCCGTGTCCAGCAGCTCGAACACGCGCTCGGCAGAGGCCACCCCGGACTGCAGCAGATTTGCCATGGACCCCAGCTGCGCCAGCGGCTGGGTGAACTGCCGCGAGTACTGGATGAACGCCTGCACATCGCCCAACTGCATCGCCCCGGACGCCACCTGCAGGCCACCCACCACGGCGATCCCCACGTACACCAGGTTCCCGATGAACGTCATGGCAGGCATGATCAGCCCGGAAATGAACTGCGCCCCGAAGCTCGCCTCATACAGCTCCGCGTTCTTCTGCCGGAACCGCTCCCCCACCTCGCGCTGCCGGCCGAACACCTTCACCAGCGCGTGCCCGGTGTAGGTCTCCTCGATCTGCCCGTTCAGCTCGCCTGTATTGGTCCACTGCTGCACGAACAGCTTCTGCGAGCGCTTGGCGATCAGCGTGGTGATCCCCAGCGTCAGCGGAATGGTCACCAGCGCGATCAGCGCCAGCGTGGGCGACAGGATGAACATCATCACCAGCACGCCCACCACCGTCAGCACCGACGTCACCGCCTGGCTGATGGACTGCTGCAGGCTCTGCGAGATGTTATCCACATCGTTGGTCACCCGGCTGAGCAGCTCACCGCGCTGGATCGAATCGAAATACCGCAGCGGCAGGCGGTTGATCTTCGCCTCAATCTGCTCGCGCAGCCCGAAAACTGTCCGCTGCACCACGCCATTGAGCACATACGCCGTCCCCCACATGAACGCCGAGCCCAGCACATAGAGCACCAGAGCCCACGTCAAAACGCTCGCCAGCGCAGCAAAATCGATCCCCGCGCCCGGCGTCAGCGTCATGGCGCTGAGCATGTCTGCCTTCTGGTTGTCCCCTGACGCCCGCAGCATCGCAACCAGCTGCGCCTGCGTCATCCCCGGCGGCAGCTGCTTGGACACCACGCCGGAGAAGATCAGGTTGGTGCCCTCGCCCAGGAGCCGCGGCCCGATCACCTGCAGCACCACGCCCGCCACGGCCATGAGCAGCACCAGCATCAACCAGAACCGTTCCGGCCGCAGTGTGTCCAGCAGGCGTTTGGCGGAGCCGCTGAAGTTCATCGCCTTTTCCGCGGGCACATTCATCCCGGCAAACGGTCCGCCGTGGCCGGGGCCGCCGCGCGGCCTGGGGATGCGTACGACGGCGGCCTGGCCGGGTCCGGGGGCGGCCGTGGCTTTGGTGCCACGCGCCGGAGTGGGTCCGTGGCTCATACCGTCTCCTCCGCTGCCAGCTGGGACGAGACAATCTCGCGGTACGTCCCGGACGTCTCCAGCAACTCGTGGTGCGTTCCCTGCGCAGCGATCCTGCCGTCGTCGAGCACCAGGATCTGGTCCGCATCAACGATGCTGGACACGCGCTGGGCGATGATCACCATGGTGGCTCCCGCGATGTTGCGTTTGAGCGCCTGGCGCAGCCGGGCGTCGGTGCCCGTATCCAGGGATGAAAACGAATCGTCAAAGATGTAGAGCTCGGGCCGCTTCACCAGGGCCCGGGCGATGGCAAGCCGCTGCCGCTGCCCGCCAGAGACGTTGGTGCCCCCCTGCGAGATGGGCGCATCCAGCCCCTCCTCCATCCGTTCGACGAAGTCCCTGGCCTGGGCAATGTCCAGGGCGTCCCACAGTTCGTCCTCGGTGGCGTCCGGGTTTCCGTACAGAAGGTTGCTGCGAACGGTCCCGGAAAACAGGTAGGGCTTCTGCGGGACCAGGCCGATGTGTCCCCACAGCAGGTCCGGGTCCAGGTCCCTGACATCCACGCCGTCCATCAGCACGGCGCCGGAGGTGACGTCGAAGAGCCGCGGCATCAGGTTCACCAGGGTGGTCTTGCCGGAACCGGTGCTGCCGATGATCGCCGTGGTCTGCCCCGCACGGGCGGTGAAGCTGATCCCGGAAAGGACGGGCTGGTCGGCGCCCGGGTAGGCGAATCCGACGTCGCGCATTTCCAGCTCGCCGCGCCGGACCGCGCTGGTGACCGGCCGCTCGGGCGGCACCACGCTGGAACTGGTCCCCAGCACCTCGCCGATCCGGTCCGCCGATACCGACGCACGCGGAATCATCACCGCCATGAACGTGGCCATCATGACCGACATCAGGATCTGCATCAGGTAGCTCAGGAAGGCGATCAGGGTGCCCACCTGCATGGAGCCGTCCTCGATCCGGAAGGCACCGAACCAGATGACCGCCACGCTGGAGACGTTCAGGATCAGCATGACCGTGGGGAACATGAGGGCCATCAGGCGCCCTGCGCGGAGGGCAACGTCGGTGACGTCCGTGTTGGCGCCGGCGAACCGTTCCGTTTCCATGTCCTCGCGCACGAACGCCCGCACCACGCGGATGCCGGTGAGCTGCTCGCGCAGCACGCGGTTCACGGTGTCGATCCGGGCCTGCATTTTGCGGAACAGCGGCACCATCCGCGTGACAATCAGGCCGACGGCGATGAGCAGCACCGGGACGCACACGGCAATGAGCCAGGACAGCTGGGCGTCCTGCCGGATGGCCATGATCACCCCGCCGATGCTGAGCATGGGTGCCGCAACCATCAGCGTGGCCGACATCAGCACCAGCTGCTGCACCTGCTGCACATCGTTGGTGGAGCGGGTGATGAGGCTGGGGGCACCGAACCGGCTGACCTCCTGTTCGGAGAACTGCCCCACCCGCTCGAAGATGGCCCCGCGCAGGTCCCGGCCCAACCCCATGGCGGCCTTGGCACCGAAGTACACGGCAACCACTGCGCACGCGATCTGCGCCAGCGTAATGAGCAGCATGACGCTGCCGGTGGACAGGATGTAGCCGGTATCGCCCCGGGCCACGCCCTGGTCAATGATGTCGGCGTTCATCGTGGGCAGGTACAGCGACGCGATGGACTGCGCCAGCTGGAAGACCACGACGGCGGCCAGCAGCGGCCGGTGCGGCCGCAGGTATTCGACGAGCAACTTCCAGAGCATACGCAAAAGCCCTCACCTGACGGAATGTCCACAAACGTGGTGCGAAGGTCAGTGTACGTCCGGAACCTCAGACTTAATCGGGCGTTCTCCGAAGAACTTGTGTGGTTCTCTCAGGGCGTACGGCGGCGGCAGAATGGCATCGGAAGAATGCCATGGACATTCGCCACCCTGGTGGGCTGCATGACCAGCAACACCCTTCGCGGAAAACCGGGAACACCCGGAGCAATCGCGGTGTTGCACCCACGGGAACCCACCCAAACGACGTGCAAGGACTGCTGGATGAAATGGATCTTTCTCGCCGGGGCGATTCTCAGTGAGGTGACAGCGTCCCTCTCCTTGAAGGCCGCCTTGGACAATCCCGGCCTCTTCGTCGTGGTTGTCCTCGGGTACGCTGCCTCCTTCGCCCTTCTCGCGGGAGTCCTCCGCCACGGTTTGGGCCTTGGAGTTGCCTACGGCATCTGGGCTGCCCTGGGCGTCACCCTCACCGTGCTGCTGGCGGCCCTCATTTTTGGCGAGGCACTGAGTCCGGTGATGCTGATCGGCGTTGCCCTAGTCATCGGCGGGGTCCTGTGCGTCGAACTCGGCTCGCACAAGGCGCCCGCCGAGGAACCTGCGGCGGAAATGGCCAGTCAATGATGTGGCTGTTGCTGGCGGGCGCGATCCTGACGGAGGTGACCGCCACAATGTTCCTGCGCGTGGCCTCCGGTGGAAAGCGGCGCTGGTATGTACCAGTCGGCGTCGGCTACGCCGTGGCCTTCACATTCCTGACGCTGACCCTGGACCAGGGGATGCCCCTTGGGGTGGCCTACGGCATCTGGGCAGCAGCAGGCGTGGCTCTGACCGCCGTGGCCAGTCGCATCTTCTTCCGGGAAACCATCACCCTTGTCATGATGCTGGGGCTCGGCCTCATCATCGGAGGCGTCCTGCTGATCGAGCTGGGTGCAGCGCACTGACGGCGCTAGTACGTGCCCGTCGGCTCAGGTTCAATCGCCCATGCAAGTCGGTGCAGCGCACTTGCCAGCCGGCCCCTGAAGGCTTCCCGCCGGGAAAGGCCAAGCTTCGCTGCCCGGACCCTCCTAGGCGCACGGGGCAGCGCGCTCGTGGCAGTATCGTCACACCTTGCGAGGAAGAGAGCGACAAGGCTTGAACCGTCCATGAAGTTGTTCCTGAAATTTTGGTGGTCTCCACGCAAAGGTGGAACGGGAGTGTTTTGGGCGCGGATCTGGAGCCTGTCCGGCCGATCGTCGATCACGGGAGGCTGGCACAGGGAAGAGCCGCATTTTGATTATGGGATGGCACCCGGAATGTCCCACAACCGTTTACCGACTGTTACGGACCACTAACCCAAACGAACGGACCCGGCATCGAAGGAGGGGTCTTGCCCTCCCCCGCGTCCATGTTCAAATAGGAGAGTTGCACCGGCTGCCCGAGTCCAACCGCGGCCTCGGCCCAACGGAAGGAATAAGCACATGACCGAACCCCAAGACCATCCCCCGGTCGCCACCCCCGGGAGCGCGCA
>Ga0308158_10003364_pt1 | contig 14170 bp, 16 predicted proteins | sample PhyBR2_FD_201038 | JGI IMG/M metagenome (GOLD analysis project Ga0308158, IMG submission 201038) | Phyllosphere microbial communities from UC Gill Tract Community Farm, Albany, California, United States - DLSLB.R2 | ecosystem: Host-associated > Plants > Phyllosphere > Unclassified | place: USA... | reverse complement strand
CCTTCTCCCGCAAGCGGGAGAAGGTGCCCCGCAGGGGCGGATGAGGGCAGACTTCTGCTCTGCCGCCAGCCACCCTCGATCCAGGAAATCAGCGCCGTTCGATCACGAACTTGCCGAAACCAATGCCAAGGCTCCAGCCACGCCCGGTTCCGGCCAACGCCAACGAGATGTCACCCTTGGTCATTGCCTGCGCATCCGTGGCCCGCGAAGCGCTGGCGTGCACCTCGGCCGCTGCATAGGTGCCCAACAAATCGTTGAGCGTATAAGCCCCGGTAAAGCGGCCGCGACCATCGGTGATGGTGGTGCGCCCCACGGTCAGGCCGCCGCCCTTGGCGGTGATCTTGACCGGGATGCTGGCACCGTTGTCACAGGTAATCGTGCCGGTACCGCTGGAAGTCTTGTAGAACGCCGACCAACCGCTCAGGTTGTAGCGCAATTCACAGTCGATATTGCCTGCTGCCTGCGCCGCCGGGACCATTCCCAAGCCGAGCAACGCCATCATCGCCATCTTCTTCATCGCGCATCCTCTGCTTGATTGAGCCCGCTCCGAGCCTGACAGCCAGCCCGCCCATTGCAAAGAGCGGACGGGCACGGCGCGCGGCCAGCGTTCAGCGAACCACCACCGGACCAGCCAGGGTGAACGTATCGGCATCCAGCATCGCCGGGAAGCGCTCGCGATGCGTCGCCAGCGCCTGCGCCGAGATCGTCGTGGTGACCACCTGCTCGCGCTCACGAATCTCCAGCTGCGGCTGGCCGAGGAAATCGATCACCGCGCTGTCGCCGGAATAATGCAGACCATTGCCGTCCACGCCAATGCGGTTCACCACCGCCACATAACAGAGGTTCTCAATCGCCCGGGCACGCGCCAGCGTCTGCCACGCATAGGCACGCGCCGACGGCCAGTTGGCGACGAAGATCTGCAGGTCGAAATCCATCTGCCCTGCCCGCTCCACATCAAAGCGGTTGCGGCAGAACACCGGGAAACGCAGGTCGTAGCATATCTGCGGATTGATCCGCCACCCCTTCCATTCCACGCACAAGCGCCGGTTGCCGGCGGCATAACGCTTGTGCTCGCCGCCAAAGCGGAACAGGTGGCGCTTGTCGTAGTAGTGCAGTTCGCCATCAGGCGTAGCCCACAGCAGGCGGTTGTAGACGCTTCCATCAACCCGCAGTTGCACGCTGCCGGTCACTACCGCACCCAGCGCGCGCGCCTGTTCGGCGATCCATGCAACAGTCGGGCCGTCCATGTCTTCGGCCTGGTCAATGGCGTCGTTGGAGAAGCCACTGGTAAAGGTCTCCGGCAGGATCACCAGATCGGTGTTTCCCGCCAGCGGCGCCAACAGCGCACCGTAATAGTCGCGGTTACCCGCAGGGTCGTGCCAGCGGGTGTCACCCTGCACCAGGGAAATACGCAGGTCCTGCATTGTCGTCATCGTCCTGAAAGCCATGAAGAAAGAACAGCGCTGGTCGCCATGGCCGCGCCCAGTACCGGCACCCACCATTGCAGCCGCGCGATCCAACGATTAACCGGCAGGCACCGCTCGACATCATCAAGCAACGCCAGATATTCACGGGTATAGCGACCAAAGCTGCCACGAAACGCCAGGCGCCCCTCATCCACCGACACGCCACGCGCATGCAAGCCGGGCTGAACCACGGAAAGGAACAAATAGCCCTTCACCGCAACCGCAAGCAGGAACGTGCCGAACGCCACGAGGAAAACGACCAAGCCGGTATCCATGTTGGTTTCAAACATCAGAGCGCGCGCAGGCGCTCGATGGCTGCATCCAGCGTCGCATCGTTCTTGGCGAAACACAGCCGCACCAGACGCTGGCCGGCCGGCGGGGTTTCGTAGAACGGCGACAACGGAATCGCGGTAACGCCCTTCTCGATGGTCAGCCAGCGCACGAACTCATGGTCCGGCAAGTCACTGATCGCCGAATAATCCACCAACTGGAAGTAGCCGCCCGGCACCGGCAACGGCTTCAACCGCGTACCCAGCAACTGCTCGCGGAAGCGATCACGCTTGGCCTGGTAAAAAGCGCCCAGCTCCAGGTGATGCTCGGGCTCATCGCGGATCATCGCGGCAAAACCGTATTGCGCCGGGCTGTAGGTGGTGAAGGTGTTGTACTGGTGGACCTTGCGGAACTCGGCGGTCATTGCCGGCGGCGCGATGGCGTAGCCAATCTTCCAGCCGGTGCAGTGGTAGGTCTTGCCGAAGCTCGAGATGACGAACGCCCGTTCGCGCAGTTCCGGGTAACGCAATGCCGACTCGTGACGCGCGCCGTCGTAAATGATGTGTTCGTACACTTCATCGGAGATCAGGTAGATGTCAGTGCCGCGCAGCACGTCGGCCAGCGCCTGCATGTCATCGGCAGTCAACATCGCGCCGGATGGGTTGTGCGGCGTGTTGACCATCAACATGCGCGTCTTCGGGGTGATTGCCGCGCGTACGCGGTCCCAATCCACTGCGAAGGTCTGCGGGTCCAGCGGCACGTGTACAGCGCGCGCGCCAGCCAGGTCGATCGCCGGCTCGTAGCAGTCATAGGCCGGGTCCAGCACGATGACTTCCTCACCGGCCCGTACCACGGCATGGATGGCATTGAAGATCGCCTCGGTGCCGCCGGAGGTGACGGTGATCTCGCTGTCGGGATCCACCTGCGCGCCATAGCAGTCCAGCGCCTTCTGCGCGATCGCCTGCCGCAACGGCGCAACACCGGTCATCGGCGCGTACTGGTTCAGGCCCTCACGCATGGCCTTGGCGGTTTCGTCGATCAAGCGCTGCGGGGCGGAAAAGTCCGGAAATCCCTGGCCAAGATTGACCGCGCCGTGTTCGGCGGCCAGCTGCGACATCACGGTGAAGATGGTGGTGCCCACCTTGGGCAACTTGGTCTGCGGATGCATGGATAGGTACGTGCCGGGGGAGAAAACCCCGAGTGTACGCAAAGCCAGCGCTCCCGGCTGCCAATTAGCAGCTCAAACCGTGCCTGCACGGTGCGGGGCAACGACGGCCCGGCGCTATACTGCGCGCCCCGATGCGCTGCCCAGCCTGCGCCACCTCCCAAGGACGGAAGCGCCCGATCCGATGATTGAAACCGCGAACATCCCGCCGCTGCTGGCCGCACGCGACCTGCGTTTCACCCGCAATGACGATCCGGTATTCGGCCCGCTGGACCTGCATGTCGACGCAGGCGAAGCGCTGCTGGTGCAAGGAAGCAATGGCGCCGGCAAAACCACCCTGCTGCGTGTCCTGGCCGGGCTGCTGCGTCCGGAGCAAGGCCGCATCGAGATCGACGGACAGCCGGCGAGCAGTACCGACCGCTCCCGCTACATCGCCTACCTGAGCCATCTGAGCGCACTCAAGCAAGACCTTGGCACCCTGGAAAACCTGCATTTCCTGTGCGGCCTGCAAGGCCGCCGAGCGCGGCAGATGCCAGGCAACGCCTTGGCCATCGTTGGCCTCGCCGGATATGAGGACACCCTGGTACGGCAGTTGTCCGCCGGGCAGAAAAAGCGCCTGTCGCTGGCCCGCATCTGGCTGTCGCCCGCCCCGATCTGGCTGCTGGATGAGCCCTACGCCAATCTCGACCTGGACGGGATCAACCTGGTCAACCGGATGATTTCCGCGCACCTGCGCAGCGGTGGCGGCGCCCTGGTAACCACGCACGGGGCCTATGCGGCACCACCGGTGCGCAACCGCACGCTCACCCTGGCCAGCCCTGCAGCACAGGAGGACGCGGCATGAGCCTGCCCGGTCCGCAGCCAACCCTGCTCTCCGCTGCCCGCGCCTTGCTCGCCCGTGACCTGAAGCTGCTGTGGCGCCGGCGGGGCGATGCCGCGCAGCCAATCCTGTTCGCACTATTGGTGGTTGCGCTGTTCGCCCTGGCCCTGGGGGCCGCGCCCAAACAACTGCAAAGCGTTGCCTCGGCGGTGCTTTGGCTGTCCATCCTGCTGGCCGGACTGCTCTCGCTGGACACCTTGTTCCGCAGCGACGCCGAAGATGGTTCGCTTGAGCAATGGCTGTTATCGCCGGTGCCACTGGCCTGGCTGGTGGCGGTGCGCGTGTTCTCGCATTGGCTGACTACTGCATTCCCGCTGGTACTGGTCAGCCCCTTGCTGGCCGAGCTGATGCATCTGCCGCGTGCGCAGTTGCCCGTGCTGCTTGCGGCACTGGCACTGGGCACCCCCTTGCTGAGCCTGCTGGGTGCCGTGGTCGCTGCGCTGACCGTAGGCATGCGCAGGGCCGGCATCCTGCTGGCGCTGCTGGTGCTGCCGCTCTACGTACCGGTACTGGTCTTCGGGGCCGGCGCGGTCGCGGCAGCCGCACAGGGCTTCGATGCCAGTGGCGCACTGCTGATGCTGGCGGCCGGCTTGCTGGTCAGCGCGGTGCTCGCCCCGCTGACCGCGGCAGCCGCAATCCGCATCGCCAACTCCTGAGCGCAAAACAGCGCTATTCTTGACGGTGACTTCACAAATCACACCAAGCACATGGCTGAGCGGCCCCACACGGAAGTCCCGAGCGTAGACAAGCCTACCTTGCCCCCCCGTCCCGTGGTCGAGCTGCAACGCCGCGGTGAACTGCGCGTGGAGAAATTCCTGGCGGCCGCCACCGAAGTCTTCAATGAAAAGGGCTATCAGGCCGCGCGCCTGGCCGACATCGTCAAACGCGCTGGCGGCTCGATGGCGACGCTGTACCGTGCCTTCGGCGACAAGGAAGGCCTGATCCATGCGTTGATGGAGCAGAGCATCAACGACTTCGGCCGCAGCCTGGATACCTTGCTGCAGTCTCCGTTGCCGCCTACCGAGGCTTTGGAAGAGGCCGCCAGCCAGATGGCCGAGGAAGTCCTCTCGCCCGCCCGCCTGGCCTGCCATCGCGTGGTCATTTCCGAGGGCATGAACCAACCGGGGTTGCGTGATTGGTTCCATGCCCATGGCGTGGCCCCCATGGAGGTGCGGCTCAGCCAATACTTCGCCCGCGAAACCGCGGCCGGGCGGATGTACATCGAGAACCCCGAGCAAGCCGCACACTTCTTCTACATGGTGGTGATCGGCGGCTTGATCCTGCGCTCGGTCAATGGCCGCGTGATTGCCAGCGACCTGCCCCGCGCGCAGGAGCAGGCCCGCGCGGCGGTGCGCCTGTTCATGGCCGGGGCCCTGCCGCGAAGCTGAGCCACCTATTCCGCGTCCGGCGCCATCGAAGGGCTGGCACGCCAGCCCTGCCACGCTGTCGCCAAGCGAATCATCTGGCAACTTGGCCCCCTGCAAACACCTCGCAGGCGATTGCAGCATTACCTCTTCCACGGGGCAGCCCCCGCCGCGCGGCGCTGGGACGTGCGGAGAAACCCTCTTCTTCAACGAACTCCTGGCTACCCGCCCGTTGCCTGAATTTGCGGTATCTTGCGCTAGTCTGAAAACAGCAACGGTGGTGCAAGCCGCACCACCCAGCCGGCCGGGCCGCCAATTGCGGCCCGGTCATCGTCTTCCTCAGCGAGCGAGCGGATGTTCAAAGGTTTAGTTGGTTGGTTTCACAAGCTGGGCTCCCCGCCCTACTTCGACACCTTCGCCGCCCGTTGGTCCACCTGGTGTTACATCGCCGCACTACCGCTGTTCGGCTTCGGCCTTTGGCAGGCCTTGGCAGTGGTGCCTGCCGACTACCAGCAAGGCGACAGCTTCCGCATCCTCTACATCCACGTCCCGTCGGCGTGGATGAGCCTGTTCGTATTCGGGTTGATGGCGTTCTACAGCGCCATCGCGCTGATCTGGCGGATCAAGCTCTGCGAGATACTGGCCATGGCCTGCGCGCCCATCGGCGCCGCATTCACCCTGATCACCCTGCTCACCGGCAGCATCTGGGGCAAGCCGATGTGGGGCACCTGGTGGGATTGGGACCCGCGCCTGACCACCGAACTGATCCTGTTGTTCATGTACCTGGGCGTGATGGGCCTGTACGGCGCCATCGATGATCGCCGCGCCGCCGCCCGCGCCGCTGGCCTGCTGGCGATTGTCGGGGTGGTGATGCTGCCGATCATCCGTTACTCGGTGGTGTGGTGGAACTCGCTGCACCAGGGCCAGACCATCCGCGTGTTCGGCGAGTCCAGCATGGACAGCAGCATGATCCTGCCGCTGTGGATCATGGTGCTGGCCACCAAGTTCTGGTTCGTCGGCTCACTGTTGGCGCGCGCCCGCGCCGACAACCTGCGGCGCGAAGTCGGCAAGGCCTGGCTGCGCGAGAAGCTGGAGAAATCGGCATGACCTACTTCAAGTACGTGGCGCTGGCCTATGCCGTGTTCTTCGTCGTGCTGGCCTGGGATTTCATCGTGCCGCGCCTGCAGATCCGCCAGCAGTTGCGCGAGGCGCGTGCGCGCCTCACCCGCGCCAGCCGCGGCAGCGCAGCAGCCGTTGATGAGGAACTGAGCCGATGAGCCCGACCCAGCGTCGCCGGTTGCTGCTGGTCCTGCTGGTCGTGCTGGTTGCCGGCGCAGCGGTGGCCCTGGTCAGCACTGCCTTGCAGCGCAACATCGCTTATCTGTACACGCCAGCCGAGGTCAAGGCCGGCCAGGTCGCACCGGACGCACGTTTCCGGCTCGGCGGCATGGTTGCGAAGGGCTCGTTCAAACGCGAACCCGGCGCGCTGCTCGCACGCTTCGAGGTCACCGACGGCGACGCGGTGCTGCCCGTCACCTACGACCGCATCCTGCCCGACCTGTTCCGCGAAGGCCAGGCGGTAGTCGCCACCGGACGCATGGCCAACGGCGTATTCGTCGCCGAAGACGTGCTGGCCAAACACGACGAGACCTATATGCCCAAGGAGCTGGCCGACAAGATGGGCGTGGCGCACGACAAGCATCAGGTCCCGGTCACCACCCCAACGACGGAAACGCCCTGAGTGCTTGGTGAAATCGGACAGGTATTGCTGATCCTCGCCCTGCTGGCAGCCCTGCTGCAAAGCGTCCTGCCGCTGATCGGCGCCCAACGCGGCATCCCGGCACTCACCGCGATTGCACGCCCGGCAGCGCTGCTGCAGCTGACCATGGTGCTCGCCGCCTTCGTGGTGCTGACGATTGCCTTTGTGCGCCAGGACTTCTCGCTGCGCTATGTCGCCGACAACTCCAACTCGCTGTTGCCGATGATCTACCGCTACTCGGCGGTATGGGGTGCGCACGAAGGCTCGTTGCTGATGTGGTCGCTGGTGTTGGCGCTTTGGACCGCAGCGGTTGCGGCGTTCTCGCGACAGTTGCCGCCCGAGGTGATGGCGCGGGTGTTGGCGGTGATGGGCATGATCAGCGTTGGCTTCCTCGCCTTCCTGCTGTTCACCTCCAATCCGTTCGCGCGCCTGCTGCCAGCGCCTAGTGAAGGCCACGACCTCAATCCGCTGCTGCAGGACCCGGGCCTGATCATCCACCCGCCCCTGCTGTATCTGGGCTACGTCGGCTTCGCGGTGCCGTTCGCCTTCGCCATTGCGGCACTGATTGATGGCCGCATCGACGTGCGTTGGTTGCGCTGGACCCGGCCGTGGACCAACGCGGCCTGGGGCTTCCTGACCATCGGCATCGCGCTGGGCAGCTGGTGGGCGTACTACGAGCTGGGCTGGGGCGGTTGGTGGTTCTGGGACCCGGTGGAGAACGCCAGCTTCATGCCATGGCTGGTTGGCGCGGCCCTGCTGCATTCGCAGGCGGCCACCGAAAAACGCGGCGTTTTTGTCGGCTGGACCTTGCTGTTGGCGATCGCGGCGTTTGCGCTGTCCCTGCTCGGCACTTTCCTGGTGCGCTCGGGCGTGCTGACCAGCGTGCACTCGTTTGCCGCCGATCCCTCGCGCGGCCTGTTCATCCTGATCTTCCTGGGCGTCGTGGTCGGCGGCTCGCTGCTGCTCTATGCAATCCGTGCACCCGGCATGGGTGGAAACAGCGCCGACCCGCGTCGGGCGTTCACACTCAACTCCCGCGAAAGCCTGCTGCTGGCCAACAACCTGCTTCTCAGCTGCGCCTGCGCCATGGTGCTGCTCGGCACCTTGTATCCACTGCTGGCCGATGCGCTGGATCTGGGCAAGGTCTCGGTGGGGCCGCCGTACTTCGGCACGCTGTTCGTGGTGTTGATGGCACCGATGATCGTGCTGCTGCCGTTTGGCCCGCTCAGCCGCTGGCAGCGCGAGCAAGGCTTGCGCACGCTGGCGCTGTTGGCGCCATGGGCCGGTTTGGCGATTGTGCTGGGCATCATTGGCTGGTGGATGGCACCACAGGGCAAGTTCAAGACCGGCATCGGTATTGCCGGGGCTGCATGGGTAGCTGGCGGTACCGGCTATTACCTGTGGATGCGCCTGCGCAAAAGTGGCCGGCCCAATGCCGAAACCTGGGGAATGCTGATCGCCCACTTCGGCGTGGCCGTCTTCCTGGTCGGCGCCTTGTTGGTGGAAGCGCTGCATGTGCAGCATGAAGTGGCGCTGGCACCGGGCAAATCCATCGACGCCGGCGGGTATACGCTACTGTTCGAAGGCGTGGATGCCAGCGATGGGCCGAACTATCACTCCGACCGCGGGCACCTGCAGGTGTTGCGTGGCGACACGCTGATTACCCGCCTGCACCCGGAAAAACGCATGTACGCCAGCGGCGGCCAGCCGATGACCGAAGCTGGCATCCATCCCACCCTGGGTGGCGATATCTACGTGGCGCTGGGAGAATCACTGGGCGATGGCTCCTGGGCCGTACGCGTACAGATCAAACCTTTTGTCCGCTGGATCTGGTTGGGCGCGGCGCTGATGGCGCTGGGCGGTTTCATCACCGCCGTCGACCGCCGTTTCCGCAGGCTGCCTGAGAAATCGAAATGAATAGTCCTGCACCCGAATCCAACACCAAGCATCGCCTGCCGCCGGTCGCCATCGTCCTCGGGGCATTGTTCTTCCTCGGCCTGATGGGCTTGATGCTGTACGGCGTCAGCCGCTCCGGCAAACCCGACCGCGACAGCCTGCCCTCGGCGCTGATCAACAAGCCCGCCCCCGCCTTCTCCCTGCCGGTGCTGCATGACCCCAGCGTGCATGTCACCGACAAGCAGCTGCGTGGCGCCCCCTACCTGCTCAATGTCTGGGGCAGCTGGTGCCCGACCTGCCGCGATGAGCACCCCATCCTCACCCGCTTCGCCGAGACCAAGCGCGTGCGCGTGATCGGCTACAACTGGAAGGACGAGCCCAGCGAAGCATTGCGCTGGCTGGAGCAGTTGGGCAACCCCTACATGGTGGTGCTGGCCGACCAGGAAGGCCGCACCGCCCTGGACTGGGGCATTGCTGCCGCACCGGAAACCTTCCTGGTCGATGGCAGCGGCATCGTGCGCTGGAAGTACAGCGGCGCCATTACCCAGCAGGTGATGGACGAACAGCTGATTCCGGCACTGGAAAAAGTCGAAGCCGCCGCCGGTGGCAAACACGGTGCACCGGACCTCGGGGCCGCCCGATGAAAGCCTGGGCTGTGGTCCTGCTATGGCTGTGCCTGGTGTTCGCCGCCAGCGCGCAGCCAGCCGGCGACCCCAGCCCACTGCAATACCGCGACCGCGCCGAGGAAGTGCGCTTCCACGCACTCACCGCCGAACTGCGCTGCGTGCAATGCCAGAATCAATCACTGGCTGACTCCAACGCGCAGATCGCCCACGACCTGCGCCGCGAAGTGCTCAAGCTGATGCACGAAGGCCGCAGCGATGCCGAGATCAAGCAGTTCCTGGTCGACCGTTACGGCGAGTTCGTGCTGTACCGTCCGCAGCTGGAAGCCGGCACCGCCCTGCTCTGGTTCGGACCTGGCCTGTTGTTGCTGGCCGGCGCCGTGCTGTTGATCGTGCATGTACGGCGGCGTGGCCGCACCGTTCCTGTTGCCAGCAATGACGACGCCAGTCAGGAAGAGCGCGAATGGTGAATGCCGGCTTCATGACAGGCGCTGCAGTGCTGGCGGTAGTGGCAACCGGCGTCACCTTGTGGCCACTGTGGCGCGCCGGCAAACGGCGGATCTGGGGCAGCCTGGTTGCGATGGCGCTGGTCGCCACGCTGGGCCTGTACCAGTTGTTGGGAACTCCGGCGGCGATGCAGCCGCAACCTGAACCCGCTGCCGCGCCGCAGACCATCGAAGAAGGCATCGCCCAGCTGCAGGATGCCTTGAAGCAGAACCCCGAGCGCGTTGACGGCTGGGTGCTGCTGGCCCGCTCGCAGCTGGAGATCGGCAAGGTCGCCGATGCCGCTGCGGCCTACCAGCGCGCCGTGCAGCTGGCGCCGGAAGAACCCGGCCTGCTGCTCGAAGCCGCACAGACCCGCGCCCAGGCCGATCCCAAATTCCTGTTCGACGACACCGCCCAACAGTGGCTTGCCCGCGCCCGCCAGATCGCACCGGACAACGAGCGGGTGATCTGGCTCACCGGCATCGTGCAGCGTCAGCAAGGCCAGAACGAACAGGCCGCGCAGACCTGGGAAAGCCTGCTACCAAGGTTGGAGCCCGCCGCCGCAAACGCACTGAAGGCGCAGATCGATATCGCCCGTGGCAAGGCGCCGACCTCCGCGCAGGTTGGCACAGCAACAACAACGGCAGCAGCAAGCACTGCCGGCGGCGGCATCACCATAACGGTTACCCTGGCCCCTGCCTTGGCCGAACGCGCCGCTGCCGGCAAGGAAACCATGTTCGTCATCGCCCGCATCCCTGGTGGCCCACCAATGCCGGTCGCCGTCGAGCGCCACCCTGCGCAGGCAACGCCACTGACCGTCACCCTCGACGACGGCGACAGCCCGATGCCCACGCAGAAGCTGTCGGCGCTACAGGAAGTGGAAGTGTTCGCCCGCCTGTCCGCCAGTGGCAATGCGATGCGCGGCGAAGGCGACGTCGAGTCGGTACCGATCAAGGTCAAATTGCCGACTGACAAGCCGTTGGCGATCATGCTGGGTCAGTAACCCGCTGCAAGCTGTCTTGTGGGAGCGGCGTAAGCCGCGAAGCGAGCATATCCAGCAGATGACAGAGATGCCATGTGCTTGGGCAACTTTAGCTTCGCGGCTTACGCCGCTCCTACAAACAACCCACTCTGGCCGGCACCGACAGCACTGCGGCCGTGGCCGTTCAAGTACCGCCCCGTAGCCCGGGTAAGCGCAGGGCACCCGGGGGAACTCGGCACCACGCGTGAAGCTCACGCCCTTCGCCGCATTTAAAGCGAATTTCACCGTCTTCGGCCGACCTTGCCTCCCGGGTGCGCTGCGCTTACCCGGACTACAGGGCTGGTTTGGCACGCAGCCCCGGCACGCTCCGCTGGCGCGCCCGCCTCGCCGGAATAGCGTGATAACCACTGGTTATCATCCATGCGAAGATGCGCCCGGCATCCCCGTTAAAATTGGCAGATGACTGAATTCACCCCCGTCGGCAGCCGCTTCCATGCGCTGTCTTCCCCATTCCCGATGAAGCGCGGTGGCAGCCTTGTCGGCGCCCACGTCGCCTACGAAACCTGGGGCAATCTGGCCGCCGATGCCAGCAACGCCATCCTGATCGTCACCGGCCTGTCGCCGGATGCGCACGCCGCCAGCAATGCCGACAACCCCGCCAACGGCTGGTGGGAGCCGATGCTTGGCCCCGGCAAGCCAATTGATACCGACCGCTGGTTCGTCATCTGCGTGAACTCGCTGGGCAGCTGCAAGGGCTCTACCGGCCCGGCCTCGTTGGACCCGGCCACCGGCAAGACCTACCGGCTGTCCTTCCCCGAGTTGTCGATTGAAGACGTGGCCAACGCCGCCGCCGAAGTCGTGCGCGCACTTGGCATCACCCAACTGGCCTGCCTGATCGGCAACTCGATGGGCGGCATGACCGCACTGGCGATGTTGCTGCAGCACCCGGGCATCGCCCGCAGCCACATCAACATCTCCGGCAGCGCCCGCGCCCTGCCGTTCTCGATCGCCATCCGTTCGCTGCAGCGCGAGGCCATTCGCCTCGATCCAGCCTGGAACAACGGCGATTACGACGAAGTGCATTACCCGGAATCGGGCATGCGCATGGCGCGAAAACTCGGCGTCATCACCTATCGCTCGGCGCTGGAATGGGATGGCCGCTTCGGCCGCGTGCGGCTGGACTCGGACCAGACCGACGAAGACCCGTTCGGCCTCGAGTTCCAGGTGGAAAGCTACCTGGAAGGGCATGCGCGCCGCTTCGTGCGCCACTTCGACCCGAACTGTTATCTCTACCTCGGTCGATCCATGGACTGGTTCGACCTGGCCGAATACGCCGATGGCTACGTACTGGCAGGGCTGGCGAAGATCCAGGTTGAGCGCGCGTTGGCCATCGGCGCCAACACCGACATCCTGTTTCCGGTGGAACAGCAGCAGCAGATCGCCGACGGCCTGCGCGCAGGTGGCGCCGACGCGCAGTTCATTGGTATGGATTCACCACAAGGCCATGACGCCTTCCTGGTGGATTACGACCGCTTCGGCCCTGCCGTGGCACAGTTCCTGCGGACACTTCCGACAGCCACGTAAACACCGCCCCGAACTCGGATGCAGGTGGCCGCTGATGGCCCCCTGCCCACTGCGCACAGCACCCTGAAGCCTCCGACAACCGGAGGTCAGCCATGTCGCGCCTGCTGCTGTTTCTGCTGCTCTTGCTCTGCGGTTCGCTCGCCGCCGCACCCGCCGCCGCGCCACCGTTGATGCTGGCCAGCAGTTGGCAGGACGGGCCGGATGTATCCCTCTATCTGGTCAGCGAGAAACTCGACGGCGTGCGCGCACGCTGGGACGGTCACGCGCTCTGGACCCGCGCCGGTCACCGCATCCCGACGCCGGCATGGTTTACCCAGGGCTGGCCCAAGCAGGCGATCGACGGCGAATTATGGATGGCACGCGGTCAGTTCGAAGCCACCAGCGGGCTCATCCGCAGCAGCCCAGCCGATGAGCAGCAGTGGCGCAAGCTCCGTTTCATGGCCTTCGATCTACCCCATGCCACCGCTGGCTTCGCCCGGCGTCACGCCCAGCTCAGCCGGATCATCGCCAATCAAGCCAACCCCTATCTGCTCGCCATAGAGCAACGCCGTCTGCCAGATACCGAGAGCCTGCACCGACACCTGCGCAGCATCGTCCAGGCTGGCGGCGAAGGCCTGATGCTGCATCACCAGGACAACCGCTACAGCGACGGCCGTAGCGCTGGCTTGTTCAAACTCAAACCGTACGACGATGCCGAAGCACGCGTGATCGGCCATGTACCAGGCAAGGGCAAGTATGCCGGCATGGTCGGCGCGCTGCTCGTGCGTGCCGACAGCGGTGCACAGTTCCGCCTCGGCAGCGGCCTGAGTGATGCACAGCGCGCCGATCCACCGCCGATCGGCAGTCAGGTGACCTATCGCTACAACGGCCTGACCGTGCACGGCCTGCCCCGCTTTCCGCGTTTCCTGCGGGTACGAGATGATCGCTGATCAAAGCAATCATTCCTTGTAGGACCGGCGTAAGCCGCGAAGCAGATACATCATCAGATGGCACAGGCACATGGGGTCTCAGCAATGCCGGCTTCGCGGCTTACGCCGCTCCCACAAAAGCAGACCCGGTGCAGGGCTTCACAGCCGCTCATGTTTGCGCTGCAATGGCGGCAACAAACAAGGGCAAGCTCGATGCGCTATCAAGGCCGGCTGCAGGATTGGAACGATGACAAGGGCTTCGGATTCGTGATTCCGAACGGCGGTGGTGACCGCGCCTTCGTCCATATCAAAGCCTTCGAGCAGCGCACGCAACGTCCGACTGACGGCATGCTGATCAGCTATGCGCTGCGCAGGGACGAACGCGGCCGCTTCAATGCCATCGCGGTGCGCTCGGCAAGCGCCACCAAAACCGTCACTTCCAAGCCAAAGCGTCCTCCGTTTACCGCGCGCCTGCCGCACGTCCTGCTGGGTGCATGCGCCCTGCTCTGCATACTGGGACTATGGATTGCCAAGTTGATACCCGAATGGACCTTGCCGGTGATTGGCGGGATGAGCGTCTTAGCGCTGGGCTTCTATCTCCACGACAAGGGCGCAGCTGCACGCGGTGAGCAGCGCACGCCCGAAAACACCTTGCACCTGATCTCCCTGCTCGGGGGCTGGCCGGGCGCGCTGATCGGCCAGGGGCTGTTCCGCCACAAGACCAGCAAGTCCAGTTTCCAGGCCATGTTCTGGCTGACGGTCGTGCTCAATGTCATCGCGATCTGGT
>Ga0308158_10003360_pt1 | contig 14187 bp, 9 predicted proteins | sample PhyBR2_FD_201038 | JGI IMG/M metagenome (GOLD analysis project Ga0308158, IMG submission 201038) | Phyllosphere microbial communities from UC Gill Tract Community Farm, Albany, California, United States - DLSLB.R2 | ecosystem: Host-associated > Plants > Phyllosphere > Unclassified | place: USA... | reverse complement strand
GGGGAAGCCTACAGTTGATCGATCGCCCGTGGAGCGCTCGCCTGTGGTCGGACAGGGACGGGGAAGACCTTGAAGCGGCAGCACACGTCTTCTGAAAGACGTGTGCTGTCTGCGGTGCACCGTGATCTGTGGCGAAGGTGAACGTGTCTTGCGGCGCATACGCGACTGCTCGCCTGGGTCTAGCGCCTAGAACGCGTGGCCACATCCCATTGCGTTTCAGAGTGCCAACCAGCGTAGAGCTTCTCGTCGATGATTTTTAGGACTAGCGGGAGGATTTCAGAAGTGAGAACCAGTTGGTCGTCTTTTATGATCCGCTCCGCGTCGAGGCCACAGTCGATCATTTGCTTCCTAAGGTCAGACGCCTCGTACTTCTTGGCAAGAAATCCTCTCTCACTCATCCCTCGAAGTTGAGTAGCTATTCGGCTATTACGCAACGCGGATTCCTTGAGTAGTGACTCTGATTCGCTCGACAAAGGAAGTGCTTCTATCGCAGCAGTACTCCAGACGGGGATTCGTTCCCGAAGGCTGTTAATGTCCCTGAATATTCGTTCGAAGGCCGCAGTTCTCAAGATCGCGACGTGCTCTTCAGTGACCACCAAATCAAAGTCATGTGCGAACGAAAGAATGGGATCACTGACGCGGCGAAGGCCGTCTCCGAATTGAGTCATGATCTTGCCGAGTTGTGCAGCCTGGTAGGGGTTAGCCTGCTTCACGAAAGCGACTCGACCAGTGCTGTCGTCGCCAACCACAACCGAGTAGAGAAGGAATCCTTGCTGTTTTAGTCCCTCTCTAGAAATTGACGGCAGCGAGGAAGCTTCGTCGAGCATGCGAAGCACTGCAGCATCAAGTTCGATGATCGGTGGCGGCGGGGCGTCGGCCGCGCGCCTACCCCTGCGTTTCTCCGGCTGAGTCAAGATGAGTTCGGATCGGGGGACGAGGACATAGTTCGCTTCTTCGTCGAGCGCCATGTCGTCCGAGTACCCAACGGGCGTGCGATCGGCCAGTTCTTCTAGCGTCAGGGATGCGATCCGCCGCAGGGCGTCGGTGACGTCCGTATGCATGGTTACTCTGTGGCCCTTGATGTTGGAGGTCGTCCGTCTCCCAAGAACCAGCGTCATGTCACCGTCCGATGTGAGCGATGTTGGATCGAAGTCCGAGCTTGTCATACCGACCTACCTCCGGGTCTCGATGCGAACGTCTGCGTTCAGCGTTGCCACGCGTAAGCCGGTGCCCTGCGTGACCTCCCCTGATCCTACGACGATGTATCCCTTCCAACCATGATCTGTCGTCACGCGCAACACTCGACGCCCAAATAAGTAGAGGGTTGGATTAATTTGAACCATTTCAGATCTCACATATACAACACCGAGAACGGCGAAGAATATGAGATAGGCGATCAGATCTTTGATGCTCGGCTCGCTGACAGGGAAGAAGGTAAGTGGCGAGATACCCGCTTATCTCTGCGCCCTGATCGGCGACGCTCGCGATCTTAATCGGCTCAGGTGCGGTTCTTTTGGAGACTAGAAAAACGATTCGAGCCATATCGACTATCCCGATCAGTGCAATGGCACCGCATGTAATCTGAAGCCAAAGAACGTCGAACCTAATCGCCAAGAGTAGAAACATCAATGCGTAGGAACCCAAGAAGAGTCTCGCGCGTCGGATTATCTCGGTCATCTTTCCTCCTTCCTGTAGTGAACCGTGTATATGTGAAGCGTAGGCCGGACCGCCGACACTGGCCAGGTTGCCTCCCCACGTCGCTGTGGCTCACCTTCGGCCGAGCGTCCGGTCCCACACCGTGGCTCGATGCACCTCGAACCTCCGGACGATTGACAGGACGCTCTCACCGCTGTCGCGGGACGTTTGAATTGCGTCTATCTGCTTGGCGGTCAGAGGCGTTCGACTCCGTCTCTTTGGTTCCGTGATCGCACCGTCGAGCCCCGTATCAGCCGCAGAGCCCGACGAGCCGAGACCCCGCTTCGCCAGTTCCCACACGGCTTCCAGCCGCTCGACCCGCTTCCACTCATGTGATTGGAATCCGCCCCGGTCCACAGTTACAGACAGAAGCCGAACCCCTCGGGGTTCGGCTTCTGTCGTTTTCTCTTCTTTCCCTCTTTCACGCGGATCAGCGCTCTGCCGCGTGGATGATCTCGAGTCCCGTTCGGTGGTCGGTGACGGCGAAGGCGGGAAAGCGGGTGCGGAACTTCGTCGAGTCGAAGAGATTGTCGTGGGCATAGCGCGGGAGGAGCTCACGGATCTCCCGCGCTGCGGGGGAGAACGCACCGGCAGCGCTCAGTGCCCAGCGAGGCACCACCGTGTGTCCGGCGGTTCGCCCGAAGGCATCCGCTGCCAGGGCGACGAACTCTCGATACGTGGGGTGTTCTTCCGGCGTGGGAAGGTGCCAGGTCTGACCGAACGCGTCTTGCGTGTTCCCCAGGAGTGCCAGTGCGCGGCTGGCATCGGGGGTCCAGATGAGCGTGCGGCGGCGATCGTCGCGCACCGGCACGAGAGCTCTCTTCCCGGCCGCCATCCGGTCGATGACGAGCGTGTTTGTGAAACTCTGAGTGCGCCCCGGTCCGTAGAACTCCGGCGCCCGGGCGATGAGGACGGGGATGTCGCCGCGATCCATTTCTTCCAGGACCATCTCGGCCATACGAGCGCGGACCCGGCCCTTCGGCCCGACGGGGGCGAAGGGCGTCTTCTCCGTCTGTATCCGAGCGTCCTGGGGGTACATGTACGTGTTGTCGAAGTAGACGAAACCGGCCCCCGCCGCACGTGTCGCATCCAGCGCGCTGCGCAGCATCGTCGGGAACTGGCGTTCCCAGAGGGCGGTATCGGCGGGCAGCCCTGCTGTGAAGTAGACGACGTCACTGCCCTGGACGGCCGCCGCCGTGCGAGCGGGGTCGAGCAGATCGGCGCTCACCAGTTCATCGGTCGGATTGACCGCGCGCGGGTGCCGACTCACGAGACGGATCTCGTCCGTCCCCCGGTGATGCAGTTCCCGAGCGAGCTCGATGGCGATCTGCCCGTTGGCTCCGAGTATGGTCTGCACTTTTTCGCCCTTCATGCGATATGTTAACGGTGTTCACATCATAGGAAGGGAAAGTTAGCGGTGTCAACATCAACCCCGGGTTCGTACCACCACGGCGACCTCCGAGCCGCACTGGTGGCCGCCGCGCGGCGATCGCTGGAGTCCGGTGAGGCCTTCTCGCTGCGCGCCGTGGCGCGGGAGGTCGGCGTCTCATCGACCGCTCCGTACCGCCACTTCCCGCATCGCGACGCGCTGGAGTCCGCCGTGGCCGCGGAGGGGTTTCGGGAGCTGTGGCACCTCCTCGCCCCGGACGGCACTCTGCCCCAGTCGCCTCAGGCCTTCCTGGAGTTCGCCGTCGTGTACGTCGACTTCGCCGCCGACCATCCCGCGCTGTTCCGTGTGATGTTCGGCAAGGAGTGCGATGACGCGAACGACGAGCGTGTGCTGGCTGCGGCGAAGCTGCACGAGCTACTCGCACGCGCGACCGCGGCTCTGTTCCCCGACCGTGACCCGATCGCACTCGCCACCGGGCTGTGGAGCGCAGCGCATGGCCTGGCCTTCCTCTTCCTCGATGGCAAGCTGCGTTCTCCCTCCCGCGAAGAGCGCGCCGACCGGGTGCGTGCGACCCTCGCTGCACTCCTCTGACAAACGTCCTCAACTCACCCGGGAAGGTTCACCATGACCCGACGCATCCTGAACGTCGTGACGAACGTCGGACACTACGACGATCCATCACACCCCACGGGACTCTGGCTCTCCGAGCTCACGCACGCCTGGCAGGTGTTCGAGGATCGGGGATTCGAGCAGGCCATCGTCAGTCCTGCCGGTGGCGCGGTGCCGCTGGAGCCGCGATCGTTGGCCTTTCCGAACGATGATCGTTCCGCGCGGGCATGGCGGGAGGACCCCGCTCGAATGGCACTTCTGCAGGACACCCTCGCTCCTGCCGACGTGAATGCCGGCGACTACGATGCGATCTTCTTCACCGGCGGTCACGCCGTCATGTACGACTTCCCCGACAGCGCAGGGCTGCAGCAGATCACCCGGGAGATCTGGGAGGCCGGTGGCATCGTCTCCGCCGTGTGTCACGGGTACTGCGGTCTGCTCAACACCCGGCTCTCGGATGGATCGCTGCTCGTCGCGGGGCGGCGGCTCACCGGATTCGCCTGGCGCGAGGAGGTGCTGGCGCGCGTGGACAAGCTCGTGCCGTACAACGCCGAGGAGGAGATGATCGGCCGCGGAGCGCGGTACGAGAAGGGCCTGCTGCCGTTCGCCTCCCATACTGTCGTCGACGGTCGTCTGGTCACCGGTCAGAACCCGGGATCAGCGAAGGCCACGGCACGACTTGTCGCGGGGATGCTCTGACGTCCTCGAACCGATGTCCTCCGTCGGCTTGACCTTGTCATAGTGACAAGGTGGATGGTGGTGAGAGGAGGTCATGAGATGACAGAGAAGACAGACGTCAGTCCGGGCGACGGGCTCCGGGAGGCACTGCGGGTACCGGATGCATCCGCACGGCTCCAGGCGGCGCTCACCGCGGGCACCAGCCCGCATCAGGCATACGTCGAGGTGCTGGTGGAGCGGTGCCGGGACGAAGCGGACTTCTTCGTCCGTGACATGCTCACCTGGGCGTTGACCCGCCAGGATCGCGACCTGACGGTGACGCGACTGCTGCCGGAGCTCTCCTCGCCATCCGCCAGGGCGCGCAGCCAGGCGCTGCACACGATGTCGAAGATCGGTGACCAGCGAACCTGGCCGGCCCTCCGTGACGACCTGCTGACGGATGTGGACGTCGAGGTGGCGCGGGCCGCGTGGCGTACCGCGGCGGGACTCGTGCCGTCGGGGGAGGAACCGGATCTCGCCCGCAAGCTGGTCACCCAGCTCGGACGGGGTGATGCCGAGACCCAGCGAAGCCTCAGCCGCGCCTTCGCGGTGCTCGGTGACGTCGTCGAGCCGATCGTTGCGGCGGAGGTTGAGAACGCCGATCCAGCCGTGGGCGCGCACGCCGCCGCCACGCTGGCCATCATGGCCGATCCCGAAACCGGTTTCGAGTCCGCGATCACGGAGGCGAAGCGCGTCGTGGCGCTTCGGGCTGCTCCGGCCACGGGTGAGTGAGCATCGTGCTCATCGGCGACGTGGCGCGGCATTCGGGCATCTCCGCCCGCATGCTGCGCCACTATGACCGCATCGGGCTGGTGTCCGCGTCTGGTCGCACGGCGGGGGGCTACCGCGAGTACTCCGACGACGACATGCGCAGACTGCTGCACGTCGAGGGCCTGCGATCGCTCGGCCTGAGCCTTGCCGAGATCATCGACGTGATCGATGACCGTGAGTTCGACCCTGCCACGGTAGTGGCGAGGGTGGTGGAGCAGACGCGACGCGAGATCGTGCAGGCGCAGGAACTCGTGCATCGCCTGGAGGAAATCACCGCGACCGAGCCGCGGACCTGGGATGACGTACTACGAACGATCCGCCTCATGCAAAGGCTGGAGAAGTCGGACGCTTCTGCACGCCAGCGACTCGCCTTGCGGACGCAGGATGCGGACCAGCGTGACCTCCCGGTGCTGATCGATGCGATGCTCCGTGAAGAGGGGGAAGACGCCGCCGGCGCTCTGCAATGGGCGATTGCGCGTACCGGCGACGCCGCGGTTCCCGCGTTGGCCGATGCCCTCGTGTCAGATGACCCCGGCCGACGGCGCCGCGCGTTCGACGCGCTGGCGAAGATCGACAGCCCAGCCGCGCGTCAGGTGATCGGAGGGGCGGCCGGCCATCCGGATGAGAGGGTTCGGCGACAGGCGATCATCGCCCGCGCTGCGGCAGACGAGCCGGACTCGATCGCCGCGCTGGTGGAGCTGATCCGCAGCGGGCAGGGTGATGTCGACGCATCGGATGCGCTCGCGGCTCTGGCCGATCGAAACGGGCTCATCGAGGAGGCGGTGGATGCCGTCGCCCGGGCACTGTCGTCGGGGGATGCCTCCGCTCGGCGACGGCTGGCGGCCGCACTCGTTCCCTTCCCGCTCGCGGTGACCCGGCCGGTTCTGGAGAGCTTGCTTGATGACGAGGACCGCGCGACCGCCCTCACCGCGCGGTACGCCCTGGACTCCCGCGGCACGCCATAGCGGCCCTGCGGTCAGCGTCCGAGCTGCAGTGTGGCAGGGCTGGGGGAGAACTTGTCGTCCAGCACCAGGCATGCGGCCCCGATGGCGGCGACATCCGCGCCGAGGGAGGTCCCCTCGATGGTCACCTCATGGAGCTGGCGGGCGATCGAGTGCTGGGCCACGAGAGGGCGGATGGTGGCGAGGAAGCGCTCCGAGACGTGCTCCCACATCGCGCCGCCCACCACGATGGAGTCCATGTCCAGCAGGTTGGTGATCGTGAGGATCGCCGACGCCGTGGCACGGGCGGCGAAGTCGAGCAGGCCACTGGCGCCCGCGTCCCCCCCGTCCGCCTTCGCGCACAACTCGCGGAAAGCCGCCTCGGCGAGAACCGGCGTCGACATGTCGGTGTCGGCGGGCAGGATCCCGGCTGCCATCGCCTGCTCCGCGAGGCTCTGCGGCGAGCCCGACTGCCAGAACGCGCGGAAGGTGCCGGTGTAGCGATCACCGAACTCCTCGGAGGAAACCGGAAGCAAGCCGACATCACCCGCATTCCCGGAGATTCCGCGGACGACCTGATCGTTGATGACGATTCCGAGACCGACGCCCGTGCCCAGATAGAGGAACGCGAAGTCTCGCGGACCCGTGGAGGCGCCGGCCCACTGCTCGGCCACCGCTCCGGCCGTCACGTCCTTGTCCAGCAGGACGGGCAGGCCCGTGGCCTCCCGGATCTCGTCGCGGAGGGCAACACGGTGCCAGCCGGGCAGGTGGGGTGGATCAAGCACCAGGCCACGAGCGACATCCACCGGTCCGGGGGACGCGATGCCGATGCCGATGATGCGCTCGCGGTCGATCGGCGCCTCCGCGATGAGGGCGGTGATCTGGGCGGTGATCTGGGCCACCACCGCGCTGGGGTCCTGCACAGCGGGCGTTTCATGGCTGGCGTCGACAACGACCCGACCCGTGAAGTCGAGAAGCACGTAGGTGATCACAGCGGGATCGATGTGCACGCCCACCGCGTAGCAGCCGGACGGGTTCAGTTCCAGCATCGTGCGCGGCTTCCCGTAGGCGACCGCCTGCTTGCCCGTCTCCACGATCAGTTCCTGATCCAGCAGCCGGCGGCAGATGTTCGACACGGTCTGAGCGGACAGGCCGGTCTCCTCCGTGAGCTCCACCCGGCTGCGTCCGGTGGGGGAGCGGCGGATCGATCCCAGCACGATGCCCTCGTTGAAGTCGGCGACCCGCGGCATGTTGGTGCCGCGACTGTGGTTCTGCGTCACTGGAGCTCCTCGAATCGAACAAAGACAGCCGCGTCTGCGTCCCCCCACCTTATTCCAGTGGGTTGAAGAAGGGTCGTCGGGGGCTTGCGGTCGACCCGGAACGGTGGCTAGCCTTCAGTCTCACATTAGTCCATACATTTGATGAAGTAAGTCTGGATCGTCCCAAACGAAGGAGTTTGCATGAATGACGTGGGCAAGTCGAGATCGATCAGGGCCGGCGCAGTGGCGCTCGCCCTGGTCGCAGCGGGGTTCGTGGCGATGTCGCCCACCCCGGCCATGGCGACCACGGCGGATGCCACCGCGGTCTTCACGGCCACACCGCAGCTGACCGGTATCAACGGCGTCCGGCCGGGGGACAACTCCGCCACGGCGGGGATGGTGGCCACCACGGTGGATGGTCGGGAGTGCTGGCAGATGCGCAATGACCCCGCCGTCCGGTACCTCTACGTCGACGTCGCGGATTCGGTGATCCCCAGTGGGGCGAAGCGCGCCATCGTCACGATGGACTACTACGACGCCGGCACCTCGAACATGCTGGTCAACTACAACTCGACGACCAACGCCTGGGCGAACTCGAGTCTGTACCGGTTGACCGACACTGGCACCTGGCGTACGCACTCGTTCGAGCTGAGCGACATCAAGTTCACCAACCGGGCGAACGGATCCGACTTCCGGCTCCAGGTGCAGGCAGCGGATGGCTCGATCCCGCCCGTCTGCATCTCACGTATCGACGTGCGCTTCAGCGATCAGCCCGTCGCCGCGCTCGACTCGCTCGCGATCATGAACTCCTCCCTGATCTTTCACACGGGGGAGGCGTCCGTGCAGGTGGCAACTCCCGCGGACGAAGTCACCTGGCGCCTCGGTGACGCGGACGACGTTCAGCTGCGCACCGGCACCACGACGATCACCGATGGCGACGGGGCGATCGACCTCACCGACCTGCCGTTCGGCTACTACACGCTCAGCGTCACCGCGGACGTCGGATACCCGGTGACGCGGACCACCTCGCTCGCCGTGCTCGATGACCCGCCCGCCGGCTGGAACGGTGAGGATGCGTTCTTCGGCACGCAGATCCACCGTGGTCACCAGCCCCTCGCGCACACCGATGCGCTCATCGACGCGATGGTGCTTGCCGGTTACGGCATGAGCCGTATCGAGACCACGTGGAGCGAGGTGGAGAAGACCGCAGGCAACTACTCGTTCGACAGCGAGGGTGTGCGTGTCGTGGGTGCCCTCGCGGATCGCGGCCAGCAGGTGATGTGGAACGCCGGTCTCACCAGCCCGCTCTACGACAACAACCGCACGCCCGCGAGCCCGGAGGCGATCGCCGCCTTCGCCTCGTACGTGGGTGCCACCGCCGCGCACTACAGCGCTGCGGGGGACTCGCACGACATCGGCATCCTCAACGAGTACAACTCCACCGGCTTCAACAACGGCAGCTGCGGTCTGACCGCTGCCTGCTACCTGCAGATCCTGAAGCCGGCGCGCGCGGCCGCTCATGCCGCCGATGCGGAAGCGAACGTGATCGCACCGATCACCGCCGGAGTCCAGCTCGCCTGGGCGCAGGACTTCATCGCGCAGGGTGGACTCGATCACCTCGACACCTATGCGACGAACTTCTACGCCTCCGCGCCGAACGGCGCTCCCGAGGACGCGGCGGACCTGGCGAACCTGCAGCAGCTCACCGCCATGATCGACGCCGCTGACGGCGACCGGAACATCCCGGTGCGCATCACGGAGAACGGCTGGGCAACGCACACCGCCGGGGCCACCCAGGCGCAGCAGGCGGACTTCGCGATCCGCAGCCCGCTGCTCGCGCAGCTCGCCGGCGCGGACGAGTACCTCTGGTACGACCTCTACGACGACGGATTCAACGGCGGGGAACGCGAGGACCGGTTCGGTCTCATCAATCGCGCCGATGACACGGCGTGCTTCCAGTGGAAGTGCCCGGGTGACAACTACACCTACGGCGGTGTGCACGGGATCAGCCCCAAGCCGGGCTTCGTCTCCCAGGCGGTGGCCATCCGTCAGACGGTGGGCAAGCACCTCACCGGGCGCGAGGATCTCGGTTCGACGTCGGCGTACAGCCTGCGCTACGAAACCACGAATGCCACGGAGACGACGCGCGCGATGTGGAGCACCGGCACCGACGCGGTCAGCGTGGACGCGCAGAACGGCTTCACGCTGATCGATCAGTTCGGGCGCACCACGACCTACCCGAAGGGCGTGTCGACGCTCGTGCTCACTGGATCGCCCGTGTTCGTGAAGGGCGACGTGACAGTGGCGCCGGCGACGAGTCCGGTCGCCCTGGAGATGCCCGAGACGTGGGTGCAGGGTGCTGAGCTGCCGATCACCGTCACCGCCGGTGACGACATCAAAGGAGGTCCGCTGACCATCGAAAGCGCCGGTGTGGTCAAGGAGGTGAACCTCGCCTCAGAGAAGTCGGCGTCCTTCAGCCTGCCCGGCACCCTGCGCCTCGGTGAGCGGGAGGTCGCGGTCACGCTCACCGACAAGAAGGGTCGTCTCGTCGCGCAGACCCGCCGTGCGACGACGGTGGTGGATCCGTACGTCGTCTCGGCTCGGCCCTCCATCCAGACGAATGCGGATGGCTACACGTATGGGCTGGATGTCAGCATCGTGAACAACGCCGCCACCGCGGACGTCACGATCGACGACATCGACTGGAAGATCGGCACTCAGTCGGGCACGGTGCCCGACGCGGTCACGGTGCCCGCGGGTGAGACCGTCACCGTCTCCGTGCCGATCGCGGACCCGAAGCTGTTCGCGACGCAGACGTACTCCGTTGCGGCGCACTCCGGTGCTCTGACCCGGTCCGACACGGGTCCGCTCAGTTTCTCGCCGATCGAGAAGGACGACGCGCAGACACTGAACCCGATCGATCTCAACACCCTCGGCAAGTGGAACGCGATCCGCACCGGAACGCGAACGGGAACGGCGGATCTCGGCGGTTCGCTGCGTTTCACCGCGACGGATGACGCGCTCGTGATGCACGCGGTGATCACGGACGACGTGCACCAGGCTGATCGCACCGATCCCGCGCTCAGCTGGCAGGCGGATTCCATCCAGTTCAACACGTACGACCTGTTCCCGACGGTGCTGGGTGGAGAGCGTGTGGAGATCGCCGCGGCGCTGTATGCGAGCGGTCCGGTGGTCTACACCTTCGCCCCTCCCGCCGGCCAGTCGGCGGGACTCACCCCCGGCGCCACGGCGAACATCGTTCGCGATGACGCGGCGAAGACGACGAGCTACGACGTCTCGGTGCCGTGGTCCGCGCTCGGCTTCGATGCGCCTCCCACGGGATCCTGGGGTCTGTCATTCCTTGTCAATGATGCTGACGGCAATGTGCCGGGAACGGACGCACGCTCCGGCTGGCTCGAATGGGGCGCGGGCGTCGGCTCCGCCCCGAAGAACCCGGCGTTGTTCAAGTCGGTGCAACTGGTCGGCTGATTCGAGCAACAGGGTCCTGCGGGCGTCCGGATGACGGACGTCCGCAGGACCTTTGTGGTTCCTCACGAGACAGCGCTGACAGGCCCGGTGATGAACAGGGGCGACGCGGACACCGGCAGCGTCACCACGCCGGCGACCGGAGCGATCACTGTTGTGCCACCGCGCACATCGGTGATCGTGATGGGGCCCGTCGCCGATACGGTCGCACTGACCGCCGTGGTCGACCACAGGATCCGCGTCTCTTGCACCCCCGAACCGAATCGCACCGATCGCAGCGGGAGAACAGTCACGTCGGATCCCGCGTACTCGCGGCCGCTCAGCATGCGGGCGATCACCGCCTGGGCCACGGCGGCAGGTTTCGGGGCGTGCGCCGCCACAGACGTGAGGGTGGCCGAGGTGCTCACCACGGGTTGCCGCAGCATGCCGAAATTATGCTCGGCGTTCGTTGCGCCGGTGCCGTCGTTCACGAGGTCGTACCAGTACACGCGCCCTACTCCATTGGCCAGTGCCACAGCGTAGAGGCGCACGAGGTTGTCGGCCTGCTGTGCTTCCGAGGTGCCCCCGCCATCGTGCGTCGGCCATCCCATCTCGGAGAGGATGATCGGAAAGTCCGCGCCGGAATTCGCTGAACGCAGCAGCGTCCGCAAGCCCGCGATCGAGTCACCGGACCCGCCGAGCCATTCCGGACCGCCGGGATAGCGGTACGGGTGAACGCTGTAGGCGTCGAGGTGGGTGAGACCGCCGGCGGCCACAAGGGCCGGAGCGAAGCACGGAGTGCCGTCGGCGGCGAAGCAGTTGCCGATCCCGATCGTCGACGGCCCCACGACCGACGTCGAAGGACGGGCAGCGTGGATCGCGGCCGTCGCATCATCGAGGACATCGAGGTAGCAGGCGGCCGTGCGCCCACAGAGACTGTTGTTGAAAGTGGAACCGTTGTACTCGTTGTAGATCTCGATGCTCTTCAGGTCGTATCGAGCCACGAGATCGGCGGCGAAGGCCGCGTACGCCGAGATTCCCGCCACAGTGGACGGAGTGCGTCCGCTGTCGTAGAAGGAACTCGTGCCGTTCGCGATCAGCATGGGCTCGATTCCGCGGGCCCGCGCGCCGTCGACGATCGCGGTGAGCGACGACGGATAGGAGTACACGCCGGGAGAGGTCTCGATCTTGTTCCACGGGGCGTCCTCTCGAATGTTCGTGATGCCGATCGCATCGGCATCGTCGAGCACATCGATTCCCCAGCCGGGCCTATTCAGGTGCGTGGCGACCCCGAAAGGGGAATCGACGGTTGCGGGAACCGGCTCGATGACGGCGAAGGAACTGCTGAGATCGGTGGCGTTCGGCGCAGCGCCCGCGTGCAGCGCAAGCGTGTAGTAGCCGGGGGTCAGCGTCGATAGGTCGATGACCGCCGCGCCGGCACTCATCCAGCGAACGCCGTTCGCGACCAGGGCGCCCGATGGATCAGTGACCTTCCAGCTGACAGACGCGGCCGTCGATCCGATCGAGATCGAGGCGGATCCGCGCGGGAGGATCAGACTCGACGAGGAGATGCTCAGGGTGAACAGCGGGGCGGCGCCGGCGGGTGCGGCGGCGGTGAAGCCGAGCACCAGGGCGATCAGCGAGGCGAGAACGGCGAGGGTGATACGTCGCCGAGATGGGATGGACATGGGATCTCCGGACATCGTTGTCGGGCGGAAGGGGAACGGATGGGGCGGTCGGTTCTTCCGACCGCCCCGATCGGATCATTCGATGAGACGGACCTGCTGGTAGCGGATCAGCTTCCAGTTGTTGACGCCGTCACCCCACTGCTGCCAGCCGAGCAGACCCAGGGAGCGATAGTTGTCGCGGTCGACATCGTCGCGCTTGTTGAGGGCGACCGTCAGCGAGAACTCCGGCGTCTTCGGGGACAGGGGCTCGATGCTCCCCCACGGGATGGCGATCAGATAGGTGGTCGTCTTCGCGGTCTCATCGCGCACGACCTGAACCTCCGCGTCGGACATCATGCCGGACGCGGACGTGCGTGGAAGGGATTCGGTATAGATGCCCGTCCCGTCCAGAGCCTGTCCCGCGTACAGCATGTACCACTTGGCACCCCAGGTGCCGAGTCCCTCACCCGGGCGACCGGGCTGCAGACCGATCGCGATGCTGTCACCGGCGGGCAACCACTCCCCGCGCTTGGCGGGGCGGAAGACCGGTTCGCTGACGACGGCCGAGACGTACAGACCCTTCTTGTCCCAGGTGACCCACACGTCACCGTCGACCACGTCAGGAGCCACCTTGTTCGTGTTGCCCACCGCGGCCAGATCGATGGCGGGAACGCCCTCGAGACCGGTGAGCTTCCCGTGCTTCAGTGTCGGCTTGGCGCGCGTGATCGGTGCGAAGGAGAAGGCATCGGAGTCGGTGACCGTCGATCCGTCCCCGAGGGTGACGGTGGCTCGCGCGTCCTGGATGGCGAACGGGGTCTGTCCCGTCAGCGGCACGCTCACCGTTCGGGTCTCGCCTGGCCCCAGGGGGTCCTGAGCGCCGAGCTCCCCCGCCTGCGCACCATAGGCCCAGGAGAGATCGGAGACGTCCACGGCTGCGGACCACGATCGGTTGGCAAGAGTCAGCGCGAGTCGTGTGTCGAAACCATCGCCGATCATCGGCGCGATGTCCACGTCGACGGAGTTGGCCACGACCTGGGAGGCTGCGATGGCCGTCGTCGACACGACGCCCGCCACCGCAGCGGACGCCCGAACGGTACGGCTGCCGAGCACATCGCCTGCAGGAATCGAGATGATCGTGTCGGACGTCGATCCGTTGTGCGCCGAGACGGTTGTGGTGGTGCCTTCGATCGTCACGTCGACACTGCGCACATCGCCGTGAGGCTCGAAATGCACGGTCACCGGGATGTCGGCACCTCGGGTCACCTTCTCCGGCACCTGAACGCTGACGAGGGCGCCCGGGGTGACGGAGGAGACATCGGCGCGGACGAACAGGGGCTCACTGCTCAGAGTGACCTGGACCTTTCCCTTCACGGGGGAGAGCACCGTCTCCCTCCCCAGCATGTCCACCACTGTCACGGGGGTGCGGGTGGAGATGGATACCGGTTTCGTTGTGCGATCCGAGCTCCACAGGGCAGTCACCGTGCGATCGGATCCGGAGAATCGATATCCCCGTGCGTTCGCGTCCTTGCTCGAGACATCACCGACGTAGTCGGTGCCGATGAGTTCTCGTGCCGTCGTCGCGTAGGCCACGTAGGAGGGCTTCGGCGTGAGGGCAGTGGCATCGGAGCTCGGTCGCCGCAGCGTCCCGAAGTTGTGCTCACTGTTCTCCGCGA
>Ga0308158_10003359_pt1 | contig 14188 bp, 11 predicted proteins | sample PhyBR2_FD_201038 | JGI IMG/M metagenome (GOLD analysis project Ga0308158, IMG submission 201038) | Phyllosphere microbial communities from UC Gill Tract Community Farm, Albany, California, United States - DLSLB.R2 | ecosystem: Host-associated > Plants > Phyllosphere > Unclassified | place: USA... | reverse complement strand
GCCCCCGACAGGGTCCGCTGCAGCGGGATCGTGGCTATGCGCGTCATCGGTCGTCGTCCTTGGTCTAGCGGATCATCTCGAGCAGGGTGTCGTACATCGCGCTCGCGGTCGTCATCACGCGCGCCGCAGCCGCATAGCTGTTCTGCAGCACGACCATCTGGCCGAGTTCCTCGTCGATATTGACCCCCGACACGGTATCGCGCCGGTTGATTGCGTCGTCGCGCCGCGCGGTCATCTGGTCGGCGCGGTCGGCGGCACGCGCCGCGGCCGATCCGGCATCGCCCAGCACGACCGCCGAAAAGCGCGTAATCGTCATCGCGCCCGCATCGCCGAGATCGACCGCGGCTGCGAGTGCATCGACCATCGCGGTCGCGCCGCGGCGATCGCTCGGTCCCAGCGCCTTCTGCCCGATCGCGGTGGGCTCGAGCCGGGCGAGCGGCAGCCGCGCGGGGTTGGCCATGATGTCCCGGCGCACGCCTGCCCCGGCCAGCGCCGCGCCCGTGCCCGATCCCGTGCTTGCCCCCACGCCCACACTGCCGAGGCCGACGATCGACGAGAAGGACCGTCCGGTCCCGGCGCGGTCGGTATCGTCCGACGCCACCGACAGCGTCGCACCCGCCGCGGTCGTGCTGGCGGCGAACCGCAGCCGGCCGAGATCGTCGAGCGTGAACCGTCCATAATGGCCAAGCGGGCCTGCGTTGAGATCGGTGACGAGATCGCCATAGGTCGGCCCCGCCGCATCGGTCAGGCTGTACCGTACCACGATCCGCCCGGCCGAATCGCGCAACGCGAGATCGACCGACTCGCCCGCCGCGAAGCCATGCGGATCCGCACTGGTAAATCCCGACGGCGTCAGCGTGGCCGCGTCGCTGCGGATGAGGTCGTTGAGTCCGAAATACTGCGACAGCCCCACGCCCCCGCGCGCGCTCGGTCTTGCAGGATCCTGCGCCACCGCGATTCCAGTCCCCGGCGCGGTCGCGTCGATCGTCAGGACGCCGCGGGCAAAGCGCGCGGTCGCGGCGCCGCCCAGCCCGGCATTGATCGCGGCGACCGCGTCGTCGAGCGTCGCGCCCGCGCCGAGCGCGTCGAAATCGAGCGTGGTGCTCGCAAGCATCGTCCCGTCCGCGCGCGTGACCGCGACCAGCGCGGCGCCGGTGAAGCCCGCACGATCGCTGCCCGACAGCGCGGTCGCGCGGCCCGCAAGCGACGCGGGTGCGGGCACCGCGGTGCCGCTGTTCGCGGCGGCGTTGACGGTCTGCGCCAGCCCGGCGAACAGCGTGTCGATCCTGCCGCTGAACGCGGGCAGCTGGCGGTCGCGCAGATCGAGCAGCCCGCCGAGCTTGCCGCCCGTCGCGGGCGTGTCGAGCGTCGTCCCGGTCGTCGCGCCGATCGTCCCGTCATGATCCGCGAACCGCAGCTCGATTCCCGGATAATGCGGCTGCGCGATACCCGTGCCGCTCGTCGGATAGGATAATTGCCGCAGCCGCTGGTCGAGCAGTGGCAGCCCGGTCGCCGTTTCGATCGTGACGCGCCCGTTTGCCTGTTCGCGCGCGGTGATGCCGATCAGCCCGCTCAGTTCCTCGAGTGCGCTCGTACGCTGGTCGGCCGGCCCCGCCGAGCTCCGCCCGAGCCCCTGCAGCCGCGAGACGGAGGCGTTGAGCGTGTCGATCGATTGCAGCAGCAGGTTGATCCGGCCGACCGTGTCGCCGACCTCGCCCTCGATATCGCCGCGCAGCTGGTCGACGTCGCTACCGAGCTGCCGCATCGATCCGATCGCGTCCTCGACCGCGCCGACAAAGGGTCCGGCGATCGCCGCGCCCCCGCTTGCGCCCGTCATCGCGATCGCCGACGTGGTGATCGCGTCGAGCCGCGCGGGCAGTGCCGTCTCCGATCCGGTCGCGCCGAGCAGCGCCTGCAGCCGGTCGAGATAGCCCGCCTCGACCGCCGCGCGCCCGGCGTCCCCGCCGCGCGTGTAGACCGTCGCCTCGAGGAACTTGTCGGCGACGCGGCCGGGCTCGCCGACGACCACGCCGCTGACCCGGCCGGACGTGATCCCGGTCTGCAACGCGACGGTCTCGCGCGCGTACCCCGGCGTGTTCACGTTCGCGATGTTGTTCGAGACGGTGCGGATGCCCGCCTGCGACGCGCCCAGCCCGGACAGCGCCGACGACAGGATCTCGCTCAGCGACACGACGCCCTCCCCTTATCCCCGCGCGCGGTCATCGCTTCAGGTTGCTGACTTCCTGGAGCATGTCGTCGACCGTCGTGATGATCTTCGACGATGCGCTGTACGCACGCTGGAAGCGGATCATGTTGGTGAACTCGAGCGCCAGGTCCGAGGTCGAGGCCTCGAGCTTGAACGAGTCGATCGATCCCGCGCCGAGCGACCCCGGCGGGTTGATCGCGAACGCGCCCGATTCGTCCGAGATCGAGTACGCGTTGCCCGTCGCGCGGCTGAGGCCGTCGGGGTTGGGCACGGTCGCGATCGGCAGCTGGAAGATCGCGCGGCTGGTACCGTCCTCGAACAGCGCGCTGACCCGCCCCGTGCGCGACACGCTGATCGACGAGACATTGCCGAGCGTCCCGCCATCGACCGACGAGGTGATGACCGACGACGCGCTCGAGAATTGCGTGAAGCCGGCAAGGCCGCCGTCCGACCCGAAATCGAGCGCGATCGGCTGCGCGCCCGCGCCGTTGGTCCATGCCGGCTGCAACGGCGTGAAGAACGCCGCGTCGCTGCCCGCCATGTCGAGGCTGCCATCGGGGTTGAAGCTGATCGTGCCCCCGCGGAGCAGCCCGTTGGCCGCGCCGACGTCGCTTGCCGGAACCGCATAGATCTCGCCGGCCCAGGTGTTCGACCCGGTCTTGACCACGCCGAGCGTCAGCCGGTGCGCGTTGCCCTGCTGATCATAGACGTCGAACGAGCGGTTGAAGTCGGCGGTCGCGGTCCCCGCGGCGATGTCGCCCGACGCATAGCCGGGCTGTGCCGCGGTCGTGGACTGGAAATTGGCGCGGATCTGAAGCCGGCTGGTCGCGGCGGCGGATCCGGTCAGGTCGCTGACGCGGATCGGCTCGAGCGAACCGACATTGCCGGTATTCACATAGCCGCCCGCCGCGTCGAGCCGCCAGCCCTGCAGGTACAGACCCGCGGTGTTCTTGAGGAACCCGTCCTTGTCGGGCGAGAACGAGCCCGCGCGCGTCAGTGCGACGCCGCTGGCGGTGCCGGCGCCGGTGCGCGTGACGAAGAAGCCCGGCCCGTCGATCCCGAGATCGGTCGAGCTCGACGATGCCTGGAGCAGGCCCTGTTTGGAGATCAGCGTTTTGGGCTGGGCCGCGACGCCCCCCGCTGCATAGACGCTGCCCGCGCGACCGTCGCCGACGAGCGTGCTGAACTGGCTGTCGACCGCCTTGTATCCGACCGTGTTGATGTTGGTGATGTTGTCGGCGACCGACGCCATCGCGCTCGACTCGGCGGACAGACCGGACACGCCGGCAAACAGGGCGGAATACAGACTCACGGTGGGTTATCTCCCGGACGATCGGAGCGCACCGGCACTCCATTTGCATCGTTATAGGAGGGTGCGCGGCCTATCGGTCTGGCGACGCACCGATTTCTCGCGCCGATCCGGGGCGGCAAAAACTGCCGGTCGCGACCGCGCGGACGCAGCGCATCCTATAACGCATCCTATCGAACACGGGAGCGAATGCGATGACGTTGCGGATCACGTTGCGTGACGGCGAACAGATGGTGGTGAACGGGGCGGTGCTGCGTGCGGGCCGCCGGTGCGACCTGATCATCGAGAACCCCGCAGCGATCCTGCGCGGCCGCGAGATCATGACCCCCGGCGAGGCGAACAGCCCCGCGCGACGGCTCTATCTGGCGTGCATGATGGCGTATATCGACGACCGCCACCGGGTCGCGCATCACGACGATGTCGTCGCGCGCCTGTCCGAGCTGCTCGATGCGTTCGAGACCGAACCCGCCAAGCTCGCCTGCACGCAATTCGCGCATCTGATCGCGACCGGCGAATATTACCGCGCGCTGGCCGCCTGCCGTTCGCTGATCGCGTACGAGGCGGAGGCGCTGGGACGGTTGCAGAATGTCGCGGCATGACGCGCTGAGTCCACGGGGGCATCCGTCGGTGCATCCGCTCGCGATCGCGCGCGCCGCGTTGCGCGACGTGCCGCTCGAACGGCATTACGGCGTCGTCACCTCGGTCCGCGGGACGCTGATCGAGGTCGCGGGACTGGGGGGTGCGGCAAGCATCGGCGCGCGGCTGAGCATGGCGCTGCCGACGGGCCTGCTCGACGCCGAGGTGACCGCGCTCGATTCCGGGATCGCGCATTGCCTGCCGTTCAGCGATCCGCAGGGGCTCGCGACCGGGACCCGCGCGTTCCTCGCCGCGGGACAGGTCGCGCTGTACCCCGATCGCAGCTGGCTCGGACGGATGGTCGATGGGCTCGGCCGTCCTGTCGACGGGCTCGGCGCGCTGCCGCAGGGCATGACGCCGCGCGCGGTCCGCGCCGCACCGCCCGCCGCGGCAAGCCGCGCGCGCGTCGGGGACAAGCTCGAGACGGGCGTGCGCGCGCTCGACCTGTTCGTGCCGCTTTGCGACGGTCAGCGGCTCGGGCTGTTCGCCGGGTCGGGGGTGGGCAAGTCGGTGCTGCTGTCGATGCTCGCGCGCTGGACCGATTGCGACGTGGCGGTGATCGGGCTGATCGGCGAGCGCGGCCGCGAGGTGCAGGAGTTCGTCGAGGACGACCTCGGCGCGGCAGGGCTCGCGCGCAGCGTCGTCGTCGTCGCGACGTCGGACGAGCCCGCGCTGATGCGCCGCCAGGCGGCATGGACGACGCTGGCGATCGCCGAACATTTCCGCGACCAGGGGCTCAAAGTGCTCTGCCTGATGGATTCGGTCACGCGCTTTGCGATGGCGCAGCGCGAGATCGGGCTGGCGAGCGGCGAGCCGCCTGCGACCAAGGGCTATACGCCATCGGTGTTTGCCGAGCTTCCCCGGCTGCTCGAACGCGCGGGGCCGGGCGACCGTGGCCAGGGATCGATCACGGGGGTGTTCACCGTGCTCGTCGATGGCGACGACCACAACGAGCCCGTCGCCGACGCGGTCCGCGGCATCCTCGACGGCCATGTCGTCATCACGCGCCGGATCGCCGAGCGGGGCCGCTATCCGGCGATCGACATCCTCAAATCGGTCTCGCGCACGCTGCCGCAATGCCACGCGCCCGCCGACGAGGCGCTGCGGATCGCCGCACGCCGGATCCTGTCGACCTATGGCGACATGGAGGAGATGGTCCGCCTCGGCGCCTATGCCGCGGGCAGCAGCACGGACGTCGACACCGCGATCCGCATCGCGCCCGCGATCGAGACGCTGCTGACGCAGGGCAAGCAGGCGCGTGGCGGCGCGCGCGAATCCTTTGCCGCGCTCGAAGCGCTGCTCGCGGCCCCCCCCGACGCAGCCGCAGACGCAGGCGCGACCGGAAACGCCGCCCCTGATCCTGCCAGCACGCTATCGGCCCACACGTTCTCGGAGCGCCCAGCATGACCCCCTATGACGCCGCATTGCGGATCGCCGAACGCAAGCTCGACGCGGTCCGCACCGCGATCGGCCTGATCGTTGCCGAGCTCGAGCGGATCGAGCATGCACGGATCGCGATCGAGACGTCGCTGACGCGTGAGGCGGAGCTCGCATCGCGCGATCACCGGCTGACCACCGAGCATTTCTTCGTCCACGCGCGCGACCAGCATCAGCAGCTCGTCGGCGCGCGGGCGGCCGCGCATGTCCAGCTCGAGGCGCTGCGTCGCAAGGCCGTCGCGGATTACGGCGCGCAGGTCGCGCTCGAAGGCGCGGCCGCGGAGTTTCGCGAGGCGGCGGACCGCGCGCGCGATGCCGCCGAGCAGAGCGCGCTCGACGACCGCATCGGCGCCCGGCACGCCGCGCGACGACGCGCCGGCGCCGGCGTGGCCGCCACTGCCGCGCCATGACGCCCGCCTCCGCACTGGCCGCGCTGTCACCGGAGCGGCGCGCAGCGCTGATCTACGGCGCGGCGCAGGCCGAGCTGTCGGATCGCCTGTGGAAGGCCGCGCTCGGGCCCGAAGCGTCCGACACGTCGGCACGTGGCGGGACGATCGCGGACTTTCGCGACCGCGACAGCCAGCTCACCGCGCTGATGAACCTGTTGTCGCTCGAGGCCACCCGGAACGGGATCGCCGCGCCTTCCCCCCGCCCCGCCGCCTGCCCAATTGCCTGGCGTGCCCTCGCACGCGTCGCCCATCGGCGCGGTGTCGCCGCGCATGACCGCCGCGCAGGCCGACACGCGCGACGCCATCGTCGATGCCGCACCGTGCAGCTTCGGGGCGAATGCGCGCTATCGCGACTGCGTCGATGCCGCGGCAACGCGCACCGGGCTGCCCGCCGCCGCGCTCGCCGCGATCGTCGATGCCGAAGCCGCCAAGGCGTCGGATGGCAGCTGGCAAACCTATTCGCGCAATCCGCGGTCGAGCGCGGCAGGGCTTGGCCAGTTCCTCACCCGGACGTGGCAGGGGCTCGCCGAAACGCCCGGGACCTGGCTCAACCGACAGGCCGAGGCGCAGGGCTGGCTCGCGGGCGGTCGCGTCCAGGCGCATGCGCGCGGCGCGCTGCTCGCGCTGCGCTACGATCCAACCGCCGCGATCAACGGGGTCGCCGACTATGCACGACGCAATCTCGACGGATTGAAGCGCGCGGGGGTGACCGCGGACGATACCCGCGGCGTCGCGCGGCTCGCCTATCTCGGCCATCATCTCGGGCTCGGCGACGCGATCCGCTTCGTGCGCGACGGCGGCCTCGCCGGCGCGCATGCCAAGACGTTGCTCGACGCGCAGATCGGCAGCGCCGCGAGCAGCCGCAAGATTGCGCAGGCGGGCAACGCCACCGAGGCGCATCGCGACTGGATGCTGGTCTATCTCGACCGCCGCGTGCGTCCCGAAGATTTCGCGGCCGCGCCCCGCCGGTCTATCGGATAGGTAATATTGCGTATAGGATACGTTACAGGATATTAAAGCGCGAAGCCCAGAAAGACGAGGCCGGAGGGGCAGCAACGCCGCCGGTTTTCTTTGGGGGACGTTCATGTCGAAGATTACCGCCGCTCTGGAAGACGCCGTCGCTACCGTTCTTGCCAACACACCAGCCGCCGATGCCGTCCAGACCAACCGGCAGCGCGTTTACGCCGACCGTGCCTTTGCGCAGATCCTCAAGCTGATCGCGCCGCGGATTCGCCATTTCATTCGCCAATACGGCCTGACCGCGCACTGGGACGATGCCGAACAATGCTGCGCGATCGGCGTGCACCGCGCGATCCAGGCCTATGATCCCGCCAAGGCACAGTTCACCACCTTCGTGAACTGGCAGCTGCGCGGCGAGCTTCAGGGGCTGCGCTTTCGCCTGATGACCGATCAGCGTCCGTCGGCGCGCAAGGTCGCGGCCGTCACCGTGTCGCTGAGCGGGCTCGCCCGCAACGAGGACGGCGACGAGGCAGGGCTTGAGGCGATGCTGATCGACGACGGCGCGCTCGAGCGCACCGAGTCGGCGGCGTCCGCCTATCTCGCCGGCAAGACGCGCACGGTGCTGATCGACCGCTATCTCGACCATCTGCGCACCGTTGGCCTCGAGCAGCTGCAGCGCCGCGCGCGCGCCGCCGAGCCAAAGCGTGCCGCGCTGCCGGGCCAGCCGCGGTTGCGCGCCACGCTGTACCCGGTCGACCCCGCCGAACTCGCCGCACTTGAACAGAAAATCGTCGAACACCGCGACGCGATCGAGCGGCGGCTTGGCGGAACCGATGGCCATGACCATGACGGCTATCAGCCGGGCGACGACGACGCGGTGAGTCGCGAACGCGCGCGCCAGCTCGCCAAGCGCGCGGCGGGCACGATCGCCGAGCTGGCGCTGACGATGCCCGGCTTCGGCGCGTCGGATGCGCTGACCTCGCGGTGGCAGCGTGCGCGGGGCGCGACCCGCACCGTTGCGGCCCACACCGGCGCTGCCGCCTGACGGCGCGGCACGCAGCGACCGGCGGCGGCGGTTTAAATGACGCCACGCCGCACGCCGCGACGCGGAACCTTCTAGAATAGGGTAGCCCTCCAAAAAGGTACCCTGGTGTCACCGGTTCGAAAGCCTCCCCTGCCGGATCGCGAGATATCGACGCGGTTCGGCACCGACCGACTCGCTGCGGCGCGCGACCTGGCGACGATCGCGGGCGGACTGCTCCAGCTCAGCGACAGCGCGCTGCTCGTGATCGCCTTGCCGAGCGATGGCTGGGGCGAGCGCGCGCCGGTCCTGCTCTGGGATCACATGCTGCGGTTGCGGACCGATCGGACACAGTCGCTCTGGGATACGCCGACCTACGCGCCCGCGATGACCGCGCTCTGCATCGCCGCGGACACGCTGTTCGACCAGCTCACGGCGACCCGGCCGTTCCAGCTCGAGGGGAAATACCGGGGTCTCGATCTCTGCGTCGTCACCGACGGGGTCGGCGTCGGCCTGAGCGGTACCGCGCCCGACCATCATGACGACGACGGCAGCTGGCTGCTCGATCTGGCCGGCGGCTCGACGCCCTGCGACTCGGCACGCGGCGAGTCGCTGTACGGGGACGGGGACGGGTCGAACGCGCGACGATCACACCGGACCGCGCGGGCGGCACAGATCCTCCCGCTCGCACCCACCGGCCCCTGGGCGCTGCTGTCGGCAGACGCGCGGGGCGCAAGCCACCATTAGGCGCCCGACCATTGGGCGCCCGACCATTGGGCGCCCGACCACTGCGCGCCCCACCACTGCGCGCCGCCGCGCGTATCCCGAACGGCCGGATTGATTGCACCGCCGGGACGTCTAAAGGATGCCCCCTTCCATATGGAAAGGGTCGGGGTGGGCGAAGTCGAGGTCAAACACAGCGCGGCGCGAACGCAAGCGCCAGTGCCGGCCCCCGATCGACGCGCAGAAATCGCGGTCGATCGCTATCGCCAGATCGTTTTTCCCAACCGCCTGCGCGAGATGCGACACCGCCACGCCAAGCTGGCGCTGCTCCAGTTCGCAGCGCTTATCCCCCAGATATCCTATATCCGGCTTTCGAAGATCGAGCGCGGCGAGGTCTATCCGCGCGCCGACGAGATCGTCCGGATCGCGGGCGCGCTCGGCATCGCCCCGCGCGCGCTGCTGATCGATATCGATGCGCCGACGTTCGACATGGACGCGTGGTTTGCGCCGTTCGCCGAGGGCGCCGCCTCCGACGACGAGCATGAGGCACGGTTCGCGCTGTTGCTGGCCGCCGCGATCCGCGCGCGGCGCAGCGCCGATCCGACGCTGACCGCGGCGACGCTCGATGCGCGCTACGGCATCCCCCCCGTCATCCTGTCGCGGCTCGAGAATGCGCTGAAGGGTCTCTCGCGCTGGAATCCCCAGACCGTGACCGCGCTGTGCGCGCTGTTCGACACGCCGGATGCAGCCGCGCTGCGTGCGCATGTCGTCGCGCTGCACGACCAGGGTGCGCTCGATCCGTTTCTCGCCGCGATCCCCGGCGCGCCGCAGCGGCGTGCGCGTACGCGGCAGCGGATCGCCGCGCTCGAGGCCGAACTCGCGGACGTGCACCCCGTTGCGCTCGCGGCGCTGCCCGATCGCCCGGACGCACCGGCAGCACCGCGGCAGATTCCCGCCTATGGCGCGCCCCTCGGCAAGGGCAGGATCGCGAAGACGCGGTGCGGATCGGTCGAGGCGCCCGCGCTTGCCGGGCCGCGCGCCTTCGCGGTCCGCACCGGCGCGGCGACGCTCGGCGGGGGGCTGCCCGGACAGGCGACGGTCATCGTCGACCCCGATCGCCATCCGCAACCCGGCGGGCTGGCGCTTCTCAGCGAGACCGACGAGGCAGGGATCGAATCGTACCGCCTGCTCTCGGTCGCGGTCGATCGCAGCGGCCTGCTGCAGGGATACAGCCTCAATCCCGCGCATGAGGTGGCACTCGACCCCCTGCCGCCGGGCGATGTCGCCGCGGTCGTCGCGGCCTATTTCGCCTGACCGCGCGGCCGACGTCTCAGCCGCCGCGCGACAGCGCCGTCTTCAGCAACGCCTGCTGCTTGCGGTACAAATTGGTCATCGTCGCGAAATCCGCCTGGACCTTGCCCATCTTGAGCAGCTGATCCTCGAGCGTCACGCTGTTGCCGTCGGGCTTGGTCTCGCTGATGTCGGTGTCGATCACCACATTGCTGCCATGCCGCATCGGACGCGCGCCGAGCGCCGCCATGCCGCTGGTGATCGCGACCTGTGGCCGCGCGATCCGCACCCGGCCGCCGGCGCTGCCGTGCTGCGCGAGCAGGTCCGCGAAATCGGGCGAGGTGACCTCGCGCGCCTTGTACCCCGCGGTTTCGCTGTTCGCGATATTCTGCGCGATGACGCGCTGGCGGTCGGCGAGATGCTTCATCTCGCGCGTGATCCCTGCGAGGAGCGACGGGCCCGGGGTGGTCGGCATGCTCAGAATCCAAAACTGCTGGTGGCGGACGTGCCCGACAGCCGGGTCAGCGCGGCCTGGTAATTGGCGGTCTGCGCGCGCGCGATCGCGGTCGATCCGCCCTTCTGCCCCGACCGGGCGGGCGTATCGGCGAGCAACGCCTTGGTATCGTCCCAATAGAGCGATCGATAGGCGGACTGCGTGAACGAGATCGCCTGCGTGATGCGCGCCAGCGCCGCCGCCGCGTCGCGCTTGTCCGCGATCCGCAGCGTGCGGCTGAGGTCAAGGCCGAATCGGCCGCCGGGCGTGACGCGCGGGGCGCCGGGATCGGTCGCGGACGGCGCTGCGATCCGGCGCGCCTCGAGCCCCAGTCCGGGCAACGCATCCTGCCCGCCGGGCCCGGCGACGAGTTCGATCATGTTGCCCGGCTTCATGTCGATCCGCAGCGATCGGCCAGCGCTGCTCGACGGCGTCGTGACGCTGCCGACGCGGCTGCCGACGAGATGGCGGACGCGGTCGGCGAGCGTCGTGATCGTATCGCCCTCGGCGATCACGATCCTGGCCGGCGCGCCGCCGTTGACGCGGATCGCGAACATGTCGCCCGCGCGCAGGCTGGTCTGCGCCTCGAGAGCCGCCGAATCGGTCGGCGTGACCGTGCCGCGATGCAGCCCCAGCGCGCCGAGGATGCTGTCGCCGCCCTTCGCGACCGCGACCTGCACCGCCTTTGCGGTCACCCCCGCGGTCCCGAATTGCGCGACGGTGTCGATCGCCCCCGTCGCGCCGTCGACGCGCGCGACGAACGCGTCGACCGTCCCGGTCCTTGCGCCACCCATCGCGCCCGCAGTCCGGCCGCCGACATGGATGTCCCCGCCCAGCCACGCCACGCTGTCTGCCTGATCCTCGCCACCGGTCGCGAGATAGGTCACGCCGGCGCCGGAAAGCGTGGCATCGACGCGCGCGACGAAGCCGTCGCGGCCCGTACCCCGCGCGTTGACCTGCGTGCCACCGAGCGCGGTATCGGTCGCGCCGACCACCGCGATGGCGCCGTCATCGGCGAGCGCGAGCGCACGCGCATCGCCCCGGCCCAGGTCGAGCCGGCCGAGATCGGTCGTGACGCCCCCCGCGCTGAGCCTGCGGACAACCGCATGCCCGGCTTCGCTGGTCAGCGCGAGCAGCGTGCCGTCGGCAGCGACGGCGAGACTTCGCACGCCGTCGCTGCCGCGGTCCCCACTGCCCGCACTGTTGCTGTCCATGCCGTCGAACTGTCGCTGACCGAGGGTTCGACCGCTGGAATCGAGATGCACGATCGTCGCGGCCGAGCCCGCGGCATCGGTCCGCCCGCCGACGAAGATCGCGCCGTCCGCCGCGACCGCGACCGCCGATGCCCGTTGCAGGCCCGGCGCGCGGATCAGGCTGGAAAACTGCTCGTCGCCCTGCGCATCGAACCGCGCGACGAGCAGGTCGCCGTCACTCGTCACGCCGTCGAACCCGCCGGTCACGGTGCCGGCGACGACGATGCTGCCGTCCGGCGCCAGCGCCACCGCCGCGCCGCGCGCATCGCCGGCCGCGCCCAGCGTGCGCGTCCACAGGATCGCCCCCTCGCTGTCGAGCTTGGTCAGCGCCAGATCGGTGGCGCCGCGGATCCGATTGGCGCCGATATCGCCCGCCACCGTGCCGACGACATAGCCGAAGCCCTGTGCGTCGGTGACCATCGCGGCGGCATCGATCGCGGCGGACAGGCTGGTCGCCTTGGTCTTGCCGGTCTTGTCGGCATCGGCGGCGATCTTCAGCCGCTCGGTCGCGGGACGATCGACTGCGCCGAGCGTCGCGAAACTTCGCCGCGTCATCGCCCCCGACGGGTCGTCGATCCGTCCGAAGGCGAGGCTGTCACCTGCCCCCGCAGCGCCGCTGGCTCCGGGGCCCGCGCCTGCACTAGACACACCTGCATCGCCGATGCCCCGCGCGATCATCAGCGCGTCGCCGGCGCCGGGCTGGTCGATCGCCACCGTCTCGAACCCGCCGCGCTCGATCGACAGGCCCCAGCGATCCCCCGTCTTGGCGGGCACGATCCTGACCTCCCAGCGCGGCACGGGGGCACCGTCTGCGGCGACGATCACCCCGCCCGCGGCATCGCGGCGCGGGACCGCGGCGATCGCGGTGTTGATCCGGTCGGCGATCCCGTCGAGCGTCGTCTCGCCGCCGAGATCGACGATCAGGCTGTCGGCCGCGGTCGCAGTCGACAGGTCGATGCGCAACGTCTCCGCGCCCGTGACGCCGGGAATGACCGACGTCCGCGTGTCGACCACGCCCTTGCCCGTGATCGTCGTCGCGGTGAGCGACGATGGCGGTGCGACCGCGATCGACTGCGCCTGTCGTGCGGTCGCGCCGAACGACAGGTCGACCAGCCTGGAGGGTGCCGAACCGAGATATGCCTGCAGGTCGCCAAGGCCCTTGGCGAACGCGGTCTGGAGCGCGGTCCGTTCGGTGCTCCCCGTGGTCGTCTTCGCCGCGGTCTCGGCAAGCAGCCGCAGCCGGTCGAGCGCCTTGTACGTGGTGAAACTGGTCTGGACGTCCTCGGGCAGCGGACCGCTCGTCCCCGTGCCGTTGCGATCGATGATCGTCGTCATCGCCTTGATCGCGGCGACCTGGCTCTGCACCGGCGGGGTCTTCGCGGCGGCCTTCCACGGCGGCGTCGTTGCCGGCGTGACGAACTGCGCGCGGGCCTTGCGTTGCGCGCGCGTCTCGACGGTCGCGGCGCTCGCCGCGAAATCCGCCACCGCGTTGGTCCCGGTCAGCATGCCGAGACCGATCAGCCCGTTCGCCAGATCCGCCATTATTGTCGTTCCATCCCGGTCACGCCGTCTCCCCTCCTATAATAGGACGGGGATGATCGCCGCGGTGCCGGATCCGGTCGGAACTGCGCGTAAACGCCGATGCAGGAGCAGTTTTTTCGATGAACATGATGGTCCCGCCGTCCGAGCCGATCGAGATGAAGCGCTATACCGGTCCCGAGCGGGCCGCCGCGCTGATGCTGGTGCTGGGCAAGGAACACGGCGCGCCGATGTGGGAGCATCTGTCGGTCGAGGAGATCAAGGACCTCTCCTCGGCGATGGCGCAGCTCGGCCGCGTGCCCGCCTCCGTCGCCGAACACCTGCTGGTCGCGTTTTCGGGCGAGGTCGGCAGCATGAACCGGCTGCACGGGTCGTTCGAGACGACCGAGCGGCTGCTGACGGGGATCCTGCCCAACGACCGCGTGCGCGAGATCATGGAGGATATTCGCGGGCCCGCGGGGCGGACGATGTGGGACAAGCTGTCGAACGTCAGCGAAGCCGTTCTCGCCGCCTATCTGCGCAACGAATATCCGCAGACCGTCGCGGTCATCCTGTCCAAGCTGAAATCGGACCATGCCGCGCGCGTGCTCGGCGAACTCCCCAAGGACGTCGCGATCGACGTCGTCCAGCGGATGCTGCGGATGGAGACGGTGCAGAAGGAGGTGCTGCTCCAGGTCGAGCAGACGCTGCGCAACGAGTTCATGAACAACCTGTCGCGTGCCCAGCGCCGCGACCCGCACGAGGCGATGGCCGAGGTCTTCAACGCGATGGATCGCTCGACTGAGGAGGCGATGCTGTCCGCGCTCGACGAGACCGCGCCCGATTCCGCCGAGCGGATCCGCGCGCTGATGTTCACCTTCGAGGATCTCGGC
>Ga0308158_10003358_pt1 | contig 14189 bp, 16 predicted proteins | sample PhyBR2_FD_201038 | JGI IMG/M metagenome (GOLD analysis project Ga0308158, IMG submission 201038) | Phyllosphere microbial communities from UC Gill Tract Community Farm, Albany, California, United States - DLSLB.R2 | ecosystem: Host-associated > Plants > Phyllosphere > Unclassified | place: USA... | reverse complement strand
CGCACTGGCCTACGGTACCGAGACGATTCCGGCCGTGGACAAGATCGTCGGCCCGGGCAACGCCTATGTCGCCGCCGCCAAGCGCCGCGTGTTCGGCACGGTCGGCATCGACATGATCGCCGGTCCCTCGGAGATCCTGGTGCTGTGCGACGGCACGACCGATCCGGACTGGGTCGCGATGGACCTGTTCTCGCAGGCCGAGCACGACGAACTGGCGCAGGCGATCCTGTTGTGCCCGGACGCCGGCTACATCGCGCGCGTGGAAGCCAGCATCCACAAGCTGCTGCCAACGATGCCGCGCCATGAAACCATCACGACTTCGCTGACCTACCGCGGCGCGCTCATCAAAGTGCGCGACATGGAAGAGGCCTGCGCGATCGCCAACGACATCGCCGCCGAACACCTGGAAATCTCCGCCGAGAACCCGCAGCAGTGGGCCGATAAAATTCGTCACGCCGGCGCGATGTTCCTGGGCCGCTTCTCGTCGGAGTCGCTGGGCGATTACTGCTGCGGCCCGAACCACGTGCTGCCGACTTCGCGCACGGCGCGTTTCTCGTCGCCGCTGGGCGTCTACGATTTTCAAAAGCGCTCCTCGATCCTGCACGTGAGCGAGGCGGGCGCCCAGACCCTGGGTAAAGTGGCGGCCGAACTGGCCTATGGCGAGGGACTGCAGGCGCACGCGCGCAGCGCCGAGCTTCGTCTCAAGTCCCAGTCATGACGGACTGGGTCAACCAGGTCTTCTGCGAGGATGCGCTGGACGGACTGGCGCGCATCCCCGATGGCTCCATCGACCTGATCCTGACCGACCCGCCCTACAATCTCGGCAAGGATTACGGCAACGGTTCCGACCAGCAAAGCGTCGAGGCCTACCTGGAGTGGACCGAGCGCTGGATCGACGCCGCGCTGCCCAAGCTGAAGGCCAACGGCAGCCTGTACATTTTCCTGACCTGGCGCTTTGCGCCCGAGATCTTCGTGATGCTGAAAAAGCGCATGACGATGATGAACGAGATCATCTGGGACCGGCGCGTACCCTCGATGGGCGGCAGCGTGCGCAGTTTTTCATCGGTACACGACACGATCGGCTTCTTCGTCAACCGCAAGGATTACTACTTCGATCTCGACTCGGTGCGCATCCCTTATGACGCGGCAACCAAGAAGGCGAGATCGCGCTCGATCTTCGTCGGCGCCAAGTGGCTGGAAGTCGGCTACAACCCGAAGGATTTATGGAGCGTGTCGCGCCTGCACCGCGAGCATCCGGAGCGCGCCGACCACCCGACCCAGAAACCGTTAGAGATTATCGAACGCATGATCAAGGCCTCCTGCCCACCAGGCGGGATCGTGCTTGACCCCTTCATGGGCAGCGGCACCACGGCGATCGCCGCACGCCGGCTGGGACGCCAGTACGCCGGGTTCGAACTGAATCCCGAATACTGCGCCATCATCGACGCGCGCCTGGCCGCGCCCGAACCGCAACCCACCATCAAACAACGCAAGAGCATTGCGCGCGCAGCGAAGCTGGACGCCCGCAACGCCACCGAGGAACAAGCATGAGTATCGATAAGCTGATCGCCAACGTGATCCGCGCCGACGTGCGCGCCATCGGCGCCTATGTCGTGCCGGATGCGTCGGGCTACATCAAGCTCGACGCGATGGAAAACCCCTACGAGCTGCCGGAACACCTGCGCACCGAACTGGGCCAGCGCCTGGCCGACGCGGTGCTGAACCGTTATCCGACGGGCTCGTATGCCACGCTGAAGGACAAAGTAAAAAACAAGCTCGGCATCCCGGCCGGCTACGACGTCATGCTCGGCAACGGCTCCGATGAGCTGATCCAGATCGTGACCACGACGGTGGCGAACCAGGAACGGCGCGCCTCGGTGCTGGCGCCGGTGCCGGCCTTCGTCATGTATTCGCGCTCGGCCCAGTTCGCCGGTGCCGATTTCGTCGGCGTCAAGCTGAAACCCGACTTCACGCTCGACATGGACGCGATGCTGGCGGCGATCGCCCTGCACCGGCCGGCTGTCGTGTTCCTGGCCTATCCGAACAACCCGACCGGCAACCTGTTTGCTGTGGAGGACATCGAAGCGATCCTGCAGGCCCAGGGCGAGCACGGCCTGGTGGTGCTGGACGAGGCCTATCAGCCCTTCGCGCGCAAGACCTTCATGGACCGGCTGGGCGACTTCGAGAACCTGGTCGTGATGCGCACCGTTTCCAAACTCGGCCTGGCCGGCATCCGCCTCGGCTACATGACGGCCGCGCCTGCGCTGCTGGACGAGTTCGAGAAGGTGCGCCCACCCTATAACGTCAACGTGCTGACCCAGGTGGCGGCCGAGTTCGTGCTCGAGCATGTCGACGTGCTCGACGCCCAGGCCGCCAGCATCAATGCCGAGCGCGAGCGCCTGAGCGCCGAACTGGCGGCGCTGCCGGGAGTCGAAGTCTTTACGTCAGCGGCGAATTTTATTTCGCTGCGCGTACCGGACGCGGCTGACGTCTGTGCAAAACTGTACGATGCAAAGGTGTTGATCAGGAATTTGAGTAAAATGCATGGGATGCTGGCCAACTGCATCCGTGTCACGGTCAGCACCCCGGAAGAAAATTCCGCATTCCTGAATGCCCTCAAGGCCGCGCTGACGCCCGCGTAGGCGGCCCTGAACCGACGAGCACCCTTCATGACCCGCACCGCAGACATCACCCGCAACACCAACGAGACGCAGATCCGCGTCTCGGTCAACCTCGACGGTACCGGCCGCCAGAAACTCAACACCGGCGTGCCCTTCCTCGACCATATGCTCGACCAGATCGCGCGCCACGGCATGATCGACCTCGAAGTCGAGGCCGTCGGCGATTTGCACATCGACGCCCACCACACGGTCGAGGACACCGGCATCACGCTCGGCATGGCGATCGCCAAGGCGGTCGGCGACAAGAAGGGCATGACCCGCTACGGCCATGCTTACGTGCCGCTGGACGAGGCCCTGTCGCGCGTGGTCATCGATTTCTCCGGCCGTCCCGGCCTGGAAATGCACATCCCCTGGACCCGCGCCATGATCGGCACCTACGACGTCGATCTCACCGGCGAATTCTTCCGCGGCTTCGTGAACCACGCCGGCGTGACCCTGCACATCGATAACCTGCGCGGCGTGAACGCGCACCACCAGTGCGAGACCGTCTTCAAAGCCTTCGGGCGCGCGCTGCGCATGGCGACCACGCTCGACGAGCGCGCCGCCGGCATCATCCCGTCCACCAAAGGCAGCCTGTAACGCCATGACGAACAAGATCGTAGTGGTCGATGGCCTGGGCAACCTGCGTTCGGTAGCGCAGGCCCTGCGCGCCGCGGCGCCGGAAGCCGACATCCTGGTGTCGAACAAAGCTGAGGACATCGACGCCGCCGACCGCATCGTGCTGCCGGGCCAGGGCGCGATGCGCGACTGCATGAACAGCCTGCGCGAATCGGGCGCCGAGGAAGCCCTGCTGCGCGCTGTGAAAACCCGTCCGGTGATGGGCGTGTGCGTCGGCGAGCAGATGCTGTTCGACGAGAGCGAAGAGAATGGCGGCACGCCGGGCCTGGGCATCCTGCCGGGCAAGGTGGTGCGCTTCCAGCTGGACGGCAAGACGCAGGCCGACGGCTCGCGCTTCAAGGTGCCGCAGATGGGCTGGAACCGCGTGCGGCAGACCCGCGCCCACCCGCTGTGGGAAGGCGTCGACGACGGCACCTATTTCTACTTCGTGCACAGCTATTACGTGGCGCCGGAAGCCGCCGGCGACACCATCGGCGAGACCGATTACGGCGGCCTGTACACCTGCGCCGTCGCGCGCGACAATCTGGTCGCCACCCAGTTCCACCCCGAGAAAAGCGCGGCCGCCGGGCTGCGCCTGTACCGCAATTTCATCCACTGGAATCCGTGACGTTTCACCTCACTCCACCGTTCACTTACACACCACGACCATGCTGCTGATCCCCGCCATCGACCTGAAAGACGGTCACTGCGTTCGCCTGAAACAGGGCGATATGGACCTCGCCACCGTCTTCTCCGAAGACCCCGCCGAAATGGCCCTGCATTGGCTCAAGAAGGGCGCGCGCCGCCTGCACCTGGTCGACCTGAACGGCGCCTTTGCCGGTAAACCGAAGAACGAGCCGGCCATCAAATCGATCCTGCAGGTCGTGCAGGAGTTCGCCGAAGACAACGGCATCGACGAGATCCCCGTCCAGCTGGGCGGCGGCATCCGCGACCTCGACACCATCGAGCGCTACCTCGACGACGGCATCAGCTACATCATCGTCGGCACCGCCGCCGTGAAGAATCCGGGCTTCCTGCACGACGCCTGCGGCGCCTTCCCCGGCTCCATCATCGTCGGCCTCGACGCCAAGGATGGCAAAGTGGCTACCGACGGCTGGAGCAAGATGTCCGGCCACGAAGTCATCGACCTGGCCCAGAAATTCGAGGGCTACGGCGTCGAATCGATCATCTACACCGACATCGGCCGCGACGGCATGATGGGCGGCGTGAACATCGAAGCGACCGTGCGCCTGGCGCAAGCGGTGCGCATCCCGATCATCGCTTCCGGCGGCCTGCACAACCTGGCCGACGTCGAGGCCCTGTGCGCGGTGCAGGACGAAGGCATCGAAGGCGTCATCTGCGGCCGCTCGATCTACGAAGGCACGCTCGACCTGGCATCGGCCCAGGTGCGCGCCGACGAACTGACCGAGGGCGAACAGGCTTAACGAGCCTCTGGAAAGACTATGCTGGCAAAACGCATCATCCCCTGCCTGGACGTGACCGGCGGGCGCGTCGTCAAGGGCGTCAATTTCACCGAGCTGCGCGACGCCGGCGACCCTGTCGAAATCGCACGCCGCTACGACGGCCAGGGCGCCGACGAAATCACCTTCCTCGACATCACGGCATCGAGCGACGGCCGCGACCTGATCCTGCCGATCATCGAGGCGGTGGCGTCGACCGTCTTCATCCCGCTGACGGTGGGCGGCGGCGTGCGCAAGGTCGAGGACGTGCGGCGCCTGTTGAATGCGGGAGCCGACAAGGTCAGCATGAACACCTCGGCCGTGCAGAATCCGCAGCTGGTGTTCGATGCCTCGCAAAAGCACGGCTCGCAGTGCATCGTGGTGGCGATCGACGCCAAGCAGACCGCTCCCGGCAAGTGGGAAGTGTTCACCCACGGCGGCCGCAATGCCACCGGCATGGATGCGGTCGAGTGGGCCATTAAACTGCAGGAACTGGGCGCGGGCGAACTGCTGCTCACCAGCATGGACCGCGACGGCACCAAGTCCGGGTTCGATCTCGGCCTGACGCGCGCCGTCTCGGATGCGGTCGGCATTCCCGTGATCGCCTCGGGCGGCGTCGGCGGCCTGCAGGATCTCGCTGACGGCGTTTTGCAGGGCCACGCGGATGCGGTGCTGGCGGCGTCCATCTTCCACTACGGGCAGCACACGGTCGGCGAAGCCAAGCGCTTCATGGCCGAGCGTGGCATCCCGATGCGCCTGGAGTAAGTCATGACTGCGAATGCCGCATGGCTGAAAAAGGTGCGCTGGGACGAACATGGCCTGGTGCCGGTCATCGCCCAGGAAGCCGCAACCGGCGACATCCTGATGTTCGCCTGGATGAACCGCGACGCCCTGGCGCGCACCGCCGAACTGGGCGAGGCCGTGTACTGGAGCCGCTCGCGTAAAAAACTGTGGCACAAGGGAGAAGAGTCCGGCCACACGCAAAAGGTGCTGGAAATGCGCCTCGATTGCGACGAGGACGTGATCCTTTTAAAGATCGAGCAGAAGGGCGGCATCGCCTGCCATACAGGTAGGCACTCCTGCTTCTTCCAGAAATTCGACGGCGAGGACTGGCAGGCGGTGGAACCGGTGCTGCAGGACCCGCAAACGATTTATTCAGATAAGAACGCGAAGAAATCCCATGAGTGACACCCTGGCGCGCCTGGCGCAGACGATCGAATCGCGCAAGCTGGAAAACGGCGGCGACCCGGCCACCTCGTATGTCGCTAAGCTGTTCTCGAAAGGCGACGACGCGATCCTGAAAAAGATCGGAGAAGAGGCCACCGAGACTGTGATGGCGGCGAAGGACGCGCGCGTCTCCGGCGACGCATCCGGCTTGCTGTACGAAGTGGCCGACCTGTGGTTCCACTCGATGGTGCTGCTGGCCAAGTTTGGTTTGAGCCCGCAGCAGGTCGTGGACGAGCTGGCGCGCCGCGAAGGTCTGTCTGGCCTGGAAGAAAAGGCTGCGCGCAAAGATGCTTGATCTGGAGCATGTTTAAGGCGTGCGTCATTCCAGCGTCATTGTTCTCGTATAAGATTCATCAGATTGACTCGCGGCCTCATTGCCGCAGCAACAGAGACTGGAGACAAGATGGATAACTGCATTTTCTGCAAGATCGCGGCAAAACAGATTCCGGCCCAGGTCGTCTTCGAAGACGAGGACGTGCTGGCCTTCAAGGACATCAACCCGGCAGCGCCGGTGCACCTGCTGGTGATCCCGAAGCAACACATCGACACCCTGTCCGACACGACGGACGAGCACACGGCCCTGCTGGGAAAGATGCTGGCGCTGGCGCCGAAACTGGCGCGCGAACACGGCGTGGCGGTGACCAAGGGCGCGGACGGCAAGCCCGGCGGCGGCTACAAAACGCTGATCAACAGCGGTCCGAACGGCGGTCAGGAGGTGTACCACTTGCACCTGCACATGTATGGCGGCCCCCGCCCCTGGCGCGGCCTGGGTACCTGAACCTTTTTCTAGGCGTCAGTAGTGCCGGCTTGGCTTATACTGGCGCAGCAAAGACAAACACGCTGTAACGATTGCGGGCGCAAGCGCCCACTGAGGAGATCAAAATGGGTTCGATGAGCATTTGGCACTGGGTTATCGTGCTGGTCGTGGTGGTGCTGCTGTTCGGCACCAAGAAGCTGGGCAATGTCGGTTCCGACATCGGCAAGGCCGTCAAAGGTTTCAAGGATGGCGTGAAGGGCGAGGAAGAAAAGTCGGCGGCGAATCCGTCGACGCCTGTGCCGCCGAGCCAGGTTGCCGATAAATCGACGATCGACGTCGAGACCCGCGAAAAACACCGTTCGTAATCCGGTCGTCGCACCATGATCGACCTGGGACTGTCGAAGATCGCCATCATCGGTGTGGTGGCGCTGATCGTGATCGGCCCTGAAAAGCTGCCGAAGGTGGCGCGCATGGCCGGCACCCTGTACGGCCGCGCCCAGCGCTACCTGCACGACGTCAAGTCCGAGGTCAGCCGCGAGATCCAGCTCGACGAACTGCGCAACCTGCAGAAGGAGGTGGCCGACAGCGCCGCCGAATTCCAGTCCGACATCGAGCACCACATGACGAGCAGCCTGCAGGAAGTCGAATCGGCCTGGCGCGGCGACATCCAGCCGAACGTTCCGGCGCCGAGCGCCAGCATGGACGACCTCGAGCGCAAAGCGAAAGACTTCCGGCGCAAGAAGCTGGTGCGCTCGTCGGCTGTTCCCGCCTGGTACAAGCACCGCCACGGCGGCAAGACCCGGGTCCTGTCGGGCGCCGCACGCGTGCGCAAGTTCCGCCCGGGCGTCAAATCCAATTCTTCATTTTTTTAACAGCTAGATGACCGACGAAGCGCCAGTCGAAGAAACCTTCATTTCCCACCTCGTCGAACTGCGCGACCGCCTGGTCAAGGCCATCATCGGCGTGGCCATCGTCTGTATCGCGCTGTTCATCTGGCCGGGGCCGAAGGAAATCTACGACTTCCTCGCCATGCCGATGCTGGCTTCATTACCTCCGGGAGCGAAGATGATCGCCACCGGCGTCGTCGCGCCCTTCCTGGTGCCGATGAAGGTCACCCTGATGGCCGCGATCATCGTGGCGCTGCCCTGGGTCTTCTATCAGCTGTGGGCCTTCGTCGCCCCCGGCCTGTACGCCCACGAAAAGAGACTCGTGCTGCCGCTGGTGATTTCCTCGTCCCTGCTGTTCATCGCCGGCGTCGCCTTCTGCTACTTCCTCGTGTTCGGCCGCGTATTCCACTTCATCGCCGAATTCGCGCCATCCTCGATCGCCGTGATGCCCGACATCGAGAACTACCTCGACTTCGTGATGTCGATGTGCCTGGCCTTCGGCGCCACCTTCGAGGTGCCGGTGGTGGTCGTGATCCTGGTGCGCATGGGGATCGTCAGCCTCGAGAAACTCAGGGAAGTGCGTCCCTACATCATCGTCGGCGCCTTCGTGATCGCGGCGATCGTCACGCCGCCGGACGTGGTCAGCCAGCTGTCGCTGGCCATTCCGATGTGCCTGCTGTTCGAACTGGGGCTGCTGGTGTCGCCGCTGTTCGTGCGCATGACGCAGGCGCCGGAAGAGCCGGCCTGACACGCGATCAATGACAAACCGGGCTGCTGCCCGGTTTTTTTCGTCCGCGCCGGGTTTTGTAGGGTGGGCACTCCATGCCCACGCGGTACGAACTCATGCCTTCACTTACTTCCGCGACCAAGCCGCTCTTGCGTATGCGTGATGCGCACATAATGCGTGGGCACGGAGTGCCCACCCTACGTTAGGCCGCTGACAAGAGATAAGTTGGTGAAGCCAACAACGGTCTTACTTAAGTGACCGGCATTGCTCCCGGTCGAAACGTAAGCTCGGCCACCCTAGGTCAGCGCGCCGGCTTCAGGCCGCGCACGTGTGCCAGTACCTCCTGTTCGCGTCCGCTTGCCACCAGCTGCGCCGGCGTCTGCTGTTCAAAAGCCGCCAGTGGCGCTTCCATCCAGCTGCTGGCCGCCTCGTCGGTCCCAAGCACGCGCCGTGCTTCGTGCATGACGGCGTAATACGCCTGCGCCTTGCGCGATTGCTGCTGGAAGCGGCCCTGCAGGGCGGCGAGGGCGTCGGGAGTAAGTTGTTTGTCGCTCATGTCGATCCGGTTCGTCTTAGAAAAAGACATCATACGCGGCGCGCCATAAAAAACGCCGGCGTTTGAAAACCGGCGTTCCCGTGAAGCGAGGAGAATCAGGGCGCGCTGCACTGCGGCAGCGATGCCCGCACCCGCAGCAGGTTGGCGCTGTCGTCCGTCGACGGCGTATTGTCCGTGAACTGGCAGCCGTACTTCGGATCGGCCACCACCGATGGCGTCAACACGTCGTCGCCGGCGGGCTTCACGCCTTGCTGCTCCCACTTGGTCATCGCCTCGAAGGCCGACACCTGCTCGGCGATCGTGAAGTCGCAGTGGCTGATGCCGCGAATCGCGCGCTGGACCAGCAGGTTCGAGGTGCCGTTCGCATCGGCGCGGCGTTTATAGATCTGCTCCATCTTGAACGGCACGTACATGTCGCCCAGCGTGTGAATCGTGACGACCGGGACCTTGATCTGGGCGTTGGTCTTCGGGATCCAGCGCAGGCCGTCGCGGCGCAGGCGGTTCGCTTCAGCGCTGCCCTGGACGCGGAAGATCGATGCGTTATAGGCCTGCTCCTCGGCGCTGACGGCCGGGTCGGCGTCGAGCTGGTAGACGATATCCTTGGTCGAGACCAGGTCCTGGTTCAGGATGCCGTTGACTTTACCGTCGCGCCCGAAGGTGCCCCAGACGGTGGCTTGCAGCGGGCTGGCGTAGGCATAGTCGAACAGCGGACGCGGGCCGCCGGTCAGGTTCTGGACGATCTGCTTCAGGCGCATGCTTTCGGCGGTCGGCGCGGCCACCGTCGGGAAGCTGGTGAACAGCTTGGCCTGCACCTGCGGGCCGATGGTCGCCCAGTCCGCGACCGGCCAGCTGGTGGCCGGCATGCCGGCTTCGCGCATCGCGGCGGTCTGGTAAGCGGCGAAGTAATCGAACAGTTCGGTGTCGCCCAGCACGCCGCACATCGGCACGGCGCCGTTGTAGCGGATGCGGTTGTTGGCGGTGGCGATGTTTTCCTCGTCCACGGCCGCGGCCGAGATATGCCCGCCCATCGACACGCCGATGATGTAGGTTTTAAAAGGAGCAGCCAGCGTCCGCCCGTTCTGGCGCGCGATGTCGAGGAAGTTGATGGCGAGCGCATTGGTGTCTTCCACGCCGGCGCGCACGTCGTAGTAATTCTTGGTATAGCTCGACGCGGCCCAGGCATAACCCTGGCTGATCAGGTGACGGCGGATCGCCGGTGGCGAGACCGACAGGTTGGCGCCTTCGCCGGCATAGCCGTGCGCATACATGACCAGCATGCCGTTCCAGTTCTTCGGCACTTCGACCATGTAGGAAGCGTTGTTCAGCACGCCGGTCCAGCGGTCGGTAGCGGGGGCGCCGCTCATGGCGGCAAGGGTCGGCTGGGTCTGGGCTACCGCGAAGGTGCGCGCATCCTGGGCGCGGGTCGATTCCGCTTCCGGCGTGAAGGGGATCGGCGTGACGGCGGTCTGCGTCGGCGCAACCCCCGGGGTATCGTCGCTGCCGCCGCAGGCCGACAGGGCCAGCGTCGCCAGCAGCGGCGGGATGAGTCGACGTGAAACGAACGTGCTGAGCTGCTTTTTCATTCGATTTGTCTCCATGATTATTTTGTTTTGCACAGCGAAATATGACTTCGCCTAGCGGTTTTATTCTAGAGTTAAACGAAAGGTAATGTAAGCAAAGCACGATCTTGCAAGCATGGTGTGCAAGGAATGAGACGATCGGCAGTGTGGGCGAAAAAAAACCGGAGCTGCGGCCCCGGTTATCAAGGGGAGAAACACGGCGGAGCTTGTGAAGGCCCGGTTTCCATTGTAGGCGCCGGAAAAGCCTGGAAAACTCGCCAATTGTTTCCTTAGCAAAAATTTTTGGTGTGGCCTGCACCGCTTGAATAAAAAAAAACCGGGGCAGTGCCCCGGCAAAGTCCTGCACCTGACGGATTTACGGGCAGCTGCCGATGATGTAGTAGCCGGCTGAGGTCTGCGCCAGTGTGGACGTATAAAAAGTGTTGTTCAGGCCCATGTTCTGGTTCGAGCCGTTCGCCAGCGCATAGCCGCCGCTGTTGTGGGCGCGGCCGGCCGTCACGTGGGCGTAATTACTGGCAGTGGTCGTCGTGCACACGAAGCCGGAGGTGGTGCTGGCGCTGACGCTGGCGGAGCGCGCGCTTTCCACGCCGCCGTTGCCGAGCGCTGAAACCTGGTAGCTATAGCCCGTCGACGCCGCCAGGCCGCTGTCGGTGTAGCCGGTCGACGTGATCGCGGCGGCATTCACCTTGCTGCCGTTGCGGTAGAGGTTATAGCCGGTGGCGCCGTTCGAAGCGTTCCAGCTCAGGGCGATGCTGCTGGCCGTACGCGCACCCACTGCGAGACCCGCCGGCGGCTGCAGGGCAGGTGCGCTGCCGACCAGGAACTGGCCGATCGTGCAGGCGTTCGAGGTGAGTCCGGTACCGCTGTCGGTCGCGGTGACGCTGCCGCTGTAGTAGCCGTCGGCGCGTCCCGCATAGGCCTTACTGAAACTGCCGCCGCTGCCGGCGGCGGCGTCGTTCACCGGTGTCGGTCCGTTCAGCACGACCTTGTAGCTGCCGATGGTTCCACTCGCCGCACCGTTCACGGTGATCGTCGAGCCGGAGACGCTGGCGCTGCAGGACGTCATCGATGGCGGCGCAACTTGCGCCACGCGCAGGTTGTTCTTGAACCAGAAGTCCATCACGAAGGCCGGATAATTCACCTTGCTCGCGTCGACGAAATTGCTGTTCTGTCCCCCGGTGCCGGCCGGCCAGGCATGGCCCATGCCGGTGACCGTGATCTCCGAGGTGCGTACCTTGCCGTTGGCATCCGTGTAGGGGATGTTGCTGCCGCCAGTGGGCACGTTCACGGCCGCGCCCTTGGTGTAGCTGCCGCCGTAGACGATGCGCATCGCCGCCGCGTCGAGCGGACCGTAGCCTTGCGCCACCGTGTAGTCGTTGGTACCCCAGATCAGGCCGGCAATCTGGGTCGCGAACTGCGAGACGCTGGTGCCGGCCAGGTTTTTGCAGTTGTTGGCGGCGGTGGTGGCCGTGTAGCCGGAGGGGACGGCGCCAATTTGCAGGGTGCTCACGCCCGGCGGCGGGCCGGCATTGATGCCGACGCCGGCGAAGATGTCGGGCGCAAGGCACCCCATCACCATGGTCTGGGCGCCGCCCGAGGACAGGCCGGCGACGTACACCTGTTTCGGATCGATCGCGTACTGCGGATTGCCGACGAAACGGTTGATCAGGTCGAGCAGGACACCGGAGTGGCCGGTCGTGCGGCTATGGGTGCTCCTGGCCCAGTCCCAGCAATGCGAGCCGTACAGATTGCCGGTGGCGTTCGGGGCCAGGATCACGGCGCCGTACTGGTCGGCCACGCCTTTCCAGTTGTAGCCCTTGTCCGATGTCGAGTCGATGACGTCGCCGGCGGCCGTCTGCGAGCAGCCGTGCAGCACCAGCACCAGGGCGCGCTTGCCGGCCAGGGCGGGCGCGGTAGCCGGCCAGTAGTAGTAGCCGGTGAGGGCGCCGCCGTTGACGGTGTCGCTGGCCCAGGTCTGGTTGCCGGACCAGGCGCCGGGACCAGCCTGCACTTGCGCCTGGGCGCCAACCCAGGGCGCCAATCCGGCGAGAAGGACGGCCTGGCGGGCCATCCGGGTGAACATACATGCCATTGAAGCCTCCGTTGGATGCACTGAAAAACCCGGACGTGAGGACGCGACGGCGTCGCAAAGCCGGGAGGGTGACACGGGAAAGCAGGCAGCCGCGCGAAAGCGCGCTAGGAGGCGGGCGAGGGAATCGTGGTCATTGGCTTGTCTCCGCTGTCTGTATAGTTTTTTTCGCGACGGGAAGTCGCCAAACTTATTCTAGACCTGCGAAGAAGACGCACAAGCGGCGCACAGGCACGCCGTTTGTGCGGTTTTGCACAGCATCGTCAAAACCTCAGTTCGTCTTCAGCATCCCGCCATTGCCCATGCCGCCCTCGACCGATTGCGCCTTGTAGCTGCGCACGGCCTTGACCAGCTGGTTGTACGAGTCCATGAAGGAAGCGGCCAGCACCTTGCCTTGCGGGGTATTACTGAAACCGCTGGCGCCGGCCAGGCCGTGGTGGAAGAAGCCGGCCATCAGGCCGAAGTCCCAGTTCCTGGCGCTGCCTTCGGCGGCGGCCAGCTGCAGGCCGGAGCGGTTGTCGGTCAGGAGCAGCATGGTCGAGGCCTCGTTCGATTTCATCGAGCCGCCGATCAGGGAGGCGACCAGGCCGGCGCGCCCGCCGATCAGGGCGCCGTAGTCCTTGGTGCCTTTCGCGCTGAAGGTGATCGAGGGCGTGACGGTGTAGTCGGCGGCGACCATCTGCCCCTTGCCGATGTTGCTGGTCTTGCGCAGTTCTCCCGCTTCCATCAACTGACGTTCGGTCTGCATGTTGCGAAAGGCCTGGCCGCGCTCGACGATGGCGAAGCAGTTCGACTGCTGCACGATCATGCGCAGGAGCGGCACGGTGCTCTGCATCCGGTATTCGGCTGTGAACTGCTGGATCCAGGGCTGGTTCGCTTCCTCAACGATGGCCAGGGTGCCGAGCGTCCTGTCGCATTTTTCGAGCTGCTCGTTGGCGTTGACGGCGGTAGCGCCGCCGGCCGCGCCGGTGGCCACCGTCTTGGCGCCGGAGGAGCCGATGCCGGGCGTGGTCGAACAGCCGGCGAGAAGCAGCGGCAGCAGGAGGAAAGGTAAAACGATCGCTTTCATGCAGGGTCCCTTGATCGAGGTTGGAGTGCGAAGTTGGCGTGAAACGTGCAGCCTCAGATCGTAAGGGGGTGGGTTTTTGGGGATTTGTGGGCGCTCAAGGACGCAGCAGGCGAAAAAAAACCGGAGCACGCGGCTCCGGTTCTGTATCCTCGCTATCGAGGATCAATCGCGCATCAGCTCCGCGATCATCTTGACGGGCGCGTTGCCGTAGCTGAGGAACTGGTCGTGGAAGGCCTTCTGGTTAAAACGTTCGCCCAGGGCCTGGCGGCGCTGTTCGCGCAGTTCCATGATCTCCGCGTAGCCGCTGAAGTAGCTGGTCAGCTGCACCGACGAAAGCTGCACCCGGCGCCATTTTTCCACCGCTTCCTGGCGCGTCTGGAAGGCCTGGCGCGTCAGCAGGTCGAGCGCCTCTTCGCGGCCCATGCCGTTCACGTGCACCGAGTAGTCGAGGATGGTGTTGGTGACGCTGCGCAGGTTCCACTTCGAGTACATCAGCCACATCTCGGGCGCATTGCCGCCGTAGCCCGATTCGAGCATCATGCGCTCGCCGTACACGGCC
>Ga0308158_10003357_pt1 | contig 14192 bp, 9 predicted proteins | sample PhyBR2_FD_201038 | JGI IMG/M metagenome (GOLD analysis project Ga0308158, IMG submission 201038) | Phyllosphere microbial communities from UC Gill Tract Community Farm, Albany, California, United States - DLSLB.R2 | ecosystem: Host-associated > Plants > Phyllosphere > Unclassified | place: USA... | reverse complement strand
CAATCCGCTTCTGACGTCTGCCTCCTGCTCAGGTGACATGGCGATTGAAAAGTGAAAGCTCGCCCACGGGGCATCGACAGTTTTTTGAGAGGCACCGTCATTTTCTTCTAACCGGAATTCGGAGTTCAGGTGACCAGTGAACTTGCCGACCAGTGCGCCCAGGCACTGTTTGCTCATCGCTTTAACCTGCTTTGCCCTCTTCTCTTCCAACCTCGCCATCGAACCTTCCAGCGCCATGCCCGCGACCATTGCTTTAAGCAGGCGCTCGTACTGCTGCAGCCGCAACATGCACCGCCCAAGCTTGCCCTGGACTTCGCGCTGCGCTTCTTCTACGTTGATACTATCAGCAGCGTCCAATGTGTTGAGCCCCCATCAATTTCATCTAGGGCAAGTCTACGCAGGGAAGATTTTCCTGTCCACCGGGAACTAGTCAGCCTTTCAGGCCCACAAAGCAAAAAGCCCAACCGGTAAAGGTTGGGCTTTTTACATTGCATATTCTGGCTCCCCGACCTGGACTCGAACCAGGGACCTGCGGATTAACAGCCACGTTTTTAGCCCATTTTAACTGTTTTTAGGCCCGCCCTCGCCCGCCAAGACCCGCCAGAAATCGCCAGAATTGTCACGCCCAACCTCACGGATCAGCTCCCGCAGCTATCAAGCACCGTGCACATTAGCCTCCTCTGATGCAACATTTCGGCGCGTTCAAAGTCGACTGGCTGACTTGCCTTAGGGCTCGGCAGCGAGCATCTCTGGTTACTCGAATAACTATTTTTTTCTTAAAAGCATCAGCGATAACTCATAAGACTAGTAACCAACTACAATAAAACAAAGCGCGATGCGTTCACAGCCAGAATGTTTGGTCGTGCGAAAACGAATGGTCAACGTGAGGTTGGTCTTGTATGGTCCGCTTCGAGAGAGGAATCAAAGAAAAATGACGCTGTACAAGAAATGGTGCGAGGCCACAAAAGACAAAGAAAAGCGTAAACGCTATTGGACGTACACCGAGAAGGCCGGCGGACGTGACGCAATTCGTGTCAACCTCATCAAGACTATCCGGTCACACTATGACAGGCTCGAAAGGATAGCAGAAGATATTGACCGCTTGGGCTATAGCTTAGCTGCAGAAGTACTTCGCGCACAGCTTCCGCAGACGCCGCGTGCCCGGTCTGGCGATCTGGGTGAAATTCTTGCGACAGAACTTGTCGAGGAAGAGCTAGGCCTTCGCGTACCTGTGCGTCGTCTTCGTTATAAAGACGGGCGCAGCATGGCAATGCGCGGGGATGACTTTATCGGCGCGGGATACGGTACAGACGACAAACTGATCTTGCTAAAAGGGGAAGCCAAAAGCAACAAAAAGCTGGGCAAATCAACAGTCACGACTGCTCGCAAAGTGCTCAATCGCGATAGCGGTCGATGCACACCGGACTCGCTAGCGTTCGTTGCTAATCGATTATTAGAGAGCAATGACAAGGACGACAATGATTTGGGCCGAAGTATGCGGGATGAGGTTGCCCTGAAATCGCTGAAGCCAGATCGAATTGGTCACATGCTTTTCACTGTGTCGGGCGACGGGCCTCATGCTTCGCTGAAGGAGGACCTAGCGGCCGCCGGAACCAACCGGCCTCATTATGTTGTGAACGTTCACATAGCAGACCACCAGGAATTTATCGCTGAGATTTACCAAGGGGTTGAAAATCTTGGAAACGGCTAAAGAACTCACGACTTTTTTAACAGCAGCTACGCAGGAGGGAGTGCTAGGTCGCCTCCTCTATCGTGGCGCGGCGTGGTCACTAATGCGAGCTAATGGGATTTTGCCAACCAACGCACCTGCGTTAGGCGCAACCATTGAAACTGATTTGGCAGATCATGGGTTTTCTTTACTTCGCGCCGCGATGGCGCTTCGTGCCCAATCCGGTGCATCGGATCTAACGAACAAGGCCTTTGAGCGGGCAGCAAATGCCTTTGAAGCGCTCGTACGCAACGGCGATCCCAAGGCTTCAGATCGTGGCTTTCGCCGTACGATAGCGGCAGCTTCTTACCACCTTGCTGGTTTCTCAGCCGTTGCCTATTCCCTCTTCCACGAGGCGGCACAAGACCTCAACTCGGCACCGAGCGAGACTGCTGTGATGTATCTAGTGCTCCGGGACCTCAACAGCCTTCGGTCGTTTGTAAGGGCTTGGTTGAGCGATCAAGTGCACAGCGACAGTCACATAGCAGAGTTACTGCGCAGCAGAGACTCAGATATTGACGAGGTGCTGGCAACCATTCTCAACACGACGATTTGTCGGGCCCTAGCGTTCTTCGATTTTGCTTTAGAGACAGGTGACGAAGAGCCACTCGAGACGGCACGATCGCATCTTTTGGTCAGTGTCGACCTAGCAGACAATGCCGGAAACGTTCCATTATGGTGGATCTCTAACCTATGTCGCCATTTAATTGACGATTTATGGCAACACTCCCTACATCAGACATTACCTGCGGACCCGCCTGAGGGTGTCGCAGAAGGCTATGAAGACCTTCGCAGCTTGTTCATTGGGTCTCTGTACGCACGCAAGACGGCCGAGGTGGAACTTTGGCCCTCGCAGCGCGATGCTGCTCGCAGGTCAACAAATATTAAGGATGATCTAGTCGTAGCGCTGCCCACAAGCGCAGGCAAGACGCGAGTTGCGGAGATTGCAGCATTGATGACACTTTCATCGGGGCGACGGGTGCTAATTGTCACGCCGTTGCGAGCGCTCTCGGCTCAGACCGAACGTTCTTTTCGCAAAACATTCGCGCCGCTTGGATTCAGCGTGTCTTCATTATACGGCGCAAGTGGCCTCTCAACCGGTGATGAAGATGCGCTGTGCTCGCGGGAGATCGTGATTGCGACCCCGGAAAAACTGGATTTTGCGCTAAGGAGTGATGCTAGCCTGATCGATGATGTCGGGCTAATCGTTCTTGATGAGGGGCACATGATCGGACCAAGCGAACGAGAAATCCGTTATGAGACACTCGTTCAGCGGCTATTGCGACGGTCGGATTCGGCGCATCGACGCATTGTTTGCCTTTCAGCCATCCTACCAAGCGGGGATGAACTGGACGATCTCACAGCATGGATTCGCTCGGATGAGCCAGGTGACCCGGTGCGCTCTGACTGGCGACCAACGCGTCAACGCTTTGGAATGCTGCGTTGGCATGGAAAGGATGCGCGCCTCACGCTCGATCTCGACGACGGAGGGCCGTTTCTTGACAATTTTGTCTTGGAAAGACCACCACTCGGACGGGAAAAAAAACCTTATCCAAGAAAAAATTCACATCTGGCCCTTTTCGCGGCTTGGGAGTTTGCAAGTCAGGGCAAGCGAACTCTGATTTTTTCCACACAGGCAAATTGGGTGGAGGGATATGGAAAGCAGGTCGTCGACCTATATAAGCGCGGCTATTTAAAATCACTGTTGGACGATGACACATCGATCGCCCGGGCGCTTGAAGTTGGTAAGGAGTGGCTAGGCGAAGATCATCCAGCGATTGAAAGTCTCAAAGCGGGCGTGGCTATTCACCACGGACGTCTTCCAAATCCATTTTTGCGAGAACTCGAGATTTTGCTCTCTGAGGGAGTTCTTAAGGTTATCGTCGCTTCTCCAACTCTCTCGCAAGGGCTTAATCTAAACGCCGCTGTCCTGCTTGTTCCGGCGCTCTATCGTTCCGGCACGGTAATCAAAGGTGAGGAATTTGCGAACGTCGCGGGACGTGCGGGCCGAGCATTCGTCGACGTCGAGGGATTAATTGTCCACACGATGATTGATCGCCACAAGTGGCGAACTAAAGAGTGGCGCAATCTTGTGGCTTCAGCAAAAGCTCGGACATTGAAGAGCGGTTTGATCCAAATTGTCACCGAGATTCTCGTAAGACTCTCGCGAGAGGGCGTATTAGACCGTGATGATGCCTGGGAATATCTAGCGAATGCTCGCGACGCCTGGAAATCACCTGAAGAAGAAGCAGAACTAATAGCGCGGCTTTCTACGCCAACGGACACGCTGGCGGTGAGTGACGTTGCAGAGGACGAGGGCGAGGACGGCGAAGGAAGTGACGAAACGGAGGATAAGGTCGAGGAAGAGCCGCTTTCCGAACTTGTTGAGCGTCTTGATACCACTGTATTTGGCTTGATTGAAGCACTGGATGCGAGTCAAGAGGACTTACCGCAACTACTGGATGAAGCACTTAAGGGTTCGTTGTGGGCGAGGCAAATCGAGCGTGAGGGTGATGGCGCGGAAGATCTGCACCGTATGGTATTTCAGGCTCGCGCAAATCTAATTTGGTCCACAACCACTTCGCAAGCGCGAAAAGGACATTTTGCAATGGGAGTGGGCCTAGAGGCTGGGCTGACTATCGACGTTATGGCCGAGGAGCTAAGCGAACTCCTCGATAAAGCAGACGCTGCTGCTCTTTCGCATGATGTCGAGCAACTCTCAACGGCGCTCGCGGGACTTGCCGAACGACTCCTTGTTATGCGGCCGTTTATCCCTGATAGGAAAAACGCACTCCCTGGCAATTGGCGCACTATTCTTCAGCAATGGGTAGCGGGTATGCAAGTAGCCTTGATCGGCCCTAGCGACATGAAAATTGTCGAGGAGGCATTTACCTACAGACTCGTTTGGGCGCTCGAAGCCATTCGTACGCGGCGTGTTGCCTTAGGATGGAAACCAGAATTGATTGCCGGCGGAGCAGCTGCAGCTGTTGAGACAGGAGTGCCACAGTTCATGATGTCAATGCTGATCCGCGCTGGTTTGCCTTCGCGGCGAGCAGCCATCGTGGCGATTGAGAGCACGAGTCCTGTTTTTGTAACTCCTGCAGAAATGCGCGCTTGGCTCGAATCCGACGATATTTCTGCGCTCACCGACACGGGAGATTGGCCTACACCGGATACGGCGGCCTTATGGGTGCGCTTTAGGACCGAGGCCTTAAGCCGAGGGATTCAGAAGTGGACAGTGGAACGTAAAAGACGATTGCTTGACGTTCCTGCTAAATCGATGCCCCCTTCTGGCCTCTATCGCATTGTCACTGATGAAGGCGATGGGCGAACTTGGCTAACGACAGCGGACTATAGACGTCTCGCTCCGTTCAAGAAGCCAGCCCTTGACCCAAAACCCAGTCTGTTGTCCGCTCGGCTGCATCGCGGAACAGCTCTCGTAGATGTGCTTCGCATTGGCCGAGGGACAATAAGCTGGCCGAAAGCTGACGCTTAGTCACCTTTATCGAATTAAAATGCAGCCCTAAAAGGACCGCATCGAACTGCTCACCCTATACTCATGCGTACCGATTGAGGAATTACAATGGCAATTTTTGACAACATTGAAAACCAGTATGGTGCCTTCTCAGAATTCGGCGCTCGAAACAACAGGAAGGCCGTTAGTCATTTGTCTGAAGCATTATACAAAAAATATTGCTCGAATTTCGCTCAGAAAAATTACTTAACAAATGTCGAGTGGATGGGTCGCCACTACCTAGCCGCTAAAAAAATCACCATGAGCGCGCTGTTTTACACTCAAGCCGAAACACTAATAGACAAGAAAATGAAAAATTTGTCGTTCTACGCTTGTTATTACGCACTGTTCAACGGACTATCATCTAACCTTCTTTTACATCCACATCTTGAACTCGAGAAAACTCGACGCATCTCACATTCGGCTTTGGATTCAAGTATTGAAAATCTCTTTGTAAGACAAGGTGTGTTCACAAACGATATGATTGCGCTTCTCGGCGACCTCCGTTTTGCTCGCGAATTGTATAGTTACCATTTACCCCTATCGGGAAACTCTTCTGGCGCGGCAGATCAACTAGACACTGATTTACTTTTTTCAAAGCTGACAGATACACTTCCTTTAGTTCTGCAAACTTCCGATTTACTTTCCCGTTTAGCGCACGCGGCATGGGAAAAAAAGATTGGGCATTCGATAGACGAATATTCAACATACCATAGAGAGGTAGATGATTTTTTCCACTCAATCGTAGGGCATGACGACTCGACTGGAACACGAGTGCATTATGACGACGGCGACTATTCGCAACTAGGATATTATTTAGCCAAGATTGGGCAGCCAATGCCTATCTCGTGGTTTATTGCTGATAAAGTTTTAGATGAGCTTGAATGTTCATGGACAGATAATGACGATGACTCCGATGCCTACGACATAAGCTCAGTCAGTAGGTACCTGGCTCGCGTCATAGACTACTGAGGGCGTACCGCGCGATTAATCGATTAAGTTTGCTGGTGCTAACACCGTCAACACCCGTCAGCGGCCGAAAACCGCCAGACTTGTCACGCTTCTTATCCAGCATTTTCAAGTTTTTCTTAGATTAGGTACAAGAAGACTACAAAAACCACAAAAAAAGCGCAATAACCTATAATTTGATAGACATAATAACCTATAAAATGATTGACACCATAACCTATAAAGTGTACAACACGATAACCTGGAGTTTGATACGGATGTGTAGGAATGGCAACACCATCAGAAAATTTGGCAGCGTCCCTTGAAGCCCTTAGAGTTCTTCAAGAGCAAGGGATAGTAGCAATTCGCACAAGACAGTTGAGCCGCACCAATCGAGAGCGGCTACTGAGAAATGGCTTCATCAGCGAGGTCGTTAAAGGATGGTACATCCCATCACGGCCAGACGAACTCCCGGGAGAAAGCACGGTTTGGTATTCCTCGTTCTGGGCGTTTTGTGCAGACTATCTTAACGAACGTTTTGGGAATGACTGGTGCCTCAGCCCTGAGCATTCTCTGACCCTCTTTGCTGGCGATTGGACGGTTCCAAAGCAACTGGTCGTGCGCTCGCCACGGGCGGGAAATAAGCCGATGAACCTTCCTTACAGTACATCCCTAATGGATGTCCGGCTGGCCATGCCTGCTCCTTCTGACATCGAGCTTAACAACGGCCTTCGGGTGTACAAGCTTCGAGCAGGACTTATTGCGTCATCGCCCACCTACTTCTCCGCACAGCCAATCGTCATGCGCGCGGCCCTGGCGGCTATCACAGACTCATCTGTCATCCTGGGTCCATTGCTTGAAGGCGGCCATACTAGAATAGCGGGAAGACTGGCGGGGGCATTTCGCAACATCGGGCGCGCCGCCATCGCCGACAACATCGTCGAAACCATGCGGACAGCCGGTTATGGCGTAACTGAAACAGACCCATTCCAGGATCAGCCAACGGTCGTGCTTAGTCCTCGCGAGCGCTCGCCCTACGTCAACAGGGCCACGATGCTGTGGCAAAAAATGCGTGAGGATGTCCTGGCGCACTTCCCCACTCCTCCTGGCACGCAAACAGACGTGGTCGGCTATCTGAGACGCGTTGATGATGTGTACGTGACTGATGCCTACAACTCCCTTTCGATCGAAGGCTACCGTGTGAGCGCTGAACTGATCGAGCGGGTGCGTTTGGGAGATTGGAATCCTGATTCAAGCGAAGCGGACCGGACGCACCGTGACGCCCTGGCTGCGCGTGGATACTGGCAGGCGTTTCAACGCGTCAAAACCAGCGTCGCCCGTGTACTCAAGGGAGAAAATGCTGGCCTCGTCGCAGACAACGATCATGCTGCTTGGTATAGGGAGCTATTTGGACCGGGTATTGTTGCAGGACTTCTCCGGCCCGCAGACCTGGCAGGTTACAGGACCGGTCCAGTTTTTATTCGCCGGTCAACTCATGTTCCGCCGAACCGAGACGCTGTTCGAGACCTGATGCCTGCGTTTTTCGAGCTGCTGGAGAAGGAAACTGAAGCTGCTGTCCGCGTGGTACTAGGTCACTTCCTGTTCGTCTATATTCATCCGTATTTCGACGGCAACGGCCGCATGGGCCGCTTTTTGATGAACGTCATGTTAGCCTCCGGCGGGTATCCATGGACGGTTGTGCCAGTGGAACAACGTACGGCATACATGGACGCGCTTGAAAAGGCGAGTTCTCAAGGCGACATCGTTCCGTTCACACAGTTTCTGTCCAAGCTAGTCAGAGCGAATATCGAATGAGCAAATGTGCTTACTGCCCCTCAAGCGGGCCATTTACAAGAGAACATATATGGCCGAGATCGCTAATACAGAAATATGATTCACTCAAAACCTACAATCCTAAAACCAATAAGTATTACCAGGGCGACGCGGTAATAAAGGACGTCTGCTCGATCTGCAATAACGAAAAACTGAGTATGCTGGACAGCTATTTAAGTTCTCTGTATGACAACTTCTTAGGTAGAATTGTCGAAGCAGGCGAGCAAGCGACGATCGAGTTCGACTACTCGTTGTTATTGCGTTCTCTTCTTAAAATTTCGTACAACTCCACCCGAGCATCAGACAATGTAGCCAGCAAAAACCTGCTCCAAACATACGCAAATTTCATTATTGACGGCGGGTATTGTAAGACAGTAATGCTCCAGCTGCAGATAGTCACCAGTTCGCGAATGATGGACTTGGAATCTGGCGCGGAGCGTACCATCCGCCCAGTCATGATGAGATGTGCACTGGTCGCTTATGGCGGCCCCCTCGCCCACCGCTTCTGCATTCGGATGATCGCAATTAATAGCTTTTGGTTTTATTTGATAATCCCGTACAAAGATGAACCGCCTCACATATGGGACGAACTACTACATGGCCTTTCTGATTGGGCAACGCCCACAGGGATCCTGATCGAAAAAACAAGCACCAAACTCTTCGTTCCGGTTGAGAAAACGACCTATTTTCATAGCGATCTTTTGGGATCCCTCTTAAGCGCGACTGGACAAAAAAAATAATATGGCAGAAACGATATACAACCTGTTTGCATACTCCGACGGCAAGAACATTACTCACCTCGGAATTGAAAGCTATAACATAGTAGATGACGGCACAGACGAAGAAATGTTTGACTTCCTTCGAGAACGTTGCCTCATTGACCATGCGACAGCGTATAAAGCCAAAATTGTCAGCCCCGAACTATCGTTGGGCGCATACTTATCAAAACACCGACTCGGCACTGCGCTCGATATATTTGAAGAACTATTCGTACTGAAAAAAGCCCCCATGAACCCGTTATTCGTCTTAACGATAATTGAAGGCGGAGTGGCCAGAATAGACTATTCCTACACGGGCGATCTCGACTTGAACGAGTTAAAAAACAACGAATTTATGGAGGACTACCTTACTAAATACACGGCTGCAGATGGCATAAATCTCATGCAAATGTTTGACGATGATTACTTCAAAGCAATCAGGTTGCTATTTAACAACGGCCTCTTAGTTTCGAGCACCAAACTCTTAATGATCTTCATCGATACGGCGGCGTTTGTTGAGTTCGGCGACAGACAAGGAAACTTTAATCTTTGGCTGGATACATTTGTACCATTGTCCGATATTGACTTGGCGGCAAATGAAATATGGGAGCTACGCAACGGTGTACTTCATATGTCGAACCTTCATTCCAGAGCAGTCCTAAATCGCAAGGTCAAGCGTCTACTACCGTGCATTAACTTGGGAACAACCATAATTGATAACATCAATAACGAAAAACGATTTGATATGCTCCAGCTTATCGATGTGATAGCGCGCGGGGTAGGTGCTTGGATGGAATCCTACAATAAAAACCCCGAAAAAATTGAAAAATTTGTCGAACGGTATGACACCGTCATCTCTGACGCCAGATCAACCTATCGCTGGTAACGAGGTCGTCAAACGAGAACTTACTTCCGTTAAATCACAACTGTTTTTACATCAGCACCATGCGTTTTAAGATGATCCGACAATCGCCGACACTGACTTTTTGGCACGGCTATTGCCAGTAGGCGCTGCGCCCTTGACGCTGCTACATACAACTCCCTCGCCGCTTCAGCCTTGATGGGATCATCCGTCAATCCCTGTAAGGAATCCAATATACCCTTCACCGTTTTTGAGGTTGTGACAACACAAACACCTGGAAATTCCATCCCTTTTACCGAGTGAATGGTTTTTGGCGGCACCTTGGCAACGGGAGAGTGTCGTAACACTAAAGCCACATCTTGGTTTGCCCTGATCTTCTGGGCGATGGAGCCCGCATCAGTTTGCAGAAATGGGGCGAACACTTCCTTCGTACGCGCATGCCATTGCTTTTCCGTCTCGTCCCCGAATTTCAAATAACGCAAAATATGTAAAGCCTGAGGACGCCAATGTGAATAATTGATACGGTTATCATGTAGATATTGGTGATAGCTTTTTGCTGGGAGATGGTCTTGGATCGTTAGCACCACTTTATGAATCGCCTCAAGAGCCGCCTTTTGATCATCGGGATCAAATGAGTTATGAAAGTCTTTAACTGCCTTCGCAATTTTATAAGTTAGGTCTTTCTTGATTTTCAGAATTGGCTGACCAATCGCGTTATAAGCACTATTTTTGGTGGCCGCTAATAAGGGGGCCTTAGATAGTTCGATACCGGTACCAGACAAAATTTCAGCGTACTTCTCCCCAATAGAGGGAGGTACGCCAGCACCGGAATACGAAAATAGATAAATGGGGATTTCTTCGTCTCTAAAGTCTCCTAATGCCTCATCTAAATGCATCCGTGCAGAGGCACTTCTTAGCATTACGATTGCTTTACAGATATTGCGCGTGGAACGAAAATTTCCGCTCATGATTAGGCGACAATCATCGGCAAACGTGTCGGAAAATTTCAGTAGCTGATCAGTAACCCCGCCTCGAAATTCATAGATTGACTGATTGGGATCGCATATTATTTTTATCGGGATATCAACACTACGCATCCAGTCAATGATTCCCAAATCGCTGGGATTACAGTCTTGTGCCTCGTCGACGATTATTTCTTTGAACCGTGCGGCAAGTACCTTTGCTAACCTGGATGAAAACTCTACGTCAGAAAGTCGTGAGGCAGCGATATCTCGCGCATCATCGAAATCAAGTTCGCCACGGGCATAAAATCTTTGACGCGTCTTCACAGCCGTGGTTTCAAAAGCTTTAATTAGACTCGCTGGCTTCTCACTTACATCGAACCCAGCCATTGCCGCTCGGCGCACATCCATCTTTCCGGTCTTCCGGTCAAAGCATGAAAGAGGCAATAGCTGAGCCTTTTCGAAAGGCCTTATCGTCCGTTCATTTAGATCAGGCACTAAGCGGGGAACATCATCACTGTCTGGCAAACCAAACGGGGACACAATATATTGCCAAATAAAGCTGTCGAACGTTCCGACAAAATGCGGAAACGCCGGATAATCTAACAGGTTCTCAGATCTAAGGCGTTCTTCCAGAACTGCGACCGCTGCCCGTGTAAACGAGAGATATGCAATTCCTTTACCATCGCGGCCTGCACCCTTTGCGACTTTCGCTCGCTCAATTATAATACGTGTCTTTCCCGCACCGGGACACGCGTTAACAAAGGCAGACCGGTCATGACGAATTATCTTTTCTTGCTGAGGGGTGGGGTTGAACTTTCGGCTCACTTTACAAGCTCTTCGATCGCTGCCGACAAATATTTGGGGACGACGAAATCCGCACCTTGGCTGATCTCGTCCGCAAGTAACTGCGCAAAATCGCCTTTCCGAGTGTCATCGAAGATAGCGAGAACGGCACTCGCTTGCTCATCACCAGTCTTGCAAATAGCAGCGTCCCACTTTGCTTCAGAACGTGGATGCATTCCCAGATAAACGCGTTTCATAAGTGCAGCATTTCCCGCGATCACAAGCTCAGCTTCTAAAGAATACGTGTTGACGAAAACAGAAAGCAGTTTTTCTCGCTTAAAGACCTTGGCTGTTTCCAGCAATCCTGCTTTCCTTGCCTCACCTGGCCAAATAGCGTCATCAGCACATTTTGTCTTATCGCCGTCCGTGATCACTACTACCTTTTCTGCAATAGTGACTTCATTGTAGGGAGTAAGCAGCAGTTTGACGTAGGGCTCAAAATCCACACCATCAATAGGAACAAATACAGCTGACCGAAAAATTCGTAAATCTTTGGCTCGGTCCTTCAGAACGAACTTCTTTGCTATCACCGGCAGAAGTAGCGCTTCGGCCACACCTTCCACGAGGAGAGAGCGCCCTCCGAAGAGGAATGCAGACTTTGTGACGTCGAGGTAACGATCGATCTTCCGGCGCTCGATATCCAGAAGATTGAGCTTGCTTAGCGGTATACAGTGACTCGAATGCCGTGGTTCCCTCTCAGGGGTTAGGCTTTCCTCGTTAGCTTTACTTGGTACCCTATTCGAATGGGATTTGAAAAATACGACATTCTTGCTTTCTACCCAAGCGGACAGGTTGGGTGAATGCGTGGCGACCACAATTTGGATCTGACCTGCAGGGCCAGTATCAGATATTAGTTTTTTAGACTTTTCCGCCTGCTCCTCCAGAAAGCAAAGCACCGCTGCCTGCAACTGTGGATGTAGGTGAGCCTCGGGTTCCTCGACAAGGAAAAGCGTTAAGTCCGCATTATTGATATTTTCGAGTTCTACAGCGATGGTCGCCATGTATAAAAGATTTGCGTATCCGTGACCGGAATACCGCAAATCTTCCGGCTCAATTCCGTGATCGGACAGCTTAAACCTCAAGTCACGCGCGATATCTATCAGCTTCTCGTCCTTTGCAAAGCCTAACGATGCATTCTGAAGTCTTACGCCCGAAGTCAACGCGCTCAGGCCAGAGCCCACGGCATCATCGACCTTCAGTAAAATAGGATCTTCAGAGCTTCGCGATAGTCGACGAGCCAGTTCATCTGGATGCTCGCCAGCAAGGAAATGCTTTAAAAGGGCATAGATCCTTGTAGGGTTTCCGGAAGCGAGAGCCCGTTTGGCATCCCGCAACGGCGGCAAGTAGACGTGCCTGATCATTTCATGACACCCCGCCTCAGGAGCAGCCCGGGATTTTCCTGCCCATAGCTTCGGCCTAATCGGAAATTTTCCCGCACTTTCGTCGTAAGTAAGTCCAAAGACGGCAGATTGCAGCGACATATCTGCAGTGGCAGACAAAAAATTCCCCTGTTGAGCGGGGCTCAGATTATCAAAGCGCGCTTCAATCTCGAATTTCGGGATCGAACTGCCGAAACGAATGTCTGTCAGCTCCGCGTAAATTTCTCGCCGTCCGCTTAGGGGCGTAGTAATCAGCCTTATAGCATCGATCGCGTTGCTCTTCCCGCCGTTATTTTCACCGACAAAAACCGTGAGTTCATTGTTGAAAGGAATTTCAATATTATCAAAGGATCTAAAATTGCCGATCTTCAGAGTATCGAGATGCATGAATTTCCTTCGTTGTGATTTTGATCTTTATACCACTTTTTTACGTCAATGTATTTTTATCGACCAATTTTTTGTAAACTTTTTGAGGGTTTGTAAATTCTATGAACCGTTTTTGTCACGTTCATTCCCAGCCTGGAGTCCATTCAACCTTCCGAAATCGCGTGGGGACGGACGCTTATCTGGAGAGAGAGGTCGTCTTGCCTGGTCAAAGGCTTTAAGGACATCTACGGTAAGAGGCTCATTCATATCCCGGTGAAGAAGGATGCTAAGCGGTGTAGTGGTCAAGTAATTTCGGATACGACGATAAGTTCTGTCTCTGCCATTGCGCGTTCATAGACGCTGGGCGGCAGATTTCCCAATACAGAATGCAAGCGCTCGCAGTTGTAGAAGCCGGCGATGTAGTTGGCCACATCAAGCTTGGCTTCGGCTTGGTTCGCATAATTGCGCTGCCAGACACGCTCCATCTTTAAATTCAAGAAGAAGCGTTCAGCGACGGCGTTATCCCAGCAGTTGCCTTTGCGGCTCATGCTGCAAACGAAGCCATGCTCGGTCAACAAAGCCTGGTGCTGGTCGCTTGCATATTGGCTGCCGCGGTCAGAGTGGACGACCAGTCCGGCCGCTGGTCGCCGAGCTTGGATCGCCATGCGCAAGGCATCGCAAACCAAGGCAGCTGGCATGCTCGGCGCTATTGCCCAGCCCACGATTCTGCGCGAGAACAGGTCGAGCACGACAGCCAAGTAGAGCCAGCCTGCGCCGGTACGGATGTACGTGATATCCGAGGCATAAGCCTGATTGGGCGCTGCCGGGTTGAACTGTCGGGCAAGGACGTTCAGCGCAACCGGCAGGGAATGCTTGCTGTCGGTTGTGTGTACGAATTTGCGCTTCCAGACTGGCTTCAGGCAGGCCTGTTGCATCAGGCGGCGCACCTTGTAACGCCCGACCTGCAGGCCTCTGTTGGCCAGTGCCGTGACAAG
>Ga0308158_10003353_pt1 | contig 14203 bp, 15 predicted proteins | sample PhyBR2_FD_201038 | JGI IMG/M metagenome (GOLD analysis project Ga0308158, IMG submission 201038) | Phyllosphere microbial communities from UC Gill Tract Community Farm, Albany, California, United States - DLSLB.R2 | ecosystem: Host-associated > Plants > Phyllosphere > Unclassified | place: USA... | reverse complement strand
CCAGACCGCGACGACGGCCACACAGCAGCTGCGCCAGGCGCAGTCTCTCCTGGGCAACGCGAATCGCGACCCGATCGAAGCGCTGCGGATGCTCGATGCCGCCAACACCGCCATCGACGCCGTGATCGCCCGCGGGCGCGATGAACAAGCCAAGATCCAGCGCGCTCAGTCCATGCTCGGCAGCGCGCTGCAGCGAGCGGACACACAGATCTCGTCCGCGGAGAGCTTCATCCTGAACCGGCGCGGCGCCATCAGTAGCACCGCTCGCACGCGCCTCTCGCAGGCCCAGCAGAACGCCAGCCAGGCTCGTGCGCTCGCCAGTACCGACCCCGTCCAGGCCCTCAGCCTCGCGCAATCCGCTGACCGCCTCGCCTCAGAAGCGCTGCGACTCGCGCAGAACGACATGGGCATGTGGGGCGGCGGCGGAGGCGGCGGAAACGACGACAGCCTCGGCGCCCTCCTCGGTGGCATCCTCATCGGCAACTCCATGAACAACAACCGCCGCGGCGGAGGCTGGGGTGGCGGCGGCTGGGGCGGCGGAGGCGGCGGCATCTTCGGCGGCGGCGGAAGCAGCAGCGGCCACAGCGGCGGCTTCTTCGGCGGCGGCGGAGGAGGCGGCGGCGGCGGGTTCTCCGTCGGCGGCTTCGGAGGCGGCGGCTTCGGCGGCGGAGGCGGCTCCTCAGGCCACAGTGGAGGCCGCTTCTGAGAACCTCACAGCCCACACCCTGAACTCATACCCGGGCCGCCGGCCCGCACCAGCACGAACCTTCCAAGGAAAGGAAACCCGATGGCAAAGCAGTCCATCTTCGGTCGCATCTCCACCCTCATCCGGGCGAACGTCAATGCGATGATCGACGCGGCTGAGGACCCGCAGAAGATGATCGACCAGCTCGTCCGCGACTACAGCAACAACATCGCCGACGCGGAGTCGGCGATCGCGGAGACGATCGGCAACCTGCGCATGCTCGAGCGCGACCACGCCGAGGACATCCAGGCCGCCAACGAGTGGGGCCAGAAGGCTCTCGCCGCGAGCCGCAAGGCAGACGAGTTCCGCTCGGCGGGCAACGCCGCGGACGCAGACAAGTTCGACAACCTCGCCAAGGTCGCGCTGCAGCGCCAGATCTCGGCCGAGGGCGAGGCCCGCCAGGCAGAGCCGACCATCGCGTCGCAGACCGAGGTCGTCGACAAGCTCAAGAGCGGCCTCACCGGGATGAAGACCAAGCTCGAGGAGCTGAAGAACAAGCGCAGCGAGCTGGTGGCCCGCGCCAAGACCGCCGAAGCTCAGAACCGCGTGCACGACGCCGTCAAGTCCATCGACGTCATGGACCCCACCAGCGACCTCGGCCGCTTCGAGGACAAGGTTCGCCGCCAGGAGGCACTCGCGCAGGGCAAGGCGGAGATCGCCGCGTCCTCGCTGGACGCTCAGTTCAACAGCCTCGACGACCTGGGCGAGCTGACCGAGGTCGAGGCTCGTCTCGCTGCGCTCAAGGCCGGCCAGCCGCCGCAGGCGATCGAGCAGTAATCACCCCTCACACCAGCGGGCGCCGGTCTTCGGACCGACGCCCGCTGGCGTTGCCAGTGGGTCGTGCGCTGAGGGCGAAGTCGGGGGACAGTGGCTCGCGACGGTGGGAAGATTGTGGGCATGACCCGCTTCCTGATCGTGCCGCAGTGGCAGGGCTCACCGTCCGCTCGTGCCATGTCCCTCGCCGATGGCGCCGAAGCCATCGCCGGTGACCTGCCGCACAGCGCCGTGATCGCCGTTCCCGTGCCGCTGGAGGCGGGCGAGCCTATCCAGACCGATGTCCTGCGGGCCAGTTCTCTGCTGCGCGTGCAGGATGCCATCGTCGAGGCACTGGGCAAGGTAGCACCGGACGAGCACGCCGTCCTGATCGGCGGCGACTGCAGCATCTCCGTGCCCGCCATCGCTCACCATGCGGAGCGCCATCGGCGAGCGACCGACGGCGAGGCCCTCGCAGTTGTGTGGTTCGACGCGCACGGCGACCTCAACACGCCGGCCTCCAGCCCGTCAGGCTCCTTCGCTGGCATGGCGCTGCGAACCGCCATCGGCGACGGGGCGGAGCCGCTCACACGCGGGGGCGTCTCCGCGGAGCACACGACTCTGGTCGGCGCCCGCTCCCTCGACGACGCGGAGGCCGACTACATCGCATCGTCCGGCGTGGCGACCCACGCAGGCGACGACGCCGCTGACCTCGCCGAGGCGATCGTCGCGACCGGGGCCACGCGGGTGTACCTGCACATCGATCTCGATGTCCTCGACCCCGCGGAGATCACAGGGGTCGGAGATGCCGTGCCGTTCGGGCTCACCCGCGTACAGCTGGTGGATGCGATCCGCGCGATTCGCGAGCGCCTTCCGCTCGCCGGCGCCACGATCGCCGGCTTCGCCCCGTCCTCGCCGATCGCCGCCGTCGAAGATCTCGGCACGATCCTGCGCATCGTCGGCGCGCTCGCATGAGCCGGCGCATCCCTGCGGATTGGGAGCAGCGCGCCGAGCGCATCGTCCGGCGGGGCACCCGGTGGGATCGGCTCATCCCCCCGGTGCTGCTGGATTCCCCCATCAGTCGCGCCGGGTTCTGGTGGGGCTGCGCTGTCGGCTGGGTCTGGGGCGGACTGTGGAGCCGCGGCCGGGTGGAGCACCGTAACGGGCTGTGGGTCTTTCGCGGGATGCCGAACTGGACGCATGCCCGCGGCGGCGTGTGCGTGGGCAACTGTTTCCTCACCGGCGACGCTGATCCAACCGATGCGGTCCTCCGACACGAGGCCGTACACGCGGTGCAGTGGCGGCGCTACGGCTTCCTGATGCCGTTCCTGTACGCGCTGGCGGGGCGTAACCCGCTCCGCAACCGCTTCGAGATCGAAGCCGGTCTCATCGACGGCAACTACGTCCCGCGGGTCAGGTAACGCCTCCCCTGACTCATCGCGCGCGATGTGATCCCTTCCGCGCGAACAGGAACGAGTCGCGCGCTACGAGACCGACGTGGCTCAGCCGGTGAAGCGCGTCAGCGCGAACACACGCGAGGCGGGGACCTCGAGCGAGCGCGTGAGGTGGGCGGCGATGTCGGACGCGGCCAGCGGGTCTCCCAGCAGGAAGACGCGCGTGGTGTCGTCATCGTCCTCGCACAGCATCTCGTCGGCCCAGGCGGTGACAGCCCGCGTGAGCGCATGCCCCACACCGCACTCACGGCCTGCGGGACCAAGGCGACGCGAGCGGTCGAGCCAGGTGACCGTCATGCGCGGCGGCGCCTGCAGGTCGGACACCCAGGAAGCGTCAGGAACCTCGATGAACACGCGCCCGGTCGCACACAGCGGCAGGGTCGCGATCAGCGCCTCCAGCTCAGCGAAGCACGTCTCGTCGGCCGCGATGAGATGCGGGGCCTTCGGGTTGCGTGCGGCGCGGCGCGCGGAGACGGGGCGGGACGGGCGTGCGGTCATGATGCGTCCATCATAACGCGAGGATAGGCATGCCTTACCTCACAATCGGAATTTACCCAGCGAGCGAGGGTCAGCGGACGATGAGCACGTCTGCGAGCCCGGCGATCTCGTCGTCCGTCATGCCGTGAGCGCGCAGATAGTCGGCGGGAGAGCCGTACTGCGCGTCGAGAGTGTCGAGAAGCCCGTGCATGACACGCGCCGGCGAGCGCGTGGTGAGCTCCTCCAGATGCACCATGTTCGGATACATCCGCCCGAGGAACGACAGCACCTGGCGATTGCGCTCCTCCGGAAGCAGGGCCTCCGTGCGGGCGTAGTCGGCTACGACGGCATCGCGATCGACCCCCGCGGCCGACAACGCCAGTGCGACGGTGACTCCCGTACGGTCCTTGCCCACCGTGCAATGGACGAGCACGGGCTGGACCTCCAGCACGGTGCGCACGGCATCGACCACGCGCCTCGCGGCGTCCTCGGTCATCGCGCGGTACATGTCGTCGAGACTCTGATCTTCAGCGAAGAAGGACGCCACCGATCCGAGGAAGACGGGCATCCGCCGGATCGGGATCTGCCCGGCACGGGACGGATCGCGCTGCACTTCCTCGTCGTCGCGGAGATCGACGATGGCGCGCAGGCCCAGTGCTTCGAAGGCCGCACGATCGTCCAGCTGCGCCAGGTTTCCCGACCGGAACAGCACGCCCGAGCGCGTCACCCCGGCACCGGCAGGGAGCCCGCCGACGTCACGGAAGTTGAGGACGCCCCGGATCAGCGAATCACCCGGCACATCCACGCCGGCCCCGCGCGTGCCATCGGCGGAGGGGGCGGCAGGGATGGTCACTGCGCGCGCGGGGGCACGGGATACCGACCCGCCACCGCGACCCTGTTGAACGCGTTGATGGAGACGCACGCCCAGCTCAGCGCGGCGTATTCCTTCTCGGTGAGCACAGATCCGACACTGTCGTACACCTCGTCTGACACGCCACCGTCGCCGATGTTCACGTAGGCCTCGGCGAGCTCGAGCCCCGCGCGCTCACGATCGGTGAACACGCCGGACTCGCGCCAGGCGCCGATCTGCATCATCTCGTCGGTCGTGAGACCAGCCGCCACCGCGCGGTCGGTATGCACCCGCACGCAGTAGGCGCAACCGTTCAGCTGCGATGAGCGCAGCATGACGATCTCCTTCAGCCGGTCATCGATGCCGTTGTCCGTGCAGATCCGGGCGACGGTGTCCGAGAATGCCGCGAGCGCCTTGTACGCTTCGGGTTCGGTCCGGGACAGATGCACGCGCTTCTCAGCCATGCCACCATGCTAGGTCGTCTGCGTCTGGGAACGGTCGAAATGCACAGTGACAATCACAGTCAGTCTTGGCTAATCATTTCGCGAAGCCCCGAGGGCAATTGACTACGCAATATGTCCGCGAGTTTCCCGGATGCTGCGGTGACGGTCCAGAATGGGGCCTGCGCGAAACCGCGCATCCCTCGACTGAAGGATCCCTCGTGATCATCGATGCGAATCAGGCACCGTCGAACGACACCGACGAGTTCGCCTACCTCCCCGGCCAGGTCGACGCACTGAACTCCCGCTCCGGGCGAGCTGAGGTTGCGGTGCCCCGGGTGACGCGCGTTTCGCTGTACACGACGGCGGGATCGATCAGTGCACTGACGTTCGGGGCGGAGGCGCCCGTCATCGTCCTTCTTCACGGAGCCGGTCTCAATGCCCACACCTGGGACACGACGCTCCTCGCGCTCGGCCTCCCCGCGATCGCCATCGATCTGCCCGGTCACGGTGATTCCGCCTGGCGAAGCGATGCGGACTACTCCCCTGCCCGCATGGGTCCCGCCGTCGCAGACGTCGTCAGCGAACTCACCGAGGAGCCCATCGTCCTCGTCGGCCACTCGCTCGGCGGCATGACCGCCGCGTGGATCGCGGCGCACCGGCCGGACCTGGTCAGCTCCCTCGTCCTCGTGGACATCACACCCGGGATCGAGGGCGGCCCGGGTCCCGCTCAGCTTCGTGCCTTCTACGAAAAGGCCGAGTTCCCCTCGCGCGATGCGGTGGTGGACTGGGCGCTGTCCTTCGGCATGGGAGGCGAGCGCGCGGACACCGAGCGGGGAGTCTTCTTCAACACCCGGGTGCGCGAGGACGGCAGCGTGGTGTGGAAGCACCACTTCGCCGAGCTCGCGCGACTCATCCTGCCCGGTGGCGCCGAGCAGGATGCCGCACCGGCGCTCCAGCTCGACTCCGGCTGGGACGACCTCGCCGAGGTCACCGCACCCATCACGCTCCTGCGCGGCGCCACGGGCTACATCAACGACGCGGCACTGGCCACCTTCCGCGAGCGCGTGCCCGCGGCGAGGATCATCGCCATCGATTCGGGTCACAACCCGCAGGAGACGAATGCCCCCGAGCTTGCCGACATCCTCCGCGAGGTCGCCGCGTGACCGCCTGTGACGCCGCATTCCAGGCGGATTGCGTCCGCACCGGTTCCTGTTCCTAAGCTCGCTCCATTCCGCGGCGATTCGCTCGAACCGCCCGGGCTCACCCAGATTCTGCAAGTCTGAACCCACACCGTTCCGAAAGGACCGACATGTTCCGCCGAACCGCCGTCATCGCGACGATTGCCGCACTCGCCCTCACCCTGGGCGCATGTGCGGGCGGCAGCGCCGCACCCGACCCGACCACGTCCGCGGCCGCCGATGCGGACGCAACGCTGCGCGTCGGGCTCGTGCTTGAGCCCACCAACCTCGACATCCGTCACACGTCCGGTGCCGCCCTCGAGCAGATCCTGGTCGACAACATCTACCAGGGGCTCGTCACCCGCACGCAGGACAACGAGATCGTCGACGCGCTCGCCAGCAAGCACGAGATCTCGGCAGACGGCCTCACCTACACGTTCACTCTGCAGGAGGGTGTCACCTTCAGCGGCGGCCAGCCTCTGACGTCGGCGGATGTCGTAGCGGCCTACACGCAGGTGAAGGATGACGAGACCATCGTCGGACACAGCGACTTCGCCGATGTCGCCTCGATCACCGCTCCCGATGAGAGCACCGTGGTGATCACGCTCACGCAGCCGAATCAGAACTTCCTGTTCTCCCTCACCACGCCCGCGGGGCTCGTGTTCGCGAAGGACGACACCACGGACCTCAAGACGGCCGCCAATGGCACCGGGCCCTTCACGCTGGAGGACTGGAAGCAGGGCGACAGCATCACGTTCGCGCGCAACGACTCCTACTGGGGCGAGAAGGCCGGCGTGAAGGAAGTGGTGTTCAGCTACATCCCCGACTTCAGCTCCGGTGTGAACGCAGCGCTGGATGACAGCGTCGACGTGCTCACCGCCGTCGATCCCAACCTCGCGTCGCGCTTCGAGGGCACCGACTTCACCATCACCCGCGGCAAGACCACGGACAAGGCCGTGCTGGCATTCAACAACGCTGCGGCCCCGCTCGACGACCCGAAGGTGCGCGAGGCGCTGCGTCTCGCGATCGACCACAAGGCACTCGTCGAGGCCGTGGGCGCCGGTCAGCCGCTGTACGGCCCGATCCCCGAGCTCGACCCGGGCTACGAGGACCTGTCGTCTCTCGTCTCGTATGACCCGGAGAAGGCGAAGTCCCTTCTCGCCGAAGCCGGTAAGAGCAACCTCAGCCTCACCCTCACGATCCCGAGCTTCTACGGGACCACCGTTGCCACGTACCTGGTGTCCGCGTTCAACAAGGTCGGTGTCAAGCTGACCGTCAACTCGGTCGAGTTCCCCACCTGGCTGACTGACGTCTATCAGAACCACGACTACCAGCTCAGCTTCGTGCTGCATGTGGAGCCGCGTGACTTCGGCAGCACATGGGCGAACCCGGACTACTACTTCGGCTACACCAACGCCCAGGTGAGCGACCTGTACGAGAAGTCGCTGCGCACCGTGGACGCCGACGAGTCCGCGAAGCTCCTCGCCGAGGCCGCGAAGATCGTGTCGCAGGACAACGCGGCGGACTGGCTCTACGTGGGCGAGACGCTCACCGCGGTCTCCCCGATCGTCCAGGGCTTCCCCACCGACTCGATCAACTCGCGCATCGATCTGTCGCAGATCACCGTCACGGAGTGATGGTCTCCGACTGACGCATCGATGACACGCTTCCTGCTGACACGAGTGGCCCTGCTGATCGCAGGGCCACTCGTCGCGAGCATCCTCATCTTCCTCGCGCTGCGCGTCTTCCCCGGCGATGTCGCGCAACTCATCGCCGGGTCCAAGGGCACGCCTGCGCAGGTCGCCCAGCTGCGGGAGCAGCTCGGTCTCAACGAACCGCTCTGGACGCAGTATGTCGATTGGATCGGCGGTGTCTTCCGCGGCGATCTCGGCACCTCTCTCCTGACCGGATCGTCCGTCACCGAGCAACTGGCGGAGAAGGCGCAGGTCACCGTGCCGCTCGCGCTGATGTCGATGCTGGTGGCGCTGCTGGTCGGCGTGCCGTTCGGTGTGCTCTCCGCTCTCGGCCGCGGGAAGCGCTCCGGCAGCGCGATCAGCTTCATCGCACAGGCGCTCGCCTCCGTTCCGGTGATCTGGGCGGGCATGCTGCTGGTGATCGTCTTCGCCCTCTGGCTGCAGTGGCTCCCCGCACAGGGGTTCCCTCGCGGCGGGTGGAATCACACACCGCAGGCCTTCGCATCACTCGTGCTTCCCGCGTTGACCATCGGCGTGGTGGAGGGTGCAGTCCTGTTGCGCTTCGTCCGCAGTGCCACGCTGCAGGCGATGACGGAGGACTACGTCCGCACGGCGGCAGCCCAGGGCCTCACCCGCACGCGTGCTCTGCTGCGCGACGGGCTTCCGAACGTAGCCATCTCGATCATCTCCATCCTGGGCCTGCAGTTCGCCGGCATCGTGGTCGGGGCGGTCGTGGTGGAGAAGCTCTTCAACCTCCCCGGCATCGGACGCATGCTGGTGACCGACGTGGGCAACCGTGACCTCCCGATGGTACAGGGTGAGATGCTCACCCTCACGGTGGTGGTCCTGGTGATCGGAGTGGTCATGGACGTCGTGCATCGCCTCATCGACCCGCGACTGCGGGAGGCGTCCTGATGCGCGCCAACACCTTCACCCGGCTGTGGAGCATCGGCACCGGCCGCTTCGGACTGATCGTGGTGGCGCTCGTCGCCCTCCTCGCAGCGGTGTCACTGGTGTGGACGCCGTTCGACCCGAAGGACGTCGACGTGGCCGCACGGTGGACCGGTCCCGGCTGGCCCCACCTGCTCGGAACCGACGGCACGGGTCGCGACATGCTCACGCAGCTGATGACCGGCGCTCGCACGGCCGTGTTCGTCGCCGTCGGCTCCGCCATCATCGCCACGGTGATCGGCGTGGTACTGGCCTGTCTCGGCTCGCTCACGCCCCGTCTGGTGCGCGAGGGTGTTGCCACCTTCATCGACATCCTCATCGCCTTCCCCGTCCTGATCATCGCGATGATGATCTCCTCGGTGTGGGGCGGATCGCTATGGGTGGTCGTGATCGCGGTGGGCATCGGCTTCGGCGTGAACATCGCCCGGGTCACCCGCCCCGAGCTGCGCCGCGTGCTGGCGAGCGACTTCGTACTCGCCGCGCGCGCATCGGGACTGACTCCCGGGCAGGTGGTCGTGCGTCATCTGCTGCCGAACGTGGCGCCCGTGTTCATCGTGCAGCTGTCGTGGTCGATGGGCGTGGCGCTCCTCGCCGAGGCCGGACTCAGCTATCTCGGACTCGGCGCCTCTGTCGGCGAGCCGTCCTGGGGTCTGCTGCTCAGCGAGACGCAACAGTACATCCTGGTGCACCCGCTGGCGGTGGTCTGGCCCGGCCTCATGATCAGCATCTCCGTGCTGGCGCTCAACCTGCTCGGCGATGCCCTCCGCGAAGCCACCGATCCCACGCTCTCGCGGAGACGACGCGTCCCGCGGGGCGCGCGCAACGCCCCCTCTCAGCCCGGAAGCACGGTGATCGCATGAGACTGGAGGTCAGCGACCTGGTCGTCGACATCGACGGCGCACGGGTGGTGGACGGCGTCGACGTCACCGTCGCGGACGGCGCACGTGTCGGGCTGATCGGCGAATCCGGCTCCGGGAAGTCGATGACGGCGCTGGCGCTGCTCGGACTTCTTCCGGCGGGCGCCGAGGTGTCCGGGTCGATCCGCTGGAATGGCCGCGAACTGGTGGGCCTGCCCGACGCAGAGCTCGCGCAGCTGCGCGGCGACGACATCGGCATCGTCTTCCAGGAACCCCGCACCGCGCTCAACCCGATCCGCACGGTGGGCGCGCAGATCGGCCGTTCCATCCGCATCCACGAGGGCCTGCGCGGTGCCGCGCTGCGCGATCGTGTGCTCGCCGAGGCCGCACGCGTGCGGCTCCCCGATCCGGAATCGATCGTCACGCGCTACCCGCACCAGCTCTCCGGAGGACAGCGTCAGCGCGTGGCGATCGCGATGGCTCTGGCTTGCCGCCCCAAGCTGCTCATCGCCGATGAGCCGACCACGGCACTCGACGTCACGATCCAGGCGGAGATCCTCGCGCTGCTGCGTCGCCTCGTCGCGGAGGACGGCATGTCGCTGGTCTTCATCACCCACGACCTGGCCGTGCTGAGCGAGATCGCCTCCGAAGCGGTCGTTCTCGAGCACGGACGTGTGGTGGAGTCGGGTCCTCTCAGCAGCCTCCTGACGGCCCCCCAGTCGACCGTGACGCAGGCTCTCCTGCGCGATGCGACCGCGACGCTGTGGCGCGGCGAGGAGAGTTCATGAGCATCACGGCCCGCCAGCTGTCTCGCGTTCACCGCGGTCCCCGCGCCTCCCTGTTCGGTCCCCCGAGTCGCACCGTCGCGCTGCATCCCACGGATCTCGACATCGCCGATGGCGAATCGATCGGAATCATCGGCGAATCCGGATCAGGGAAATCCACCCTGATCCGGCTGCTGCTGGCCCTCGACACCCCCACGACGGGAACGGTCGCCATCGACGACACCGACGTCGACTTCACCGGTTCCGCCGCCTCGCTGCACTGGCTGCGCCGCCGCACGGGACTGGTGTTCCAGGACCCGTACGCATCGCTGGATCCGCGGATGAGCATCGGACGCATCATCGGGGAACCGCTGTGGGCGCTGGATGTCCCCGGAGACCGCCGCGCACGCGTACGGGAGGTGCTGGAGGACGTCGGGCTGGATGCGGCGATGGCCGAGCGCTATCCGCACGAGTTCTCCGGCGGGCAGCGGCAGCGCATCGCCCTGGCTCGCGCGCTGGTGCACCGCCCGTCGATCCTCATCGGCGACGAGCCGCTCTCCGCGCTGGACGTCACGGTGCGCGCGCAGATCCTGCACAAGCTCGCCGAGCTCCGCGAGCGCGACGGACTGACGCTGGTGCTGGTGTCCCATGACATCGGGGTGGTGCAGTCGCTGTGCGATTCGGTCGCTGTGATGAGTGAAGGACGCATCGTGGAACGCGGTGCGACCACCGACGTCCTCCACCGGCCCGCGCAGGAGTACACCCGCAAGCTGCTCGCGGCGATCCCGACCATCTCGCCGGAGCGCGACTGAGCCGGGGCGGCGTCAGTACCGGAAGTGATCCGGCGGCAGGGGCTGCTCGGGCCGCGGCAGTTCGAGCTGCAACTGCACGATGCCCAGCCACCGGTCGAACTTGCGTCCGACCTTCGCGAGATGCCCCACTTCGGTGAAGCCGAGCTTGCGGTGCAGGGCGATCGAGGCGTCTCCGCCCTCGACGATCACGGCAACCACCTGACGAACGCCGGCCTGGGATCCCGCCGTCAGCAGTGCGGTGAGGAGCGCCCGGCCGATCCCCTGCCCTTCCGTGCCGGGGGCGAGGTAGATCGAGTTCTCCGTGGTGAACCGGTACGCGGACTTCGCCGACCATGGCTGCAGCAGAGCGTATCCGAGCACGCCGTCACGCGGTGAGTGAGCGACCAGGAACGGCAGATCCACGGCCGCGAGCGCGTCGAACTTCTCGCGCCATTCGTCCAGTGACCGCGCCGTCTCATCGAAGGTGGCCACCGAGCGACGGACGAAGTGTGCGTATATCTCGGCGATCTCCGCGAGGTCTGAGACCTCGGCCGGGCGCACGCCGTAGACCGTCTCCAGGTGTCCTTCCTCGCCGAGCCGGATAGTGGTCTCATCATTCATGCGGAATGCTCCAGTCGACCTCGACCGCACCCTGCTGCCGCAGGAGCTCATTCACCGCGGAGAACGGGCGTGACCCGAAGAAGCCCCGGCTGGCGGACAGCGGCGAGGGGTGGGCGGACTGGACGATCGGAGTGCTGCCCAGCATCGGCGCGAGCGACTGCGCATCCCGGCCCCACAGGATCGCGACCAGCGGACGCTCACGGGCGACGAGGGTGCGGATCGCGTGATCGGTGACCTTCTCCCATCCCCAGCCTCGATGCGAGGCGGGTGCGCCTGGCGCCACGGTCAGCACACGGTTCAGCAGCATCACGCCCTGCTCGGTCCAGGCCGTCAGATCCCCGTGCGGCGCCGGTGCGATGCCGAGATCATCGTTCAGCTCGCGGTAGATGTTGCTGAGGCTCCGCGGCAACGGCCGAACATGCCGGTCCACGGCGAACGAGAGCCCGATCGGGTGGCCAGGGGTGGGATAAGGGTCCTGTCCGACGATCAGGACACGGACGTCATCGAGAGGGGCGCGGAAGGCCCGGAGCACCGCATCGCCGGCTGGCAGATAGTGACCGCCCTCCGCCACGACGCCGCGCAGACGCTCCCCGAGGGCGGCAATGTCACCGGCGACGGGCTGCAGTGCCTCGGCCCAGCCCGCATCCATCAGTCCCGCGTCGGCGAGCTCCGACAGCGACTTCGCCATCAGGACTCGTCCCCGCGGGGGCGAAGCGGCCCGCGCGCCAGCAGATGCGCTGCGGCCTGTGCCACCGGACGCATCGTCACCAGGTCCAGGTTCACGTGCGCCGGCGCGTTGAGGGCGTACGCAATCACATCCGCCACATCATCAGCCACCAGGGGAGCCTCCACATCCTGGTAGACCTGCTGGGCCGCCGCGTCGTCGCCGCGCAGGCGGTTGAGCGTGAACTCCTCCGTGTGCACCAGCCCCGGGGCGATCTCGACCACGCGGATCGGCTCGCCGTTGAGCTCCAGGCGCAGCGCCTGCACGAGCATGGACTCGCCGGCCTTGGCCGCGTTGTAACCTCCCCCACCGGGGTAGGCCGTCTGCGCCGCCGTCGAGGTGACGAACACCAGGTCGGCGTGGGAGCCCGCTGCACTCGCCGCCCGCAGCTGCGGAAGGAGCGCAGCGACGAGCCGCTGCGTCGCCAGCACATTCGCCTGGAACATCCACTCCCAGTCCTCCGGGCGGCCGTCCTCCACGCGTTCGGTGCCGGCGGCGCCTCCGGCGACCTGCACGACCGAGTGCACGGCCCCGCGCTGCTGCAGCCACTCGGCGAGCGCGGCCACGTCGGTGGGATTGGTGAGATCCGCCGCGAACACCGCGATGCCATGCGCGTCAGCGACTTCCTGGAGGCGTTCCGCTCGGCGGGCAACGCCCACCACGTCCCATCCCGTCTTCGCCAGCGCGATCGCCGTCGCCCGGCCGATCCCGGAGCTCGCCCCTGTCACCACTGCGGTGCGTGTCGTCATGGAATCCACGCTACCGCCCGTTTCATCGTGCGCGATTCGCGGCACAGCGACCGATGCGGGAGCAATTCCCGCGCGTTGAACGGGACGAGGTTACGTAACATTTCCGGCACATTGGTGTAGGAGGTGGCGGCTTCCTAATCTCGGGGGACGCGGTCGAATCGGGCCGCCGACCCGAAGGAGCACTCATGTCCGACAACTGGCGTTTCGAGACCAAGCAGATCCACTCCGGCGCTCAGCCGGACCCCGTCACCGGTGCACGGGCGACGCCGATCTATCAGACCACCGCGTACGTGTTCAAGGACACCGACCACGCGGCGAATCTCTTCGCGCTGGCCGAGTTCGGCAACATCTACACGCGCATTCAGAACCCCACGCAGGACGTCGCGGAGCAGCGGATCGCCGCGCTCGAGGGCGGTACGGGTGCACTGCTGCTGGCATCGGGTCAGGCCGCGTCCACCTTCGCCGTTCTCAACATCGCGCAGGCCGGAGACCACATCGTCTCCTCCTCTGCGATCTACGGCGGAACCTACAACCTCTTCAAGTACACGCTGGGCAAGCTCGGCATCGAGGTCACGTTTGTCGAGGACCAGGACGACGCCGAGGAATGGCGCCGTGCGGTTCGCCCGAACACCAAGCTCTTCTTCGCAGAGACCATCGGCAACCCGAAGGTCAACGTGCTCGACATCCGCCGGGTCGCCGACGTCGCGCACGAGTCCGGCATCCCCCTGATCGTCGACAACACCATCGCCACGCCCTACCTCATCCGCCCGTTCGAGCACGGCGCCGACATCGTCATCCACTCGGCCACCAAGTTCCTCGGCGGACACGGCACCGTCCTCGGTGGTGCCATCGTCGACGGTGGCAAGTTCGCGTGGTCGCAGAACGTCGAGAAGTTCCCGGGCCTCACGGAGCCGGACCCCTCCTACCACGGTGCCAGCTACACCACCGCGGTGGGCGACGCTCTCGCCTACATCATCAAGGCCCGCGTGCAGCTGCTGCGCGACCTGGGTTCCGCGATCGCCCCCGCCTCGGCCTGGCAGCTGATCCAGGGCATTGAGACGCTGTCGCTGCGCATCGAGCGCCACGTGCAGAACGCCCAGGACCTGGCCGAGTGGCTGGAGAACCACCCCGACATCGCCTCCGTCAACTACG
>Ga0308158_10003346_pt1 | contig 14217 bp, 14 predicted proteins | sample PhyBR2_FD_201038 | JGI IMG/M metagenome (GOLD analysis project Ga0308158, IMG submission 201038) | Phyllosphere microbial communities from UC Gill Tract Community Farm, Albany, California, United States - DLSLB.R2 | ecosystem: Host-associated > Plants > Phyllosphere > Unclassified | place: USA... | reverse complement strand
CAAACCACATCTGGTCGGTCGCGGGCGACGGCAGCAGGCCGGACATCAGTGCGACTTTCCTGCAGCCCTTCGTATCCTACACCACGTCCAATGCCTGGACCTTTACCCTGAACACCGAGAGCAGTTACGACTGGGAAGCAAATGACTGGGCGGTGCCCGTCAACTTCCAGGTCTCCAAACTCGTCAAGTTCGGCGAGCAGCCTGTGAGCCTGTCGGCGGGGGCGCGCTACTGGGCGACGGCGCCGGAAAACGGACCGGACGGATGGGGCTTTCGTCTGGGCCTCACGCTTCTCTTTCCGAAATAGGCGACTGGAGGGACGACGGACGCAGACGATAAAACACCAAACATCTTCTGGAGGCAGTCATGACGAACAGCATATCGTTCATCCTCAAGCGCTCGGCGCTGACAGCGACAGTCGTCTTGTCCGCGGCCTCGATCGCGATGCCACCGTGGCCCGACGTCGTCTACGCTCAATCGCAGACGACGCCGGCGGCAATCCCAACTGCGCCCGTGGCTCAGCCGGATCCGCTCGACGAAGACGAGCTGGAAGTCCTCGTCGCGCGTGTCGCGCTCTATCCAGACGAGCTGCTGGCGCTAGTCAGCTCCGCATCGCTTTATCCGTTGCAAATCGTCGAGGCGTCGCGCTTCCTCGACCGCCGCGCCAAGGATTCGAACCTGAAGCCGAAGGAAACGTGGGACGGTAGCGTCGTCTCGCTGCTGAACTATCCTGATATCGTGAAGATGATGGCTGACGATCTCGACTGGACGCAGAGCTTCGGCGACGCCATCGGATATCAGGAAAAGGACGTGCTCGTCGCAATCCAGAGCCTGCGGGACAAGGCCGTGACAAACGGCGTCATCAAGACCGACGACAAGATAAAGGTCGTGCAGCAAAACGACAACGTCGTCATCCAGTCGGCCGATCCCGAGAAGGTTTACGTGCCCCAGTACGAACCCCGGATGCTCTATGAGCCCGGATTCCAGTCCGAACCGATCGGCTACTATCCGGATCCCTATCCCAACTACTGGTACCCGACGGCCACGTTCTTTGCCGGTGCCGTCACGGGTGCGGTATTTGCGTCCGTCGTCGACTGGGACAACTGGGGTGTCTGGGGCGGTCGCTTCGACGGCGGCGACATCGACATCGACTGCAACAAGTGCATGAACAACATTGACATCGGCGGCAAGGTCAACTTCAAGGACGTCGATTGGAAGAACGTCGATCGCAGCAAGATCAAGTTTGACAAGAGCCAGTTCGCGAACATCGACCGGAACAGCATCAAGAACCGGGTCGAGGCGAACGGCGGCAGCAATATCCGCGACAAGGCAAGGAACGTTCGTCGTGATTCCGCCAGCGACCTGAGGCAGCGTTCCGCCGCGGTGAAGGACATCCGCACCAACAAGCTCAATGGCGGCAAGGGCCTTACTGGCGACCGCGCCAGAGGCGCTGCCGCAAACAGAAACCTGCCAAAGCCGGGTGCTAGACCGAACGTAAACCGACCGGACGGGAAAAGAGCGGCTGCCAACGTAAACCGACCATCCGGCAAGGCTCGTCCCGCTGCCAAACGCGATACTCGGCCCAAGCGTCCTTCCGGGCTTGGCGAGGTGAAGCCCCGCAAGGCCGCGAACATGCAGTCGCATCGTGGGAGCAGGTCCATGGGGGGCGGCATGCACGGTGGCACTCGTCCACATCGCGAATTCCACGGTGGTGGGGGAGGACGCCCTCAGGCGCATCGCGGCGGCGGTGGACGGCCTCAAATTCATCGTGGCGGCGGTGGTGGTCACCGCGGCGGCGGCCGTCGTCGTTGAACGGAAGGAGATCGTCATGACCAGATCGCTACGCTTCGCAATCATTGCCCTCGCTCCCGTTCTGCTGCTTCCGGCAATGGCCGCCGGCGCCGATGAGCCAACGAGGCTTGACCAGTACGTTTCCAAGAGCCCGCCGCCAACGTTCGACGGCCCGGACCAGGCGTTGACCGCCTTCAAGGAGGCGCTCGCCGCCAGCGACGTCGACAAGGTGGCAACGCTGCTTGGCTTGGACGCTGCAAGACTGAAGGCCGGAGAGGGTCTGGAGGAGACCTTCAACCTCATCAAAGAAGGGGCGTCTCGCAAGCTCGTCCTTGAGAACGACGGCGACCGCAGGATCGTCGAGGTCGGAGACATCATGTGGCCGCTGCCATTTCCTTTGGTCAAAGCAGCCGACGGAAAGTGGGCATTCGACACCAAGGCCGGAATCGAGGAGATCGCCAACCGACGCGTCGGGGAAAACGAACTTCAGGCGATCGCCACTGTGCGCGCGTACGTGGATGCCCAGGAAGACTACGCACTGGATGATCACGACGGCGACGGTGTCCTCGAATACGCGCAAAAGCTGGTGAGCACGCCAGGTGGCACGGACGGTCTCTATTGGCCCGACGAACAGGGAGACGGCCCCAGTCCGGCGGGCGACCTCAGCCAGGCACAGCTCGACAAGGCGGCAAATAATGAGGGCTACTTCGGCTACCGCTTCAAGATCCTGACCCGGCAGGGCGGCAACATCGCGGGCGGCGCCTACGACTATGTGATCAATGGCAATATGATCGCTGGGTTCGCTCTTGTCGCGTGGCCCGTGAGGTATGGCGAGACAGGGGTGAACACCTTCGTCGTGAACCGCAATGGCATCGTCTACGAAGCCGATCTCGGGGCGGACACGGAGAAGCTCGCCCCTGATATCCGTCAGTTCAACCCCGGCGACAAATGGGACATAACCGGAGACTGAGGATGACCGTGGTCCCGGAAAGTTCTCCCGGCCGGGCGGAGGTGGCGCAGCGCGCCCCGTCCGCGCCGGATCTGAAATTCCTCGCCTTGCACGGCGGGCCTTTCTTCGAACTGCAGAAGCGTTTGGGGTTGCTCGATGAGAGGTCGTTGCGAGTAGAGGTTCGTGCCGCACTCTTCATCGGTCTGGCTTGGCTGATGCCACTTGTTCTCAGTCTGCCCGAGCCATTGCGTTTCCTCGCGGATCCCGGAGCGTGGGCGAAGTTCATGATCGGTGTCGGCCTGTTTGTCGTTGCAGAACGACAAGTCGAGCTCGGCCTCGCTTCGAAGATCGAACAGTTTTCGCGGGTGCCGCTCATCCCGCCCGACGACTTCGATAGCGCGCTGAAGGCCGTCGCGACAGCCCGCCGCCGCAGAGATTCCGGTCCTGCGGAGCTGGTGTGCGCGCTATTCGGTATCCTGCTTTCGTTTGTCGCCTTGGGTGGTGCCTCGCCGGCGGCGTGGGCGGCTGCGCCGACGCCCGAAGGAACGCGAATTACGCTCGCAGGCCTGTGGGTATCGCTTGTGAGCCTTCCTCTATTTGGCTTCCTTTTCCTTCGCATTCTCTGGCGACACGTCGTCTGGGCACTGCTGCTTAAACACTTGGCGGCACTCGACCTGAGGCTTGTAGCGACCCACCCTGATGGAAAAGGCGGGCTGGCCTTTCTGGGGAGCTACCCAAACGCATTCATGTTGTTCGTCCTGGGGGCTAGCGCTGCTGTCGCGTCTGCCATCGTTCGTCACATGGTCCATGAGACGATTACGATAGCCGCCTTTTCGAGCATCACGGGGGCGTGGCTATTGATCGTGCTGGCGCTTTTCGCAGTTCCTTTGCAGGCTTTTTCCCGCCCAATCAACGGTCTGAAGGAACGTAGCCTGTTGGCCTTTGGGGCCGAAGCCACACGATTTCAGCGAGCGGCCGAACGAAAGGCGATTGGACAAAACATATCGGCATTCTCGACCCAGGAAGTAGAGCAGGACCGGGAGCACAGCGACGTCTCCAAGCAGTACGAGGCCAGCAGGAAACTCTCCGTCGGACTGTTAAACCGATCGGCGGTACTTCCTGTCGCTGCAGCGGCCCTACTTCCCTTCGCCGCGGCCGGAGTGACCAAGCTTCCTCTCAAGGAGGTGCTCTCGGTGCTCAAGAAACTGCTGGTGCTCTGAGCCGCGGTCTCGGAGTGCACTGTTGTGTATCTGCGACACGGCCTGGGGAATCGGGACACGCGTAGAGGTCGTATCGCTTTCCTTGCGAGGTGTCGTCAGGCATCCTGCGGTGGAGAAGTTCAAGCATATTCATGAAACCGGGGGTTCCAATGATTTGCAGGGCAGGCTTTTCGTTTTTACTGGCTTCGTTTCTGGTAACCTCCGCTGCATCTGCTGCGGATCTTCTACCCGTAACGGCGCCGACGCCAGAACCGGCGCAGACCAACGATTGGCAGTTTTCATTTTCGCCGTACTTCTGGATCGCCGGCCTCGACGGCGAGACCCGCGCATTGGGACTTCCGACCGTGGATATCAGCCAGGATTTCGGCGACATTATAAGTGGTCTTGACTTCGCGTTCATGGCGGCAGGCGACGCCCGGCTTGTCGTCTGCGTCCTTCGTGGCCGCATAGTAGACTACCTCCGAGGGAGTGTTTGCCCAGATTCCGGTATAGTTGGCTGCTGTGCGGCGAGCGTAGTCCGTGCCGTAGCTGCCGCCGTTGGCGCCGCAAAGCCAATGGTTGCGGTATGGAGCGCTCTTGGTGAGGGCATCCTCGCGGAACGTCGCGGCTACAGTCTTTAACCGCTCTGCCACGTCCTGCCTGGCCTCCTTGCCGGAAGCGGCATAATTCGCGACCGCCGTACGGCCTCCTGCATCGACGACGCGTTGGGCGCGACGTCGATCGCGCTGGCAAAGATCCTGTCGACGTGATCGAAGATTTCGACGCCGGCCAGCTCCTTGTTGTCGAACATCGTGATCTTCGCAGGGGGCTGTACGGTGGCTTTGCCAACCGTCGTCACCTTAAATGCCTTCTGTAACTTCTCTGCGGCTGCGCTTTCGCCTTTCAACTCGACGCGGGCAAGCATCTTTGCCTTTGGAGACCGCAGGTAGATCGGCGTGGCATCGTGCGGGATCTTGGCGGTGCTGCGGGGAAGGGCAAGGGCAAACTTGCCATACGGCTTCGACGCCATAGTCCGCTCGTTGATGTTGACGATCACTTCCGCCCATTCGTCGAGAATCTGCGCTGTGTAGTAGCGGCCATCTATCTCCGGAACCTCGAGGATGTTGGCTGAATCCTTGTCCACGGCGAACCACGCCTCGAGATAGGCAACGTCGAAGTTCGGGTTGACGAAATCCGCACTTCCCAGCGGGTTGTATTTGATCACATTGTAGCCGGCGCCTTTGTCCTTGACGTCATTGAGCTCTTGGCGAATCACCAGCGCCCGGCCGAGGATATAAACGTAGGCGTCGCGCAGCTCCCCGTCGGTCGGCTTATGCGGAACCGCAGACTGGGCGAACAACATCGCCGGGAGCAGTGCCGACGTGACGAGCAGAGTTCCTAGTCGGGCTTTCTTCAACATAACAACCTCCGTTGTGAAGCCGCGCCGCATTATCTCTCCCACGAGCATTACGATTGCTGAAGGTACAATCAGTCGCGTCTCAGCAGTGACCAAAACCGTTATATACTCACGACGCGATGAAATGGAGTGTGGCAGAGCATTCAATGCCGAACTTCAATTCGAGGAGAGAATTGGCGTTCAAGTTCCGTAAATTCGTGGACCACTCTTCGTACGATTTTTCAGTCAGCTCCATGAATGCCATTGATGCAGCCAGCGAAGTGTATTCTATCAGACACTTAACGAGCTCGTTCACGGGCTGCAGGTTCGAATCCTTTCAATGTGAAAGTCAATTATACAAGTCTGCATGCGGTCAAAGCTCCGCAACCAAACTCCCAGGAGACATAGCTCAAATATCGGATCCTCCTTCCGGAGGCTTTTTGCGATCTGCAGAGATCGATATTGTGCAGCCACGGTCCCCCAACATCGCTTGGCCGTCTCAGGCCAGGTCTTCTGAAATCTGGCGGTCATCAAAACTTCGTCTGACCCCATCGCATGAAGCATCATGCTAGGGACTGGAGGACTGATTTCGGGTTTCGCCGCGATCGGTCCCTCACCAACCTGCCGAGATGCCGATGGATCTTGAGAAAATAAAAACGTTGATCGATTTCGTGGGGCGGTCCAACGTCACGGAACTGTCGGTCACCGAAAAGGAAACGACGGTTCGCATTTTTCGCACGCGCAACCAGAAGACTGCTCAGTCTGATCCTGTGCCTGCGGCGGCACAGGCGCCCGTCGCGTCCGCAGTCGCAAGCTCCAGCACCGTCACCGCGCCTATCTTTGGCATCCTGCATCGCAGTCCCGCTCCGGGCGAGCAGCCATTCGTCAAGGTCGGCGATGCCGTCGAGTTGGGCCAGACTCTCTTCATCATCGAAGCCATGAAGGTGTTCAACAGGGTGACGGCAGCGCGCCCCGGCCGCATCGTCGCGCTCACGGAGGTGGATGGGGCTGAGGTCGAGGTGGGAGAGATGCTCGCGGAGATAGACGGATGAGCGCTCCTATCGCCACCGATATCTCGAATCCGCACTTCGACAGCGTGCTCATCGCCAATCGCGGCGAGATCGCGGTCAGAATTCAAAGAGCCTGTCACGAGCTTGGCCTCAGGACGGTGATGATCTGTTCAGAGGCGGACAGGTCCGCGCAATATGGCGATGCGGCCGATCGTTTCCTGTGTATCGGACCGTCGCCAGCGGCCAGAAGCTATCTCAATCAGGACGCCATCCTGCTCGCTGCGAAGCTCACTGGCGCCGGGGCCATCCATCCTGGCTATGGCTTTCTCTCCGAGAAGGCGTCCTTCGCGGACGCCATTGAACGTGCCGGTCTAGTCTTCATCGGGCCGCCGGCATCCGCCATCGCGACGATGGGCGATAAGATCGCCGCCAAGCGTGCGATGATCGCGGCTGGAGTCCCCTGCGTCCCTGGACCCGACGAAGCGCTGCCCGACAATCGCGATATAGTCGATAAGACCGCCCTGGAGATCGGCTATCCCGTGATCATAAAGGCTGCCGGTGGTGGCGGTGGGCGTGGGATGCGCGTCGTATCCGGGCCTGCGCATCTTCATGAAGCGGTTGCACTGACGCGTGAGGAGGCCCGTCAGGCCTTCGGTTCGGCGGAACTTTACATGGAAAAGTTCCTGCAGCATCCGCGTCATATCGAGATACAGGTCCTCTGCGACAGTCATGGCAATGCCGTGTGGCTTGGCCATCGGGATTGCTCGATGCAACGCCGGCATCAGAAAGTGGTCGAGGAAGCGCCCGCTCCGGGGATCGCCGCTGATGTGATCGGCCCTGTGGGGCAGGCCTGCGTCGAAGCATGCAGGCAGATCGGTTATTGCGGCGTCGGGACCTTCGAGTTCCTCTACGAGGACGGCAGTTTCTATTTCATTGAGATGAATACCCGCCTGCAGGTGGAGCATCCGGTTACCGAGACGACGAGCGGCGTCGATATCGTCAAAGCGCAAATTTCCGTCGCGCAAGGCCGCCTCTTGGATTTTGACCAAGCGGAAGTCGAATGCAAAGGGCACTCGATCGAGTGCCGCATCAACGCCGAGGATCCGGACAGCTTCCTGCCATCGGCCGGCACCATCGATACGTTGAACTTGCCCGAGGGCGTCGGCATTCGCGTCGATACGCATATCCATGCGGGCTACCGGGTCTCACCCTATTACGACTCACTCATCGCCAAGCTTATTGTCCACGCCGGTAGCCGGTCTGCCGCCATCGCCCTTATGCGGGACGCTCTGGCGACAATGCGGATCGGCGGCATCGCGACGAACCTGCCGTTCCTTCGGGCGTTGTTCGAAGACGAGGCGTTTGGCCGAGGCGAGACCGACATCCATTATCTCGAGCATTGGCTGAAGCAGAGGAGGCCGGTATGAGTGTGTTTGCTCTGACGGACCCGGCGACGATAGCCGCTCTTTCCGAGGCGCTGACAACGGCAGGTGTGGATGGTCTGGAGATCACCGGGCCTGACGGCCATATCAGGATCGTGGTTTCGTCTAGCGGGGGGGCGGAGATCTCCCGGTCCGCGACAGTACCGGCAAAATCTGCTGGCACCGCTGTCGTCAAGGCGCCGATCGCCGGTCACTTCCGTCCGGGCTCGTTCGATATCGACGGCGAGGCGCATGAGATCGCCAGAGGCGAAAACCTCGGTTTCATCGCCATCGGCCCCATCCTTGTTCCGCTGGTTGCTCCTCACTCCGGCCTGCTCCGGCGCCAGCTTGTCGAGCCCGAGACCCTGGTGGGTTTCGCAACGCCTCTCTTCGAAATTCAGAAAACGCCATGACTATCCAGCCAAGCCATCATTCGTCATGCCGTGACGATGTTTCCGCCTTCCGCAAGGGAGCCCGCATCTCGTTCATCGGCGCCCGGTCGTTCCTGCTCGAAGCACCCGGCGAGTTCGACCTGCCGTCGCAGCGTTTGATTTGGGCGGTCACCGGTCTGGTTGCGGCCTGGGATGAGGTCGCGGAGGTCATTCCAGGCATGACCAACCTGCTCGCCATCCTGAAGGAGACGCCGGAAGATCCCCGCTTGTTCGTCGAACGTCTCGAGACGGCCTGGCTCGAAGCGCGCAGCGTCGATCTCAAGGGAAAGATCATAGAGATCCCGGTGGTCTATGGTGGCGAATACGCCGCCGATCTTGCGGCGCTCTGCGAGCATTCCGGGCTGAGCGACCGTGAGGTCGTCAGGCGTCATCATGAGGCGAGCTATCGGGTTTTCGCGCTCGGAAGCGCACCCGGTTTCGGCTACCTGCATGGTCTTGATCCCAGTATCTACATGCCGCGCAAGACGGTGCCGTCGCTAAGAATGGAAAGGGGCTGCGTGACGATCGGGGGTATGCAGACGGGCGTCGCCATGCTGACGGGCCCGAACGGCTGGAACTCCATCGGTCATGCGGATCTGCAGATGTTCGATCCGACATCATCCACTCCGGCGCTGATGGCCCCGGGCGATGTCGTGCGCTTCCTCCCGGAAAGGATCGAGTTGTGATCGAGATTGTTCAAAGCGGTCCGCTCAATACGGTCCAGGATCTGGGTCGGCCTGGCTACCGGGCGATCGGGGTTTCCGCCAGCGGCGCCATGGATCCGCTTTCCGTCAGACTGGGAAATGCTCTACTTGGTAACGAGCAGGGTGCAGCCGCGATCGAAGTGCAGACGTTTCCGTTCATCGTCCGCTTTTCGGTTGCCGCCGATTTCGTGGTCACGGGGGCTGAGGGCGACCGGCTCCTGAATGACCGTGCCTTGATAGCGTGGTGTATCCATCGCGCGGCGGCCGGCGACGTTCTGGAAATCCGCCAGCCCCGGCAGGGGAGCCGTGCTTACATCGCCGTCGGTAACGGCGTCGACGTGCCTGTCGTCATGGGATCGCGTAGCACGACGCTGCGCGGCGGTTTCGGCGGTCACTGCGGTCGTCCACTTGCCGCCGGAGATACGTTGTCGGTCATGCCGGCCAGCGATGCGCTACCGCGCCGCTCAATTGCAGTTGTCGAGCCCGCCCTCGGTTTGAAAGCCGTCTTCCCCGCAATGGCGAATGATACCCTGTTGGTCCGCGCGGTCCCGGCGGGCGAGCACGAACTCTTCGGCGCGGATGCGGATCGTTTTTGGACGCAACCCTGGCGGATTTCCTCGCAAAGCGACCGGACGGGCTATCGGCTGTCCGGCGAACCGATCAAGCCAGAGGCGCCGGTGGAAATGCGCTCGCATGGTGTCGTTCCCGGGGTCGTGCAGGTGCCGCCTTCCGGCGAGCCGATCATCCAGATGAGCGACGCCAACACGGCCGGCGGCTATCCGAAGATCGCCGGCGTGATCGAAGGCGATCTGTGGCGACTCGGCCAGGCCCGCATCGGAACGAAAATCCAGTTCGTGCGCTCGACGCACGCGGAAGCAAGGGCCGTGGAGCAGGCCGTCGACCGTTATGTCGCGGATGTGAGCCGCACGGCCGAGATGATCCGGCGAGCGCTCGGCGTGATCGCCTGATGGCACCTGCGGGAACTGAAGGGAGGATACGATGAAGATCGATCTGAATTCCGATATGGGCGAGGGCTTCGGTCCGTACCGGCTTTGCGACGACGAGGCGATGATGCGTGTCGTCTCGTCCGCGAACATCGCCTGCGGCTTCCATGGCGGAGACCCGGACACGATGGCGAGAATGGTCCGCCTCGCCAGGGAAAACCGGGTCGGGATAGGCGCCCATCCGGGGCTGCCGGACAGGGCGGGCTTCGGTCGCCGGGAGATCGCATACCAGCCTGATGAGCTGCGCCAGCAGATGATCTACCAGCTCGGGGCGCTGCAGGCCATTGCCCGCGCAGAGGGCATAACGGTCGGTCATTTTTCGTTTCATGCCGCGATGGGCAACATGGTCAATCGCGATCCGGCGCTCGCCGACCTGATGATGGATGCGATCGCCAAGGTCGATGCGCGGCTGGTGGTCTTCGTCACCCCCGACAGCGAGATAGAACGGGCAGCGAAGCGCGCTCGACTGAAGACATTGTCGCTGTTTCTCGCCGACCGCGCCTATGATGCCGCCGGCAAGCTTGTCGCCCGCGGTCTTCCCGGAGCACTCGTCAAGGATGAAGGCTCGGTGCGCGCCCGCGTCCGGCGCTTCCTGACGGAGCGTAAGGTCGAGGCGATCGACGGCACCATCATCAACATGCCGGCACTGTCCATCCTCGTGCACAGCGATACGCCCGGCTCGCTCGAGCTTGCCAGGCTGATCCGCGACGAGATTGCTCAAGCCGGGGCCGAGCTTGCCTCGGTTTCGGAGCTCGCGTCCTGACGCCATCCACCCAGTCCAAGTCACACATCTTCCCCAACGTGAAAGATCTGACCATGCCTTCCATAGCCGACCGTTTGAAGAACGTTTCCGTTTCCGCCTCCGCCGCGATGACCCAGCGCGCCCGCGAACTTGCCGCCAATGGGATCAAGGTGGTGAGCCTGTCTTCCGGCGAGCCTGATTTTCCGACGCCCGCGCATGCGATTGAGGCCGCCCATGCCGCAGCCCTTGGCGGCGATACCAAATATCCGCCGATGGACGGCACATTGGCGCTGAAGACGGCGATCGCGCGGAAGTTCAAGCGCGACAACAACCTCGATTACGATGCCAGCCAGATCATCGTTTCCGGGGGCGGCAAGCAGGTGATCTTCAACGCGATGCTTGCAACCTGCAACCCGGGCGACGAGGTCGTCATCCCGACCCCGTCATGGGTAAGCTATGCCGACATCGTCAAGTTTGCCGGCGGCACGCCGGTGCCGGTTCCGTGTTTCGAGGAAGCGGGCTTCAAGTTGCGCGCCGAGGACCTCGAGGCTGCGATCACGCCGCGCACCAAGTGGCTGCTCCTCAATTTCCCAAACAATCCAACGGGTGCGGCGTGTTCACGCGTCGAAATGGCTGCGATCGCCGAGGTGATGCTGCGCCATCCGGATATCTGGATCCTCACCGACGACATCTACGAGCACCTCGTCTATGACGACTTCGAGTTCTGCACCATCGCCGAGGTCGAGCCGAGGCTTTACGATCGGGTTCTGACGATGAACGGGGTTTCGAAGGCCTACGCGATGACGGGCTGGCGGGTTGGCTTCTGCGCCAGCGGCTCCAAGCAGTTAATCGGCGCCATCAGCAACGTCAACGGCCAAAACAGCGGCGGCATCTCCACGGTCTCGCAGGCCGCTGCCATCGCCGCGTTGAACGGGCCACAGGATCTGCTCAAGGAGCGCGCAGCCATCTACAAGGAGCGCCGCGACTTCGTGGTCGACATGCTGTCGAAGGTCGACGGCCTTCGCTGCCACAAGCCCGAGGGCGCCTTCTATGTCTATCCCAACATGGCGTCGCTGATCGGCAAGACGAGCAAGGGCGGTCGCAAGATCGAGAGCGATGTCGATTTCATCATGGCGCTGGTCGAAGAGCATCACGTCGCCACCGTGCAGGGCGCGGCCTATGGGATGAGCCCGTATTTCCGCATCTCTTACGCGACGAGCATGGAGATGCTGCGCGAGGGCTGTGCCAGGATCGCGCAGTTCTGCAACGACATGCGTTGATCCGACAGACAAGGGGGTCCGGTCTCCGGCGGGCTCCTATTGCTTCAGCCGCTCGGTTAGTTCGACCAGAATATCGCGCACTGCAAGTGCTGGTTCCGACAACGCATTCTGATCGGAGGTGCAAAGCGAAAGCGTTTCCTCGATCCGCGGCGAAACCACACGGCACACAAGCGGCTCATTCGATTCCGTGACGATGCGGTCGGCAATGGCCTTCGGCATGATCGTTCCCCCCAGGCCGCTGGACACTGCGCGCGCCAGGGTCCGGACGACTTCCACTTCGGCCACCACCCTCAGATTGATCTTACTGCGCGTAAAGGCAGTCTCGATGGCGCGCCGGACGAAGTTGTAGGACGGCGGCAAAAGGAGCGGCACACCGTCGAGCGCGCTGAGGGGTAGCGGTTTCGTGTCCGCCTCGATCGAGAAGTCCAGCGGCGCGACCAGGTAGAATTCCTCGCTGAGGATCGGCTCGAACTTTACACCCTTGATCGGCCCGATGCCATGAATGAGCGCCATTTCCAGCCGGCCGTTCATGATCATCTGGCTGTAGGTCTGCCCGACGCTTTCCGTGAGATGCAGCAGAATGCCGGGGTGGCGTTTGCGGGTCTCGGCCAGCAGCTCGACCGACAGCATGGCGGCACTGCTGAACGGCACCAGTCCGACCGAAACGCGCCCCGCCAGCGAGTTTCCCGCAGCCGATGCGTCTGCCTGCGCCTGCTCCATCTGCCTTAGAATGATCTGTGCATGGCGGTAAACGGCATGGCCGGCATCGGTCATGCTGACACCCTGTTGGCTGCGGATGAGCAGCTTCTGGCCGAAATGCTCTTCAAGCGCGGCGAGCTGTTGGCTCAGCGCCGGCTGGGCAAGGTGCAGGATGTCGGCGGCGCGCGTGATGCTGCCGCTGTCGACGATGACGATGAAGGATTTGAGGCGCTTGATATCCATTATGGGGCCGACTGTTCCATTGCTTTTTGCACCCGATCTTACTGCCGCGGACGGGTTTTGCAACGCGAACCGCCGACCGTCCCCACCGAACCATGAGTTGCCGGTAGCCGGAATTCGGCAGGCAGGGTAGAGCCTTTCTGGTCCATAAGACTTGCTTATTAGGTCAGAAATAATCGGTCTTAGGCAAGGCTCTAAAGCTCGGCTAAGGTCCGGGACAACAACAAGGGAACCGATATGCCTTTCGCAGATTACAAGACAGCATTGGTGACTGGAGCGTCGTCGGGGATCGGCGCCGCGGTGGTTGAGCGGCTCCGCCGCGAGAATATCGAGGTGCATGCCGTCGCCCGAAGCGAGCAGGCGCTGAACGAGCTTGCTGCCCGTACCGGGTGCATCGCGCATGCCATCGACGTCACCGATCGTCACGCGATCGCCGACCTTGCCGGCCGCGTCGATTTCGACATTCTCGTCAACAATGCCGGCGTCGATCGGCCGAAGAAGTTCCTGGAAGCCGACGAAAGCGATATCGATCTGCTCGTCGACGTCAATCTGCGCGCAGTCCTGCACATCTGCCGCCTGATCGTGCCGGGAATGGTCGCCCGCGACCGCGGCCACGTCATCAACATCTCGTCGATCGCCGGCAACTACAATTTCGGCGGCAACTCGACCTACCATGCTGTCAAGGCCGGGGTCGCTATGCTGTCGAACCAGCTTCGCATCGATGCCTTCGGCAAGCGCGTCCGCGTGACCGAGGTCTGCCCGGGCCGCGTTGCCACCGACATCTTCAACCATGTGCACGGCAACGACCCGAGCGTCCGCGAGCGCTTCATCGATGGTTTCGAACTGCCGCAGGCAAGCGACATCGCCGATGCAATCGCCTTTGCCATCGCTGCTCCTGTCGCCGTCAACATCGGCCACATGGAAATCACCCCGACCCTTCAGGTGATGGGTGGCCTGCAGACGGCAAAGCCCCAGCCGCGGGTCGATGAGAGGATCGAGCCGTGAGCGGGTTCGATCTCTCGGCGATCCTGTCCAATCCGGAATTCCGCTTGATGCTTCTGCATGGCGTCGAGATGACCTTCATCATCTACGTCGGCTCGTGGGTGCTGGCGATGACGCTGGCGATACTGCTTCTTTGCCTGCGGATTTCGCCCTTGCGTTTCGCCGATCCAGTGGTGAAGGCGTACGTCTCCTACCATCGCAACGTTCCGACGCTCGTGCAGCTGATGCTCTGGTATTTTGGCATCTACACGCTCATGCCGGATGCCTTGACCGGATGGCTGGCCAACCACAATGCCGAAGCGATCTTCGCGGTGATTGGCCTCGGCCTGTGTCAGGCCGCCTACTTCAGCG
>Ga0308158_10003345_pt1 | contig 14220 bp, 14 predicted proteins | sample PhyBR2_FD_201038 | JGI IMG/M metagenome (GOLD analysis project Ga0308158, IMG submission 201038) | Phyllosphere microbial communities from UC Gill Tract Community Farm, Albany, California, United States - DLSLB.R2 | ecosystem: Host-associated > Plants > Phyllosphere > Unclassified | place: USA... | reverse complement strand
TCAATCTGAGCCAGGATCAAACTCTTCAGTTTAATCTCTGTTTGTTGGCATTGCTGCCACCTTGATTGCTCAAGGGTCGCTCACTCAAAATACTGACCGTTACTCATTGCTGAGCAACGTTATACTTCTTGTGAACATTTGATAATTTAAGCATTCAGTATCGCCGAAACGATACTGGCACCTCATCAAACGCCCACACTTATCGACTGTTGATTGTTAAAGATCGGTATTCGGTACTGCCTTGCTGCGCTTGCGAATCGTTGTGTTCGTCAGCAGCAGAGAAGCGAGATTATGCAGTGTTTCGTTTAACTCGTCAACTCATCCTTTTCTGCAGTGTGCACATCGTTTTGCATTTCTTGTGCGCTGCAGAAGCAGGACGCGAACTATAGCAAAGCCGCCCGCAGTCTGCAACGCTTGCCCGTATGCTATCTTTGCCGCTTTTATCACTTCCGGAGCCAGCATGCGCCTGCCTTCCATCGCTGCCGTGGCGAACCCCGAACTCGCCCTTCAACTCGACGCGGCGATCAATAACAAGACCAAACCACTCGGTAGCCTCGGCGCACTGGAACAGCTGGCAAAGCAGCTCGGCCTGATCCAGCAGACCACCGCCATCTTGATCGACCAGCCGGCCATCGTCGTGTTCGCAGGCGACCATGGCGTGGTCGCGGAAGGCATCTCCGCCTTCCCGCAGGACGTGACCTGGCAGATGGTCGAGAACTTCCTCGCGAATGGCGCGGCCATCAATGTATTCGCGCGCCAGAACGGCGCCGCGCTCCACGTCGTCGATGCGGGCGTGAACCACGATTTCGGCCCGCGTCCCGGCCTGGTCGACCGCAAGGTTGCCCGGGGCACCCGCAACTTCGCGCTCGAACCGGCGATGACGGCCCAGCAGTGCGCCACCGCGATGGAGCATGGCGCCGCTTTCGCCGCCGGCCTGCCGGGCAAGGTGATCGGCTTCGGCGAGATGGGCATCGGGAACACGACCGCTGCCGCGGCGCTGATGCACAAGCTGGCCGGCATTCCCGTCGCGGACTGCGTCGGCGCCGGCACTGGCCTGTCGCCACAGGGCGTGCTGCGCAAACAGCGCGTGATCGAAGCCGCGGTCGAGCGCCACGCCGGCGTGACCGACCCGCTCGACGTGCTTGCCACCTTCGGCGGTTTCGAAATCGCGATGATGGCCGGCGCCATGCTGCAGGCCGCCGCGCAGCGCAAGACCCTGCTGATCGACGGCTTTATCGTCACCTCCGCCCTGCTCGTCGCAAGCCGCATCGCGCCCGCCATCCTCGACTACTGCGTATTCGCGCACTGCTCCGACGAAGCCGGCCACCGCCGCATGCTGGAGCAGCTGGGCGCCAAGCCGCTGCTCCAGCTGGGCATGCGCCTCGGCGAAGGCACCGGCGCCGCGCTCGCGCTGCCGCTGCTGCATGCGGCCGCCAACTTCCTGAACGAGATGGCGACCTTTTCGTCCGCCAGCGTCAGCGAAAAATCCGCCGCCGCATAACGGGATCAAGATGCAGCAGATCCGCCTCTTCTTCATCGCGCTGCAGTTCTTCACGCGCCTGCCGATCCCCTCCTGGGTCGGCTTCGAAGCCAGTTGGCTGCAGCATGCCTCGCGCTACTTCCCGCTGGTCGGCTGCGTGGTCGCGGCGATCGCGGCCGCCGTCTACTTCGCGACCGCGCTCGTGCTGCCGGCGCCAGTTGCGGCCGTGCTCTCGACCGCCGCCTCGATCTACCTGACCGGCGCCTTCCATGAAGACGGCTTCGCCGACACTTGCGACGGCCTGGGCGGAGGCATGACTCGCGAACGCGCGCTCGAGATCATGAAGGACTCGCGCGTCGGCGCCTACGGAGCGATCGGCATCGTCTGCATGCTGGCGACCAAGCTCACGGCGCTGGCGATGCTGCCGCCGCGTGTGGCCGTCGGTGCGCTGTTCCTGGCCCACCCGCTGTCGCGCCTGGCCGCGGCCTCGCTGATCTGGAAGCTGGACTATGTGCGCGGCGAAGGCAAGGCCAAGCCGCTCGCCCAGCAGATGACCAATACTGAATTTGCGATCGCGGCCCTCACCGCTCTCGTGCCGGTGCCGGTGCTGCTCGCGAGCGGCTGGATCGCGCCCGATGCCGTGCTGGCGGCGGTACTGGCCGCCCTGCTCGCCGCGGTCTGGCTTGGACACAAGCTGAAACAACGCCTCGGCGGCTATACAGGCGACTGCCTGGGCGCCGTGCAGCAGTTGGCCGAGGCCCTCGTCTACGTCGGCGTGCTGGGCACGCTGGGCCATGGCGCCTGGACCTGAATCGGAAATCCGCACCGTGAAGCTGCACCTGGTCCGCCATCCGCAGCCCGAGGTCGACCAGGGCCTGTGCTACGGCGCCAGCGACGTCGCCGTCGCGGAACATGAGCTCGCGCGCGTGCATGCACACCTGTGCGCGGCCGGCCTGCCCGGCAAGCTTCCCGTGTATGCCAGCCCGTTGCAGCGCTGCGCCCGTCTCGCCCAGCGCCTGAACCCATCCGCGCTGACTTTCGATGCGCGCCTGGCCGAGATGAATTTCGGCCGCTGGGAGATGCGCGCCTGGAGCGCCATCCCGCGCGCGGAGGTCGACGCCTGGGCCGCCGACCTGCTCCGGTATCGTCCCGGCGGCGCCGAATGCGTGCTCGACGTCGCGCGCCGCGTCGCCGCCTTCATCACGGATCTGCGCCAGGCCGGCCATGCGGAGGCGCTGCTCGTCTGCCACGCCGGCACCATCCGCCTGCTGGGCGCCATGCGCGACGGCCTGCCGCTCGAAGAAGCCGCGCTGAACGCTGCCCGTACACCGCACCGCATCGCGTACGGCGAGCTGCTTGTACTGGAAGTTTGACAACACGACGAGATAATCGCCGTATAATGTCGGCGTTTTGGTGCTCGCGCCTGTGTTCTCAGGCGCAGTTAAACGGGAAACACGAAGCTCTTCATCAGAGCCAAGGTGTGCTGCCCCCGCAACGGTAAGCAAGTACCGCATGACTTCATCGTCGATGCGGCAACCGTCTTCTCATACCACTGTGCGCAAGCATGGGAAGGTCAGACGGCCACACTTGCCAGCCCGGATACCGGCCAAAAGGTGGAAGCGACCGGCTTGCCGGCGCTTCTGTTCAATCTGGCCTACGGGGACGTCGGCCGGTTGTCCACGAAAGAAAACATCGTCATGCGCTTTCCCGTTCCACGGCATGCGGCCACGCCGCTGCTCGCCTTTGCCCTTGCTTCGCCAGCCATACCTGCCCTCGCCGATCCGGCCATCGATTCCGTGATCGTCACCGCCACCCGCACGCCGCAGCGCGCCGATGAGGTCATTCCCGACACCATCGTCATCTCCAGTGAAGAGATCGCGCGCGCCGGCGCCGGCTCGGTCGCCGACCTGCTGCGCCGCCAGCGCGGCATCGAGATCGCACGCAACGGCGGTCCGGGCGCCAGCACCAGCGTCTACCTGCGCGGCGCCAACAGCAACCAGGTCGTGGTCCTGATCGACGGCGTGCGCATCGGTTCGTCGACCACGGGTGCGGCCAGCTGGAATGCGATCCCGCTGTCGGGCATCGACCATATCGAAATCGTCTACGGCCCGCTCAGCTCCCTGTACGGCGCCGACGCGATCGGCGGCGTGGTGCAGATCTTCACGAAGAAGAGCGCCGGGCAGCCTGCCTTCGGCGCCAGCGCCGGCCGCGGCAGCTACGGCGCCAGCCTGGTCGACGCCGGCGTGCACGGCGAAACCGGGGGCCCGCACAGCGTCAGCTATGCGCTGAGCGGCGCGCACGACACTGCCGACGGTTTTTCGAGCACCCGGCCAGGCTCGTCGAGCTACAACAAGGATGACGATGGCTACGCGCGCAACAGCGTCAACGGCCGCGTGGCCGTGCAGCTCGCGCAAGGGCATGAACTGGGCGCCCAGTTCCTGAAGAGCCGCCTGCGGGCCCAGTACGACAGCGGTCCCTCGATCTACGATAGCCGTAACGAGCAGGACATCGACAGCTATGCGGTGTTCCTGAACGACAGCATCCTTCCGAACTGGCGCAGCAGCCTGCAGGCCGCCCGTTCCGACGACAGGCTGGGCAGCTTTACCAGCACGGCGGCCAGCGGCGCCAGCCAGATCGATACCCGCCAGGACGAACTCACCTGGCAGAACACCTTCGACGTCCAGGGCGGCATCCTGCAGCTGCTGTTCGGCCACCGCAAGGAGCAGGTGCTGTCCAGCGCCAGCGCCGCCCTGAACCGTTCGCGCATCACCAACTCGGTGGCGGCCGCCTACGACCTGCGGCGCGGCAGCCACCTGCTCGACCTCAGCCTGCGCGACGACCACTCCGTCTATGGTGCGAAGACCACCGGCGCGGCGGGCTATGGCTACGAGTTCAGCAAGAACTTGCGCGCCACCGCCAGCGTCGGCACCAGCTTCCGCGCCCCGACCTACAACGAGCTGTACTACCCGGGCTACGGCCTGGCCGCCAACAAGCCGGAACAGGGCCGCAATCTCGAGGCCGGGATGCGCTACCAGGTGGCGGGTGCCGAGCTGCAGGCGAGTTATTACCGCAACCGCCTGACCGACATGATCGTGACGGTGAATCCCTGCCCGAGCCGCGCCGGCAGCTGCGCCTACAACGTCAACCACGCCCTGCTCGAAGGCTTGACGATGTCGGCCGAGACCCGGCTTCGCGGCCTCGAGCTCCGCGCCAGTGCCGACCTGCAGGATCCGCGCGACGAGACCACCGGCAAGCAGCTGGCCCGCCGTGCGCGCCGCCACGCGAGCCTCACGGCCGCCTATGCCGTCGACCGCATCGACCTGGGCGCCGAACTGCAGGCCTCGGGCAGCCGCTTCGACGACGCCGCGAATGCCAACCGCCTGGGTGGCTACGGCCTCCTGAACCTGTACACTACATGGCGGTTCACACCCGACTGGTCGCTGCTGCTGCGCCTCGACAATACACTCGATAAACGCTATGACCTGGCGCGCAACTACGGCACGGCAGGACGCAGCTGGTTCGCCGCGCTGCGCTACGGGATCCGTTAATTCATTCGCCAACTCAGCATGCATCCAGTCCATCCATCCGCGCGCCAGCGCTCTACCGCGATCATCGGCACGCTGCTGCTGGCCGCCCTTGCCTGCCTGCTGTTCGCGGGCGTCACCGGATCGGTCAGGGTCGCGCTGTCGGAACTGCCGCAGGCGGTAGCACAGGTACTGCGCGGCCATCAGGATTCGCTGGCGGCCTCGCTGCTTGCCTTGCGCGCCGGACGGGCCCTGACCGCCTTCGTCACCGGCGGCACACTGGCGCTGGCCGGCGTGATGATGCAGGCCCTGCTGCGCAACCCGCTGGCCGACCCGTATGTGCTGGGAATCTCGGCCGGCGCCTCGGTCGGCGCCCTGTTCGCGCTGCTGATGATGTGTGCGGCCGCGGTGGTCGATGGCGCCGCGCTGCTCGGCGCCGTCGCGGTCTCGATGCTGCTGTACCTGCTGGCGCGGCGCGACATGCGCGGCGGCGTGGCGGCCGAAGGCGGCACCTCGACGCTGCTGCTGACCGGGGTGATCCTGATGTCGGCCTGCATGGCCCTGGTGACGCTGATGCTGTCGATCGCGCCCGAAGGCAGCCTTCGCAATATGGTGTTCTGGATGATCGGCGACCTGGGCGGCGCCCCGCTGCGTGTGCTGCCCTGGATCGTGCTGGCCGGTGCGCTCGCCTTCGCCCTGAGCAATGCGCGCGCGATGAACGTGCTGGCCCTGCATGCCGACACCGCACGCACGCTCGGCATCGAAGTCGGGCGGCTGCGCAAGGGCCTGTTCTTCGTGTCCGGCGTGCTGACCGCCAGCGCGGTGACGAATGCCGGCTCGATCGGCTTCGTCGGCCTGATCGTGCCGCATGCCTGCCGTTTCGCCTTCGGCCCGGACCACCGGGTGCTGATCCCCTCGGCGGTGCTGCTGGGCGGCAGCTTCCTGGTCCTGTGCGACACGCTGGCGCGCACCGTGGTTGCCCCGACCCAGCTGCCGGTGGGCGCCATCACGGCCCTGATCGGCGCGCCGGTCTTCCTCTACCAACTGCACCAGCTGCGAAAATAAGATGATCGCTACCCGGACACTCACGCTGCAGGTCGCCGGACGCACGCTGGTGCGGGATCTCGACTGGACCATCGCGCCCGGCGAATGCTGGAGCATCATCGGCCGCAACGGCGCCGGCAAGAGCACCCTGCTGCGCACCCTGGCCGGGCTGCGTGGCGCGGATGGAGGCGCGGTGGAACTCGACGGCAGGAAGCTGGACGACTGGCCGCTGGAAGCGCTGGCCCGCAAGCGCGCCTACCTGGCGCAGTCGCGCACCGACGCCTTCGCCTACAGTGCGATCGATACCGTGCTGTCGGCGCGCCATCCCTACCACGCGAACCGCTACTGGGAAGGCAGCGACGACCACCAGGCGGCGCTGCGGGCGCTGGCCGCGATGGAAGTCGGGCATCTGGCGGCGCGCGACGTGCGCACCCTGTCCGGCGGCGAGCGCCAGCGCGTTGCGATCGCCGCCCTGCTGGCGCAGGACACGCCCCTGCTGCTGCTGGACGAACCGGCCAACGCGCTCGACCTGGCCCATCAGGTGAGCGTGATGGGCCTGCTCGCGCGCCTGTGCCGGCGCGAACGCAAGACGGTCGTGATGATCGGCCACGACCTCAACCTGGCGCACGGCATCTCGACGCACGCCCTGCTGCTGCGCGGCGACGGCGGCTGGCTGGCCGGTCCGGTTGCGGAGGTGATGCAGCCGGCGCTGCTGGGCGACTACCTCGGCCACCCGATCGAGATGATCGAGCACGGCGGCCGCCGCATCTTCATTCCCCGCGAGGATTACCATGAACGACATGACGTCTGAAGCCACTGCTGCCGACATTGCGGCCCTGAACGAGCGCCACCGCCAGCGCATGGAGCGCAAGAAGGCCGTCATCGACGCCAGGATCGCGGCGGCCGACAGGAAGATCGGCATCATCATCGTCAATACCGGCAACGGCAAGGGCAAGAGCTCGAGCGCCTTCGGCATGGCGGTGCGCGCGCTGGGCCACGGCATGAAAGTGGGCGTGGTCCAGTTCATCAAGGGCGCGATGTCGACCGGCGAGGAGCAGTTCTTGCGCCGCTTTCCGGATGAAGTCAGCTTCCATGCGATGGGCGAAGGCTATACCTGGGAGACGCAGGACCGCGAGCGCGACATCGCCAGGGCCGCGGAAGCCTGGGAGCAGGCGAAGCGCTTCCTCGCCGATCCGGCCTATGGCCTGGTGGTGCTGGATGAGCTGAACATCGCGCTGAAATACCGCTACCTGGACGTGCATGCGGTGATCGCCGACCTGCTCGACCGTCCGGCCATGCAGCACGTGGTGGTGACGGGACGCGCGGCGCCCTTGGCCCTGATCGAAGTGGCGGACACCGTCACCGAAATGAACGTGGTCAAGCACGCCTTCAAGGCGGGCATTGCGGCGCAAGCCGGCACGGAGTGGTGATGGCACATCCCGGCGCACGCATGCTGCTGGTGGCGGCAACCGCTTCCGGCCAGGGCAAGACCACCATCACCGCCGCCCTCGCCCGCGGCCTGGTCCGCCAGGGGCAGCGGGTACGCGTATTCAAGTGCGGTCCCGACTTCATCGACCCGCAGTTGCTGGAGCGCGCCTGCGGCTCGACGGTGCACACGCTCGACCTGTGGATGGTCGGCCTGCAGGAGTGCCGGCGCCGCCTGGCGGATGCCGCGCGCGACGCCGATGTGGTGCTGATCGAAGGTGTGATGGGCCTGTACGACGGCAACCCGTCCGCCGCCGACCTCTCGCGCGCCTTCGACATCCCGGTGCTGGCCGTGATCGACGCCTCCAGCATGGCGCAGACTGCCGGCGCCGTGGTGCAGGGCCTGCGCGACTACGGCCCGGTGCAGATGGCCGGCGTGGTCGCCAACCGCGTCGCGAGCGAAGGCCATCGCCAGATGGTGGCCGCCTCGCTGCGCGGCATTCCCCTGCTGGCGACGCTGCCCACGCAGGCGCGCGAGCTGCCCGAGCGCCACCTGGGCCTGGTGCTGCCGGGAGAAGTCGACGACATCGACGAGATCCTGGACGAGCTGGCCGACCAGCTGCACCTGGACACCCAGGCCTGGCAAGCCCTGGCGCCGCGCCTGCCCGACCACGTCGATCCGGACCAGCCGATTCCGCCCCTGCTGGCCGGGAAGACGGTGGCGATCGCGCGCGATGCCGCCTTCTGCTTCATCTACCCGGCCAACCTGGACGTGCTGCGCCACCTCGGCGCCCGGCTGTGCTTTTTCTCGCCGCTGGCCGGCGAGCCGGTACCGGCAAATGCGGACGCGGTCTGGCTGCCGGGCGGCTATCCGGAGCTGCACATGGAAGCGCTGTCGAAGGCGGCGCCCTGGCACGACTCGATCCGCGCCGCGCACGCCGCCGGCCTGCCGATCCTGGCCGAGTGTGGCGGCATGATGGCGGTGGCGGAATCCATCACCGACAACGAAGGCCATTGCTGGCCCATGCCCGCCCTGCTGCCGGGACGGGTCTTCATGCAGCAGCGCCTGGGCGGACTCGGTTCGCAGGGGATGCCGACCGCGGCCGGCGAGCTGCGCGGCCATACCTTCCATTACTCGCACATGGACACCGGGCTGGCGCCGGTCGCCTACACGGTCAAGCATCCGTCCGGCGCCCAGGGCGAGGCGGTGTACCGGCTCGGTTCCCTGACGGCGTCCTACTTCCACGGCTTCTTCGCCTCGAACCCGCTGGCGGTGGCCGGCTTTTTCATGAAGGCAGCGCCGTGAGCCGCACCCTGGTCTTCGGCGGCGCCCGTTCCGGCAAAAGCGCTTTGGCCGAGCGCCTGGCGCGTGAATCCGGCAAGGAAGTCGTCTACCTGGCCACGTCGCGTGCGGGAGACGAAGAGATGGCGGCCCGCATCGCCCACCATCGCGAACGCCGCCCGTCGGAGTGGCAGACGGTGGAGGAAGCGACCGCGCTCGCCGCCACCCTGCGCCGGCTATGTGCGCCGGAGCGCATCGTGCTGGTCGACTGCCTGACCCTGTGGCTCAGCAACCTGATGTTTTCGTCGCCGCGCGACTATCCGGAAGTCGGCGCCATCGCGCTGCCGCCGCTGTTCGCCTGGGAGCGCGCGGACCTGCTCGCGTGGCTGGACGAGCCGCGGCCCGGCGAGGTCGTGTTCGTGTCGAACGAAGTCGGCATGGGCATCGTGCCGGTCGGCGCGGTGTCGCGCACCTTCGCCGACGAAGCGGGCCGCCTGAACCAGGAGGTGGCGGCGCGCTGCGACCGGGTGCTGTTCGTCGCCGCCGGCCTGCCGCTGGTCCTGAAAGGCGATCCGTGCTGAGCGGGCTGCCGCCGCTCACGCTCGCGCTGCTGCTGGCGGCAGGGATCGCGCTCGACCTGCTGCTGGGCGAGGCGCGGCGCTGGCACCCGCTGGTCGGCTTCGGCCGGCTGGCGCAAGGGCTGGAGCGGCGCCTGAACCTGGGCGGCTGGCGCATCGCGCGCGGCGCCGCCGGCTGGGCGCTGGCAATACTGCCGCTGACGGCCGCCGCCGCCTGGCTGTGCGCCGCCGGCGGCGTGGCCGGGCTGGCGATCCATGCGCTGCTGCTCTACCTGTGCCTCGGCCTGCGCAGCCTGCGCGACCATACCCTGCCTATTCATGGCTCACTGGCGGCAGGCGACCTGCCGCGTGCGCGCTGGCTGACCTCACGCATCGTCAGCCGCGACACCGCGGGGGCGAGCGAGGCCGATCTGGCCAAGGCCGGCGCCGAGTCGCTGCTCGAGAACGGCAACGACGCCGTGTTCGGCACCCTGTTCTGGTTCCTCATCGGCGGCGGCGCCGGCGCCCTGCTGTTCCGGCTGGCGAATACGCTGGATGCGATGTGGGGTTACCGGACTGCGCGCTTCAATCTGTTCGGCCGCGTGGCCGCACGCATCGACGACCTGCTCAACTATGTGCCGGCGCGCCTGACCGCGCTGTCGTATGCGCTGCTGGCGCCGGGCGGAAGGCGGCGCGCGCTGCGTTGCTGGCGCGCGCAGGCGCCGGCCTGGAGCAGCCCGAACGCGGGCCCGGTCATGGCCAGCGGCGCCGGTGCGCTCGGCATCAGCCTGGGCGGCGCCGCGACCTATGACGGCGAAGTCGAGCTGCGGCCGGTACTGGGCGCCGGCCCCGCCGCCACGGCAGCGGACATCCCGCGCGCCTGGCGTCTGGTCTTCCACACGGCCCTGCTATGGACCGCCCTTGCTCTCGGCCTTGGTTCGCTCCTGTATCTGGTGGGAGTCCGGCATGCTTGAACACGGCGGCAACCTGCGCGAGGCGCAGCGGCGCTACGGCGGAGAGGGCTGGATCGACCTGTCGACCGGTATCAACCCGGTCGGGTATCCGGCGCCGCCGGTTCCGCCGGATGCCTGGCACCGGCTGCCGGAAGCGGATCCGGCCCTGGTGGACGCCGCATGCGCCTATTACGGCGCCCCTGCGCTGTTGCCGGTCGCCGGTACCCAGGCGGCGATCCAGGCCCTGCCGCGGCTGCGGCCGCCCTCGCGGGTAACGGTGGCCGCGCCCTCGTATGCCGAACACGCCCATCACTGGTCCCGGCACGGCCATTCGCTGCGCCAGCTCGGCTACCCAATGCTGGACGATGCGGTAAAGGACAGCGACGTGGTCGTGGTCTGCAATCCGAACAACCCAACGGGAGAAGCCGTCCCGCCTGAAGTGCTGCTGCGCTGGGCCTTCGAGCTGGCGCCACGCGGCGGCTGGCTGGTGGTCGACGAAGCCTTCGGCGACACGGCTTCGGCCCTGAGCGTGGCAGCGCATGCCGGCCAGCCGGGACTGATCGTGCTGCGCTCGGTCGGTAAATTCTTCGGCCTGGCCGGACTGCGGCTGGGTTTCGTTGCGGCGGAGGCGCCGCTGCTGGCGGCGCTGGCGGACCTGCTCGGCCCATGGGCGGTCAGCGGGCCGGCCCAGCATATCGCGCTGGCGGCGCTGCGCGACACGGGCTGGCAGCGGGATACGCGGGAGCGCCTGGCGCGCGACGGCGCACGGCTGCGCAGCCTGCTCGCTGACCACGGCATCCAGGCATCGGGGACGCCGCTGTTTCATTGGTGGCCGGAAGACCGGCCCGAGGATTTTCACGAACATATGGCGCGCCACGCGATCTGGGTGCGCCTGTTCCGCCAGGCGGCGCGCGGCGTCCGTCTCGGCCTGCCGGCCAGGGAACAGGACTGGGACCGCATCGAACGCGCACTTCAAGAATGGACCAAGCGATGAACATATCGAAAGCACTGATTTTCCTTGCCGCGCTGGCGGCAGCCCAGGCCCAGGCGGCCATCACGGTGAAGGACGACGACGGCAAGCTCGTCACCCTGCAGAAGCCGGCCCAGCGCGTGATCTCGCTGGCGCCGCACGTCACCGAGATGCTGTTCGCGGCCGGCGGCGGCAGCCACGTGGTCGGGGTCGTGGCCTACAGCGACTTTCCGGAAGAGGCGAAGAAGATCCCGCAGATCGGCTCCAACCGCGAAGTCGACCTCGAACGCATCATGACGCTCAAGCCCGACCTGATCGTCGTCTGGCGGCACGGCAGCTCGGAGCGCCAGATCGAGATGGTGCGCAAGCTCGGGGTGCCGCTGTTCCACAGCGAGCCGCAAAAGCTCGACGATATCCCCGAGAGCGTGGCCAGGATGGGGCAGCTGATGGGCACCGAAAAGGTGGCCGAGCCGGCCGCCGCCGAACTGCGCCAACAGCTGGCCGGCCTGCGCGCGCGCTACGCGAAGCGCCCGACGGTGCGCACGTTTTACCAGGTCTGGGACAAGCCGCTCTACACCCTCAACGGCAAGCACATCGTCAGCGACGCCTTGCGTGTTTGCGGCGGCGAGAACATCTTCGCCGGCTTGCCGGTGACGGCGCCGGTGGTCAGCGTCGAAGGCGTCCTGCAGGAGAACCCCGAGGCGATCTTCGCGACGGCCGAGAAGAACTACGGCGGCGTCAGCATGTGGAAGCCCTACGGCACGCTGCTGGCGGTGCGCAACGATAACCTGTTCACCATCGACGGCAACCTGGTCAATCGCTCCGGTCCGCGCATGATCGCGGGCGCCGCGGTGCTGTGCGAGAAGCTGGAGCTGGCGCGCCAGCATCGCGGCAAATGACATCGTTCCCGTACCGGACCCTGATGATCCAGGGGACCACCTCCGATGCCGGCAAGAGCACGGTGGTGGCCGCGCTGTGCCGCCTGCTGAAGCGTGAGGGCGTGAAGGTCGCGCCGTTCAAGCCGCAGAACATGGCGCTCAACAGCGCGGTCACGCAGGATGGCGGCGAGATCGGACGCGCCCAGGCCCTGCAGGCGATCGCCGCCGGCGTCGCACCGCATACGGACTTCAATCCGGTGCTGTTGAAACCGTCCAGCGATATCGGCGCCCAGGTCATCATCCACGGCCGCGTGCGCGCGGAGATGGACGCGCGTGACTATCACCAGTACAAGACGGTGGCGATGGGCGCGGTGCTGGAATCGCACGCACGCTTGCTGGCGCAGTACGAGGCCATCGTCGTCGAAGGCGCGGGCAGCCCGGCCGAGATCAACCTGCGCGACCGCGATATCGCCAACATGGGCTTCGCCGAAGCGGTCGACTGCCCGGTCGTGCTGGTGGCCGACATCGACCGCGGCGGCGTGTTCGCGCACATCGTCGGCACCCTCGCCTGCCTGTCGGAGAGCGAGCGCAATCGCATCGTCGGCTTCGTGATCAACCGCTTCCGAGGCGACTTCAAGCTGCTCGAACCCGGGCTGGAATGGCTCGAGCGCGAAACGGGCAAGCCGGTGCTGGCGGTACTGCCCTACCTGCACGGGCTTTACCTGGATGCGGAGGATGCGGTGCAAGGTGTGACGCGGCGCGACGGCAAGTTCCGGGTGGTCGTGCCGAGCACCCCGCGGATGAGCAACCACACCGACTTCGATCCGCTGCGCGCGCATCCGGACGTCGACCTGCGCTTCGTACGCGAGGGCGAGCCGATACCGGGATGCGACCTGATCGTCCTCGCCGGGAGCAAGAACACGCGTGCCGACCTGGCGTGGCTGAAACAGCAGGGCTGGCAGGACGCCATCCGCCGCCATTTGCGCTATGGCGGCAAGGTGATCGGTATCTGCGGCGGCTTCCAGATGCTGGGGCGTTTCGTCGACGATCCGGATGGCGTCGAGGGCCCGGCCGGGCGGTCCGAGGCGCTTGGCCTGCTCGACCTGGCGACCACGCTCACGCGGGACAAGCGCCTGGCGCAGGTCAGCGGCCGCTGTGTGTTCGATCCAGCGTCGTGGGGCGCTGCCGTGGGCGGATACGAAATCCACATGGGCGTATCGAGCGGCGCCGCATTGTCCCGGCCCGCATTCGAGATCGACGGCCGCGCGGAAGGCGCCTGTTCCGACGACGGACAGATACTCGGCAGCTATCTCCACGGGATGTTCGACAACGCATCGGCCTGCGCTGCGCTGCTGCGTTGGGCGGGGCTGCACAGTGAACACGCCGTGGATGCCAGCGCACTGCGCGAAGCGAGCCTGGACCGGATCGCGGATGCGAGCGCACCGCTTCTCGATAGACTACTGCTATCGCTACGCTAAAACTTATCGATTTTACTGATCAAATGAGAATCGATATCATTCACTGCATGGTAGAGAACAACAGGAGTTTTCCATGGCAGTGGCACGCAAAGGCAGTCAGGTCATCACCCATCTGGCGATCGGTTTCGCGATCGCGTATGCGGTAACGGGTTCGATCGCCCTGGGCGGGCTGGCCGTGCTGATCGAGCCGGTCCTGAATGTCCTGCTGGTGCCTTTTCATGAGCGGGCCTGGCATCGCAAGCTGGACGGCGTCACTGGGCAGCGGCGTTACCTGATGCTGACCTTTGAAAAGATCAGCCTGACGGCGATGCACATGATCGTGGCTTTTACGGTGTTGTATGGTGCGACCGGCTCGGCGGCTTTCGGCGGATTGGCGGCGGTGCTGGAGCCGGTCTGCAATGTGGTGTTGATGCCGTTTCACGACCGGCTATGGGACAAGCTGCAGTTGGGGCGCGAGATGCAGATGGTTTGATTACGGACGCCCAAAAGCAAAAAGCCCGCCCAGACTTAACTGAGCGGGCTTCTGCAGAATAATTAGCCTGACGATAACCTACTTTCACACTGGTTGCAGCACTATCATCGGCGCAAAGTCGTTTCACGGTCCTGTTCGGGATGGGAAGGGGTGGTAC
>Ga0308158_10003344_pt1 | contig 14222 bp, 9 predicted proteins | sample PhyBR2_FD_201038 | JGI IMG/M metagenome (GOLD analysis project Ga0308158, IMG submission 201038) | Phyllosphere microbial communities from UC Gill Tract Community Farm, Albany, California, United States - DLSLB.R2 | ecosystem: Host-associated > Plants > Phyllosphere > Unclassified | place: USA... | reverse complement strand
CTTATATTACTTCCAGTATCGGTACCATGCGCGTTACCGAACAGATCGATGCTCTTGAGGTTATGGGGATTAACCCGCTCAATTACCTTGTTTTTCCAAAGCTTATTGCCTCTATTACCTATCCGTTCGTTATAACGCTGAGTATGTTCATTGGAATTCTCGGAGGTTATGTTGCGGGTTCATTCGGAGGTTACCTCGCAGCTGAGGAGTTTGTAAAGGGACTGCAGGACGATTTTACACCGTTCCACGTCGTATATGCCTTTATTAAGACAGCCTGTTTCGGCTTTATACTGGCCACGGTTCCTTCTTTTTACGGATATTATATGGAAGGCGGGGCATTGGAAGTTGGAAAGGCTTCAACCAAATCATTCGTATGGACCTCTGTTGCCATCATCGTTTGTAACTATATCCTAACTCAAATTTTATTGACCTAATGATAGAAGTAAAGAACTTAAAAAAATCTTTCGACGGCAAAGAAGTCCTGAAAGGGATTACCACTACATATGAACCCGGTAAAACCAACCTTATCATTGGACAGTCGGGATCGGGAAAAACGGTGATGCTGAAGACATTATTAGGAGTGCATGAGCCCGACAGCGGGCAGATCCTGTTTGACGGAAGGGATTTTGCCACGCTTGACGCAAATGAAAAAAGAAACCTCAGAACTGAAATGGGAATGGTTTTTCAGGGAAGTGCCCTGTTCGATTCCATGACAGTAGAGGAAAACATAGGCTTTCCGCTCAAAATGTTTACCAACAAAAGCAATGCGGAAATACGCGACCGCGTACAGGAAGTTATTGACCGTGTAAAGCTTGTGGACGCCAATAAAAAAATGCCTTCGGAAATTTCCGGGGGGATGCAGAAACGCGTCGCCATTGCACGTGCTATTGTGAACAACCCCAAATATCTTTTCTGTGACGAACCCAACTCGGGACTCGACCCAAAAACATCGATCGTGATTGACGAGCTTATTCAGGAGATCACGCATGAATACAAAATTACCACGGTGATCAATACGCACGACATGAACTCGGTTTTACAGATAGGTGAGCATATCGTATTCCTTAAAGACGGCAAACTCGTATGGGAAGGCAACAGCAAAGAGATTATGCAGACGGATAACGAAGATATTGTAGACTTCGTTTATTCATCAGAACTTTTAAAGGAAATAAGACGTTTTCACAAGAATAAATAAATCGGGATCTTTCTCGATTTTTACTATATTATAAAGTTACAGCACATGTTTTCGTTTTTTAAAAACCCTCTGGAAAAGGATCTCATAAAACTGGGGTTCGGCAAACTTATAGAAGGATACAGGCAAAAGTTACGCTCAAAAGAATGGACCCGTAAGCAATACAAAGAGGCTCTGAGGGATTTTCACGAACAGCACCTTGGCGAACTCCGCAATGCCGGAAACGTGAACGTGGCAACCCGGCAGTCATTTGACGATGACGAGCTTATGGTTCCGCTGAACCTTCAGAATATCCAACAGGAATTTATTGACATCGACTATCTTTACAGTTCACTGCTTTTTGAATATCACAACCACAAACGCATCCACACAAAGGCTCTTCACGAACTGGAAAAACTGCTCAAAGAACGCTTTCCGGAGGCCGTAGAGGAGGATACTTTTTACCGTACTCACGAAAATTCGGAACTGAAGCAGTTAATAGAACTTGCCTGCCTTCCTATGGACGCGGCACACAAAAACCAGCTGAAAACGGTATTTTCCATTCTCAGAAACCGCATGTAAATGCTTCTCAATAAAGCGGAAGCTTATGTAGCAACACCTGTTTCTGCAATGCGTATACAATGAAACCTGCTACACATTCCGGACTCCCCATTTGACATAAAAGAAAAACCGGACTTAAAAGCCCGGTTTTTCCTCCTGTATTTTAGTAACGATCTGTTTTATTTCCTGTTCTTTCTTTTTAGGATAAATCAACAGCACATCATCTTTATCTACAATAATGTAATCGTCGAGGTCGCCGATTACAACCATTTTGTCAGGGTTGGTACGGATGACATTATTGGAAGCGTTTTCAACAAACAGCCTTCCGTTAACCATGGCATTTTCGAATTCATCTTTTGGAAGTTTATCGTAAAGCGATCCCCAGGTTCCGAGATCGTTCCAGTCAAATGTTGCCGGCAATACATACACATTATCCGCCTTTTCCATTACGGCATAGTCAATTGAAATGTTATCTGCTTTACTGTAATTTTGGGCAATAAAGGCTTTTTCATCTGCCGTATTGTAAACCTCGAGCCCAGCGCTGAACAACTGAAACATTCCGGGCTGGTATTTTTCAAAAGCCTGCAATATCGCTTTGGCACTCCATATGAAAATTCCTGAGTTCCATAGGAAGTTCCGCGCCTGAATAAATTTCTTCGCGGTAAGATAATCGGGTTTTTCCCGAAACTGCACTACTTTCTTTATGGGTTTTTCGTCGAGTTTATCAAATTCGATATACCCGTAACCGGTATTTGGAAAAGTAGGCAGTATTCCCAGAGTCATGAGGGTATTATGACGTTCGCTTTCATTGAAGGAACGCTGCAGGTTCGATATAAACTGTTCTTCGTCCTCAATCCAGTGATCGGAAGGCGCCACGATCATCACGGCTTCGGGATTCTGTTTCCTGATCTTCAGGGAAGCATAAAGAATACACGGAGCTGTATTGCGCATATCGGGTTCCAGTACAATCTGTTCATCTGTAATCATGGGCAACTGCTCTTTGAGAATGGCGCAGTATTTTTCATTTGACAGGATGAGGATATTTTCTTTAGGGATGAGATGGCTTAGCCGTGCAAAGGTTTTCTGCACGAGCGTTTCTCCGGTTCCGAGCATGTCGTGGAACTGTTTGGGGAATTCCGGTGTGCTTACCGGCCAGAACCGCGATCCTACACCGCCGGCCATGATAATGGCGTAATAATTTTTATTCATTAATCTTTTGTATTCAAAAGTTCAACTTCTGCATTGGGTTTGAACAAATATACCTTATTTGTCCGCATTTCCAAACATTCGAACAGTTTGACCCTCAAACGTCCTTTTTTAAAAATCCTTCCATCCTTTAAACGGAAGAGACTTCCCAAAGGTAATTCATCTATAAAGAGTTTTTCGCTTGGCGGATCATATTTCTTTAGCTTCATGGACAGAATGGCATCGGTATCGCTGCTTGCCGACGGATTTTTGAAATGAGCTGCCACAAAGGGAAGTACTTCGTCCGGAAATATCAGCGGATTGATAAAAGGCAGCATAAGCAGCCTGAAGGTCTGTTTCCACTCAATACCATGCGGTTTGATCATTCGCCCGTATTTCTGGAATGCCACGAGATGTGCAATTTCATGAACGGTTGTAATTAAAAAACGATATTTGTTCAGGCTCGCATTTACGGTAATTGAATGACTGCCATCGTGATTTCTCCTGTAATCGCCATGGCGCGTAGCCCGCTCGTTAACAATTTTCAAATGCACATTATGTGCTTTGATGAGTTCAAAAACGGTATCTACCGCATGTTCGGGTATGTATTTAAACAAAATATCTTTCAAATGATACGGATTATGGGGTGGACGAGGAAACCTGAAGCACCTTACCGTTAAAATAACGGTTTCCCGTTAAAGCAAAATCTTTAATATATTGTGCCATGCCCGCAGGATCAATGGGTGCTTTATACCCCGGAAACGCTTCCTGAAGCATTTCGGTCTGAACGGCCCCCAGTGCCAGTACATTAAACGCGATTTCTTCCTCTTTGTATTCTTCAGCAAGTAACTCTGATAATGTAATAACGGCTCCTTTACTTGAACTATAGGCAGCCAGCCCCGGAAATTTAAGGCTTCCCTGGATTCCTCCCATGCTGCTTACCGTTACTACATGACTTCCTTTAGGCATCAACGGTATTACAGCCTGGTTCAGTGCCGCCACACCCAGTACGTTTACCTGGTACACATACCCGAATTCCTTCATGCTAAGCTCTTTAAAAGGCTTATTGACTATAGTACCCGCATTATGTATAACGATGTCTATATGCTGAAACTGCTCTTCTATCCCGGTTGAAAAAGAATACACAGCGGCTTCGTCCGCAAGATCGACCGAATAAAAATGTACGTTTTTCAAACCGTTGAACAACGGATTACTTTTTCTGGATAGTGCAATGACTGTATGGCCCTCATTAGCCAGCTGTAAAACAAGTTCCTGCCCTATTCCACGGCTGGTACCTGTTATAAGAATATTTTTCATTGTTTACTTTAATTGTATTTCTTTTGTTCCGGCATTTACCATCTTTACCACAACGGGGATCATTTTCTGCGAAACGTCCGTCATAAATTTGGTATCCATTTCCTGGAATTCATCTTTTGGATGGTGATAATAGTTAAAATTTGAAAAATCGAATGCCGATACGGTATGCGACGGAACCTTAAATTCATTGTAAAACGGGAAATTATCTGAGGCCGCAAAAAGGTTATATTTTTCGGCTCCTTCCGACGCCCCTATTAATTTACTTCCCGCATACTCGTTTAACTTATCTGCCATATTTGATTTTGTATACCCCGTAAGGAACATATCGAAATCGTAATCCATAGGAACACCGAGCATTTCAAAGTTCAGCATGGCGTATACGTTCATATTTTCTTTTCTGAGTTTTTCTGCCAGATGCTTCGATCCCAGAAGGCCCTTTTCTTCTGCAGAGAAGAACACAATAAGGACGCTTCGCTTGTTAATACGTGCATCGCCCAGGTATTTCGCAATCTCTGAAAGCACCGTAGTTCCCGAGGCATTATCATTCGCCCCGTTGTTGATGTGATCACCTTCAAAACCCTTTTCCGTGATGCCTATATGGTCGTAATGTGCGCCCAGTACTACGTATTCATCTTTTAATTTAGGATCGGTTCCTTTTATGACTCCCACCACGTTATAAGAAGTATCTTTATAATTGGACAACGTATCTTTATAGGTTGCAAAATACGGTTTTATTCCATGTTCTTTCAGCTGTTGCTCAAGGTAAGCAGCTGCTTTTTCAATTCCTCTGCTTCCACTGTCTCTTCCTTCGAGTTCATCTGAAGCCAGATATTTCAATGTTTCCGCTACGCTTGTTTCACTTACCTTATAGGATTCCGGATCTATTTTTGAAGTTTTACAAGCGGCCAGCCCGAGCAGTGCCAGAAAAAGTATTTTTTTCATATAAAAGTCTGTTTTTACAAAAATACAAAAAAACCCGTTCTGAAAATTCAAAACGGGTTTTTATCGGTTATGTAAAGGCTTATGCCAGCATTGTTACCGGATTTTCGATAAAATGCTTCAGGGTCTGTAAAAATTTAGCCCCTGTGGCTCCGTCAACTGTTCTGTGATCACAGGCCAGTGTAACCTTCATTGTATTTCCTACTACGATCTGCCCTTGTTTCACCACGGGTTTTTCAATAATGGCTCCCACCGACAATATGGCCGAATTCGGCTGATTTATGATGGATGTAAATTCTTCGATACCGAACATTCCCAGATTGGAAACGGTAAACGTAGACCCTTCCATTTCTTTTGGCTGCAGTTTTTTATTGCGTGCTTTTCCTGCAAGATCCTTAATGGCTGCACCAATCTGTGTAAGGCTCATCAAATCGGTATGGTTCACCACAGGCACTACCAGACCGTCTTCGACTGCCACTGCTACCCCAATGTTTACATGGTGGTTGATGATAGTGGCGGCTTCCGTCCATTGAGAATTTACCTGGGGATGTTTCTTCAATGCCATAGCACAGGCCTTCACCACCATATCATTAAAAGATACTTTTGTATCGGGTAATGAATTGATCAGGGAGCGCGACTGCATGGCATTATCCATGTTAATTTCAATAGTCAGATAGTAATGAGGCGCCGTAAATTTGGATTCCGCCAGACGACGGGCAATCGTCTTACGCATTTGTGAGTTCTTCACTTCTTCAGAATAAACCTCCCCCGCCGGTACAAACGACTGTACCTGTGCTTTCGGTTGTTCTGCAGCCTGCGGTTTCGTTTCAGCCGCTTTAGCTTCCGGTGTGAAGTTTTCTACATCTCCTTTTACGATACGTCCATTCTCTCCCGAACCCTTAACCTTAGTTAAATCAATACCCTTATCCTGTGCAATTTTCTTTGCCAGCGGTGATGCAAAAATACGTTTTCCGGCTGTATTTGATTCCCGAGTTTCCTCTTTGGATGCTGTTTTTACCTCTTGCTCTACAGTTTTTTGTTCAGCTGCAGGTTTTGCCGCCGCCGGTTTACCCGAGGTAAATGCCGATACATCTGTACCTTCAGGCCCTATGATGGCGAGTACGCTGTCAACCGGGGCCGTCTGTCCTTCCTGAATCCCGATGTAAAGCAATGTACCGGAATAGAATGATTCAAACTCCATCGTAGCTTTATCAGTTTCAATTTCGGCAAGGATGTCTCCTTCTGAAATCGTGTCCCCGACTTTTTTCAACCACGAAGCAACAGTACCTTCCGTCATGGTATCGCTTAAACGCGGCATTGTAATGATTTCAACACCTTTTGGCAATTCCGCAGAAGTCTGTTCTGCCGCTGGAGCGGCTTCTTCTGCTTTTATTTCCTGTTTTTCAGGGGCAGCTGTTTCCGCTTTTTCATTACCGTTTAAAAGGGATTGAATATCTTCACCTTCGTTTCCGATAATAGCCAGTACACTGTCAACAGGCGCTGTTTCACCCTCCTGAATCCCGATGTAAAGCAAAGTACCCGAGTGAAACGATTCAAATTCCATCGTTGCCTTATCTGTTTCAATTTCAGCCAGGATATCACCTTCCGATATTTTATCACCAACTTTCTTTAACCAAGATGCCACGGTACCTTCTGTCATGGTATCGCTTAAACGCGGCATTGTAATAATTTCCGCCATGTCTTATAATTTATGAGAAATAAATGGATAGTTTTCCTGATCGTAAACGACATCGTACATAACGTTCACATCCGGGTACGGAGATTCTTCTGCAAATTTTTCACATTCCAGTACCAGATCACGCACACGGTTATCAATTTCTTCAATCTCGGCATCTGTAGCCCAGTTATTTTCTTTGATAACATCTAAAACCTGCGTAATAGGATCTATCTTTTTATATTCTTCTACCTCTTCTTTTGTACGATAATGCTGTGCATCGGACATAGAATGTCCTCTGTAACGGTAGGTTTTCATTTCTAGGAATGTAGGACCTTCTCCTTTCCGGGCTCTTTCCACTGCTTCGTAAATAGCTTCTGCAACTTTTACAGGGTTCATGGCATCTACAGCATAGGAAGGCATTTCATAACCCAATCCCAGTTTCCACACATCTGTATGGTTGGCTGTACGCTCTACAGAAGTACCCATGGCGTAGCCGTTATTTTCACAGATAAATACAACGGGTAATTTCCATAACATTGCCATATTGAAGGCTTCATGCAATGATCCCTGGCGGGCAGCACCGTCACCAAAATAAGTTAGAGACACTCCTCCTGTTTCCAGATATTTATCGGCAAAAGCCATACCTGCACCAACAGGAATCTGGGCTCCTACAATTCCGTGTCCTCCGAAAAAGCCGTGCTCTTTGGAAAAGATGTGCATAGACCCTCCCAAACCTTGAGATGTACCAGTAGCTTTCCCTAATAATTCTGCCATAACCCTGCGCGGATCAACCCCCATTCCAATAGGCTGAACGTGGTTACGGTAAGCGGTAATCATTTTATCTTTCGATAAATCCATTGCATGTAATGCTCCGGCCAGAATAGCTTCCTGTCCATTATACAAATGCAGGAACCCTCTTACTTTCTGCTGAATGTACAAAGCTGCCAGTTTATCTTCGAACTTACGCCAAAACAGCATATCTTCATACCATTTTAAGTATACTTCTTTAGTAATCTCTCTCATAATATAAATAAAGTTTTTTACCTTCAACTTATATAGTCTATTTGGTAATAAGCAAAAATAAGACTTCAATTGTATATCTGAAAATAAAATAAGTTATTTTTAATTAAAGGTGAGAAATAAATAGTGTAAATAAAAAAGTCCTAATTGCTTAGGACTTTACACACACTGAAATCAATTTTTTCAAAATGATTTTCTTTAAATTTCAGCAAAGAAACATTATTATCCCCAACAGGTGTTTAAGGCAATATTGTTTAAATGTTATGAAATAAAAAACGGAAGGCAATACCTTCCGTTTTTATGTTTCAAAACTAGCGTTTAACAATCTTTATAAATTGTGATCCCGCATCTGTTTTTACTTTTACCATATAAGTTCCTGCAGCGAGGTTGGAAACATTCAAACGAATCTCTTTAGAGTCGAAAGCCTGTGTTTTCACCTGTTTACCTAATATATCGTAAACCTCTATCTGTTTGATCGCATCTTTATAAGAAACAGTCAGTTCAGAATCTGTAGGGTTCGGATAATATCTCAATGCTGCAAGGTCAAGATCGTTGGTACCAAGGGTAATCTGAACTTTAACCGCTGTTGGCAGACTTGTACATCCGTTAGGTCCAACAACAACACCGTAATACGTTTTACCGTCTTCTAAAGGTTGGTAAGTTGGTAACGGGTTTGCATTGTTTACTGCATCGTTATATGAAGCAAACCACACCACATTCGGTTCGTTCATCACCAAGTCGGAAACTTCGGCCGAATCAACAAATTTCTGCGTTGCATTACCTGTCGGAGCCAATGGTCGCGGAGTTACTGTAACGCTTACAGTAGCACGTGCCGTTTCACATCCCGACTGCACCTGAGAAATGTAGTAAGTTCCGGTAGTAATTACATCGTTTTGTCCCATTTCAGCAGTAGCAAAAGGAGAATTGTACACTTTATAATTCGATCCAGGTGTAGCGTTTAATGGTAAAGATGAAACCGTTGCATCCCCACAAATGCTAAGAGCATTGATCACCGGTGCATTCACACTAAGTACTTTTATGCTTACCGCAAGTTTTACAGAAACACAGTCTCCAATTGCCTGAGCCACGTAGTACGTTCCCGTAGTCAATGGCGTTGAAGCTGCCAAAGGAGTATCTGACGCACTGAAACTATACCAGTTAATTGTTGTTCCCGCCTGTCCTGACGCAACCAGATTACCAACAGTAGCGGATCCACAGAAAGTCTGGGCTGATGCTACAGGAGCCGGAAGATTTTGAATTGTTGTAACATTTACAGCTGTTCTAACTGACTCACATACTCCGATTTTCTGTGCAACATAATAGATTCCGGTACTCAGAACTGTTGAACCGGCAAGCGGTGTTGTATCCTGCGGGTTCTGATACCAGTAAGCCGTAGCCCCCGGAGCAACAGGTACATTGATAGAACTGATGGTCGGTGTTCCGCAAACGCTAACATTTGCTACAGAAACAGCCGGAGGTGTAACTCCGATTGTTACATCAACTTTTGCTCTGGAATCTGATACACAAACTCCGTTGTCAAATTCAGCATAATAGCTTCCATTTGCTATAGGTGCATTTGCTGCCAGTGCCGTTCCTCCCGTAGCTACCTGGTACCATTTAATCTGGAATCCTGATACCGGGTTGTACTTAAGATTATTTACTGTTGCACTTCCACAGAAAGACTGGGTTGGGACTACTACAGGAACAGAAGCTTTAGGGTTAATTGTTACCGTGAACGGAACTCTTGCGGATAAACATCCGGAAATTTCCTGTTCTACATAGTATACTCCTGATGTTGTAATCTGAGTAATCGTAGCAGTACCGGTAGCACTTGCATAATAATTTAAAATTCCGTTAGGCTCTTTTCCGAAGTTTGTATCGGCTACATCTAATGATGCGGCACATAACGTAATATTGTGTACTATAGGATCTTTTTTCAGTCCGATACTTACCTTAAACTCATCTTCAACTTTACAACCGAACTGGTTCATTACCGTTACTGTATAAGGTATTTTGGATACGTTTGTGGATCCTTTAAGATATAAAGTTCCTGTATTCGTTAACCCGTCGTACGGCATTGTTGCATTCTGGTCGTAATAGAGATAAGAAACCGGGCTCCATGATATGGTATAATTGCTCATCGGGGTAATTCTTAAATTATCGATGTACCATCCCGGGAACTGTACGTTACCGTCAGAACCGATTCTCATTCTCAGTTTAAAGGTTCCGCTTCCTGTTAAAGCAGTAGCCGGAACTACGAATTTTTCGCTTTTCCACATTGCATTGGTAGGAGCTGTTGCCTGCTGAATTGTAGACCAGTCGCTGTATGAAGTTCTTGTAAAGAACATCGTTTGCAATCCTGGTTGCCCGTTAGGCGACGGCAGTGTTTTGCTTGCCAGTCCTGTATAATCGGAAGCAAGGAAAGGTTTCCATGTTGTTCCGTTGTCTGTAGAGTATTCTACGTAAGCATAATCCATAACAGCTGTATTTGTTGCCTGTAAACCTGCAATATGATCAAATTCAACAACTACAGATCCCACATTAAACAAATTAATAGCCGCCGGAATATCAACCGTTGCATTGGTTTGTGCTCCGTAGGATACTTTTAAACTTCCTGTTCCTTCCGAGAACAATGCCGTATCATTTGTAATAGCATCACCTACCGCAGCATTTGCCATCGTAACCCCGTTCAGATCCCCGTTAAACAAATATTTGGTTGCCTTATCGTTTACAAAGTTGTCAACTTTTAATTCCTGAACATCTCCAAAACATAAGTTATATTCATCATTAAGCTGCAACATTGTTGGTGAAGGATTAAGCTCTACGCTTACTTCCTGCTCAATAACACATCTTGCTCCTGTAGAGCTACTGGCTTTCAAAGTATAAGTAGTCGGTACTGTAGGGTTGAAAGTCCATCCTACTTTCGCGTCTCCAGAAACAGTAGGGTTAGTTGGCGGATTCGGACTCCATTCATAGGTATCGTAATCATCCGCTCCCGTTAACACATAAAGCTTTTCAGGAGGGCTTCCGGCACAATTATTAACTGTATAGGTAGATAAAACAAGTTTCGGAGCTTCTGTATAATTGATTTCAATTGTCTTCATTTCAGCGAAACATCCATCAAGCACCTGGAAGTATCCGTTAAGTCTTGTCTCTATACGGGTACCTGTTGCCAAATTTGATATCTGAGTCAGATTATTCGTATCATTTCCTGCATAAATCGTTCTCTTTACATTTGTTGTATTGGAAACCAATGCATTGGTAACAGTAGGTTTGGCACCGGTGTTTCCATAAGCGATTTGCACCACGATATTGGAAACGCCATCCCAGTTAAAAGAATTATCAAGATTAAATCTGTTGATTGCATTAGAAACCAGGAGCTGATCACCTGCATTTTTTACAATCTGCAGATTCGCGCTTGGAATAAACTCATTTTTATCATTAAATTCATCCTGCATCGTTAATCCCATGCGGATTACAAACTGATCTCTTTGAAGTGTTCCCGGAAGTGTCCCGTTTCGGAATCCGAAAGACCGGATAATTCCTTTCGAAAAACCTGCCGCCTTTAATTCACTTGCAAGATAAATATACTGAACCTTGTTCGCTTTAAATTCGCTAAAAGGAACTCCAACACTGGATATTGCCGATCCTCCTCCAATAATAATATCACCTGTAGTACTTGTCTGATTTCCTCTTACAACTCTGTATTTGGTGTCTTCAGATAGTTCCGGTGTCTTATAAGTAGTTCCCTTACCTACCTCTACTCCTTCACTGTCGTACCAGATTGTTGTACCGCCACCAGCACCAGCATCAAGTTCAACCTCCTGAATACCGCATATATTATAGCTCGAAGGAGGATTGAAATTCGGCGGTGTACAGAAAGTTGTGGTATCAAGACCAATCCATTCACTGCTGTCTGTAGCACTACATACTGCACGTACATATACTTTATAGTTGGTTTCTGGAAGCAATGTTACTCCGGTAGTAGCAGGAGAGGTGGGTACCTTTCCTCCGTCGGCTCTTCCCACAGCTCCACTCCCCGGGTCTCCCGAGGTTCTTACTTCCCATTCGTATTCCATTGCAGTCTGACCTGCAGGTGCAGTCCAGTTAATTCTGAAACCAGAGTTCGTTTTATTATCAACATAAAAGTTCAAAGGCGGTTTACACGTAGGAACAGCACCTTCTGACAAATTAAAATTATCTAGATATAAATAATTGCTACTTGTTGCATTCAGGTTAGAAGCAACTACTCTTAGATACAAGTCTCCTGCAGGAGGTACGAAAGAAGCAGTTACGGGAGCACATGTCGTTGAAACCTGATGGTTTGCAGCTCCGATACTTTTAAAAGTATACCAAGGTCCTGATGCCGAATTTGACCACTGCCATTTTAAATCCAGTCTGTTTGCCGGGGCACCTACGGGATTTGAAGGAAACCCTGTGTTATTAACAAGCCATTTGTAATCAAATGTAAATGTTACCAGCCCTCCATTGGTAGGACCAAATTTACCCGATCTTAAAATAGCGGTTCCCATAGCCTGATTTCCCTGCAGGTTAACAGCAATACTTTTAGCACCCTGGCAAGGAACCGAACCGGTAGGATTGAATATCTGAACAACATTTGTCCATGGACTCATTGTTATCGCAGTGTCCCAATTCTCGGTGTAGGGAAGCGGTGTTGTTTGCCCCCAATTAAACCAAGGCATTAGGAAAGTGAAAAATAATAGAAATTTCCTCATAAATATAAAATTACAAAAACACCAAGAGCATAAATGCTCTTGGTTTATTAAACTATTTTTTAACAATTTTCACAAACTGACTATTGTCTTTTGTCTGTATGTTCAGCATATAGGTTCCGGCACTTAGTGCACTGAAATCAAGCTGTACTTCCGGTTTTTCAAAATTACGCGTCATAACCAGGCGTCCGTTCAGGTCGAACACTTCCACCTTCGTAATCACTTCGCTGTAGTGAACCGTAAGCACATCGCTTACAGGGTTTGGATAATATTTCAGCCTGCTTAGGTCGAAATCATTCAAGCCCAGTTTCACAATCACCTGTATGGCTGTAGGATCGCTCGGACACCCGTTTGCACCGATGATCACGGCATAGTATGTTGCCCCGTCTACAAGCGGCATATTCTGAGGAAGTGCGTTGACTCCGTTCACTGCATCATCATATGTAAGGTACCACACCACATTAGGCTGATCCATTGCAATATTACTTATTTCAGCGTAATTATCAAAAGATTGTGGTGAATTTCCTGTAGGACTCGTCGGACGAGTACCGATGGTCACCTGAACCTGCGTTCTGCCCGATGTACATCCATTCTGCTCGCGTTCCACAAAATAGTATCCGCTTTGCAGCACCGTTGTTGACGGAAGCACTGTTGTAGATGTAGCATTGATGTACCAGTTATGCGTAACTCCCGTACCCGCCGGTATGCTTAGGTCGGCAACTGTTGATCCTTCACACAATGTGAAAGGACTTACTACAGGAGCTGTTGTGTTGATTACACGTACCGCTACAGGTACTTTAACCGACATACAGTTTCCGATTCTCTGTGCCAGGTAGTAGGTACCGTTTACCAACGGGGTTGATGCAGCGAGCGGAACTGTTGAAGTTGCACTGCTGAACCATTCGGCCGTTGCATTCGGTAAGGTCTGGGCCACAAGCTGGGCTACCGTTCCACCGCCACACATATTCTGGATGGTTGCACTTGGTGCTGCAACGCTTCCCTGGGCGCTGGCGATGATCTGGATACGTGCTGATTCACACCCGTTGACTTTTTGTGATACATAGTAAGTACCGCTCACAACCGCATCGGTATTCGGTATCGGCTGTTGTGAAGTAGCTGACTGGTACCATACAAGTTCCGCCCCGGTTACCTGGTTAAGGTTTACACTGCCGTAGTTGATGGCTCCGCAAATAGAGATCGTCTGCGGTGCAAGTGCTGCCGGTATCGGGTTGATGTTTACCAGTACCGCTATACGTCCCGATTCACATCCGCTGGATGACTGGGATGCATAATAGGTCGTGTTGTGTGTAAGCACATGTGTTGACGGAAGTGGTGCTGTGGATGTAGCAGAGCTGTACCATTTGATCTGGGCTCCGCTGACTCCTCTTGCCGAAAGGTCGGCTATGGTTCCCGATCCGCAGATTACCTGAGTCAGTTGTGCCGTTGGCAATGCCAAAGCAACAATAGACGCATTGAAAGGTATTCTCGCCGATTTACAGCTTCCAATTGTTGCTTCCACATAATAGGTACCGGTCTTGGAAATCGTCGTAACCGGTGTTGTTGATGTTGCAGAACTGTAGAAGCTTAAGCTTGTTGCAGGAGCCCCTGTTACCACCAC